>Ga0302326_10029169_pt1 | contig 11078 bp, 10 predicted proteins | sample Palsa_T0_3_FD_202264 | JGI IMG/M metagenome (GOLD analysis project Ga0302326, IMG submission 202264) | Peat permafrost microbial communities from Stordalen Mire near Abisko, Sweden - Palsa_T0_3 | ecosystem: Environmental > Terrestrial > Soil > Palsa > Peat permafrost | place: Sweden: Abisko...
CGCCTATCACAAGGCCGACAAGGCCATTGAGAACATCGTTCACCTGTTACAAGCAGCCTGACGCTGCCGCGCGATTTGTTGGATTGTTGCAGCCGTTTTGTTTATGACTGAAAATTTAAGAATCTAACCATGAGTTCGAGGAACTTCCGGCGTCAAGCGAGATAGCCAAGGAGCTCTTGGGGAAAAAGGTTGGCGACTCGTTCGTGCTATCGAAGAGCCCGATACAGGACCGTGTGGGTAGGATCGCGCAGATCCTCACGAAATACACTCGCCGATACCAGGCAATCGGGGATCAGATGGAGCTGAGGTTCGGGAATCAGACAGTAATCAGGACGATGCGCATTCCACAGCACGATAGAATCACCGCTGCCGACCTCCAGCCTATGCTGGACTCCGTCAAGGTGAGAGCCGAAGCCGTTTTGAGGCTTCGGGAACTTTACAGATCCGCCCCGATGACGATCCATATGTATGGCGACTATCTAGCTAGGACACGGCGCATATGAAGGGCTCCTCGATCTCGCGGCGTCGAAGGAGAGTTTCGTTCGGTGCGCCCCATCCGAACTCAACCTACTGGCCGTTGCGATCACGATCCTCGCAACAAGGAGCGCAGTAGTTCTCGACCTCGTCGCCCTGGCTACCTTACAACTGCTGGGAATCACGCGCCAGGTCCTCACGAGCGGGCTCCATTTCGTGCTCTCGCCGGCCACCCTCGCCGCGCTGCAACAGCTTCGCGCCAAATCACGCTTTGCCGCGGCACACGGCACAATGTACTACGACAATGGCCAGCACTACATGTCCCACACGACCGAGGAACGATCCGCGAAACAAAAGGCTGCCTTTGAAGAGTGGATGCGGTCCGTCGAAAACAACACCAGCGTCATAACCGTAGCGGAACTTGCCGCGCTCGATCCCAAACGACGCGGAGAGCTTGAAAAGATGTTCGGTCGCGACGGAGTAGAGGCAGCCTTACTGGCCTTGGCTCCCGGACATGTTCTTTGGACCGACGACTTCGTTTTCGCGGAAGTAGCCAAGTCGGAACTGGGAGTAGAGCGGGTTTGGACGCAGGCCATGGTTGAGCATCTTGCCAATCGCGGCCTCATCGACCGAGCGTTGGCGGATGAGGCCCACGCGAAGCTAGTCGGATTCGATTACCAATGCACGCACTTTACGGGTACGGTGATGGTTGCCGCCCTACGAGCTTCGAACGGCTCGGTTGATGCTTTTCCTGTGCATCAGATGATCAGAGCTTTTGCTCCGTTGCGCGTTACCAACCGGGACGGGGCGATGCGCCTGCTCGCTGAATTCATCTTGAGGCTCACTTTAGATCCGATGCTGCCCGAGACAAGGTGCATTGCTACGAAAGCATTTCTCGACACGTTTCCGACGGATGCGTCGACGACAGCGCAGTTGCTGTCCTTCCGCAGCCAGTGCGCTCGCCTCATGACTCTCAACCCACTATCGGGAGCAGACTTCCTACAGTGTTTCGATCAGTGGAGGAAGCAGAGGCTCATGGTCGATCTGTACCGATAAACACGCTTGGCTCCGCTGATTCGGTTCGCTCCTCGATGGATCGCGTGAGGTCGGCGTCACCTCAGCTTGACGAGAAGCGGCCATTGCTGCTACGTGGTAGGAAGGTTGGTGGAATCCTGTCTGGCGCATCTGACTGCCGCGCCGGGATTCTCATCCGACGCTGCGCACGAAGTGACCACGACCTGAAGAGCGTCGACGAGTATCGTATTCTGAGAAAGGTGCCCACCACCAGTACCGGTCAGATGCGTCAGCTTGTGGAAGATCTACAAGCCCTCGAAGACAAGCTGCGGCAAGGCGGCGGCCCCAAACGGATCGAGAAGCAGCACCGCGACGGCAAATTGACGGCGCGGGAGCGAATCGCGAAGCTGCTGGATCCCGGCGCCATGTTTCTCGAGATCGGCCTGCTGATCGCCTACGACCAATATGACGGCCAGGCGCCAGCCGCCGGAGTGGTCACTGGCGCGGGCAAGATCGAGGGCCGTCCGGCAATCGTGGTTGCCAACGATGCGACGGTGAAAGCTGGCGCGTGGTGGCCGGAGACCATCACGAAGATTTTGCGCGCGCAGGAAATTGCGATGCGCAATCGCGTGCCGATCGTTTATCTGGTGGATTCGGCCGGAGTGAATTTGCCACTGCAGGATGGCATTTTCCCGGGACAATACGGCGCGGCGCGCATTTTCTATTACAATTCGCTGATGCGGCGAAGATTGCATGTGCCGCAGATCGCGGCGGTGATGGGGCCGTGCATCGCGGGCGGCGCGTATCTGCCCGCTTTGAGCGACATAATTATCATGGTGGAGGGCACCAGTTTCATGGGACTCGGCGGGCCCAATCTGGTGAAAGGCGCGGTGGGACAAGTTATCGACGCAGAATCCCTGGGAGGCGCGCGGATGCACACCACTGCCAGCGGAGTGGCGCATTACAGAGCGCAAGACGACGCCGCCTGTCTGCAATTAATCCGCGAGAGGTTTCGCGGCATGCCGTCCCCACGCGAGGCGCTTGACGGAACGCCACCCGCGAAGCCCGCGGAGGGACTTTACGATTTGATGCCCACCGATCACCGCCTGCCGTACAACATCGAAGACGCGATTGAGCGGATATTCGATCGCGGCGATTATCTCGAATTCCAGCCGGACCATGCGCCTGAGTTGTTGTGCGCCGACGCCAAGGTGTTTGGCCGCGCGGTGGCTCTGATAGCGAATCGGCGAGGATTTTTGAAGACCGAAAGTGGACCGCGCATCGGCGGCATCGTGTACGCTGAGTCCGCGCGCAAAGTGGCTTACTTTGTCGAAAACGCGGAGCGGAACGGCGTGCCATTGATTTATCTGCAGGATGTTTCCGGCTTCATGGTCGGCGTGGATGCGGAGCGCGATGGGATTATTCGCGCCGGAGCCGAAATGGTAGAGACGATGGCGTGCGCCACGGTTCCGAAAATTGTGCTCACGCTCAATCACGCGAGCGGCGCGGGATATTACGCGATGGCGGGCCAGGGCTTCGATCCGAACTTTACTTTCGGCTGGCCGGGCGCGCGTATCGGCGTGATGGAGGGCGATTCCGCGGTGAAGGCGATCCATGGCCCGGAGCTCGAAAGATTGAAGGCGGAGGGCAGGCCGGTTCCCGAAGATCTTGAGGAGCGCATCGGGCGCACGCGAGCGGATTACGAGCGCTGGCTGGACGCGCGCTACGCGGCGGCGCGCGGGCATGTAGACGCGCTCATCGATCCATTGCAAACTCGGCGCGTGCTGGCGTTTGCGCTGGAGATTGCGACTTCGCACGGGCGCGGCGAACATCTTGTATTGGAGACGCTCTAGTGGACCGCTTGCTCACGCGCGCGGCTCAGAAACACGCCTGCGTAAACCGAGCCGCGACCGTGAGGGAGCGGTGGCACCGCCCGTGGTTGCGCAAAGCTGTAGGGCGCAAGGTCCTGATTCCAGCCGCGACCATTCGGGAGCGTAATAGATGATCCGCATCGCGAACGGTCAGGGTTTTTGGGGCGATTGGCTGGAAGCGCCGGTGCGCCTGGTGGAGCAGGGGCCGATCGATTATCTCGCGCTGGATTATCTGGCCGAGATCACCATGTCGATTCTCCAGAAGCAAAAGGAAGGCGATCCGAATCTGGGATACGCGCGCGACTTTCCTCCCTTGATTGCGCGCATCCAGCGCCGGCTCATCGAGCGCGATATCAAAGTGATCGCCAACGCGGGCGGCGTCAATCCCGTCGCCTGCGCCCGCGAAGTGCGGCGCGTAGCGCCTTCGTTGAAGGTCGCGGTGGTGCTGGGCGACGACGTATTCGGGCGTTTGGATGAATTCCTCGCGGCCGGGCACGCAATGAAGAACATGGATACCGGCGAGCCGCTGAGCGGCATTCGCGATCGCATCCTGAGTGCGAACGCTTACATCGGCGCGTTTCCGCTGGCGGAAGCTCTGGCCGCCGGCGCGGACGTCGTGATCGCGGGCCGCTGCACCGATACCGCCCTCTCGCTTGCTCCTATGATTCATCGTTTTGGCTGGAAATCGGACGAATGGGACAAACTCGCGGCCGGAACAATTGCGGGTCATATTGTCGAATGCGGAGCGCAGTGCACCGGCGGCAATTGCCAGGTGGATTGGCAAAACGTCCCGGACATGGCGAACATCGGCTATCCGATCATTGAGGCCGATCACGCTGGCCGGTTCAGCATCACCAAACATGAAGGCACGGGCGGGCGCGTTTCCGCGGACATCGTCAAAGAACAACTGCTGTATGAACTCGGCGATCCGAAAAACTACATCACACCGGACTGCGTCGCCGATTTCACCAGCATTCAGTTGAAAGACGCCGGGCCGGATCGCGTGCAGGTTTCCGGCATTCGCGGCGGCGCGCGACCCCAGATGCTGAAGCTTTCCATCGCCTATTCGTATGGCTGGAAGGCCATCGGCACGCTGGTTTATAGCGCGCCGCAGGCGCTGGAAAAATCGAAAGCCGCCGACCGCATTGTGCGCGAACGCCTGCAACAGCTCGGGCTGAAGTTCGAAGATATCTACAGCGAGTTTTTCGGCGTGAATGCGTGCCACGGGCCGGTGGCTGTTCCGAATCCCGATCCGCCGGAAGTGCAATTGCGCATCGGCGTGCGCGGCCAGGATCGCAAGGCCGTCGATCGGTTCACTCGCGAGCTGATCCCGCTGGTGCTGAGCGGTCCGCCCACGGGCACCGGTTTTGGAGAGGGCCGTCCGCCGGTGCGCGAGGTGGTGGCTTACTGGCCGGCACTGATCCCGCGCGAGTTAATTCAGACTTCGGTAGAGGTGGTGGAATGAAAATCCCGCTGTCGCGCATCGCGCACGCCCGTTCGGGCGACAAAGGCGATACGTCGAACATCGGCATCATCGCTTTCGATGCGCGCCATTATCCTTTGCTGGTTCGCGAAGTCACTCCCGGCCGTGTGAAACAATTCTTCGGCGAAATGGTGAAAGGCAAAGTAGAGCGCTATGAGTTGCCGAACCTGGGCGCGCTGAATTTTCTGCTGCACGAGACGCTGGGCGGCGGCGGCACGCTGTCACTGCGCGTGGACGCGCAAGGCAAAACGCTGGGTGCGGCGCTGCTGCGGATGGAAATCGACGCCGCGGAGCACGAAGTGAGCTAACTAAGTCCTCACGTTCAGAATTACAGTAACGTATCAAAATGTGGCGCACGCACTCGTGATCGGGATAGGGGGCAGATCGCTCCACCGCCCCTTCGGTTTCTCTCCTCACCCTGAGCGCTTCGGCCCCTTCCCGTTCGCCCCAGGAAGCTTCACTCCCCCCTGCCAACGGCAAGGCCGGTTGTTCCCGGATTTTCTGCCGCTTTTCACTCATGGGATTCGAATCCTACGGACCGCTCCATTCGTTCGGGCCCTCGCTCCTTCCGGCTTTCACCGGCTATCGGCGCTACTATGCCCTCGGATGACTTCTGCCCTGCGTTCGGGTTCCCTTCCGGGTTCCTCAGTCGCCTCGATACCGCGACAACAGGACAGATCTCCTGGGGTAATCTCAGCCGCCTTCCACGCACAATCGTCGGATCTACGCTTCCCGCTCTTGATGGATGTGGACTTCGCGGTGCACGGCCCGCTCGTCCAGCGTTGGCGCCTCCTATCCGCTGACTTGTTCATCGACTCGCGTGTTTGCTACACGCTTCTTTCAGACACCTTCTCGCGTCAGTGCCCTTGCGCTTCGCTATCCCTTCACCTCCATCAGGTTGAGTAGAAGGCTTTCACTTCCTAGCTGCTGAGAAATGCCCGGCACACCGTGCCGCGTTCGCACTCCTGCGAACACCGGTGTTCTGGTCAGGACGAGGGCGTCCACACGATTGTGAACGCGGCACGCGAGAGCGCGTGCGCCACGGGTTTGGCCAGTGCGTTCCATGGGTTGAGAGACAGTGGAAGAGGTCGGCGACCGACCCACGGGTGTGCGACATGAAGTGGAATGGCTAAATCCGTACCCCCCTGTACACGCGGCTTAAGCCGCGTTTTGCCAAATCAGCCGCGTTTTTGCCAAATCGGGCGGGAGGGCGCCGCCTGCCCGGGCTCGGCGTATTTCGTGACCTGGAGGCTGGATGGGTCTCTTCCGGGCACACGGCGGACCGACTTCTGGACCAGGGACGGACCCAGATTCGTCGAATTGGAGCAACGCCTCGACGCGGTGTCGACCGGACCGAGATGCCTGGAGCGGCTCGACGTTGCCGGTGTAGTCGCGAATACTCTCCGGAAAGGAGTGCGGGAGTCCAGGTATGAATTGGGCCCTTCGCCCCCTGGGCGATCAGGATCTCGCTTCTACGGTCGAGAGCATTAAGGGCAGTAGCGCACACGCGGCAAATCGGCTGCTGAACCGGAGCGGTTCGCGATTCTGGGCAAGGGATTACTTTGACCGCGGAATTCGCGACAGGGACCACGGGGGGCGCGTCATCCGCTACATCGAAAACAATCCAGTGAAAGCCGGACTGTGCGGCAGCGTGCAAGACTGGCGCTGGTCGAGCGCCGGGAAAAACGCGGCTTGAAGCCGCATGTACCCGACCCGCACCCCAGCGTACTCCCTACGCTCGGGTTCTCCTGTTGGCCAGGCCTTTTCGGTCACAACCAGATGGCTTTTGAGGGGATTCGGGGAGTGCGGAGCGAGTCGGGAGCGACTTACCTATTGGCTTCCCCATGGGTAAGCCGCGGAAAGGCGAACGAGTATCTGCTCCAGCAGGATGAAACGTCACCGGGCGTTTCCCTTTTGGCAGGCAGCAAGACGGTTCAATTCGATCCGGCGCCTTCGGCCGAGCGCCCACAGCGGCTTTTGGTCGAGCGTTTGGATGCCCACACCTATGCCATGGATCGGAAGGAATTGGCGGACGGCAACGGGAAACAGGATTCCTCCGACTACGCGCAAATCGAGGTTCGCGGAGAGACCGCCGGTGGGTTGGTGCTCGAGGTCCGCTTCCCGGATTCCATGTCTTTGACTCCAGAACGTCCTTTTGTGTACGCCTACCAAAATCTTGTGATCGGAGGTGAGGAGACGCAGATTTTCGACTCCGCGCTGACCCGCCGGGCCACGGAAGGATTTTCTTATTCGCCGCTGCTCAATAGCGCGTTCCTGAGGGTGATCGGGCCTCCGCGGAACACCGCCTATCGTCTTTACTGGCGGCTTGGCGATCCTTTTGTCGGCACTCTTCCGTCCACGCCGGAACAACGCGCCCGGCTGGAGGCGAGGCGAACGCAGTTGCTCTCGGCCCGGGACTGCTTCGCTGCCAGTGGAGATAGGGGGTTGCGGCCCGCAAAAAGAAACTAATCGATTGTCTGGCGAAGATCGGGGATCACGTCGCGGAAATTCTGAAGACCATCGCCAAGACCCCTGCCGATCAGGCGGCGCTGCTGCATCTACTTCCGCATATCGAGATCACCGTGATGGGCATGGAGGCGGCGGACAAGAAAATATTGAGATTCGTCGCCGGCACGACGGTCGCTGGGCCGGACTTCTGGAACCTGAAGATGCCGGTTGGCGAGGGCATCGCCGGGCGGGCGGCCAAGCGATTGGAGGCCCGAACCTACGACGATGAAGAAACCAGGGGCTCGGTTTTTGCGGGATTGTACATGGAGTTGGAGCCGGGAAAGCGCCATTCGTGGCTCCTTGCCGTTCCCCTGTGGAGCGAGGACTGCGGCCTCCAGGCCATCGGCGTGCTTAATGTCGGCACGTACGATCCCAGTCGCGCGCAGATCCTCCGGGTGCTGGGACAGGAGGCCTCGATCCGCGAACTGGCTTCCTGGGCGAACTCGACATTCCTGCCGGAATTCTGATCGCGCAGCCGGCGGCGGTGAAAGATACCAAGACCGAGCCGGGCGAGTTAACGCCCGATAAGATCCATGATATCTTCTACAAGCGGCTTATGGACGAATCGGAAAAGGTTGCGGAGCAGGTCGCTTCAACCGCCAGTTCCGATCATTAGCGCGCATCGTGCGGGCGCCGGCTGATGTCGATGCCGCCGTAAGACGAATCCGGGGAAGATCTCCAGGCCCGCGATTATTCTCCGGCCACGGTCCAGCGCTACTTGTACGCCGTTAAGGAGTTCGCTCGACACCTCGGGAAACCACCCGATGAACTCAGTGCTGAACACACACGGGTGTAGCCCTGCATTGGTCCTGTCGCCGCTGGCGGCTGGGGACTGCCAACATTCGGTCAAGGTTGAGTCGCGACGCCGACTCGCGCAACTCAGTTTCCGGTGGCCGACGATCCACTCGGGACGACCCACATTCCGGTGACGGGTGTTCAATCGGGTTTCGTCCCGTCGGATGGGCGCCGTTGCGAGCCAGGCGGCCCCTCGCAGGAATCTCTCTGGTGGAAGGAAGCTCGGCCGGGCTTGTTTTTCGCTTGCAGCGACTCGCGCCGAGGTTCCTGGACAGCGACGACGCCACTCGCACGGCGGTAACCTTCCCGGTCTTCGTGAACCGGCGCGGCCGGCCGGGAGGAGCTCTCGGAACAATGCGGGTGTGGACCATTTAAGACCATTGACGTTAAACTGATCAGTTGGATCGAGCAACTCCGAGGAGGATGGTCTGAAGACACTCGTAACTGTGAGCGTGTGGGCAATTTTTTGTGCATTTACCGCCGAAGGCCAGCCAGTTCAACAGCCAGCTCAACCAGACGCGCAGCAGAACTCGCCCCCGGCTCCCGCTCCAACCACCGGTACGTCTTCCTCGTCATCGTCGTCGGCTCCGGGCCCCCCCTCGGAACGCCGTTTTACCGCTGGCTTGACTTTGTCGGTGCTCGGGTTTTCTCCTGTTTCCGGCTCAACCAGCACGGTCAATACTTCCACCGTGCTCAGCACCGAGTACCAAACCAAGGGTGCGTCCGAGCGCATCGGATATGGAATCACGATCCAAGGGCGGATCACCAACCATTTCTATCTCGATCTCGGCGCACTGCTGCGGCGTATCGGGTATCAGGACACGACCACCGTTTCCACCACCACAACCGCCATCTTGAACGGCACCAGCTACCCGCAGACAACCACCACCAGCACGCATGACGACACTCGCGCCCGCCTGATCGACATTCCCTTGCTGGTGCGGTACTACGGATCGGGGAAACGTCCTTCCAGCCCGCGCTGGTTTCTGGAAGCAGGAGGATCGTGGCGATTGGCGACCGACATCCGCACTTCCCTGGACAGCACCGACGCTTCCGGCAACGTTACGTGCTGCACGTTTACGCCGGATGTGCCGAAGCATCGCTCCGCACCCGGGGCGGTGGTGGGCGCCGGAATCCAATTCGTGGATGAATTCGGCATCCGTGTGGTGCCGGAGGTGCGCTATACACGCTGGTTCGAACCCGTCTTTGAAAATCTCACCACCAGGACCAAGGACAATCAATTGGAAGCTGCTATATCGCTGACTTTCTAGTGGCCGCGGACTGGCAGCTCGTGGCGGGGGTATGAAGAGACCGCATGCTCACGCGCCACCCTTCCGGTATTCTTCGAGTCGATGTTCTCCTGTGCACGGCCGGCTGTCGTCTTCGATTGTGCTGCTGGCCTTCGGGTCGTCTCCGGTTGTGCTGCCGGCGCTCGGCTCGGCGGGACTGCAATCCAGCGCGTAAGTCCCGTGATGAAAGCGGCCCTTGGTCCCGGTATGATCGCGCTTCGAGCCGTCGTTCAGCACGATCTGTTCGGTGAGCCGCAAACCGAGATAATTTTCGAAAAGATGCGATTGGCGGAAATGGTCTTTCAATTGGACCACTCCCGGGCTGGGCCGGACAGAACTGAATCGGTTCGTGTTTTACCATATCACTGTGAGATCCACGCTCTTCCTACTCGTAATTTCCACTGGCGGCGTTCTGAGCGCCCAGACCGGCGACGCTCCTTTGTTCGCGCTTCCTTACAGCCCCAGCCTGGATATGTCGTCCATGGATCGCGCCGTCGATCCCTGCACGGACTTTTATCATTACGCCTGCGGAGCGTGGATTAAGCAGAATCCCATACCGCCCGATCAGGCCCGCTGGGATGTCTACGCCAAGCTCAATGAGGACAATGAGCGTTTTCTGTGGGGGATTCTGGTGGAAGCGTCCAAACCGAGCGCCGGCCGAAACCTGGTGGAAACCGAGATCGGCGATTACTTCGCCGCCTGCATGGATCAGACCGCGGTGGAAAAGACCGGAATCGCGCCGCTGAAGCCGGAGCTGGCTGCGATTGCGGCGCTGCATTCCCTGCGCGATTTGCCTGCGTACCTGGGCCGACAGCACCTGGAGATGGCCGGAAACGGTATGCTGTTTGGCTTCGGATCGAATCAGGATTTTGAAGACTCCAGCCGCGTGATTGCATTTGCGGACGCGGGCGGGCTGGGTCTTCCGGATCGCGATTATTACACCAAGACAGACGCGAAATCCGCGGAGACGCGCCAGAAGTATGCGGAGCATGTGCAGCACATGTTCGAGTTATTGGGCGAGGCGCCGGCGCTAGCGAAGAGTCACGCTCAAACTGTCCTGGACATCGAGACGGAATTGGCGAAAGCTTCGCTCACGCGCGTGCAAAAGCGCGACCCTTACAAACTGTTTCACAAGATGACGCCTGCGCAATTACAGGCTCTCACGCCGTCCTTCCGCTGGGCCGGCTACTTCAAAGCCGGCCAGGCGCGCGACACGTCGGCGATCAACGTCAGCGAGCCCGCATATTTTAAGGAAGTGGAGAAGCTGCTGGCAGCGCATAAACTGGACGATTGGAAAACGTATCTTCGCTGGCATCTGGTCCACTCCAAAGCGCCGTTTCTGCCGGCGGCCTTCGACAACGCGAATTTCGACTTTTACAGCAAATATCTGCGCGGACTGGAACAAATGCCGCCGCGCTGGAAGCGCTGCGTGCGCCGCGTGGATGGAGACATCGGCGAGGCGCTGGGCCAGGAATTTGTCGCCAAGACTTTCGCTCCCGCCACCAAGCGGAGCGCGTTCAATATGACCAAGGGAATTGAGGCGTCCATGGAGAGCGAGATCCAGCAACTGCCGTGGATGGGCGCCGAGACCAAGCAGCGCGCGCTCGAAAAACTGCACGGGATCGTCAACAAAATCGGATATCC
>Ga0302326_10029170_pt1 | contig 11078 bp, 9 predicted proteins | sample Palsa_T0_3_FD_202264 | JGI IMG/M metagenome (GOLD analysis project Ga0302326, IMG submission 202264) | Peat permafrost microbial communities from Stordalen Mire near Abisko, Sweden - Palsa_T0_3 | ecosystem: Environmental > Terrestrial > Soil > Palsa > Peat permafrost | place: Sweden: Abisko...
CATGGGCCGCTTTCACGGCGCTAAGAAATTGTTCCGGAGAAGCCAGGGGCCGGGGGAATAAAATATTTTCGCGGATGGTACCTTCAAACAGAAAATCATCCTGAAGAACAACTCCTAACTGACTGCGATAACTGTCGAGCGAAACGCTGGAGAGATCAATGCCATCAATGGTAATGACACCGCTATCCGGATTCAAAAATGACGAAGCTAATCCGGCAATTGTTGATTTCCCTGATCCCGAAGTCCCCACCAGTGCCGTAACAGACCCCGCCGGAGCAGTGAAACTGATATCCTTAACAACCTCTTTACCTTCTTCGTAAGCAAAAGAAACATTTCTGAATTCCATGTCGCCGCCAATGGGACCGATCTTTATTGTCCTGATTGTTCCATCATCTTCGGGCGTCATGTTCATGAGTTCTTCGGTACGGTCCAGGCCGGCAAACGCTTCGGTCAGTTGACTGCCAATATTGCTCATTTGCACGATGGGTGCAATCATGAAGCCGAGGTACAAGGTAAAAGCAAGAAAGTCACCGACCGTCAGCTGATGGTTAATGATCATATATCCACTGATGCCCATAATACCTGCCGAGGCCAATCCCAATAGAAGGCTGGCTGAACTGGTAACCAGGCTGGTCGATGTCAAACTCTTTTTTACGTTGAGGAATAGTTTTTCAACTCCGTTTTCAAACGTTTTTATTTCCTGGGCTTCAGCATTAAAGCCTTTGATCACACGCACTCCACTGAGTGTTTCGGTCAATCTGCCCGTGACATCGGCTGTAATGACGCCGCGTTCTCTGAAAATCGGTCGGATGAAGGCAAATGCCTTCATTGAAATGAATCCGAAAATGGCCACCGGCACTAACACATACAGCGTCATCATGGGGCTGATGCGGATCAGGAGAACCAAACAAATGGCCGACGTGAGCACACCCCCCACCAACTGCACCAAGCCCGTGCCGATCAGGTTGCGAACTCCCTCCACATCATTCATAACCCGGGAGACTAACGCGCCGGATTTGTTATTATCAAAAAACCGAGTTGGCAATCGCAGAAGTTGTTTTTGGACTTGAGCACGTAAAATGGAAATTAGCCGCTGTGCTTCCACGCTCAGGATTTTAGTCAGCAGAAACGACGTTACCGACTGAACAAAAATCGACACGACAACAGCGAGCAACAGAATCTTCAGCATGTACATATTCCCTTTGGCAATAACATCGTCCATCAGGTACTTGCTCGCGCCGGGCAGAACCAACCCTGCCAGCCGGCTGATAATGATAAGAAGAAGTCCAACGGCAACGATATTTCTTCTGGGCCAGATAATTGTTTTAAAAACATGGCCAATGGTGACTTTAGGTTTACTCATGTTGGATTACGGGGAGTATAAAATGGGATGAAAGATTAAAGCAAATCACTCTGCACTGAATTAAGAGACGAACTCACCAGGCAATTATTTTTTTATCCATGAAGAATTTACCGGTAGGCATGTTTTCCGTCAAGGCCAGCCACACAGCCGTTTCCGTTCCTTTCGATACTTTCCGTTGACGTCACATCCAGCGGATGAAAAACGACGTCCAAATCGAGCGATATAAGATCTTGCGAGGCACCTTTTCCTTTTTCGACATTCTGTGCGGTGAACACGACCTTCACGCCCTTAGCCGCGAGTTCTTTTGCAATCTCTTTGCCGATGCTCCGATTGGCCCTGTGACAACAACAATTTTTGGTTGGACCATTTTAGTACTCGGAAGAATGCTCTAGGCCCTTAATACTTTAAATGCATGCGTCCAGTCATTGCGAATGAATCCCGGAATGCACCATAACATGGAAAGCGGTTCGATGGCGCGCGCGGCTTCGGCCATTCCTAAATCTTCTACTTCCCATCCAAACATGACCAGAATATCGCTCACTTCTTTTCGTGCCTTCTCACTGTTTCCTGCAATAAACATGGTGGGTTTACCCCCCGGCAAATTCGGGCTCACCATCAAATGGCTCCCTACACAACTGAATGCTTTCACGAAGTTGGCGGAAGGCGCCAGCGCTTGAAGTTTCTCCATCAGCGACCGGTTAAGATCGGTCATAAATTTCATCACTCCGTTTTCGGGAGCAGTGTCCGAAATGGGGTTGGTCGCATCGATTACCGTTTTGCCGGCCAGCAAAGAAGCCAGCGGTTTGACGAGTGACTCCGCGACGGTTCCTTTCACCGCCAAAACAAGAATGTCACCAAATCCGGCAGCTTCTTCCATACTGCCCACGCGGGCCTGTTCATTTCCCTTAGCTTTCCATTCACTGAGTTTGCCAGCATCGCGCGTGCCGATCATGACTTCATGTCCGTGATTCAAAAATCCACTTCCAAGTACCTGGGCTACTATTCCGGAGCCGAGGATTCCAATTTTCTTTTTTGCCATAACGATAAACAGGGTTTGTGACTACAAAGTTTGAGGATACAATCAGGCTGTAAATACGAACAACATTCAGAACTTATTTTTGGTGCGCTATCCCTGCTCAATTCTACTGGAGCAATGCACTGGGAAATTTAATGACTGGGCAATAAAACAAAACTGATGCGCTTGCTGATGCAGAGTTTCCGCCGTGATCCGATCTCCACTTCTAATCACAACAAATGGCCGGAGAGTAACTTCCGAAAATCGCCCCGCCCCGTTGGCGTCTTCCAGCATCGTGCTCACCGGATCATCTTCATAGCGTATTACAACGACTCCATTCACTGCACAGAAATGCAGATACCAAAGCATGTGACAGCTGGAAATAGACGCCACCAAAAGCTCTTCTGGGCTGTAGCGGGATGAATCCCCCCGGAACGCGGGATCAGATGACCCGGCCAAAACCGGCTTTCCAGGTGCTGAAATTTCATGATTCCTTGAATAGGAAGTATAGGATTGAGTACCTTCTCCCGTGTTGCCGGTCCACTTCATTTGCACAGCGTAATGATGTTCTTTCGCCATGGTTCAAAGATTGAAGGATTAGTAATTGGAAGATTGGTGAAATGCGAATTAAAGATCAAGGTTATGAGGTTTTTTTTTAAGAATCAAGTAGGCATCTCATCCAAAAAAATAGATTATTTTCACCAACGTATAACGACTTCTTTGTGAAAATCGGTTTGCTTTCCGACACTCACGGTGACTTGGACAGCTCCATCTTTGATCCATTCAAAGAATGCGACGAACTCTGGCACGCCGGTGACATTGGCACAGACGCTGTAGCCGATGAGCTGGAAAAATTCAGACCGCTGCGTGCCGTATTTGGAAACGTTGATGATAAAGCACTTCGGGCCCGGTTTACGGAAGACCTCTGGTTTACCTGCGAAGGACTTACCGTATGGATGACTCATATTGGCGGGGCACCACCCAACTACAATCCGCGTGTGAAAAAAATATTGACCGAAAAAAAACCCGACATTTTCGTCTGCGGTCATTCCCACATTCTTCGCATCAAGCGGGATCCGATGATCAACAATATGCTCTACCTGAATCCGGGAGCCGCCGGAAATCATGGTTTCCACCTGATCAAAACCCTGCTTCGTTTTGAAATTGTGAAAAGTCAGGTGCTGAAAATGGAAGCAATCGAATTAGGAAAACGTGGACAATTGTCCAGTTAAATCGCTGGGCAAGAGTCAGACTTTCTTAACGGAGCTGGCTTTCGCCTTGAATTCTTCCTTGATTTTTTCTACATCCACGCCTTTCATGACCGGCTGAAAATTTTGAATTTTCAATGCTGTTCTCCGGCGGGCGGCTTTGGCTTTATCCTTGCGGTTTTTGCGTTTGAGTCGGGTTACTGACATGGACGAACTGGATTTATAAAGAGGCGCAAAAGTAAGAGATTTAATTTAAACAGGAAAAGAAAAACCAATTCCCGATCCTAAAACCTCATAAATTTCACAAAACGGCTTAGTTTTGCTCAATTTAACCCATGGAAAAACCTTCGTTACCCAAAGGCACGCGGGATTTTGGTCCGGCACAAATGGCCAAGCGTCAATTCATTTTAGGAAATATCTCAAAGGTTTTTCAGAAGTACGGCTTCCAGCCTTTGGAGACACCCGCTTTCGAGAATCTCTCGACGCTAACCGGTAAATATGGAGATGAAGGTGATCAGATGCTCTTCAAAATACTCAACTCCGGAGATTTTCTAAAGAACATCGATGCTACGGGACTTAAAGCTCAAAACACAAAGCTCGTTTCCTCTCGCATTGCCGACAAGGGTCTCCGCTATGACCTCACCGTTCCTTTCGCACGCTATGTCGTGATGAATCGCCACGAAATAACATTCCCCTTCCGGCGCTATCAGATCCAACCCGTTTGGCGCGCCGACCGGCCACAGAAAGGTCGGTATCGGGAATTTTATCAATGTGACGCCGACGTGGTGGGTACGGATTCGTTGATTTGCGAAGCCGAAATTATTCGGATGATCAACGAGTCATTCGAAACCATGGGAATCGCCGACTACACGATCAAGATCAACCACAGGGCTATATTATCCGCACTGGCCGAGTTGACCGGCGACGGGAAAAATGAAGCGGCGTTGTTCGTGTCCATCGACAAACTGGACAAAATAGGCGCTGAGAAAGTAAAGGAAGAACTTCGCGCGAAGGGGTTTACCGAACGAAAACTAGCTTTGATTTTTGAAATTCTTGGCTTCCGCGGAAGCCTATCGCAAAAAATGGAGTTCCTGACCACTCAATTTCCTGGCTCCGTCAAAGGACAAAAGGGAGTACACGAATTGAAGGAGATCCTGAGCTTGCTTCACGGGTTGGGAGGCAATGAACACCACCTCGAAATGGACATCGCCCTGGCTCGCGGATTGAGTTATTATACCGGCTGCATTTTTGAAGTAAAGATCAACAACGCATCCGTCGGCAGTGTGAGCGGTGGTGGCCGCTATGATAATCTTACCGGTGTGTTCGGCATGCCCGGTGTTTCCGGTGTGGGGTTTTCCTTTGGCGTCGACAGGCTTTATGATGCAATGGAAGAGCGGCAACTATTCCCGCATGAAACACAGGTCTCTTCCCACATCCTGGTTGCCCATACCGATGGAGAAAGCATGCGATACGGTTTGCGCATTGTCAACACCCTTCGTCAAAAAGGAATAGTAGCAGAAATCTATCCTGATCCAAGCAAACTCAAGAAACAGTTCGAATACGCGGATAAGAAGAAGATACCGCACGTCATTGTTATTGGCTCGGAAGAGATGTCCAGCGGACTACTCACCCTCAAGAATATGGGTACGGGCGAACAACAAAAGCTTACGCTCGAACAAATTCTGAACCATGACGTCTAAACACGCCGGTTAAGTCCGTAGCTCTATTGCCAATATGGTGCATACCCATACGATTTCATCGCAAAATCTTACCCTTGAAACCCTGGAAAAAATTCTCTTGGGGTCAACGCTTGTCCTTTCGGAAGAGGCCAGACAGAAAATTGTCCGGTGCCGGGACTATTTAGATCGGAAAATAGCAGACGAAGCACATCCCTTGTATGGCGTTAATACCGGATTCGGCTCCTTGTACACCAAAAACATCCCTAAAGAAGAACTTGAAAAACTCCAGGACAACCTGGTCAAGTCGCATGCGTGCGGCACAGGGCCGGAAGTCCCCGAAGACATCGTTAGTTTGATGCTTTTTTTAAAAGTTCAGTCTTTGTCGTATGGGTACTCAGGAGTGCAATTGCAAACCGTCGAGCGGTTAATGGAAATGTTCAATCAGCATGTGCTGCCCCGAATATTTGAAATGGGTTCGTTGGGTGCTTCCGGTGACCTCGTTCCTCTGGCCCACTTGTCGTTGCCGCTCATTGCCTTGGGTGAAGTGAACTATAGCGGAAAGGTGTATTCGGGAAAAGACATCGTAAGAACGCTCGGCTGGCAACCCCTCCACTTTAAGGCAAAAGAGGGGTTGGCCCTTCTCAACGGTACACAATTCATGAGTGCCTATGGCATCTGGTGTCTGATTCATGCGCACCGTCTTTTGAAAATAGCCAACCGGGTGGGAGCACTGTCCCTTGATGCTTTTGATGGCCGTATCGAACCGTTTGACGAATCGGTCCACCGCATCCGTCCTCAAACGGGACAGCTTCGTGTAGCTGCAGAAATCAGGCGGCTTCTGAAAGGAAGTGCAATCGTTACCCAGCCCAAAAAACATGTCCAGGACCCCTACTCCTTCCGGTGCATCCCTCAGGTACACGGCGCAAGTGAGGACGCCGTCGGATATGTTACCGAAGTGATCCTCGCCGAAGTCAATGGTGTTACTGACAATCCAAATATTTTCCCGGACGAAGATAAGATCATCTCTGCCGGCAATTTTCATGGGCAACCTCTGGCCCTGGCCCTGGATTTTCTGGCCATCGCTCTCGCCGAGTTGGGAAACATTTCCGAACGGCGGACCTATCAACTGATTTCGGGCAGTCGCGAATTGCCGAATTACCTGGTGACCGATCCCGGTATTAATTCTGGACTTATGATCCTTCAATATACCGCCGCGTCACTGGTAAGTCAGAACAAGCAGCTTTGCACACCGGCTTCGGTGGACTCCATCGTTTCTTCCAATGGCCAGGAAGACCACGTGAGCATGGGGGCCAATGCGGCAACCAAAGCCTTCAGGATTGTCAATAATGTCTACTCCATTATGGCGATTGAACTGATCACTGCGACACAGGCCCTTCATTTCCGTAGGCCCCTGAAAACATCAGTTCTACTGGAGGAGTTTGCCTATACTTTCCGGTCGGTTGTTCCGTTTATTGAGACAGACAGAGTTTTTCATAACGACATGATAAAGGCGGAGAAATTTCTGAAGGAAGTTAACCTGGATTTCTAGATGTGACCAAGACCGGCTGAACGACAATGTTTTAATTGACTTGAAGACGCAGTGAATTTCAGAATTAAATCAACTCGGTTTCCTAACGCGGGGTGTTATGATCGCAGGACCGTCCTTAGTCTGCGTACACCGATTACACTATTTTTGTTGGTTATATCTTTTGTCTGCCAAGCTCAGTATATCAGCTACTATGGAAGGTTTTCTGTGGATCAGGTCAAAGGCTGTGCGCCACTTACGGTGAAGATCCTGAATGCTAATCTCGTGGCCGGCGATGCATGTAACACGACAACCCCTTGCAGCATGATCTACCAGGGAACCACTCAGAATGGCAATCTCTTCACTTACACGTATACCACACCCGGAACGTATCATCTCACGGTTATCTATCAAAATGTTGGGCCTGACAGTATCACCATCCGGGTACTTCCGAATATTCAACCCGCTTTTGAAGTCTTCACCTGCTCGAATTATAAAGTATCACTCGATGTCACTGATCGGAATTATAACCAATACCTTATTAATTTTGGAGACGGTTCTCCCACGGACAGCATACCGTACAGCAACAACGAAGTCGCGACTCACAGTTACGGCGTCTCCGGTGATTTTCCGATAAGCATCCGCGGCCGCAACCTCAATGCTGCCGACAACTGCAGCCCAAAAGTCATCGATTTTCAGTCCCTGGTTTCGCTGCCGGCTCCCGCTATCAATACCCTTACCTGTCTTGATCCTGACAGCTTGGGGGTTGCGTTTTCCACCGTAAACAGCGACCCTAATTTCGACCTTCACATGCAAATTGCCATAAACAATTCAACCAACTTCCAGCTCCTCCAGTCACTTTATGGCGTCACCAGTGATACCATTACTCAGCTTTCATTGAAAAGCAATTACTACTGCTTGAGGCTTAGCGCGTATGACCCATGCAGCGGTGGGAATACCTACTCCAACGTCATTTGCAGTCAGATCTTCACCGTCACTCCGCAAAGTCAGGTCAACCAGCTTGCCTGGACAACATCGGCCACCGGAATCACCGATTACAGTATCAGTCGCAACAGTACACCCTACATCATCACTCCTTCAACATCATTCAGTGACATCGATGTTACGTGTGAAAATAACTATTGCTACCAGATCACCTCCAATTATAGCAACGGAAGTCAAAGTATTTCGCTGACCCAATGCGTAACGGCGTTTTCGACGAGAGTTCCAACCCTGATCAACAACGGAAGTGCCGTCGTCAGCGATGGAGGTGTGGCGCTCACCTGGCTTCAGGATCCCAATTTTATCCCCACTCAATATTTCGTGCTCCGTGATGAGAACAAAGGTGCATTTCAGAACATCGCGTTGTCCACTACGATGAGTTACACCGATGCAACGTACACCACCTCCGGAGACTATTGCTACCTCATTAACTATGTTGACCAATGTAAGAACAACAGCGCAACCGGGTCAACGATTTGTCCGATACGACTTCTGGGCACGGTGGAGAAGAGCAATGCCATCTATCTTACCTGGAACAACTATAAAGGCTGGTTGAATGGAGTTCAGAGTTACACGCTTCAGAAATTTAATCAATCGGGCAGTTTGTTAACGACATTCCCCCTGAGCCTGGACACTACATTTCTTGATAACGCCATTGACTCAGTAAACCAGATTGTATCCTACCAAGTGACGGCAACCGCTAATGCCGGGGGGTTGATCGCATCGGTATCCAACGTGGCACTCTTTACCAAAGAACCCAACTTGTATTGTCCCACTGCCTTTACACCCAACAACGATGGGAGAAATGACACCTTCACCATAAAGGGATTTTTTATTACCCGGTTGGAATTCAATATTTTTGACCGTTGGGGTACGTTAATTTATGCGAACGACAGCAGTAAGCCCTGGGACGGCAAATTCAACGGACGAGTGATGCCGAATGATACCTATGTTTGGACAGCGAAGGGTTCTGACCTGGCAGGCCAAAACTTTTCACGGTCGGGAACTGTCGTATTACTCACGCCGAAAAAATAATTTCATTTCACCCGAAACACGTTATGGCATCTGGAACTTCGGCGTAGGCCTGGCTCAGATGAGTTGGCGAGAATAAAAACAGATTTTACAGATGCTCTTTAATTTAATCCTGGTTGACTGTTGCCAGGTATGTGTAAATGGCATCCTCCGACGAGTTTTGTAAAAAACTTATCCACTGCCCGTCATTCGAAATCGGAATTTTCACAGTAGACTCATAGGCTTTGCCATTAGCGACAGCAGGAAGAAATTTAAGTTCAAACGGTTTGATCGTGCGTTCCAGTTCCCGTTGAAGGTCCTGGCGCCCGCCCATCTTGATTTTAGTCAGGTTTCCGTTCTCGTCCACGGTCACAGATGCCAGCTTGACCTCGTCAGTATGAATGGAATAGTTTGCCGATAGGAGCAATAATAATTTTTTTATTCCGCCGGGAAACGTGATACTTCTTTGAAATGTCGTCGGGTACGCCGGACCGTACTGCTCAAAAAATTGATTCAAATGAGTGTACGAAGAAGGATCAAAACTAAACGCCTCCGTCACCAGAGATGAGAGGGAAATAATCACCGGTTTTATTTCGTGAAGTTCAACCGTTCCGGATGCTGAAACGGATGTCCGTTTGGTGAGCATCCCACGTTCGTACAGTTCTTCGTCCCATTCCTGGCCGCCATCCTTTTTATAGGTCCAGGTACCTGTTCTTTTTCCATTTAGGAATTCTCCGTTCAACACACCCTCCACCAGTTTCAGGGAACGATCAACCTGTTCAAAGTTGTAATAGAAGACAGTAAACTTGCCGGTCCCTCGGGTCACCTCATTCTCACCCATGTCGTTGGTAAGTTCCCAGATAATAAAACCTTCCTCAGCATATTCCATCGTCGACTTAACCGATCCGTTTTGAAAATATTCAGTATGAAGCCCGCGTTTCACACCTTGATCATCATAAAACCCATCTCTCACTAGTTTATGTTCTCTTGAGTAATCCTTAAATACACCGTAAAACACCATATCGATAAAATTAACGGTACCTTCTCTCGTATATGCAGCTTTATCCGGAGTGGTTAATTCCCAGGAATCACTGTAATATAATGTGAATCTATCCTGGCGCTGAAAGTTGTCATTATCGCCCTGAGCCCATAAAAAGTAAATCGGACTTCCGGTCAAACAGGCGAACAGAAGAGTTCTTTTCCAGAATGCAGTAAAGTTCATGAGTGATAGCGTTAACATTCAACTGAAATCATCATCGCCCCAAGGTACCTTTTCATCAGGTATTCTGGCATTTTTCATTACCTGAGAGAAACCCAGCGATCAAAATTAAGGTAATTTACAATTCATTACCTTTGCATTCCAGGATATTCTGTAAACGACAATCGATTTTTTATGTTTGACATGGTGAAAATGATGGGCAAGGTAAAGGAGGTTCAAACCCGCATCAAAGAAGCGCAGGAGAACCTGGAACGGCTGAACGCAACAGCGGAGTCCGGTGGGGGCATGGTCACGGCGACCGTCAATGGCAAAAAACAACTAATCCGCGTCGACATCGATCCGATTATTTTGAAACCGGAAGATAAAGTCCTGATCCAGGATCTGGTGGTGGCCGCCGTAAATACGGCCTTAGAAAAGGTCGACATACTTGCCAAAGAGGAACTTCGTAAAAGTACAGAGGGAATTTTACCCTCGATCCCTGGAATGGACTTCAGCAGCATGCTGGGGGGATAGTGTTCAATGGGTATCATTGATATCAACTTAATGATTAGAAATTAAACAGTAGACAAAGCATTTGAACAGGACAGCCATTGTCATTCTCAATTATAATGGCCGTGATTTGTTGCGGAAATTTCTCCCTTCCGTTATCCGATACAGCCCGGGAATAAAAATTATCATCGCCGACAACCATTCGTCCGATGGCTCGGCAGATCTTGTTCAACGGGAATTTCCAACCGTTGAATGGATCCAACTGGATCAAAACTTTGGATTTTGCGAAGGCTATAATTTAGCCTTAAAAAAAGTCGTGGCGGAATACTACGTATTGCTTAACTCGGATGTTGAAGTGACTCCCGGTTGGCTGGAGCCGCTTATTCAACTGTTGGATGCAAATCCGTTTGTCGCTGCAGCACAACCTAAAATTCTTTCATACCAGCAAAGAGAAACCTTCGAATATGCAGGAGCCGGAGGAGGTTTTATTGATGCGTTGGGATATCCCTTCTGCCGCGGAAGAATTTTCAATTCAACGGAAGAAGATAAGGGGCAATACAATGACAA
>Ga0302326_10029171_pt1 | contig 11078 bp, 9 predicted proteins | sample Palsa_T0_3_FD_202264 | JGI IMG/M metagenome (GOLD analysis project Ga0302326, IMG submission 202264) | Peat permafrost microbial communities from Stordalen Mire near Abisko, Sweden - Palsa_T0_3 | ecosystem: Environmental > Terrestrial > Soil > Palsa > Peat permafrost | place: Sweden: Abisko...
CGGCCCCCGAGCCCGCGGAGCTGACCAAGCTGCTCGAGAACATCTACCGTGCCGTCAATATCGCCCTCGTCAACGAGCTCGCACAGCTCTGCGATCGAATGGGGATCGACGTGTGGGAGGTCGTGAGCGCCGCGGCGACCAAACCGTTCGGATTCCAGTCCTTCCAGCCCGGTCCCGGTCTCGGTGGCCACTGCATCCCGATCGACCCCTTCTACCTCTCGTGGAAGGCGCGCGAGTACGACTTCTCGACCCGCTTCATCGATCTCGCCGGCGAGATCAACAACAACATGCCCTACTTCTGCCGCTCGGTGATCTCGCAGGCCTTGAACCACGGGCTCAACCGTTCGGTCTCGGGCTCCCGAATTCTGATCATCGGTGTCGCCTACAAGGCCGACATCGGCGATGTGCGTGAGACGCCGGCCGAGAAGCTCATCGCCCTGTTGCGTAACGCCGGTGCGGAGGTCGCCTACCACGACCCCCACGTGCCGGAGTTCGACGGTATGCGCTCGGTCGCGCTCGAGCTCGAGAGCTACGACTGCGTCTGCATCGTCACTGCCCACGCAGCCATCGACTACGGCGCGTTGGTCGAGCGGTCGAGGATCGTCGTCGACTTCCGCAATGCAACCAGGGGCCACGAGGCCCGGGGGAAGGTGTGGAAGCTCTAGGCGCGCCCGTGCGTATCGCCCAGATCGGGCTCGGGGCGTGGGGGGCGAACCTCCTGCGAAACATCGATGTGCTCGCGGAGCTCAGCTGGATCTGCGACTCGGACTCGGCGCGCCGCGAGCAGTTCGCGCGCCGCTACCCGAACGCCCGCTCGACCGACTCGTTCGTCGAGCTCCTCGCTGATCCCGAGCTCGAGGCGGTCGTCGTCGCAACCCCGGTACCGACCCATTACGCGCTCGCCAGGCAGGCACTCGAGGCCGGCAAGCACGTCTTCGTCGAGAAGCCGCCCGCGATGCGCGCCGCCGAGATGAGCGAGCTCGTCGAGCTCGCCGAGCAGAACGGCAAGGTGCTGATGCCCGGACACCTCCTCCTCTACCACCCGGGGGTCCGCAAGCTCAAGGAGCTCGTCGTCTCCGGCGAGCTCGGCGAGGTGCTCTGCATCTACGGAAACCGCCAGAACCTCGGCACGATCCGCAAGGACGAAAACGCGCTCTGGTCGCTCGGGGTGCACGACCTCTCGGTGATTCTCCACCTCGTCGACGAGGAGCCCTCGGAGGCCTGGGCGCAGGGAAACGCCTTCCTGAACCCCGGCGTCGAGGACGTCGTGTTCTGCTTCCTGCGCTTTCCGAGCGGGAAGATCGCCCACCTGCACCTCTCCTGGCTCGACCCCCACAAGATGCGCAAGCTCACCGTCGTCGGCCGCGACAAGATGGTCGTCTTCGACGACATGGAGCTCGAGCGCAAGGTCACGATCTACGAGAAGGGACCCGAGCAGCCAGCGCAGACCTTCGGCGAGTGGCAGACGCGGAGTGGCGACATCCTCAGCCCGAAGATCGCGACCGACGAGCCCCTGCGACTCGAGCTCCAGCACTTCCTGCGCCTCGTGCGCGAGGGCGGAAGCGGTGTCGAGGCGCGCGACGGGCTCGCCGTGGTTCGCGTGCTCGAACGGCTTCAGGTCGCGCTCGAGAGGGGCTCGGCGTAGTGGCCGACGTTCACGAGACGGCGGTGGTCTATCCGGGGACGGTGCTCGGCGAGGGGGTGAGGGTGCTCGAGGGTGCGGTCGTCGGCAAGCAGCCCACGCTCTCGCCGCGCTCGACCGCCCGGCGCGAGGTCCTGCCCCCCGCGCGGATCGGCGCGGGGACGACCGTCTCGAGCGGCGCGATCGTGTTCGCAGGCTCGGAGATCGGCGCGCGCGTCATCCTCGGCGACCAGTCGTGCGTGCGCGAGCGGGTGGTGATCGGCGACGATGTCGTCGTCGGGCGCGGCTCGCTGGTCGAGAACGACACGACCGTCGGAGCGATGACGAAGATCCAGGCGAACGCCTACATCACGGCCTACTCGACGCTCGAGGAGCACGTGTTCATCGCACCCTGCGTCGTGACCTCGAACGACAATTTCATGGGCCGCACCGAGGCGCGTCGGGGGCTGGTTGGGGGCCCGACGATCCGACGCGGCGCCCGCATTGGGGCAGGCGCGGTCCTCTGCCCCGGAATCGAGATCGGCGTCGAGGCGTTCGTCGGCGCAGGCGCGGTCGTCACCAAAGACGTCGCACCGCGGATCCTCGTCGTCGGAAACCCGGCTCGATTTCTCCGCCCCGTACCCGACGAGGAGCTGCTCGCGCCCGACGACTACTAGCGGCGGGTGGTTCGACCTCTGACGGCCAGTCGTCGTCCTGGCGGTCGATCGGGCATCGCCGTCCTCGCCGGCCAGGGATCGCTCAGGGCGCGGCGAGCAGGCCGGAGTAGCCGGCGGCGAGAGCGCCGCTCGGCCGGCAGCCGACCCGGTAGGTGCCGGGGGCGAGGGTCGCCTCGATCACGAACCGGCCGTCTGCGCCGGTCGTCGCGGTCGCGACCGCCGACCACATCTCACCGCTCTGGCGCTCGAGGGTGACTGACTCCCCGGCGGCGAAGGGCGCCACGGTTCCCTCGACCCCGGCGGCCCCGAGGGCCGCACTCACCGAGACGCGCACCGAGACGGTAATCTCGGCGGCCCGGATCGCTCCGACCGCGAGACGGTAGCTCGTCGTCGCCCTCGGAGTCTCGAGGACAGAGAAGTCGCCGTTCGGCCCCGGGACGACCTCGCCGATGGGGCGCCAGTCCGCGCCTGCCACCTTCGCCTCGAGGAAGACACCGCTGAGCCCGCGAGCGATGCCGCCGAGGCTGGCCACAGCCCCGAAGGGGACCGGAGCCGGGGGCCCGGTCAGCGAGAGCCAGCCGACCTCGAACCAGGTCGAGCGCAGGCCGAGGTCGGCCTCGATCTGGCTGCCCGAGAGCGTCAGCCGGCCCGTCGGGCCGACCGCCGTCGCCGTCTCAACGTGCCTGGAGGGGCCGCGCACCGTCTCGAGATCGACGAGCGGCCCGTCGAGTCCGAGCGCGCTTCCTGCACTCGCCGCGCTGATCAGGATCGGCCCCCAGTCGTGGAAGGGCGAGAGCGTGTCGTAGGGATCGGGGACCGAGAGGAGATAGGGCACCGCGGTGCCGACCGCTTCTGCGGCCGAGACGGTCTGGCCGCCCGAGCTCGAGGAGTACTCGGTCATCGCGACCTTCCCGTGGTAGAGAACAACCTCGTGCGCGGTCGCCCGAACGGCCGCGCGGACCGCCGCCGACTCGCCGTCGATGCCCGCATAGACCTGGCTTCTGGTGTCGCTGTAGAGGGCGAAGGGGCTCGCGGTGACGACGTCTTCGAGCTGAAAGAGTGCGTAGGAGCGGGCCGCGACGGCCTGCGCTTCGAGCGCCACGAGCGGCCAGGACGAGGGCATCTCCTCACCGACGACCCCCTCGAGGTAGGACTCCATCCCGACCGTGTTGACAACCTGCAGCTTTGTCCCGTCGGAGACGACGAGCAGCCCGCCGCGATAGGGGCGCCCGGCGGCCTCGACGGGACTCGCGCCCGGCGTGAAGCGGAGCGGCGATACGAGCTTGCGCCCCGCCACCCGTAGAGATGCGGGGAGGACGAACGACCCTCCGGCGAGCGCCAGCGAGGTCCCGCGGGCGTCGACCACGTGCCACGGGGTCGCCGAGCCGAGCCTCACTCGCACGTCGGGGCCCGAAACGAGAACCCGCACCGGCGGCGAGGTCTGCGTGCCGATCGTCGTGCCCGGGTAGTAATGGCGGAGGATCTGCGCCGCGCTCCAGCCGTGCTCCGAGTAGCCGTAGGCGCCCCACTGGCTCATGCCCATGCCGTGTCCCCAGCCGTGTCCGGTCAGCACGACGGTGCTCGCGGCCACTGCGGACACGTTGGACGGGACCAGGCGCGTTGGGCCCGTGCCCTTCGTCGGGGTGGACACGCTGGAGCCGAGACACCCTGCCGAGGGGGCGCTCGTGACCGCGGCGGAGCCTGTCGTCCCGAGCGCCGTCGAGGCCGGCGCGGTCGTCGCCACGGCGGTCGTTGTCACCTGCCCCTCCGTTGTCGCGCCCGTCGTCGGTGCGGCAGGAGGCGTCGCCTCGAGCGTTGCCGAGCTCGTTTCGGCGCTTACCGTCGCCTGCACGCGCGTCGTCGAGGCGGTCGTCACCCCGGCGGGACGCCTGGCCTCGGGCGGCGTCGCGCCGGTTTCGGGCGCCCGAGCGGTGGTGGCGGTCACCTGGCCCCCCGGCGTGACCGCGCTTCCGCTCGTGGCGGGCGGCGGCGCCGTGACCGTCTGGCAGAGGCCCGAGGGGTCCGACGCCGACAGCGCTTGGGCGACGCGGGGGCTCCCGAGCAGTCCCGCCGAGGCGGCTCCGGCGGCCGCGAGCGCGACGAGCAGGAGCGCTGAGACGGCGCGGCGCACCGGTTCACGGTAGCGGTGGCCTCGGCGGCCGCTCCCTCAGGAGGTGGCCGCGCGCTGCGCGCCCGAGAGCCGGCTTGCGTACTGGCGCTCGTAGTAGTCGCGGTAGCCGCCCGAGTGCTTGATCGGCTCCCACCAGACGCGGTTATCCCGGTACCAGGAGACGGTCGCCGGCAGGCCGGTTTGAAGCGTCCAGCGGCGCGTCCAGCCGAGCGCCCGCGCCTTCGTGACGTCGAGTGAGTAGCGGCGGTCGTGGCCCGGGCGGTCCTCGACCCGGCGCACGAGCGAGGCCGGCGCCCCGGTCAGTTCGAGCACGCGGCGGGTGATCTCGCCATTCTCGAGCTCCTCGCCGCCCCCGAGGTTGTAGATCTGTCCCGCGGTGCCCTCCCGAAGCGCGAGCTCGATCCCGGCGCAGTGATCCTCGACGTGGAGCCAGTCGCGTATCTGCTTGCCGTCGCCGTAGAGGGGCAGCGGCTCGCCATCGAGCGCGTTTGTCACAAACAGCGGCAGGACCTTCTCGGGGTACTGATTGGGTCCGTAGGTGTTCGAGCCGCGCGTCACGAGGGCGTCGGCGCCGTAGGTGCGGACATGCGCGAGCACGAGCAGGTCGCCGCCCGCCTTGGCGGCCGAGTAGGGGCTCGAGGGCTCGAGCGCGTCCCCCTCTCTCGAGGAGCCTCCGGGTGGCACGTCGCCGTAGACCTCGTCGGTCGAGACCTGGACGAGCCGGCTGCCCTCGGAGCGGGCCGCATCCAGCAGGACGCTGGCGCCGGTGATGTTGGTCGCGATGAAATCGGCGCCGGCGAGGATCGAACGGTCGACGTGCGACTCGGCCGCGAAGTTCACGATCGCCTCACAGCCGCGCGCCGCCCGCGCGACCGCCTCCGGGTCGGCGACGTCGCCGCGGTGGAACTCGTGCTCGACATCGGCGAGGTTCTCCCGCCGGCCGGCGTAGGTGAGCTTGTCGAGCACGACGACCTCATCGCCCGCCCGGACGAGGCGGCGAGCAAAATGCGAGCCGATGAAGCCGGCTCCGCCAGTCACGAGAACGCGCATCGCGAGGGAACGCTAGACGATCAGGCGCTCCAGGCACGCGCGCAGGCCCTCGCGCCAGTGCGGGAGAGCGGGCGCGCCCCGCTCCGAGCGCAGCACCGAGTACGCCGGGCGCGGGGCTTTCGCCACGTAGGACTCGGCAGAGACGCGGCGTACCGCGCACGAGAGCCCGGCCTCGGCGAAGATCGCCTCGGCGAAGTCGGCCCAGCTGCACTCCCCGCCGCCGGCGATGTGGTAGACGCCGAACGGACGCTCGAGGACTGCGGCGACCGCGCCGGCGAGATGACCGGTGTAGGTCGGACAGCCCCACTGGTCGGCGACGACCGAGACCTCGTCCCGCTCCGCGCCGAGGGTGAGCATCGTGCGCAGGAAGTTGTGCCCAACCGGCCCGAAGAGCCAGGAGGAGCGCACGACCCAGGCCTGCGAACCTGCCGCCGCCTCGCCGTACAGCTTGCTGCGTCCGTAGGCATTGAGGGGGTTGGGCGCGTCGGACTCGAGGTAGGGCGCTTGCTTGGCGCCGTCGAAGACGTAGTCGGTCGAGAAATAGACGAGGGGCGCGCCGAGCTCGGCGGCGTGCTGGGTGCCGCCGATGTTCGTCGCCGAGGCGCCCTGGGGATCGTCCTCGGCACCCTCGACGTCGGTCCAGGCGGCGGCATGCAGAACGAGCTCGACGGCCGTTCGCTCACGCTCGGGCAACCCGAAGCGGACGTCCCAGCGCGCGCGGTCGAGCGCGAGCGCCTCCGGGTAGGCCTCTGCCAGCGCGGTCCCGAGCTGGCCGCCGGCCCCGGTGATCAGGACGCCGTGTCCGCGTCCCGCTGCGAGAGAAGTGGCGATTGGGTGCTCCAGAGGTGGACGACACGCGGGTCGTCCCAGGGAAGACCCTGCTCGTCGGGACGGGCCGGGTCGTACTCCTCGCTGACGAGGTAGCAGAACAGGCAGTCGGTCAGCGCCTCGTAGCCGTGAGCGTGATGGCCGGGGACGTAGATCGCGACCGGGTTGTCCTCACCGATGTCCTCGCACGCCGTCTCGCCCGTCTCGCGGTCGAGGACGACGACCCGGACCATCCCCTGGAGGCAGACGAACAGGTCGTCCTGGCCGCGCTCGTGGAAATGAAGCCCGCGGATCACGCCCTTGCGCGACCAGGCGAGATTCGCCTGCCGGATCGGCTTGGCGAGGCCGCTCGCGCGCGCGAGCTCGCAGAACCAGCCCCGCTCGTCCTCCCTCCGCTCCAGCGGAAACCTCTCGATCACCCGTTCACCCCCGTCTGCGCGATCAGGTGGCCGATGTTGGCGAGGTCCTCCCAGTGCTTGCCGCCGTCGTGCCACCAACCCTCGATGCGGCGGACATGGAGCGCCCCCCGGCGCGCGTACTCGCGGTTGACGTCGGTGATCTCGAGCTCGTTGCGGCTCGAGCGCGCAAGCCCGTCGATGATCTCGAAGACATCCGGGGGGTAGCAGTACAGGCCGACGACGGCGTCGTTGGAGGGCGGGGTCGCGTAGCGGGTATCCACGACGCCGGCCTTCTCCACGATGTCGACCACACGCCCCTCCTCGTATGCGACGACGCCGAAGCTGACCGGGTCGTCGACCTCCTTGACGAAGACGAGCGCCCCCTCCCCCCAGGAGGCGATCGCCTCCGTCTGGGCCTTCTCGAAGATGTTGTCCCCGAGGCAGACGATCAGCTTCTCGCCGCGTGCGAAGTCGCGGGCCATCCCCACCACCTGAGCGATCCCGCCCGCCTCGACCTGGACCTTGTAGGTCAGCTCGAGCTCGAAGAGGGGCTCCCCGCTTGAACGGGCGCCGAGGCGACCGTCGCCGAGGAGGTCGATGAAGTCGCCCGCGTGCTGCTTGCCGGTGACGAGCAATACCTCGTGGACGCCAAGCTTCTGGAGCAGGGCGAGCGGGTAGTAGACCATCGGCCAGCGCCCGACGGGCAGCAGGTGTTTGTTGGTGACACGGGTCAGCTCCTCGAGCCGCCTCGCCTCCCCCCCGGCGCAGATAAGGCCCTTCATCTCGCGGGCGATGCTACCGCGGCCCGGGGAGGCACCCGGCTACCCGGGCCGCGCCTCGAGGGAGCGCAGCCGCGGATCCAGCGGCGAGGGGGCGACCCGGACGAGGCGGGCGAAGGGCGAGGGAAGCCACCAGTTCCAGCGGCCGAGAATCGCCATGAGGCTCGGGACGAGCAGGCAGCGGACGATCGTTGCGTCGAGGAAGATCGCGACGGCGAGCCCGAGCCCGAACTGCTGCAACCCGACGATTCGGCCGGCCACGAACCCGGAGAACGCCGCACACATGATGATCGCCGCCGCCGTGATGATGCGCCCTGTCCGCTCGAGGCCCTCGGCGACGGCGCTGGCGTTGTCCTCGCCCGCGTCCCAGCGTTCCCGCATGCGCGTGACGAGGAAGACCTCGTAGTCCATCGAGAGGCCGAAGAGCATCGCGAAGAGGAAGATCGGGATCCAGCCCTCGATCTGGCCGAACTGGTACAGGCCGAACACCCGGTTGCCGACACCCCAGCGGAAGAAGACGACGAGCATCCCGTAGCTCGCCCCGACCGAGAGCAGGTTGAGTGCGACCGCCTTGAGCGGCAGCAGCAGCGAGCGAAACGCCCGCATGAGCAGGAGGTAGGTCAATACGAGCACGGCCGCGATCAGCGGAACGAAGTACTTGTAGGCCTCGTGCAGGAAGTCGACGCCCTGGGCCGGCCCCCCGCCCACGAGCACCTCGGTCGACGGCGGGAAGCGCGCGCGGGCAATCAGCGTGCCCCGTAGACGCGCGACGAACGCCTGGGCTTGCGGGAAGCCGTAGTCGTGGCGGCCTGCGACGATCACCTGCTCGTCGCGGCCGCCTGCGCTCACGAACTGCCTCCCGACTCCGCTGAACACGCTTGCGACCTCGGGGTCGCGACGCAGCAGTGCGACCAGCCGGCCGATCGCCGCCTGGCTGCGGGGTGCGAGCACCGAGCCCGAGCGTGCCTCGATCAGCACCTGGGAGGGTGAGATCACACCCGGTCCCACCGCCGAGGTCAGCAGGTCGAAGCCGCGCACCGACTGCGACGTCCGCGGGATTCCGTAGCTCGAGCCCGGGGTCAGCTGGATGAAGAACGCGGGCACCGACGCCGCCGCGAGGAGCGCGACGCCCCCGGCGAGGTAGGCATACGGCGAGGCCATGATCGAGCGCGCCAGGCGGGCCCAGAAGCGCTCGGCGCCGCCGCGGGCGCGCCGGGACCCGAGCAGGCCGATGCGCGCCGTTCCACGCCGCCCGTAGTAGGAGAGCAGCACCGGCTGGAGCGTCGCCGCGCCCACGATCGAGACGATCGGGATCAGAAATCCCGCCACACCGAGCATGCGAATGAACGGCAGCGGTATCGCGACGAGCAGTGCGAGCCCCAGGGCGACCGCCACCCCCGAGAACATCACCGAGCGTCCGGCGGTCTGCATCGTGCCCACGACGGCCTCCTCGACCGTCCGGCCCGCCGCGAGCTCCTCGCGAAAGCGGTACACGACCAGCAGCGAGTAGTCGACGGCGATCCCGAGACCGATCAGCTCGACGAGGTTCGTCGCGTAGGTCGGTGTGACCGCGAGATGTGCGATCCCGTACACGATCCCGAGCGTGGCGCTGATCGTGCAGGCCGCGAACAGGAGCGGGATCGTCACCGCGAAGGAGACTCCGAAGACCGCCAGGAGGACAGCGAGGGCGACCGGGAGCGCGATCACGAGCTCCCCGTGCCTGAGGTCGGAGTCGAACACGGGGTTGAGGTCGTGCTGGATCGCCGGGCCGCCGGTGACGTAGACGTGGCGGACACCCGGCGGGTGTCCGAGCGCTCGCAGGATCGTGTCGGTGTAGCCCTGGGCGCGAGCCATCGTGAGCGACGAGTCGATATCGCCGTAGACCACGGTGTCGCCGCTGTGCGCGCGGACGCGATGGAACGGCGCGAGCCTGCCGCCCGGCAGGGCGGCGGCCGCACGAGTGACCGCCGCCCGAAGCGCGAGCGCCTCGGCGGGGGCCGGGCGGGAGGCCCCGGCCGTGTCGAGCTCGAGGACGACCGTGAAGGCACCGTCGGAGCGATCGCCGAACTGCGTCTGCAGGACCTGCAGGACCCGCTGGGAGTCGGTGCCGGGAACCGCGAAGCTGTTGGAGAGGAGCGCCGGGAGCCGCTGGCCGGCAACGGCGCCGGCGAGGAGCGCCGCGAGCCAGAGGGCGAGCACGGCGCGGCGGTGGCGCAGGATGAAGCGTGACCACCCGGCCATCACCGCAGGCTAGCCCGAGCGCTGTAGCGTGTAGGCCATGGCGCACCGTCATGAGGTGCAGGAGCAGATCGAGATCGTGTTCGGCGAGCTCTGGCGGCGGCCGCGCCTTTCGGGCCTTCACCGCGGCTTCCGCCCGAACCTCGACAGCTACCACACCGACGACCCCAATGAGCTGATCGTCGTTGTCGAGGTCCCGGGCATCGACCCCAACAGCCTCGCGATCGCCGTGAGCGGGCGCGTGCTCGTGATCGCGGGAGAGCGGACACGCGCCAAGGCGGGGGGGCGCGTCTACCAGCAGATGGAGATCGAGTACGGCCCGTTCGAGCGTCGCGTCCGGCTCGCCGAGGACGTCGACCCGGAGGGTGCCCGCGCGGTCTACGACCGGGGGGTCGTCACGATCTCGCTTTCGGTCACCGGGCGCCCCGGAAGTGGCGGTGACCACACGATCATCGTTGAGGCCGAGTGAGCGAGATCGGCTTCGAGATCTCCGAGCCCGTCGAGCGGGAGGTCGAGCTGCCGGCGGTGCTCCCGGTGCTCCCGCTCAAGGAGACCGTTGTCTTCCCCCAGACGGTGACGCCGCTCGCGATCGGACAGGAGCGCTCGATCCGCCTGATCGACGACGTGGTCGCCGGTGAACGCCTGCTCGCACTGATCACCGCGCGGGACGCCTCTATCGAGGCACCCGGCTGGGAGGACATCTACGAGGTCGGAACCCTCGCGGTCGTCCACAAGATGGTCAAGTTCCCGGACGGGACGCTCCAGGTCCTGATCGGGGGGCTCCAGCGGGTGCGGCTGACCGCCCACGTCTCGAGTGACCCTTACCTGCTGGGTGAGGTCAAGGAGCTTCCCGACGAGAACGCCGAGACGCCGGAGGTCGAAGCGCTCACCCGCAACGTTCAGGCGCTGTTCGCGCGGATCATCGGCCTCGCTCCCTACCTCCCCGCCGAGCTCCAGCTCGCCGCGACCAACGTCGACGACCCGAGCACGCTCGCCCACCTCGTCGCCTCGACGCTGCGAACGATCCCCACGCGGGAGCGCCAGGAGATTCTCGAGACGCTCGACCTCGAGAAGCGGCTCCGCCACATCTCCGCGATCCTCTCGCGTGAGGTCGAGGTCTTCGAGCTCGGCTCGAAGATCCAGTCGCAGGTGCAGTCGGAGATGGACAAGGGCCAGCGGGAGTACTTCCTGCGCCAGCAGCTCAAGGCAATCCAGAAGGAGCTCGGGGAGGGCGACCCCGAGCAGGCGGAGGTCAACGAGCTGCGGACGCGCCTCGACCAGCTCGCGCTTCCCGAGGAGGCGCATGCGAGCGCCGAGCGGGAGCTCGCGCGCCTCGAGCGGCTCCCGACCGCGGCG
>Ga0302326_10029172_pt1 | contig 11077 bp, 17 predicted proteins | sample Palsa_T0_3_FD_202264 | JGI IMG/M metagenome (GOLD analysis project Ga0302326, IMG submission 202264) | Peat permafrost microbial communities from Stordalen Mire near Abisko, Sweden - Palsa_T0_3 | ecosystem: Environmental > Terrestrial > Soil > Palsa > Peat permafrost | place: Sweden: Abisko...
ACGTGCAGCAATGGCTAGCCGAGCATCCACGCTTTCACATCCACTACACTCCCACGAGCGGCTCGTGGCTCAATCAGGTGGAACGGGTGTTCGGGGATGTGACCCGGAAATGCCTGAAGCACAGATCCGCGGCAACGGTCCAGGCCTTGCAGCAGGATATTGCTCAGTTTCTCGACCGGCGGAATGAGAACCCCAAACCCCTCAACTGGAAAGCCACCACGGACCAGATTCTGCAGAAAGTGAAGCGCGCGTGGCAATCTTTGCACGACCGCTACGGAGCCCAGAAACCCTCCGCCGCCCTGGCCAGTATCGAACGCTATTTCGCTCCCCCGGAAATCGCCTCCGCGGCCACTTGACGGCGGATTTGGAGACCGGGTTCGCAAGCTTTCCAACGTACCAAACCTGACCGGCAGATGCACCACTGCCAACCGCATTTCGGCGAAGGCATCGCACTTCATCGACTCGGCCAACGCTGCCCTCTACACAATCGGACTCACGCGATCGGAAGCCACACGACTCTGCCCAGCGAACCACGCCTCTACCGATCCGCCGAACACCTCAGTCAACCGCCCGGCAAGAAGTCCTGGAAACGCGGTGCGCAACTTAATCCGTCATGTTACAAGACTTCTGACACAGGACACTAGCCACCGTCCGCCGCTCAAACTGTACGTGCGGTTTTCCCCGCATACAGGTTTCACGAAGACTCACGCTTGCGAGGCGCAATCGAAGGGATTAACTGAATCAAGTTCACCAGCCCGTACTCGCCGTATAGCTTGGTTTCCGGCAACTGTCGCCACCACCGTTCCGCCACCGCTTGAATCGATGCGACCGAATGCGTCGCACAATCCAGCCGTCGAGCCGGTGAAAGAGCTTCCGGACGTGGGCTCGCTTGTAGTGGTGACCCCACCCCCGCAACACAGGATTCAGTTCCTCAATCAACTCCTTGGTCTTGAGCGGCACCCGTCGCCTGGTAAGCGCGCGCACCTGATCCATGAAACGGTGGACCGATTTCTCCCGAGGGATCGCGTACAACGCCCCCGATTGAGCATCACTGCGAATCTTGCCCGGCAGCAACTCGAGTTGCTTCCCGCGCTTGATCTTGGACCCAAGGAACTCGAATCCTTGCCGAACATGCACGACCCGCGTCTTCTGCGGATGCAACTGCACGTCCAGTTCGTTCAGAATCCGAAGCGCCGCGGCTACTGCCGCCCGCGCCTCTGCCGCCGACTCGCAGGTCACTACCCAGTCGTCGGCGTACCTCGTAAGCTGATATCCCTTGCACCTCATCTCCTGATCGAACGGCGTCAGAAGTATGTTGCTGAGCAAGGGTGAAACCACCCCGTTGGCCCTGAGGCGAAGACCACTGCTGACCTTATCCGCTGACAAGCAAGAGGCCTGCAGAATGCCTGTGGTCGCGGGATTGCGGCGGTGGAAGACAAAATCGTGCAACAAGCTGTGGCAATGGTTCTCAAGCAGATTTACGAGGAGGACTTTCCCAGTTTCTCTTATGGTTTCCGACCGGGGCGCGGCGCGCAGGACGCGCTGGACTCGCTCTCGGCGGGAATCATGACGAAGAAGGTGAACTGGATACTGGATGCCGATATCCAAGGCTTTTTCGATAACATCAGCCATGAAAAGCGGATGGAGTTAATGGAGCTGAGGATCGCGGATCCGAGGATACCGAGGCTGATCAGGAAGTGGCTGACAGCCGGAGTGTCTGAAGACGGGCACTGGCCGGAAACGAAGGTAGGGACGCCCCAAGGAGCGGTGATCTCGCCGCTGCTTGCCAATATCTATCTGCATTACGTCCTCGACTTGTGGGTTATGGAGTGGCGCGAAGTGCACGCGGACGGCGATAGGATTCTCGTCCGCGTACCGGACGAGGATTGCCCCACCAAGAGCAGTGCTCCGAATTGCCTCGCTTCTCAGGAAGATGTAGAAACTCCAGAGACGCGACTAAAAGTCGCGTGTACCAGCGCCTCATAAAGTGAACGGTATTGCAGTTAAGCGGTCTCCAACTCGCTGGGCGACGACAGCAGCACCACCTGATCCCGCAAGTCGGCAAGTGCCGCAACCAGGCGATGAGCGGGTTCTTCGCTCCAGCCCAGAGGATAGAGCGCGAGTTGGAGCCGCACGGAGCATACCGTCACGTAGAAACCGGCCTGTTGGCGCCACAATCGGCGCGCAAATTCCTGTTCGTCCTGCGTGGAGTAGACCACCATCATTTTGCCAATCCCAGCCAGCCGATTGAAGTCCTGGACCAGACGCCCCAGATAAGCGGCAAAAATCCTGCGGCGTTCAGCCATCAGGCGGCGTCCAATCGCTGGACGATATCCAGGCTGAGAGGCCAGAAACTGGAGATCGTCTTTTCCTAACAGCCGCTCCATAGGAGCGTAGCTTTCGAGGGAGAAGCTGTCCAGCCATTCAGTGGTGCAACGCCCCGCGTCAAAGCGCGAGGCGAGTCTCCAGAACAGGCCGAGAAAACCCGCGGACAGCAAGAGAACAACGATTGCAATTGGAATGATCATCTGCATAAAGACATTCCTGCTTACCTCTCGCTAAATCATATAGGATCATTCCAGTCAATGCAAACAGTTTTCAATTATTATTTTTGGCAAGAGCCGGCGGTAACGGTACTTCCAGTGCCTTTATTTTCTGCTGGAACGCAAAAGGCTGGCATTGATTGCTTCCAATTGTGCCAGCAATCGCCGTTCGTCGCCGGGATTCCATTGATGGCCCAGGACCACGCGCCGGCGTTCGCCCTGACTGGTAAGTACAAACAGCCAAAGGAGAAAGCAGGCTAGAGAGACAGCCATATCGACCCCGCCCAGCAAGCGATTCCAGGAGTAGCCCACATTGTTGATGAGAGCCACCGTCGCGGTCGTGAGCAGGTAAGCGGAATACCCCGCCAGATACGCGATCACGTTCCGGCCCAGTGGCACCGGGTAATAGAGCAGGAATCCAGCGATCAGAAATAGGAAGATCACTAGAATAGACATCACAGTGCGCTCGAATACAAACAGATATCCCGTGATCGCGCCGGTGTTTTGCTCCATTCGGAACAGGAGCGCCGAGAAGACCGCGCCTAAAACTAACGCAATCCTGAGGAAGCGCCGGGCGACCGCTGCAATCCCTGCCAGATCCCGGAGCGTCTTGGAGTACAACTCCATGACCACTAGGACGTAAAAAGCCACGATCAGCCCTTGGCTAAAGACAAACAGGTCGCGATACAGCAGGCTGCGGAGCGGAACCAGGACCGGAATCAGCGCTTGGAAAAACTCCAACACCAGGTATGCAAAAAAGAAGCCGTAGATTTTGTGGAGTCCCGCAGCCCAGATTCGAATGCACAAAATCGGCAACACCGCTATTTCCAGAAGCAGCAGAATATGTTGCTCGATGGGGAGCTGGCCCATGGATTGAACTTCAGTTTAGCACCAGCCCCCCTACGGAAGGTCCGGATTAGCGAGGCAGGTGGACATTCACCAAACAGGGATTGCAGGGCGGCCATGGAATGTCCGCGGACGCTGCGGTAACCAGCGCAAGTGCAACACCGGCAAGCAACAAAACCTTCTTCAACATGCTTAAGTCTCCTCGTGGTTGTAAAATTGAATTCGGAGAATTCTTGAATCCCACGGCAAGATTAAGCGGTGTAGGTGGTACTAAATGGAAGCTCCTATAGACTTTCGGAAATCAGAACATCGCGGGGCGGCAAGTCCGCTATAGACTGCCTTTCATTCCAGGAAGATCCGGTGTATGATTTCAGGTGTTTGGTATGAGTGGCGAAAGAGCTGTGGGCATGGTCTTCGACCGGAGCGCGGCTGCCGACCTATGGCGCAACACAATCTCGCAGATCCCCTCTGTTTTTGGGAAGCTGGTCTACCTGGCGTCGTTGCGCAATCCCAACAATGGATGCTACGAACATCACGGCTTGGCGCTGGTCTTCGGCGAAGATGAGGCGAACAAGGCGCTAAAGAACAGCCACGCTAAGGTCTTCGCGGAGTGGCTAGCCTTCAACCTCGAGGAGCAGAAGGCGGATCTGGATTTTTATATTTCCGGCCTGCTGGAGAACAAGCGAGTAGTGATAGACACCTGGATCCGGCTGGCGCCCTACCGGAACCTGCCACCCGCTACGGTCCGGGGGGTGGAGAGACGTCTCTATATCGCTGACTTTACAGCCTTGCTCGAGTTGTTCAAAGCCGCGTACGGCGTCGCCGAGCCTGATCCAGACGCATAGCGATTCCGGACACCTGGCCGATCAGATCGATGTCGGCAGGATACTTATAAACGTGCGGACTGCACCCCGACAAGGGGTGAGGGATCAGGATCAATTCATCCCCGTTTAAACTGGCCCAGCCGCAGGCGAAGCCCTGCCGGTGTTCGAAGAAGTAGATGGGCCGCTCAAACTCATTGTTCCAACCGGAGTTGGAAATTTTTTGCTGGGTCTCGTCGATCGAGACAAAAGTCCCCGGCAGGAGTAGTGGATACATGAACCAATCTTCGGTTCCCACGAGGGCGTAGCGCTGCTCCTTGAGGTTGAGCGACTCGAGAAACAGCAGCGGCAGTTTACCCCAGCGCTGAATCATGCGAGTAAGATAGGTGGTGCGGCGTAGGTCCAGGCCGGGGTCCAGGGCCAAAGGCAGTAGGATTTCGCCGGAAGAGCTGCCATGAGGGGAATTGCCATGAAAAGAAAGCAGATGCGTCTGCGGAACATCCACGCAAGCGGCATCGGCGGGAAGCCCCCCCAGCGAGACGCCATACCATTCCAGAACTTCCTGAAAATCAAGGCGATAAATGGCACACAGGGAGTACAGCTTGTGGATGGTGGGAACCAGATTGCGGTTCTCGATCTCCGATACGCGATTGATCAGAACCGCGTAGTCGTCGTTGTGGTATTTGTCGGCAATCTTAAGGCTGGCCTGTTCCACGTCCCGGACCCGTAAGTTGAGCCGTTCTCTGACGCGCCGTAATTTCTGTCCAGGGTCCTCCATGGTATGATTCTTTCCCGGCTTGTATAGAAAAGCGCTAGGGGGTTGCGGTGGGCTCGAGCACAATTGTGAGACGTTCTATTGGGTCGAATTATAGCGGTCGCAGCGGCAAAGAGCAAGGGCGGAGAGACGCCTTTGTTCGGTTTTCCGAACAGAGTCCCGGTATTACAACGGTTTATCGCTGGCAGAAAAGCATCTAGAATGACCCTTAAGATCGGTTTTGGGAAAAACGTGGTGGACCTGATAAGCGTGAGCCGCCACCAGACGAGGACCAGCGATGAAATTGCAGCGCACCGGTATCCAGGGTGAATTGGGGGCTTTTAGCCAGGAAGCGGCCCGCCAACTGTTGGGGCCAAGGGCTCAGTCTGTTCCCTATCCCACATTCGAATCCGTTTTTGCGGCGTTGCGCTCCGGAAAGATTGACTCGGCGGTGATACCGATGGAGAATACGCTAGCCGGATCGGTCCACGAGAATTACGATCACCTGCTGCATTTTGACGTTCGGATCGCTGCCGAGACCAATGTCCGCATCGTGCATAACCTCATCGCTCCTCCGGGCGTCCGTTTCAAGGATGTACGCCATGTCTACTCCCACCCGGTAGCGTTGAACCAGTGCCTGAAGTTCTTCGCCCGGTATCCGAAGCTGGAGCGAGTCCCTTTTTACGACACCGCCGGCAGCGTCAAGATGGTTGTAGAGAAAAACGAACCCAACGCGGCCGCCATCGCCTCCGCTGTGGCTGCAACCATTTACGGGGGAACGATCCTGAAGCGGTCGGTTGAAGACGACCGGCGAAATTTCACGCGCTTCTTTTTGCTGTATCCATCGAAGAAGCTACCGCCGCCCAGGCGCGCCAAAGAATGGAAGACGTCGCTGGTATTCACGACGCGTAACACTCCCGGGGCTCTATTTCGCGGCTTGAGCGCGTTCGCGTTGCGCGATTTGAACCTGACCAAGATCGAATCCCGCCCGCTGCGTGGCAAACCGTGGGAATATCTGTTCTATTTGGATCTGCTGGGGCGCGAAAACGAGCCGAAAGTGCAGAACGCGCTGCGGCACCTGGCTGAGATCGCGGATTTTCTGCGGGTGTTGGGCAGCTATCCCCCGGGACGGTAAGGACTGGAATCGGTAGTGGAACAACTGTGCCGGCGGTAGCTCCGGCGGCCTGAAATTGCTGTGCGGCCTCTCACCCTTTCCTCCAGAGATATCGAGCAGAGATATCGAGAAATTCTGTTGACAGTTGGTAGTAAGTGGCCGGCAAGCCCGGCTGAAAGTACGCCGACGGATATCGTAAGGTTTTGGGACTCAGTGATGGCCTGTCTGACGCCGTTCGGAAGCGCTTCGAACGCCTGGGACCACCGGCAGGCGAATCGTGATTCTGGGATCCAAGTCTGGTGCGGCCTCCAGCCTTCGGCAATATAGGCGAGTGGCGGTGATTGCCGCTATTGACGAGCAAGCCATGGATCTGCATCCACATGGATCTGCATCCACATGGATCTGCATCCACATGGATCTGCATCCACGGCGAAGGGACCGGCTTGGGGCATCTGCACCCGAGGTGACGGAGAACGGAACGTCCGCGGTGGTTCCTGGCGCGCCTTCGGTGATCGACAGGACGGAAAAGCAGATCGGGAGTTTGGCGGTCACGAGTTTCAACCACTTCTTTATCGGTGGAATCCGCGCCGTCCAATTCTCCCACCAGACAAGCGGCGGAACCTAGTATTCTAGTGAGTGATTGCTCCGCAGCCTGCTCTTGGTGCTTTCCCGCCAGCCGTGGTTACGACACTGGATGGAAACGTCACGCGCTGCCGGCCGGGTGACGTCGCGTTTCGTAGCGGGATCCAGCATTGAGCGCGAAGTCAGTGTTTGCCAGAGGCTGAACGCAGACCATTACCTGGCCACGCTGGACCATCTGGGCGAGAGCGTTCACTCCCTGGAGGAGGCCCGGCAGTCGCGCGAGGCTTATCTGGCGGCGCTGGATCAGATCGCGAAGCTGAATTTGCAAGCCACGGTGTCCATCAAGCTGACGCAGCTCGGCCTGGATTTCTCGGAGGCGGACTGCCGGGCGAACGTGGAATGCCTGGTGGCTCGCGCGCAAGCGATCGGCAGTATGGTAGAGGTAGATATGGAATCGAGCGCGTATGTGGACCGCACTCTCGCGCTGGTGTCCGATCTGCACGCGCGGTACGGGAGCGTGCGCGCCGTAATCCAAGCGTATCTGTATCGCAGCCAGAGCGATATTCAAGATTTGTGCCGGCAAGCGATTCCTATCCGGCTGTGCAAGGGCGCTTATCGCGAATCGTCCGACGTGGCGTTTCCGCGCAAGAAGGATGTGGACGCCAACTATGTGCGTTTGATGCTGGAGTTGCTGGAACACGGGACGCATCCAGCCATCGCGTCGCACGATGAGAAAATACTGGACGGCGCGATACGCTATATTCGGGAACGAAGCATCGCAGCGGATCGTTTTGAATTTCAGATGCTGTATGGCGTTCGTCGCGACCTGCAGCGCCGCCTGGTTGCGGCCGGTTACGGTTTGAGGCTCTATGTTCCGTATGGCAATGCGTGGTATCCCTATTTTATGAGGAGATTGGCGGAGCGTCCGGCAAACGTACTATTTTTGGCAAGGAATCTGCTGAAGAGCTAATCGCGAGCCGATAAAGATCACATGAGAAGCGCAAAGGAAGTGGCGCGCAACGCGAATCCGGCAACGAACGGTTCAGTTCCGCACTCCGTTTTGCGTGTGTTTTCCAAAAACGCAAAGGGCGCGGCGCGGACCAAAGGGACACAGAACTGCTTCGCGCCGCACTCCGTCTTTAGCGTGCGGGTTAAAAGCGCAAAGGAAGTGGCGCGCAACGCGAAACCGGCAACGAACGGTTCAGCTCCGCACTCCGTTTTGCCTGTGTTTTCCAAAAACGCAAAGGGCGCGGCGCGCACCGAATGGGCGAGGAACTGCTTCGCGCCGCGCTCCGTTTTGCGCTTGTTGTTGAAAAGCCGGAACCCGGGACAGCCGAAAGGAATCTAATGAACGTGAAGTATTGGGGGTTTTTGCTACTGAAGCTGGCAGCCGGTGCTGTGGTGATGGCTCTGGTGTGGAAGGCGATCGTGGTCGGTTTCCGCGGCGCCGTAGCCTCCGGCTTCGAGCAGAAGCCATTCGGTCACGATCTGGGCTTTACCACTGCGATGCTGCTGTACTTCCTGGCCTGCTTCGGCGTGCTTCACCTCATTATCTGGGACCAGCGCTATCGCTGCCGCACCTGCTTGCGCTGGCTGCGCATGCCGGTGAGCGCCGGGTCGTGGCCAAACATGCTGCTCTTTGGACAACCGCGCACAGAGTACATCTGCCTCTATGGCCACGGAACGCTCAAGGTGCCGGAATTCCGCGTTACGAAGAAAAGTCCGGATTGGGAGCGTCACGACGACGACATCTGGAAGGAACTGGAATCGCTCGAGGAAAGTAAACGGTGAGTGGGCGATTCTCCCGTACATCCGTCCCTTGTAAATAGAGCCGCGCGGCTGTTTGCGGGTTCCGCAGTGCTGCTTTTCCTGATCGTTTTAGGCCTGCTCCTAATTCCCCCTTACGCTGCGAATTGGCGGCTGCAGAGCTACGTTAACGAGTTGGTGGACGATCCTGGTACAGCCGCGCTACCTGCGGAAGCGATACGGACGCGAGTTCTCAACCAAGCGGCTGGCTTGGGTTTGCCCGTCAACGGAGACGACGTCCATGTAGGAGTCGCTCAAGGCGCGGTCAAAATCGACGTGCTCTACATCGTGCACGTGGATGTAGCGGGTTACACGGTGGATCTGCACTTCCGGCCAGCGGCGGGAAGCTGATTTATCTTATCTGCTAGCGGTTCAAAACGGCTGTTTCGAGTGGTTCGAAGTCCTCCACGCCGATGGAAAGCACCTGGACGCGTTGTCCTTCTCGCAGTTGCTGCAACAGAGCTTGGCGGCAGTTCTTGAAGCGCACCGCATCGCGATACGTGTTCACCTCCGCCGTGGTCTCGACGAACACCACTTCCTCCATTTCGCCGACGCTCAGTTCGCGCTGTAAATTCCGGGGAATGTCCCGGAGAATCAAGCGCGCGCCGGGAGGAACGCAGACGGCCGGAACCCTCTTCTCCGCTTCCCAGCGTGGGTTTCGCCCCTGGAACCAAGCCTTAGCCTGCGACCACAACGTGCCTCGAGCCATGTTGCCTGCCGAAATTACCGGGGTGAGATCGGCTGGAGATGCCAACCCCAGCGACCCCGCGCCGAACCGGTGAACTACCAGATTTTCCCCATCGGCCGCGAGCCGATTTGGATACGTATGCAGCGAATAGTCACACATGCGTGTTCACTCCTATGCGAACTGAGACGTTCGAGCGCCAGCAGATGTCACATGAAGTAACGGTGACTTTTTTCGGGGGTGACTTTGGCGGGAGGCGGACCGGGGGAAAAGTAAACCCGCCCCCCTCCAAGAAGGAGTGAGGCGGGCGTTGGATAGCCCTCGGAGGAGTGAGCTAGTTCCTTAGGTAGTTTCGCTCTTCTCGTACTAAGTTTGCAACCGAATTTTCACTTTTTTGTAGCCCGGTTTTAAGGTGCGAGGCTTATCCCTAGCGGCCCAGAAGTCCTTCGACCGCTCCGATGATGATACAAATCACCGCAAAACCCAGCGTTCCGTATTGAATCCAGGATCGAGTGGCGCGGATGATTTCGATCCCGGCGTCATCCAGCCAGGGGAGCTCTGGACTGTCCAGACGAGTGCTAACCTGTTCGTTAAGATGGGGTTGCTCGGTTGATTCGCCTCCGGTGGCGGCGGCCGAAACTGCGACCGTCTCCCCTGCGGATTCCTCTGGCGCGGGGTTGTCCGGTTCTTGTTCCAAGGCGCTCCTATCTTGGAGCAGCGCCTAAGAACGGCTAATAGGAAATTAGGGTTTTTGTACTGGTACTTTTACTGGCGAAGTCCTGTCTACGTCGCTTCGGCGGTCCGCTTCTTGCCGTACAAGAAATAAATCAACAGCCCGACAGACGAAGAACCGGAACCAGAGGGGACGCGAAAGCCGCGCTTGTGCTCGGGTTGCTTCTTGCGAAGCACAATCACGCGGGCCGAGCCAGAATGAACGCGAACCCGGCGGGAATTCCCACCACGAAGCCGGCTACGTGCTGTAGCGCGGATGCACGCGCGAGAAGATGCCCGGCAATAAACGGTCGCGCGACATGGCGAACCGGATGCGCGCCTGTCCGTACTGAAAGACCAGCAGCAACGACAGCATCCCGAGCAGCGCGCCGGCGGTGACCTTTTGACCGGGCCCTGACGGAAGGCATAAGGGACCGCATGCGGAACTTGTTCGAACAGGACGGTGCCCGCAAGGTTAAAGCCGATCAAGTTGACCGTTTGCGGTTAATCCTCTCCACGCTGGATCAGGCGAGCGATGTGCAGGATATGAACCAGACCACGTTTCGGTTGCATCCGCTCAAGGGCAACCGCAAAGGCGTGTAAGCAGGGGGGGCGACGCCTAAGATGTGGATTTGGAAATTTTACCACGATTTCAACATCCCGGTCGAGCGCAACGAGGGAGCGCAACGAGGGAGCGCAGAAGGCATTTCGACGAGAAAGTACTGGAATTCGGCACGTCTTTTAATTTTGATCGGAAGCCACAAACGGCGCGCCGCGTCGGGCGTCAACCACCATGGCAAATACACCGAGTTCAGCGCGTGCCGTGCGATTCAACCCATCGGCCAGAAGAATGCCACCGAGCCCCTGCCCTTGGTAATCACCTGCCATGGCAAGCCCTACTGGCAGCGCTTCGGTGACATTCCCAGTGATTGAGGAGCTTGGGCCAGCGCTGGGGCAGAGTATTTTGATGGCTGGTAATGCGTTCTTAGAACAGTGCGGCAGTACCGGGTTACAGGCAGCCGATGATTTGATCCAGCGGTTTGGCGCTGACACATTCCGCAACGTGTTTACAGTTAAGAAGAAAGAGATTAAGGCCGTGCGTGTTTGCTTAAGGTTTGCTCAGCCGGGCGGCGGACGAGATACCGGGAGCAGGCCATCGCTCGGGCCGCCGGCTGAGTAAACCGGGCGGTGAACTAAACCGCAGGCGAGGCCCCG
>Ga0302326_10029173_pt1 | contig 11077 bp, 11 predicted proteins | sample Palsa_T0_3_FD_202264 | JGI IMG/M metagenome (GOLD analysis project Ga0302326, IMG submission 202264) | Peat permafrost microbial communities from Stordalen Mire near Abisko, Sweden - Palsa_T0_3 | ecosystem: Environmental > Terrestrial > Soil > Palsa > Peat permafrost | place: Sweden: Abisko...
GGCGCCCCGCTAGCCTGCGGAGTGCGCAGGCTAACCCGAGAGGATGGCGCACGTGCACGCTGACAGCGGATATCTGGACTACTCCGGCCGGGACGACGTGCTGAGCGGAGGCTCGCGGAGGATCCCGGTCAGCACGCCCGCGGGCCGCTTCCAGGTCTGGGTGAAGCGGGTGGGCAGCAATCCGGATCTGCGCGTGCTGCTGCTGCACGGCGGGCCCGGCTCGACGCACGAGTACCTGGAGGCCTGCGACAGCTACCTGCCGGCGGCCGGCATCGAGTACTACTACTACGACCAGCTCGGCTCGGGCTTCAGCGATCAGCCCGACGAGCCGACGCTGTGGGAGGTCGGCCGGTTCGTCGACGAGGTCGAGCAGGTCCGCCAGGCACTCGGCCTGAGCCGGGAGAATTTCGTGCTCTACGGCCAGTCCTGGGGCGGCATCCTCGCCCTTGAATACGCCCTGGCCTACCAGCAGCACCTGCGCGGTCTGGTCATCTCCAACATGATGGCCAGCGTCCCGGCCTATAACGCCTACGCCGAGCAGGTGCTGATGCCGGCGATGGATCAGGACGCGCTGGCCGAGATCAAGTCGCTGGAGGCCAGCGGCGATATCGAGAACCCGCGGTACATGGAGCTGCTCACCGAGCAGCACTACGTGCATCACGTGCTGCGCATGCCGCCGGACGAGTGGCCGGACCCGGTCCAGCGCGGCTTCGCGCACATCAACCCGGCCATCTACGTGTCCATGCAGGGCCCGAGCGAGCTGGGCATCAGCGCGGACGCCAAGCTCGCGCACTGGGACCGCACCGGCGAGCTGGCCACGGTCGAGGTGCCCGCGCTGGTGATCGGTGCCCGCTACGACACCATGGATCCGGCGCACATGGAGATGATGTCCGAGCGCCTGCCGCGCGGGCGCTACCTGTACTGTCCGGAGGGCAGCCACCTGGCGATGTATGACGACCAGGAAACCTACTTCGCGGGCCTGATCGACTTCCTGTCTGGTCTTTAGCGGCGCGGCTCCGGCCGCTAGCGGCGCGCGGCGAGAATGCTGCGGATCTCTGCGGTGTCCTGCTCGCTGTGCCGCTCCAGCATCGCCTCCAGCTCACGTATGTCGGCGGCGGAGGTGTAGCTGGCCAGGTCGCGTTCCAGTGACCGGCGGGCGGCGCGGGGGCGGCGGAGCCGACTGCGGATCCCCGCTGTCAGCGGGCCGCGGGTGCGCGCGGGCGTTTTCATATCTCATCCTGTTCTGTTAGCTGCGTCGTCGACTGCTCTCAGTCTTCCCGCCCGCCATTGATGCGTCCAATGACTGGAAAGCAAGGAAACCATGCGCTAGCGTCATGGAAATGGACACTGACGCGCTGCGCTGGTTCCAGCAGGTCGCCGACGGCACGACCGTCACCGAGGTCAGCGAGCTGGAGCGCGTGACCCAGTCCGGAGTTTCGCGAGCGCTGGCCCGGCTCGAAGCCGAGATCGGCACGCCATTGCTGCGGCGCAGCGGCCGCATTCTGCGGATGACCCATGCCGGCGCGGTGTTCAAGCAGCACGTCGACTCGCTGCTGCATCAGCTCGACGACGGGATCGCTGCCGTCAGCCAGCTCATCGATCCCGACACCGGCCGGGTGGCGCTGGCGTTCCAGCACTCGCTTGGCACCTGGCTCGTGCCTGATCTCATCCGCAGCTTCCGTGCCCTGCACCCGCAGGTCAGGTTCCATCTGACGCAGGTGCGGGATGAACTGCGGGCGGTCCCGCTCGACGGCGGGGACGCCGACCTGGAGGTTGGCACCCGGCGGGTGGGCGACCCGGCCGTGATCACCCGGCGGATCGCGACCGAGCCGCTCCGCCTTGCCCTCCCGCTCGACCATCCCCTCAGCCAGCAGGCCCGGGTCGATCTGACCGACGTTTCCGATGAGCCCTTCGTCGGCCTCCGGCCCGCCTCGGCGCTGCGCCAGCTCACCGACGAGCTCTGCGCTGAGGCAGGATTCCGCCCGGCTGAGGTTTTCGAGGGCGACGATCTGTCGACCATCCGCGGCTTCGTGGCGGCGGGCATGGGCATCGCCATCCTCCCTGCGCCGCGCGCCGGAACGCCGGAGTCGGCCAGCGGGCCGGTGCTCTACCGCGAGATCGCTGCCCCGCGCGCGACCAGGGAGATCTGCCTGAGCTGGGCGGCTGAGCGGCGGCTGCCGCCCGCTGCTGAGCTGTTCCGCCAGCACGTGATCGGCAGGGCCCGGGCCGGACGGCTCCCGGCCCTATCCGGCTGAGGATGAGGCCGGGGCCGCCCGCCAGTAGACCGACCTGACCCAGATGGTGGCGAGCGCGTCCACTGCCAGAGCGTCGTCCAGCGGAACGCCCTTCTCGCCGCCCTGGCCGAGCCAGATGTAGCAGAAGTGCTCCAGCATGGCCGACAGCGCCGATGCCGTCAGCACCGGATCGACGCCCGGGCAGTAGCCGTCGGCCTGCGCCCGGCGTACCTGAGCGGCGATCCGCGACACGCCCTCGAGCCGGAGCTCGAGCCACCGGTCCCTGAAGCGCCCCTCGACCATCGCGGCCTGGAAGATGCCGATCAGCTCGCCCCGCCGCCGGGCGTACGTGCGCCAGAACCCGGCCACGGCCTCGCGCAGTGCGTCCTCGTCGGACAGGCCGGCCCGGTACGGCAGGACGGCCATGGCGGTCGCCTCGGCATGGAACTCCTCGGCCAGCGCGATCAGCAGGTCGGCCTTGGTGTCGTAGTAGTTGTAGAACGAGGCGACGGACCGCCCGGCCGCCGCTGCGATATCACTGATCTTCGCGTTCAGGTAGCCGTCGCGCGCGAAGACGGCACGCGCCGCGTCGCGGAACGCCTCGTCGGTCTCCCGGCCCTTCCTGGTCGCCTTCTCCGGCCTGACCACGCTGGCAGTCATGACACCTGCCGGTCGCGGCCAGCCCAGAACGGCGCCCGCAGCGGCGCGCGCAGCACCTTCCCGGTCGCGTTCCTGGGCAGTGACGGCACCAGCGTGACGCCGGTCGGGCACTTGAAGCCGGCCAGCCGCGCGCGGGCGAAGCCGATGAGCTCAGCGGTCAGCTTGTCGTCGGGTGGTGAGCCGGTGACGGGCACGACAACCGCGTGGACGGTCTCGCCCCAGGTGGCGTCGGGGACGCCGATCACGGCGACGTCGCCGACCGCTGCATGCCGGGCCAGGATGGCCTCGACCTCTGCTGGGAAGACGTTCTCCCCGCCGGTAATGATCACGTCGCGCAGCCGGTCGATGATCGTCAGGTAGCCGCGCTCGTCGATAGTGCCCACGTCGCCGGTGCGGTAGAAGCCGTCAGGCGTGAGCACGGCGCTGGTGGCCGCGGGGTTGTCCCAGTAGCCGGGCAGCGGCGCGGCACCGCGCACCTGAATCTCGCCCTGCTCGCCGAGCCGGACCTCCCAGCCGAGTGACGGGCGCCCGGCTGTGCCGAGCAGGCCGAGTGCGGGGTCGTGGTCGGCGGGGGACAGCGAGCTGATCGGCAGCGGCCCGGTCTCGCTGCTGGCATAGTTCTGCCGGAAGCGGCAGCGCAGCACGCGCACCGCGCCCTCCAGGACGTCGGGCCGGATGGGCGAGGCTCCGTAGACGATCTCGATGAGGCCGCTCAGGTCCGGCGCCGCCGGACGGCTGCTGACTTCCTGCGTCACTGCCTGGATCAGCGTCGGGACCAGCTGGGTGAACTGGATCTGCCGGCCCGCCAGCTCATCGACGAAGCCGGCCACGTCGAAGCCGCTGAGCAGATGCAGATGGCCGCCGGTCACCAGGCAGTAGGCGAGGTTGGCCAGCCCGGCCACGTGGAACAGGGGAAGCGTGCTCAGGTGCCGCGCGCCCGGCAGCGCCTCGGGCACCTCGAGCTTCATGAACACCGCGGCCGCGATCAGCTGCTGATGGGTCAGCGGCACCAGTTTCGGCAGGCCGGTCGTGCCGCTGGTGTGCAGCAGCAGGGCCGGCTCGGGCCCGCGGAGCCGGTCTGCGGGCCTGGGCGGCAGCGCGCGCGCGCCGCCAGCCGCCGGGGTCTGTGCCACTGGGGTCTGTGCCACTGGGGTCTGTGCCACGGCATCCAGCACGGGAACGGGCTCACCCAGCACCGCGGCTACCCGTCTGGCCGCGGCCTGCGACGACTCGTCGCAGGCGATCGCGGCCGGCCGGATGAGGTCAAGCAGCGCCGCGAGCTCGGGCTCAGCCAGCCGCCAGTTGATCGCGGCGGGGAGAGCGCCCGCCCTGATCAGGCCTGCCATCGCGGTCACCCAGCCGGTCTGGTTGCGCGCGATGACCGGCACGACGTTACCGGGCATGATTCCGGCCGCGGCGAAGGCGGCCGCGTGCTGGTCGGCTGCCGCGGCGAGACCGGCGAAGGTCAGCTCGCCGCCCTGGTCATCGCTCAGCGCGATGGCGTCCGGCGTGACGGCAGCGCGCCAGTCCAGGACGTGGATCAGCGAGAGCAACGGCTCAGACGGTGACGGCGGCGTTCACCCGGTCGGCGGCGGTTTTCGGCTCGTGCCGGACGTCACCCGGCTGCCCCATCACTCGCCGCCAGCAGGCGAACTCCAGCAGGATCCCGTCCGGGTCCTGGAAGTAGAACGACCGGACGAATACGCCGGGGTGCAGCTCGCGGGCCACGCCGATCTCACTGTCGTCGTGGTCCATGATCGGGCTTACCCGGACGCCCTTGGCCTTGAGCTTGGTCCGGTACTCAAGGAAGCGCTCCTCCGGCACGTTGAACGCGATGTGGTTCATCGAGCCGACCGCGCTGTGCCACTCGCCGAGACCGGGCACGGTGACGGGGGCCGAGACTCCGGGGACGGCGTCGGGCGCGTCGGGGAACCAGAAGAAGGCCAGTGCGTTCTCGCCGCCCATGTCGAAGAAGAAGTGCTGGCCCGATCCGCCCGGCAGGTCGATGGTCTTGATCAGCCGCATGCCGAGCACCTGCGTGTAGAACTCCACGGTCTGCCGCATGTCTGAGCAGACCAGCGCGAGGTGATTGACGCCGCCGAGGCTGAACTCCTCGTTCTGCCACTCCATCAGGACCTCCTCAGGTCTGGCGTTCTGGCTGAAACTAAATCTAAACTCAGTTTCACTTTCGCGCCAGCAGCAGGAGCTAACGGACGGAGCCGCGGTGACCGAGATTCTCAGGGAGTTCGTCGGGCTGCCCTCTCCGGTGGTCGGCCGGGCCGGCGCCGGCGGCCACCCGTGCCAGGGCCTGTACCACCGGCCGGCGGCCGGAAGGCCGCGGACCGCATTCATCGCGACGCACTACAACGTCGACTTCTCCGAGCATTACCTGGCCACACTGATGGCCGAGCGCGGCTTCGGCTTCCTCGGCTGGAACACGCGCTTCCGCGGAAACGAGGCCCATTTCCTGCTCGACCACGCGCTCGCCGAGATCGGCGTGGGCATGCGGTGGCTGCGCGAGCTGGCCGGCGTGCAGACCATCGTGCTGCTCGGCAACTCCGGCGGCGGATCGCTGATGGCGGCCTACCAGTCTCAGGCGGTCGAGCCGAGCGTTCAGCCCGTGACCGGGATGCGGCCGCTGACGGCGATCGAGGACCTGCCGCCAGGCGACCTCTTCGTTGCCCTGGCCGCCCATTCGGGCCGGCCGGAGGTGCTCACCAACTGGCTTGACCCCTCGGTCACCGACGAGACCGATCCGCTGTCGGCCGATCCGGACCTCGACCCGTTCAACCCGGCGAACGGGCCGCCCTACAGCGCGGAGTTCCAGCAGCGGTACCGGGCCGCGCAGCGAGCGCGGAACGAGCGCATCACCGACTGGGCGCTCGGCCAGCTGGCAGCGCTGGCCGATACCAGGGCCAGGGACCGGCTGTTCATCGTCCCGCGCAGCTGGGCCGACCTGCGGATGATCGACCCGTCGATCGAGCCGTCGGACCGGCGGCCGAACTGGTGCTATCTCGGCGAGCCGCTCCGGGCCAACTACGGCGTGTTCGGCGTCGGCACTGTCAGCACGCTGCGCAGCTGGCTGTCGATGTGGAGCCTGCGGACCTCGGAGTGCACCGCGGCGCCGCACCTGGCCCGGATCACACTGCCGTCGCTCGTGGTGCACGCCACCGCGGACGCCTGCGTCTACGAAAGCGACGCTCGTGCGCTCTACGACGCGCTGGCCGCGCCGGACAAGCAGCTTGAGTTCATCAATGCCGACCACTACCTCACCGAGCCGGACGGAGCGCGGCAGGAAGCAGCTGATCTGCTCGCTGCCTGGGTGAATGCCCGCTAGCGCGGCGATCGCGGCCAGCGAGCTCCGCGCAGCCGCCCGTGCCGGAACCGTGATCGGCGCCGGAACCGTGGCCGGTGGCGGAGAGCGGACGATCGACGCGGCGGTCATCCGCGAGTGCTGCCTTGATCCCGGCGGACGCCTCGACCCGCACGGCCTGCGCCTGCGCCGCGACCTTGATCTGTCGCACTCGCGTATCGCCGGCTCGCACCAGGCCAGCGCGAGCACGTCGCGCAACGCTGCGGTCTGGCTCTGCGAGGCCACGATCGGCGGGCGGGTGCTGTGCATCAGCACCGAGATCGACGGCCAGGGCGAGCGTTCCATCCAGGCCGACCGGGCGCAGATCACGGGGGCAGTCCGGCTGATCCACCACTTCACGGCCCGCGGCGAGATCCGCCTCCTGGAAACCGATATCGGGGCCTCGCTCGACCTCAACGGGGCGCACATCGACGGGTCCTTCTCGCAGGCGCTGGACCTCGGCAACGCGACCATCGGCGGCAGCGTGTTCCTCATCGAGGACCCGGCCGGCCGGCGGCCGCGGATCCGCGGCCGGATCAGCGTGGCCGGCCTCCATGTGGCTGGCCGGCTCCTCATCCGCAACGCTGACCTCGCCGCGCCTGACCCCGACGCCGGCAGCGACCTGTACCGGCTCTCACTGCAGCCGGGCATTGCCGTGCACGGCCCCCGGCTAGCCGTGGACGCGGACGTCACTTTCGCCGAGCGCTGCCGGGTCACTGGCACCGTCAACTTCTTCATGAGCGATCTCGGCAGCCTGCTGGTGGGCGGCGAGTGCCGCCTGGAGACGCCCGGCCGCACCGCACTCGACCTGGCGAACGCTCAGGTGCACGGCTCCGTCCGCGTTGACCGCGGCTCGGTCGTAGCCGGCACGCTGCGACTGGAGGGTGCCACCGTCGACGGCACGCTCGGGATACACGCCGCGCTGCGCGCGCCAGAGAACCGGTCACTGGTCAAGGCAACCGCCGTGACCGTCCGAGGGGACGTCCACCTGGAGGACATGAACGCCTCCGGCGGCCGGATCAGCTTCCGCAGCGCGACGCTCGGGCCGGTCCTAGCCGCGAACGCCCGGATTGACAACACGCCGGGGAGAGTCTGATGCTCAGTCAGGCGACGGTCCGCGGCTCGCTGAACCTCGTCGACGGCTTCACATCGGCCGGTACCGTCGCACTCAACCTCACCAGGGTGGAGGGCCGGCTGCTGCTGAGGGACGGGACCTTCACCAGCCCTCAGCCGGACGGCGGGCGGCCCGCGATCGAGGCGATCTCAGCCTCGGCGGCAGGCGGGATGGATCTCGGCTGGCGCGAGGCGACGCCAAGCGTCGACTTCACCAACGCGACCACCACCTTTCTCGCCGACGATCCGGCCACCCGGCCGGAGCGCTTCGGAATCAGCGGCCTGACCTACGACCGATTCGAGCTTCCGCAGGGGTCCGCGCCGCGGCCGGTCTGGGACCAGGCTGCCCGCCGCGCCTGGCTCGGCCGGCAGGCGAGTTTCGACTCCGGCACTTACGAGCAGGCCGCCCGGGTGTTCCGGCAGCACGGCTACGTCACCGAGGCCGAGCAGATCCTCATCGCGCAGCGCCGCCGTGCCCGCGAGGTGAGCCGGTCCGCCGCGGACTGGCCGCGGCGGGCCGGATCAGCACTGTTCGCGCTCGTCGGGTACGGCTTCCGGCCGCTGCGCGTGGTGTGGCTGCTCGCGGCGCTGCTGATCCTGGTCGCCGTCTCGCTCGCGATTCCGGCGGGTCACGCGTCGCTGCGTGCCTCCAACGGCAACGGGCAGGTGTACTCGACCAGCGGCCTGGTCTCCCCGGCCGGTGCCGGGCCCCGGGCGCCGGAGGCGACCGACAGCTGCGGCGACGGCCAGGTCCGGTGCTTCAGCCCCGTGCTGTACGCCGTGGACACGGTCGTGCCGCTGATCTCGCTCGACCAGCGCTCGACCTGGTATCCGGACCCGCACGGGCGCGACGGCGAGTTCATGCTCTGGTGGCTGAACATCGCGACGATGCTCGGCTGGCTGCTGTCGTCGATCCTCGTCCTGTCGCTGGCCAGGGTGGCGCGGGCCACATGATCAGCGGCTGTCGCGCCTGGCGCGTTTCTGGGACGATACGACCTGCGGAGAGCGAAAGGGACACCTAGCCATGCAGAGCTGGATTCACGTGCTCGAATGGCGCGCCACCGTGCGGCCCGATGTAGCCGCGCTGGCCGATGACCGGGGCGTGACCTACAGCTACGCCGGGCTGCGCGCGGAGTACGAGCGCCGCGCGGGCGGCTGGGCCGCCCTCGGGATCGGGCCCGGCGACGTGGTCGCCATCGCGGCGAAGAACAGCGCGGACTTCCTGGTGCACACCTTCGCGCTGCTGCGCGCTGGCGCGACTCCCGCCTTCGTCAACTGGCGCCTGTCGCCGCGTGAGCTGACCGACGTGCTCGCGCTGCTCGAGCCGGCCGCGGTTGCCGCGGACGCGGAGTTCACCGGGCTGGTGGATACCGCGCTGCCGGTGCCGGTGATCAGGGCCGCGATCGGCGGCGGCGGCCCGGTGCCGGCCGGCTGGCTGGACGGCGGCGCCCTCATCGGGACGGTGCCGCCGCGGCCCCGGCTGTCCGGCGGGGACATCCTCGCGCTCGTGCACACCAGCGGCACGACCGGCCGGGCCAAGGCGATCCCGCTCCGGCACGGGGCGCTGATGATGAGCGTCGCCGACTTCGCACTCGAGATCGGCGACCAGACCGCGGGATCGCGCCACCTGCAGATCCTGCCGCTGTTCCACCTCGGCGGCTTCGGCCAGTGCCTGCAGGCGCTGCTGACCGCAGGCACCGTCTACGTCCATACCTCGTTCGATCCGGCGGCCGTGGTAGACGCGATCGAGCGGGACAAGATCGAGTTCTTCACCGCCGGCCCGTCGCTGATCGACATGCTGGTCGCCGAGATCGCCGGGCGGGAGCGCGCAGGCGCAAGCCCGCCCGACCTGAGCAGCCTGCGCGAGATCGCCTACGGCACCGCGCCGATCACGCCTGCCTCGCTGACCGCGGCGCTGGCAGCGTTTGGCTGCCGCTTCCGCCAGATCTACGGCAACACCGAGAGCCAGAGCATGATCAGCCTGCTGGCGCCCGAGGATCACGAGCCTGGCCATCCCCGGCTGGCCAGCGCCGGCCGGGTCAGCTTCGGCTGGGAGGTACGGATCGTCGATCCGCAGGGCGCCGATCTGCCTTTCGACACGGCCGGCGAGCTGCTCATCCGCGGCGAGTGCCTGTTCGCGGGTTACTGGCGCGACCCGGACGCGACCGCGGCAGCCTTCGCGGACGGCGGCTGGTACCGGACCGGTGACATCGCGAGCCTGACCGCCGACGGCTATCTCTACATTCTCGACCGGGCCAGGGACATGATCATCAGCGGCGGCGAGAACATCTACCCGGCGGAGGTCGAGGCGGTGCTGGCCGAGCATCCGGCCGTGGCGGACGTCGCCGTCGTCGGCCGTCCCGATCCGACCTGGGGCGAGGCGGTACACGCGGTCATCATCCCGGCCGACGGTGTCGCGGCCGAGCCCGGCGAGATCATCGACTGGAGCCGCGAGCGGCTTGCGCACTTCAAGTGCCCCAAGTCAGCTGAGTTCGTCACCTCGCTGCCCCGGACCACGACCGGCAAGGTGCTCAAGCGCGAGCTTCGCCAGCAGCTGGCCAGCCAGGCCGGGGAGGCACTCCCAGCCGGGGAAGCACAGGCGGCCGGGGAGGCCAGGACGTGAGCGTGCCGTCCGGACTGCCGCTCGGGCTGTCAGTTGCCTCGCACAGCGGGCTGGCTCCTGCCGCCGTCGGGGAGGTGGCCGCCAGCGCTGAGGCAGCCGGCTTCAGCGCCGTCTTCGTGGCCGAGGGGCATGGTGATGCTCTCTCGCTGTGCCATCCGGTCATCGCCGCGACCCGGCAGGCGCGGGTCGGCACCGCCGTCGCGAACGCCGCGCTGCGGCCTCCGGTGCTGGCCGCGAAGACCGCGGCCCAGCTCGACCAGGCGTCGGGCGGCCGCTTCCTGCTCGGCCTCGGCGTCGCGAACGAGGTCATGAACAGCCGGTTCGGGCTGCCGTCAGTCCCGCCCCTGCCGATGATCGCCGAGTACGCAGCCGTGGTGCGCGCGGTCCTGGCCGGCCAGGAGTACGCGGGCACGCTGTTCCGGGCCGGCCTCGTGCCGCTGGACAGCCCGCCCGCGCGGCAGGTGCCGGTCTACCTGGCCGCGCTCGGGCCGCGCATGCTGGAACTGGCCGGGCGGATCGCCGACGGCGTCATCCTCAATCTCATGTCACCGGCGCAGGCGGCGGAGGCGGCGGACATGGTCCGCGCGGCGGCGGCAGGGGCGGGCCGGGATCCGGCAGCCGTCGAGATCGCGTGCGTCGTGCATACCTGCCTGTCCGCCGAGCCTGCGGCCGCGGCTGCCGCCGCCAGGGCCGTAGTGCCGCGCTACATCCTGCACCCGGCAGCCCCGCGGCTGTTCGGCGCGCAGTGCGTGCCCGCGATCGCCGAGCGGGTGCTGGCTGGCGACCGGGCGGGCGCGGCACAGGCAGTGCCTGACGACGTCGCCGCGGCGTTTGTCGCGGCCGGAGACGCCGCCGCGTGCGCCGCGCGGGCGGAGCAGTACCGGGCGGCCGGCGTCGACCTGCCCGTGCTGTTCCCGATGCCCGTCGGCGGCGACTGGGCCTACGAACAGGTGATCAGCGCGTTCCGGGCAGCACCGGCTGCCACCACCGAGCAGGAGGCACCCGCGTGAGCAGCAGCGAAGACGTCGTGATCCGCTTCTTCACCGCCCTGGAAGCCGGCGACATCGGGACCCTGCGCCAGATCTACGCGCCGGA
>Ga0302326_10029174_pt1 | contig 11077 bp, 8 predicted proteins | sample Palsa_T0_3_FD_202264 | JGI IMG/M metagenome (GOLD analysis project Ga0302326, IMG submission 202264) | Peat permafrost microbial communities from Stordalen Mire near Abisko, Sweden - Palsa_T0_3 | ecosystem: Environmental > Terrestrial > Soil > Palsa > Peat permafrost | place: Sweden: Abisko...
GACTACTACCCAGGCACCGAATGGAAGAGCGACATGCTCTGGGGCGCGACCGAGATCGCGCTCGCCGACGAGCGGCTCGGCGTGCCCCGAGCGCAGCTCCGCTCCGACCTCGCCACCGCGGCGCAGTGGGCGCGGGCGTACATCGCGCAGGGCCACCCGGCCGGCTCCGACACGCTGAACCTCTACGACAACGGCGCCATCGCCGAGTCGGAGCTGCTCCGGGCGATGCGCGAGTCCCGGATGGCGCCCGCGATCGCGCCCAGGCTGCTCGTCAACGACCTGGCGGCGCAGCTGCAGGTGGGCGAGGAGTGGGCCAAGGGCGACCCGTTCGCGCTCGGCACCGACCTCGGACCCGCCGACGCGGCGCCGCACGCGTTCGGGCTCTACGTCACCAACGAGCTCTACCGGGAGGCGGGCGGCTCGGACCGCTACCAGGCGTTCGCTCAGCAGCAGCTCAACTTCGCCCTCGGCGCGAACGCGTGGGGGTCCTCGTTCGTGGTCGGCGCCGGGACCACCTACCCGCACTGCATGCAGAGCGAGATCGCCAACCTGGCGGGCTCGCTCACCGGGCACGGCGACATCCAGCTCGGCGCGACCACCGACGGGCCGAGCAGCCCCGCCAACTTCGTCGGGCTCGGTACCGTGACCGGCATGCGCGCGTGCTCGGCCGGGTCGTTCTCCGCCTTCAACAACTCCTCGGCCGCCTACGAGGACAACGTGCTGTCGTGGCCGTCGGTCGAGCCGGCCGACGACTACACCGCGATCTCGCTGTTCGCCTTCTCGATGGGAGCGTCGTCCGGGCGTGACTGACAACCGCGAAAACCCGCTCCCGGCCGTGCTCGCGATCGACGGCGGCAACAGCAAGACCGACGTCGCGCTGGTCGCCGACGACGGCACGGTGCTGGCGTCGCTGCGCGGACCCGGCGTCAGCCACGAGGACTTCGGCCTCGAAGAGGCGATGCGGCGGCTCGGCGAGATCGTCCGAGCGGTCGCCGCCCAGATCGGCCGCCCGGCCGGCGACGGCCTGGTCGCCCGGCACACCTCGGCCTGCCTGGCCGGCGCCGACCTGCCCGAGGAAGAGACCATGCTGACGGCCGCGATTTTGCGGCAGGGCTGGTCCCCGACCGCGGCGGTCGCCAACGACACCTTCGCCGTGCTCAGGACCGGCCTGACCCCGGGCGAGGGCGAACACCCGTGGGGCATCGCCGTCACCTGCGGCGCCGGCATCAACTGCGTCGGCGTCGGACCGGACGGCCGCACCACCCGCTTCCTCGCCTTCGGCGCCCTCAGCGGCGACTGGGGCGGTGGTCTCGGCCTGGGACAGGCCGCCATCTGGCACGCGATCCGGGCCGAGGACGGCCGAGGAGAGCCGACCGAGCTGCGCGCGGCCATCCCCGCGTTCTACCGGCTGCCCTCCATGCACGAGGTCGCGGTCCGTTTCCACCTGGACAAACTCGGCGAGGATGATCTGATCCGGCTGCCCGCGGTCCTGTTCGCGACCGCCCAGGCGGGCGACGCGGTCGCCCTGAGCGTGATCGAATGCCAGGCCGAGGAGATCGCGACGATGGCGGTGACCGCGATCAGCCGCCTCGATCTGGCCGGGACCCTCGGAAGACCGGGAACGCCGGACATCCCGGTCGTGCTCGGCGGCGGCGTCCTCGAGGCCAGGAACCCGCTGCTCACCGACGCCATCACCCGGCGGCTGGCCGCAAGAGCCCCGGCCGCCGTCGTCCGCATCGTCGACGCCCCCCCGGTCACCGGCGCCGCCCTGCTCGGCCTCGACCACCAGGGCGCGGGCCTGGCTGCGGAGACCCGCCTCCGGTCCAGCTACACCCGGACGATCCCGCCGGGCGCCTAGCGGCTCCAGGCGTACCGGTACAGGGTCACCGGACCGCCCTCCGGCGTCGTCCAGTCCGCCTGCGTGGTGCGCACCCACCCGCGCATGACCAGCTTGGCGAAGTCCGGTCCCGGCAGCTCCGAGGCGAACGGGCGCGCCAGCGGCGGGCAGCCGCTGGCCCGCACCGCCGTCCCCGCGACCGTGAACTCAAGGGCGGCGGCCGTGAGGCTGGTGGCGGGAATCTCGGTCACCGTGAGCGTCGCCCCCACGATTCCGTGGCCGCCAACCTCCGCGCACTCGGCCGCCATCCGCTCAGGTTCCGCCGCTCGCCACCGCCGCCATGACTGCCCCGCCGCCGTCTTGCCTGCGGCGCCGGCCTGCCTCCCGCCCGGCTAACTCAGTCCCGCCCGCCGCCGAAGATCCGCAGGAAGAACAGGAACACGTTCAGCGCGTCGAGGAAGATGGACGCCGCCATCAGCGGCGCCGAGGTCACGTCCTTGGACCGGCGCAGCCGCTGGAAGTCGCCCATCGTCAGCGCGGCGAAGATGACCAGCCCGATGATCGCGTAGATCAGCGACCCGTGCGGGATGTGAATGAAGATCAGCACGATCCCGAAAATCAACAGCGCAATCAGCGCGAAGAACGCAAACCGGATGATCACCGACAGATCCCGCCGCGTCGTGTATCCGATCGCGCCGAACACCGCGATGAACAGCGCCGTCGCCCCGCCCGCCTGCCACAGGATCTGCGGGTCGGTCGACCCGTACCAGTACAGCGTCGGCGCCGCCGCCACCCCGAGCAGGATCCCGAACACCACCAGCAGCCCGGTCGCCAGCCCGGCCGACTTCCGCGCCGCGAAGTTCATGATCATCAGCACCACGAACGCGCCGATCCAGGCGACGATCGCCGCGCCCTCCGACAGGTGCCGCCCCGCGTACGCCCCCAGCGCGAACACCGCCGCCGTCAGCGCCACGAGCCCCATCGTCTGCCCGAACAGCGTCGCCGTCTGGTCCCGGGTCGCATACCCCCGATATGCCGGACTCGTATACATAAGGCGCTTTCTCCTTAACCTGGGGCGTCTTCAAAATTCTAGAACCCCAACCCGTCAGCTCGAACGGACCGTTGATTACACCTAATCCCGAACGTTTTCCATAGAATCGCACCTGACGAAAGGGCGCAGCGCATGGACGTAACCGGAAGCCAGGGCGTCCAACTCGGCGACGGCAACGTTCAGATCAACCTGTTCGCCGGCCCCCAGCCGAGAGGCCCGATCGTGGCCGGCAACATCCCCCAGCCCGCGCCGGCGTTCCAGCCCCGCGAAGACCTGATGACCGCCCTCCGCACGGCCGGCTCGGGCGTCTCGGTCGTCCAAGCCGTCACCGGCCTTCGCGGCGTCGGCAAAACCCAGCTCGCCGCCGCCTACGCCCGCGACCGCCGCCAGGCCGGCTGGCGGCTCGTCGCCTGGGTCAACGCCGAGACCACCCCGGCCATCCTCGACGGGCTGGCCGTCGTCGCCGACCGGCTCGGCCTGGAGCGGGCGGGCAAGACTCTGGAGGATCTCGGCCTCGAGGTCCGCAACCGCCTGGAAGCCGACGGCGAGCGCTGCCTGATCGTCTTCGACAACGTGGCCGACCCCGACGCTATCGGGCCCTATGTCCCGTCCATCGGCGATCCCCAGGTCCTGATCACTAGCACCGAGTCGGCCGTGACCGCGCTCGGCAGCCCGGTTGAGGTGGAGGTCTTCACCGAAGAAGAGGCCCTCGCCTTCCTCGGCGCCCGCACCCGTCTCGACGACCAGGCCGGCGCGCGCTCGCTGGCGAGCGAACTCGGCTGCCTGCCGCTTGCGCTCGCCCAGGCCGCCGCGGTGATCGCCGCCCGCCACCTGACCTATCCCGTCTACCTGGACCGGCTGCGCGCCTACCCGGCCGAGAGATACCTGCCGCCCGCCAAGGGCGAGCCCTATTCGCGCGGCGTAGCCGAGGCGATCGGCCTGTCCATCGACACGGTGGCGGCGGCCAGCCCGGCGCTACCGCCGACCCAGCCAGGGCTGGCAGCCGCCGTCCCTCTGTGCCGCGAGGTGCTGTCGGTTATCTCGCTGCTCTCCCCGGACGGCGTCAGCCGGCCGCTGCTGTATCTGGGAGCGTCGCCCAACGTCTTCGCCGTCGGCCCCGAGGAGCTCGACGACGCCCTGGCCGGCCTGGCCTCCGCTTCTCTGCTCGGCTTCACCCGCGCCGCAGGCGGGTCCACCGTCGACGCGTCCACCGTGACCGCGCACCGTCTGGTGATGCGAGTAGCCCGGGAACGAGCCGCCCACGACGGCAGCCTCAACGACGCGGCGACCAAGGCCGCCGTGCTGCTGCACGCCTACGTCCGGTCCATCGGCGAGCCCTGGCAGAACCGCCAGGCCGCCCGCGATTTCGTCCGCCAGACGTCCGCCCTGGTCGCGAACGTTGCCTCCGACCCGAGTGTCGCCGATGACGAGGGGCTGCTGAACCTGCGCGGCTGGGCCGTGTGGTGTGCCAACGAGCTAGCCGACGCCCCGTCCCAGGCGGTCGACCTAGCCGAGCAGCTCGCGGCCGACAACGAGCGGCTGCGCGGCCCGTCGCATCCGGACACCCAAGCGTCGCTCAGCCACGTCGCCGCTGCCTATGGGGCCGCGGGCCGGGTGCGGGATGCGGTGTCGTTGTACGAGCGGGTGCTAGCCGAGTCCGAGCGGCAGCTCGGACCGTCCGACCCGAGCACGATGGCGAGCCGGCAGAACCTGGCCGAGGGGTACCTGGCGGCCGGCCGGGCGGCGGACGCGGTGGAGCTGCTTGAGGGGGTGCTCGCCGAGCGCGAGCCGGCCGTCGGACAGTCGAGTCCAGAGCTGCTATCGATCCAGCACGGCCTGGCCGTGGCCTACCGGGCCGTTGGCCGGCAGGCGGACGCGCAGTCACTGTTCGAGCGGGTGCTGGCCGAGAGCGAGCGCGTGCTCGGCCCGTCGCATCGCGCTACGCTCAGCGCTCGCAGCAACCTGGCCAACGCCTACCGGACAGCCGGACGGCTGAGCGATGCGGTGCCGATGCTCGAGCGGGTGCGGGCCGAGTACGAGCAGGCGTTCGGCCGTTCGCACCCGTACGCGCTGATGGCGGGGGACAACCTGGCCAGCGCCTATCAGGACGTCGGCCGCCTCTCGGATGCCCTGTCGTTGTTCGAGCGGATGCTGGCCGAGTGCGAGCGGGTGCTCGGCCCGTCGCATCCCGAGACGCTGACGGTGCGGAACAACCTGGCCCTGGCGTACCGGGACGCGGGTCGCCTGGATGACGCCGCGCAGCTGCTCGAGCAGGTGGCGGGGGAGCTTGACCGGGTGCTCGGACCGGAGCACCCGAACACCGTCACCGCCCGCGCGAGCCTCGCGCAGGCCCGCGCGGCGGTGGCACAGCAGGCTCCCCGTCCCGGCCCGCGCGCGGACTCCGATCAGCGGTGGGCTGCGATACCACCAGCGGGTCCCCCGGACTGAGGGCGCAGGACTGGCGCGCTCCGTAAGATCGTCATGACGCGATGACGGGAAGGCGAGCGGATGGATCCGATAACGCTGATCGTGGGGGCACTGATGGCGGGTGCCGCCTCCGGCGCGCTTGACGAGGTCAAGGACGGGGCGAAGGCGGGCGTCAAGGCCGCCTACGCGAAGCTGCGCGCGCTGGCGACGAGGCGGGTCGCGGGAAACCCGACCGCCGAGGAGGCGCTGGCGGAGATCGGGGCCGACCCCGAGACCTGGCAGGCGCCGCTGGCCAGGAAGCTGACCCAGCTCGGCGCGGCCGACGACGCCGACCTCATCACCGCCGCCAAGCAGCTCATGGAGCTGATCGACGCCGCGGGCGCGCGGGCCGGCAAGTACAACGTGACGGTCAGGGACTCGTCCGGCGTCCAGATCGGCGACGGCAACATTCAGGTCAACCACTTCTGACCATCCCGTGGCAGCCGACGACCGATTCGCCTCTGATACCCGGCCGGCCCGGCTCGCGAGCCTAGCGGCCCCCGGGCGCCTTGGCGCCGTCAGCGCCGACAACCTGACGGTGGTCGGCGCTCGCGGCGTCTACATCGGCGACCACGGGATTCAGGTCAACCTCTTCACCGGGGAGTCGCCGCCGGGCCCGGTCGTGGCCGGGGACGTTCCGCAGGCGCCGAGGGCCTTCCGGCCCCGCGAGGGCCTGCTGGCCGGGCTCCGGTCGGCCGCGCCCGGCGTCCCGGTCGTCCGCGTGCTTACCGGGATGCGCGGCGTCGGCAAGACCCAGCTCGCCGCCGCCTACGCCCGAGAGCGCATCGACGCCGGCTGGCGTCTGGTCGCCTGGGTCAGCGCGCAGGACACGACCGCGATGCTCAACGGCCTGGCCGTCGTCGCCGCCCGGCTGGGCATGGACCGGCCGGGCGTGGCCCTGGAGATCGTCGGCGCCGAGGTGCGCAACCGGCTCGAGGCCGACGGCGACCGCTGCCTGATCGTCTTCGACAACGTGACCGACCCCGACGCGGTGCGGCCCTACCTGCCCTCGGCGGGCCGCGCGCAGGCCGTGATCACCAGCACCGACATCAGCGCGGCCGGTCTCGGCGACCCGCTGTCGGTGGACGTCTTCACCGAGGCGGAGTCCCTCGCCTTCCTGGCCGAACGAACCGGCCGCGGCGGCCAGGAAGGCGCCGCCGATCTGGCCGAGGAGCTCGGCCAGCTCCCGCTCGCGCTCGCCCAGGCCGCCGCCGTCATCGCCGCCCAGCACCTGACCTACCCGGTCTACCTCGACCGGCTGCGCGCCTACCCAACCGAGAAATACCTCACCCGGGCGAAGGGCGACCCTTACCCGCGCGGCGTTGCCGAGGCGATCGGCCTGTCGGTCGACGCCGTCACCAGCGCCGACCCACCCGACTCAGCCGGATTGGCCGGCGACCTGCTCAGCCTCATCTCCTTGCTTTCCCCGCAGGGCGTCTCCCGCGCGCTGCTCTACCTCGGCCCGTCGGCCGGCGTCTTCACCGAGGCGCCCGCGACCGCGACCGGCGCGGCGGCAGACGCACCGCCGCCGCACGGAGCGCCAGCGGCCCCGGCTGCGATCGACGGGGCTGCGATCGACGGGGCTGCGATCGACGGGGCTGCGATCGACGGGCCGGTCAGCGACGCGCCGACGATCGACGAGGCGGTGATCGACGAGGCGCTCGGCCGACTGGCGGACGCGTCGCTGCTGACCTTCGGCGGAGACGACACCGTCGTCGCTCACCGGCTGACCATGCGCGCGGTCCGGGAGCGAGCCGAGCGGCGCCCAGGCGGCGGGTTCCTCCTCGCCGCACGAGCGTGCATGCTGGTCGACGCCGCGCGGGCGGCGCTGGGGGAGCCCCGCCTCAATCGGGCCATGGTCCGGGTATTCGCGCAGCACGTGGCCGCCCTGACCGGGCATGTCTCATCCAGTCCCGCCTACCGCTGGCCCGACCCGGCCATGACCGAGGCGCTGGCCGTCCGCCTGCTCCACCTGCGAACCTGGGCGGTCGCGTTCCTGAACCTGGCCGGCGACGCGGTCACTCAGTCCGTCGGCATCGCCGAGCCGCTGCTGGCCGACTGCCAGGCCGCGTTCGGCCAGGCGCATCCGGCCACGCTGTCGATCAGGAACAGCCTCGGCTACGCCTACCGGGCGGCGGGCCGGCTCGACGACGCCATCGCGCAGTACGAGCGCGTGCTCGCCGATCGCGAGCGCCTGTACGGGCCGGACGACCCCGACACGCTGACGTGCAGAAACAACCTCTGCGCGGTCTACGCTCAGGCGGGTCGGGCGGATAAGGCCATCGAGCTGCTCCAGCGCACCGTGGCCGACCGCGAGCGCGTCCTCGGCGCCGATCACCCCGACACGCTGACGTCGCGTAACAACCTCGCCGACGCCTACCTGCGGGCCGGACGTCAGGGCGACGGCCTTCGACAGCACGCGGAAACCCTCACCGCGCGGGAACGGGTGCTCGGGGCCGACGACCCCGACACCCTCCGCTCCCGCCTCAATCTCGCCTCCGCCATTCTGAATGCGGGACGATCGGATGAGGCGTTCCCGCTCCTCGAGCGGGTGGTAGCCGACTGCGAGCGACTGCTCGGAGATGAGCATCCCGACACCCTCACCGCCCGCTGCCACCTCGCCAACTGCCACTACGCGGCGGGCAGGTCGGCCGAGGCGATCGCCCAGTACGAGAAGGCCATCATCGGCTTCGAACGACAACTCGGCCCTTCCCACCCCCTGACGGTCAACGCCCGCACCAACCTCGACCAAGCCCAGACCCGGCCGCCCACGACTTAACACGCCCCCAAGGAACCCGATCCCTCAGCACTCCTCGCCCACGCGCACCTTGCACCCCATGCACATCAGTAGTGTCGGCGCCCTCGTATCAGTTTTGACCACTCCGCGCGCCTTCCTATCTGTTCTGACCACTTACCTGTCCGATTTGTCGGGATCTCGTGGTCGAAACTGATAACAAGCTGTCAGGGTCCAGATAACAGCAAGAAGCGCCGCAGGCGCGATGGGTTTATTGGGGGTATTGGGGCTTATGGGGCTATTTTGACGGCGGTCGGTGGTTGGGCGGGGCGGGCGCGGGCCTAGGCTAAGCGGGTGAGCAGGCTCAGGGTTCTTTTCATCGGCGGTACCGGGGTTATCTCGTCGGCGTGCGTGCGGGAGGCGGTCGCGCGCGACGCCGAGGTGTTCGTGCTCAACCGGGGGCAGTCAGCCGACCGCCCGTTGCCGGCCGGGGTCCGGGAGCTGCGGGCGGATGTGCGGGACGCCGGGTCCGTTCGAGCTGCGGTTGACGGTCTTGACTTTGACTCGGTCGTTGACTTCGTGGCCTTCGCCCCCGAGCACGTGCAGGCCGACATTGACCTGTTCGCCGGCCGGACCGGGCAGTACGTGTTCATCTCGACCGCGTCGGCGTACCAGAAGCCGCCGTCGCGGCTGCCGATCACGGAGTCGACGCCGCTGCGGAACCCCTACTGGCAGTACTCGCGGGACAAGATCGCGTGCGAGGACCTGCTGGTGGCGCAGTACCGGGAGAGCGGGTTCCCGGCCACGATCGTGCGGCCGTCGCACACCTACGACGCGACCAAGACCGTGCTGCACGGCGACTGGACGTCCCTCGCGCGGATGCGGGCGGGTCGGCCGGTGATCGTGCACGGCGACGGGACGTCGCTGTGGACGGTGACGCACAACACCGACTTCGCGCGCGCGTTCGTGCCGTTGCTCGGGCACTCGCGGACCCTGGGGGAGGCGTTTCACATCACCTCCGACGACGTGCTCACCTGGGACCAGATCGCCCGCGCGCTCGGCGCCGCGCTCGGCGTGGAGCCGACGATCGTGCACGTGCCGTCGGATGCCATCGCCGCCGCCGACCCCGAGTGGGGGGCGGGGCTGCTGGGGGACAAGGCGCACTCGGTCACGTTCGACAACTCCAAGCTGCGGTCGGTGGTGCCCGGCTGGCACGCGGTGGTGCCGTTCGAGCAGGGGGCGCGGCAGATCGCGGACTGGTACCTGGCCCATCCCGCCTGGCAGGTCGTCGACGCGCGGGCCGACGCGCTGATGGACAAGCTGGCGGCCGACTTCGGCGTGGCCTAGCGGGGGCGTGGCTCGGAAGAAGCCGGTGACGGATGCGGACACGGCCGGCGGTCTGTGGCGGCAGCGCGACTTCCTGCTGCTGTGGGGCGGCCAGACCGTCAGCGAGATGGGCTCCGCCGTCACCCAGCTGGCGCTTCCGCTGACCGCCGTCGTGCTGCTGGCGGCGAGCACGTTCGAGGTCGGCCTGCTCAGCGCGGCCGCCACGCTCGCGTTCGCGGTGATCGCGCTGCCGGCCGGAGCGCTGGTGGACCGGCGCCCCAAACGCGGGATCATGATCGCCTGCGACGCCGCCCGCCTGCTGATCATCGGCTCGGTCCCGGTTGCCTGGGCGGCCGGGTTCCTCACAATGTGGCAGCTCTACGCGGTCGCGCTCACGGCCGGGGTCTGCACGGTGTTCTTCGACGTCTCGTACCAGAGCTTCCTGCCTGCGCTGCTGAAGCAGGAAGAACTGCTCGACGGGAACGGCAAGCTCGGCGTCACCCAGTCGTTCGCGCAGCTGGCGGGCCCGGGCTTGGGCGGCGGGCTGGTCGGTGCGTTCGGCGCGGCCGGGGCGATGTCGGCCGACGCGGTGTCGTACGCGATCTCGGTCGTGTCGCTGGTGGGCATCCGCTATCGCGAGCCTGCCCCGCAGCCGACCGACGGCCGGGCGGCCGGGCGGCGCAGCCTGCGGGCGGAGATCGCCGAAGGTCTCAGGTTCGTGGTCGGCGACCCGATCCTGCGCAAGGTCGTCGCCTGCACCGGGACCGCGAACCTGTTCTCTTCGATGGCGGGCGCGGTGGAGATCATCTTCCTGATCCGCGTGCTCCACGTCCGGCCGGCCGGCACCGGGCTGCTGTTCGCGCTGGCCGCGGTGGGCGGCGTCGCCGGGGGAGTGCTGTCGGGCCGGATCGCCCGCTGGCTCGGTTCGGCCCGCGTCATCTGGTTTTCGATACTGGTCTTCGGCCTGCCCCAGTTCCTGCCCGCGCTGGCGGAGCCGGGCTGGCGGGTGGCGCTGGTCCCGATCGGCTTCGCCACGGCGTTCTTCGCGGGCGTGGTCTACAACGTGGCCCAGATCAGCTATCGGCAGGCGATCTGCCCGCCTCGCCTGATGGGCCGGATGAACGCGGCCGTCCGCTGGATCGTCTGGGGGACGATGCCGCTTGGCGCGCTCATCGGCGGCGCGCTGGGCACCGCGATCGGCGTCCGTCCGACGCTGTGGATCGGGCTCATCGGCAGCTGGGCGGCCGGTTTCTGGGTCTACTTTTCTCCGCTGCGGCGGATGCGCGATGTTCCGCAGGCGCAGGAACCTGAGCCGACCGCCGCGCTCGCCTGACCGTGATCAGGCGGACGGGCCGGACCGGACGGGCTCGATGCGGAAGACCGGGTAGCCCGGCGCGATCTCGCGCAGCTTCTCGGTCGGGGCCTTGGCGTCCACTCCGTCGAAGAACACGCCGACCTCCCACTTCCAGTGCTTCAGGTACTCGCGCAGGATGGCGGGCTTGTCGTCGTCCTTGACCTCGGTCGCGCTGAACGACTCGGCCCGGTGCCCGACCCGCAGCTCGCCGGTGCCGATGACGCGCAGGTTGCGGACCCACTGGGCGTTGCCGCGGGGCGCGACCAGGTAGCGGGCGCCGTCGACGGTCAGCGGGTTGACCGGGGTGGT
>Ga0302326_10029176_pt1 | contig 11076 bp, 9 predicted proteins | sample Palsa_T0_3_FD_202264 | JGI IMG/M metagenome (GOLD analysis project Ga0302326, IMG submission 202264) | Peat permafrost microbial communities from Stordalen Mire near Abisko, Sweden - Palsa_T0_3 | ecosystem: Environmental > Terrestrial > Soil > Palsa > Peat permafrost | place: Sweden: Abisko...
TGCAGGGGCAGGATCCGGTTGATCCATGCTGCGGGCGAGCATTTTCTGGCGCCAGGTTTCGTACATCTTTTCCGGGTCTTCGCTCAAGCCACGGTTGAGTCGCCAGGTGCCGGCAAGATCGATTCCAGCGGGACCGTCCGCCTTCAGCTTGCCGGCGCCGCCACAGGAGGAGAGCAGCATCGCGCACAACATCGTACCGGCGAGCAGTCGCGGCCCGGAAGAAGCGAAATTCATGTCGGCAACCTTGTCCTCGTTCGATCCGGCACGCGCATGTGCAGGAGTATAAAATGAGTGGCTATGGCCCGTCGCAAGAATCCCGAACTCGAATCCCTGACGCGCCGCATCGCAAGCCTCGAAGAGCGCCATATTGACAGCCTTTACGGTCTGGAGCCGGTTTATGAGCCCGCGACCCAGCGCCCCGGCGTCACTGCCGAGCAGTTTGTTTCGATATGCTGTCCGTACTGCGGCGAGCGCTTCGAAACCCGCGTCGACGTCAGCGCCGGTCCCCAGGAGTACATCGAGGATTGCGAGGTGTGCTGCCGCCCGATTTCGCTCAACAGTGAGCTTGAAGAAAACGGTGCGTTCAAGGCGCTGCGGGTTCAGCGCCTGGATTAGCCCGGCCGGCCGCCTCACACGGAGGGTGCGATGCGCGAACACGCACTGCGCGCGATTCTGCTGATCCAGGCGGTCGAAGAAAGCGACAGCAAGGGCGAACTGCTGCCGCTCGCCGAGCGCATACAGGCGACGCAGAGCGTGCTCGCGGATGCCGCGAGCGATGTTTGGGATTCATCTTCCCCCGACACCCTGCCGCGCGCCGCCGAGCGTCTTCTTGCGCACCGCGCCCTGTACCTGCAGGAGCGCTTACGGCTGCGCGCCCCGATTACCGATCATCTGCTCGCAGTGGCGGTGGGTTCGGGAGCGCGCGATGCGCTCCTCGTCGCAGCGTTCGTTGCAGGCGTGCTGCTCGCGGTCCTCGACGGCCGCGGCTACATTGAAGTCCTGAGTCTTGCGCTCGTGGCTCTCGTTGCGTGGAATCTTTTGATTTACGTATTGCGGATTGCCAATCTCGCACGCCGCCGTCCGCTAAGTGTGGCCGGATTGCCCGGTCTGTACGCGCGCTGGATGGGCAACCGCGCCGGCGCCGTCCTGCGGCGCTCGCGTTCGTTCAACGCGCCGCTGGCCGCGGCGCTGCCGCGCTTCACATCCGAGTGGGCGGCGCTCGCGCGGCCGGTGGTGCTGCAGCGTGCGAAGCGCCTCTTTCACGTCTGCGCGGTGCTCGTCGCGGCGGGTTTCGTGGTGGGCCTCTTGGTGCGTGGCTATTTGCTGCGCGATGCGGCCGGATGGGGAAGCTCGTTTCTCGCGCCATCCGTGGTGCGCATATTTTTATGGCTTCTCTATGCACCCGCCGCGGCGCTCGCGGGCGTTACCCTGCCATCAAGCGCGCAAGAGGTGCAAGCCTTGCACGTCGGCGCCGACCTTGCGGGTGCGCCCGCCGGCACGTGGATCGGACTCATGGCATGGACGGCGAGCGTCTATATCATTGTGCCGCGCCTCATCGCGGCGGCGGTCGTAAGCTTGCGACTCTGGCAGGTCGCAGCTCGCCTGCGCCTGCCGGCATCCGTCATCCCCTATGCGCATCGGACGCTCGCTGCGACGCCGGCCGTGGTCACAGGCGTTGAGCTCTAAGAGCTGCGCTTGCGGTGCAACGGGGGTGCTTTGGATACACTCTCAGTCGGATGCTTTGGCATGCAGCGCAACAGGCTGCGTCACTATGGCCGGCGGGGAAAATTTATTCGCGAGGAATGAAACCATGCGTGTTGCGACGGCCATTACTGCGATCACGGCGATCCTGATTTCAAGCGGCGCATGGGCTGAAAGTCGGCCCACCGTGATCGAGCTCTACACCGCGGAAGGCTGCAGTTCCTGCCCGCCGGCCGAGGCGCTCCTCGGAGACATCGCAGATGCTGCGAGCGTCATCGCGCTCGGCCTGCATGTGGATTACTGGGATAAGGACGGCTGGCCCGATAAGTATGCCCTGCAGGCTGCCACACGGCGCCAGGGCGAGTACGAGCATGCACTGCGGCACTCCTTCCTGGTGACGCCACAATTCATCATTGACGGTGCTCGTGCAGTTGACGGCACGGATCGCAAGGCGATCACGACGGCCGCACACGGCACGCCCGAAGGCATCCCGCTCAAGCTCAGCATCGCCGATGCACGCCTCGAGGTTGCCATTGGCGCGGACACCAAAGCGCCGCCGTGCGATGTGCTGCTGTTCGCCTATCTGCCGCGCGCCACGACCGCCGTTGCACACGGCGAGAATGCGGGGCGAACGCTGAAGGAGTTCAATATCGTGCGCGCCGTGATGCATCTGGGTGACTGGCATGGCCATGACCAGAACCTGAATGTCGCGCTCGCCGAGCTGCCTGCCGATGCCGCCTGGGCCGCTGTCATCGTGCAGCAGGCAGGTTCCGGCCCCATCGTCGGGTCGGCGCGAATCGCGCTGCGTTAGGCGTGCGCATTAAAGCGGCGCCGGCGCCACGATAGCGATGTCGAGTGCAACTTTAGAGACGCTGCTCAACGAAGCGTCCCTGCTCAAACGGCAGGGACGCGTAGCGGAGGCGATTGCAGCCTACGAGCGGCTCCTTCGGCGTTGGCCCGACTTGCCCGATAGCTGGTACAACCTCGCGATGCTGCAGCGAAAGGCGCGGCAGTTCGCCGCGGCGTTGATCTCCTACCAAAACGCGCTCGACCGGCATGTGACGAAACCCGAGGAGGTGCTCCTCAACCGCGCCGTGATCTACACCGACCATTTACGTCAATACGAGGCAGCGGAGCGTGAGCTTCGAGGCGCGCTGGCGCTGAACGCGGACTATCTGCCGGCGCTCATGAACCTTGCGACCCTGCACGAGGATCTGGGCCGCAGGGAGGACGCGCTTGCCGTCTATGAGCGGATCCTGCGACTTGACCCGCGCAGTCTCGAGGCGCTCGCGCGTTACTCGCATCTGCAGATATTCGAAACAGCCGATGATCCGCTGATTGCGCGGTTGCAGCGCGCGATCGCCTCGCCGGGTGCAGGTGCTGCCGAGCGCGCAAGCCTCGGATTCGCGCTCGGCCGCGCGCTCGACAGCTGCGGGGCCTATGCCGCGGCCTTCGGCGCCTATGCGGCCGCGAATCGCGCGAGCCGTGACAGCGCCGCCACGGCACTCGCAAGCTATGACCGGATGGGTGCCGAGCGCGATGTCGACCGGCTGATCCAAGCCTTTCCCGCAGCGAGCGCGGCGGTTAAGCCGAACGAGAAGTCCCCGCAGCCGATATTCATCTGTGGGATGTTCCGCTCAGGCTCGACGTTGATTGAGCAGGTGTTAGGCGGACATCCGCGCGTGGCAGCGGGCGGCGAGCTTGATTTCGTGCCGCATATCGCGCAGCAGGCTTTGGCGCCGTTTCCAGAGTCAATGATGTCAGTGTCGCCACAGCGCCTGGCAGCGCTCGCCGCGGACTATCTTGCGAGCCTCGCCACTTTGTTTCCAGGCGCCGAATACGTGACCGATAAGCGTCCTGACAACTTTCTTTACATCGGTCTCATCAAGCGTCTGTTTCCGAACGCGAGGATCGTTCACACCACCCGCGACCCGCTCGACAACTGCCTGTCGATCTTTTTTCTGCATCTCGATCAGCGCATGAGCTACGCGCTCGACCTCATGGATACCGGCCATCACTACCGCCAGTATTTGCGCCTGATGGCGCACTGGCAGGCGCTTTATGGCGCTGATATCCACGAGGTCAACTACGACGCCTTCGTGCGCACCCCGCAGAGGGTCGCCCGCGAGGTGCTCGATTTCCTCGGACTCGAATGGGACGAACGCTGTCTTGCGCCACCCGCGGCGGAGCGTGCCATCAAGACCTCGAGCGTCTGGCAGGTGCGCGAACCGGTGCACCGGCGCTCCTCGGGGCGCTCGCAGCACTACGCCCTGGAGCTGCGCGCGCTCGCCGACTACCTCGCGAACCCGGCGTAATCGCGGCTGGGGCCCCCGACCCCGGACGCCCTGAGGGCGGCCCTGCAGGAGATCGCTGGCGCTGAAAAGGCGACGCTCCTCGCGGTTTCGAACCGGCCGTCTCGATTGAGCATCATTTCGCCCCGCAGCGAAGCGTGCGCCGCGATCCCGGGTGTAACATGAGGCTCTGCCAGCTAACCCTCACCATGGATATTCGAGCGGTTACGAAAAGATTCGCCAGGCGCACGGCTCTGGCCGCGGTCCTGGCTGTGATATCCGCTGGATCTGGCGCGGCGGACTCCCTAAAGCTACGCCTAAGTTCCGATGACGCCGTGCCGGCCATACCGGAGTCGGCCCCGATCAAACCCGACTATGAGGCGGCGACGCGCCCCGATCAGATCGGCCGCATCATCGTTCCGGTCATGATCGACGGCCAGGGGCCGTTCCAATTTGCGCTCGATACAGGTGCCAACACGACGGTGCTGACGCCGCACCTCGTGGCGGCGCTCGGCATCAATCTGACCGCGGATGCGGACGTGACCATGAACGGCGCGACCGGCTCGGCGTCAGTGCCGACGGCGCTGATCGAGCGCGTTGCCGCGGGCGATATCGTCCTTGAAAATCAGCAGCTGCCCGTGGCGGATGCGCTCGCCACTGCGATCGATGGCATTCTCGGGGTCGATGGCCTCGAGGCCAAGCGCATCATGGTGGATTTCAAGAAAAACCGGATTGAGATTCGCGACGCGCGCCGCGAGCGGCCGATCGCCTGGGCGAAGCGCATTCCCGCGCAGATGAACTTCGGTCGCCTGGTCGTCGTCGACGCAACCGTCGATGACGTGCGCGTCAAAGCCGTAATCGATACCGGCAGCCAATACACCCTCGGCAACGATGCGCTGCGGGCGGCGTTGAAGTTGCCCGAGCGTGTCAACGAGGACGCCTCGATCGATGTGTATGGAGCGACCCTGGATAAACAGCGCGGCCAACGCCAGCGCGTTTTGGCGATTCAGGTGGGCGACCTGAAGGTGAGTCACCTGAACGTCGCATTCGGCGACTTTTACGTCTTCAAGCTCTGGGCTCTGGATACCCGTCCCGCGCTCGTGATAGGAATGGATCTCATCGGATTACTCGATAAGCTCGTCATCGATTATGACCGCCAGGAAGTGCAGTTCCGCACCCGCACGACTCTCGCCGCTTTCCATCTCGAATAGCGTGGCGATGGCGGTGCACGCATGAGCGTGCCGCAATTGAAGCCGGGAATGATGCAGATCACCGAGATGTTCGCGGTGCCGTTCGGCTTTGCGAAATTTCCCAACTGCGGCGCGCTTAATGAAGAGCTGCGCAGGCTCTTCATCGCGCGCGAGAGCGAAGGTCAGGCGTACGCGAACCCGCGCCCGTTCACGCAGCGGAACCGGCAGGTTTTCGAGAGTCGCTTCGACCTGTTTCGCTGGCCGGACGAGTGCGTGCAGAGACTTAAGGATTTCTGCTGGGCGCATTTGACCGGCTTCGTCGGCGAGCTGAACGGCTACGACGCGGCCCTGCGCGAGCGCCTGCTCATCTATTCGGACGCGTGGTTTCACGTCACGCGCCGCGGCGGTTTTTTTGGAGCGCACAATCACCCCATGGCCGCGTGGTCGGGAGTGTACTGCGTGAACCCGGGCAGGAACGATGCCGACAAGCCCGACAGCGGGCTGTTGAGTTTCCTCAACCCGTTCCTCGCAAGCGCCATGTACGTCGATGTGTCAAACACCAAACTGCGCGCGCCCTTCGCGCCCCATATCAGACACGTCAAAATGGAGCCCGGGCAGCTGGTGTTGTTTCCCTCCTGGGTACTGCACGACGTGAAGCCCTTCGAGGGTGAGGGCGAGCGCGTCACGGTCGCCTTCAACTGCTGGTTTTCGCTCGAAGGCGCGGACCAGGGGCCCTGATGTGCCCGCGGTTTGACGCTGCCTTGCCGGCACATGCAACATGGCGGTGCCCGGTGAGCGGGCGCTTCTTTAGCGCGGTTCGTGCCGGCGAGAGCGTGCCTTTCGGGCGGACTTTTGGGATGAGGTATGAACGCCGCAGCAGACAGCGTCACACAGGCCCGCAATCTCGTTGCCCAGGCTGAGCGGGCCGCGGGGATGGGCCAGGCCGCCGAATCCGCGCGCATCCTTGCGCGCGCGCAGGCCATAGCGCCTGAGGACCCGCTGGTGCTGAACGCTGCAGGCGCTCAAGCCCTGCGTGCAGGCGATTTTCCGGTGGCGCGCAGGCTCCTGGAACAGGCCGTGGCGCGCGACGCCGCCAATGCCGGCTTCTGGGTCAACCTGGCATCCGTCTATCGGGGTGTGAACGATGCGGACGCGGAGTTCGCCGCCCTCGAAAAAGCCCTGACGCTCGCACCGCGCCATATCCTCGCGCTGTTGCAGAAAGGCTCCCTGTTCGAGCGCCAGGGCAAGCAGAAGCAGGCGGCTGTCAGCTTTCACGCCGCACTTTTGTGCGTGGCTGGCACGCAGCTGCCGGGCGCGCTCAAACCAGCGATCGAGCATGCGGCCGCGGTCGTGCGCGCCAACAATCTTGCCCTCGAAACCTTCCTGATCGGCCGCCTTGCCGAAGCCCGCCAACGCTTGGGTGGGGAGGGGCTCGAGCGCGTCGATGATTGCTTGAACGTGCTCCTCGGCAGGAAGCGCATCTACACGCAGCAGCCGACGTTCCTCACGTTTCCCTACCTGCCCGCGTTGCAGTTTTATCCGCGCCGCGATTTCCCATGGCTGGCTGGGCTCGAGGCAGCGACGGAGGATATCCGGCGCGAACTCCTGGGCGTACTCACCGAGGATACGACCGGCCTCGAGCCCTATATCGCCTATCCGGACGGCGTGCCGATTGATCAATGGGCGGAACTTAATCGCTCGGCGCGCTGGAGCGCCTATTTTCTCTGGCGTATGGGGGCGCGGGAAGTGGAGCACCTGGCGCGCTGTCCGCGCACAGCAGAGGTGCTCGCCGAGCTGCCGCAGCCGCAGGTGCGCGCGCACGCACCGGGTGCATTCTTCTCGCTCCTGCAGCCGAAGACGCATATCCCGCCGCACACGGGCGTGACCAACACGCGGCTCACCGTGCACCTGCCACTCGTGGTCCCGCCGGGTTGCCGGTTTCGCGTCGGCTCGGAGACGCGCGAGGTGCGCGCGGGCGCAGCCTGGGTGTTCGATGACACGATCGAGCATGAGGCCTGGAATGACAGCGATCAGGTGCGCGCGATCCTGATATTTGACATCTGGAACCCGTATCTCACCCAGAGCGAACGCGAGCTTTTGGAACTTATGATCCCGGGCGTCAGCGATTACTACGAGGGCGAATCGCCATTCGCAGCCTCGCTATGACAACGATCACAGCCAGGCCGCGTTTCGCGGCTGCGTATCTGACCCTCGCCGGCATCGCGGTGCTGGCAGCTTCGGCTGCCTACGCGTCGCCCGAGTTTTTGCCGCCCGGCATGCGAGTCTGCCAGCAGATAAAAGACGACGCCGAGCGCCTCGCCTGCTACGACCGCGAGCTTGCGGCCCACACGGTCGCGCCGGAGAAGACTTTCGGTCTGAGTGGCGAAAAAACGCGCGAAACCCAGCACATCAAGACAGCGGTTGAAGCGCCGAGCGTCGGCGCCAAAGTCGCGGTGATCGCGCATCGCCCGCACGGTGAGCTCGTATTCACACTCGATAACGGCCAGGTGTGGCAGCAACTGCTGGCGGGCGAATCGCGCATCGAAGTCGGCAACACCGTGACCGTGAAACCCGGCGCCATGGGCTCTTTCTTTCTGTACTCGCCTTACGGACTTGCAACGCGCGTCAAACGGGTGCAGTAAAAAAAACGGCGGGCCAAGGCCCGCCGTTTAAAGTACCGAGCGCGACTAGACTTAGAAGTCTGCCGTTATATTGACAAACAGGAACCGGCCGAGCGAGTCGTACACGTTCGGGAAGGTGTTGCCGCTGTAGAACACGGAGTCTGCACCGCCGCCAATTTCAGAGCCTGCGAGCGGGGGATCCTTGTCGAACACGTTGTTGACACCAAAGCGGTACGTGATCTTCGAGTGCGTGTAGACCGCCACCAGGTCCATGTAGTCCCGCGAGCCCAAGCGCAGATCGGTGGTCTCGTTGGCCTGCACGGACGCCAGTGACTGCCCCTGATTCAGGAGCGGATTGCCGCTCGTGGCATCAAGCGCCACCTGGCCAAAATGGCGCCAGGAAGCTGACAGATCCAAGCCATCAAGCGGGGTACCCCAGGTCGCGCGGAATTTGCTCCGCCACCGGGGATCGGGTACGCCGCAGGTCGTACCGTAGTAACCGGCGCAATCGTAGGTTGCGCCACCGGTTACCGGGGTCACCAGCAGGTTGGCCGTGTAGGTGGTCAACAAGTCGAACGACAGCTTGCCCGCCCGGCCCATGTTGAAGTGGTAGTCGGCCGACAGGTCGACGCCCTTGGTCTGCAAGGCACCGGTGTTGAAGTTGGTGTCGGTGATGTAGCCGCTCGTACCGAGCCACAACGAGTAGTTGTTGCCGGCGTTGCGGTGCACATCGTTACACCACATCGGATTCTGCGTCGCGATGCACTGCCCAAGGATGAAATCGGCGCCGTAAGCACCGATCGTGCCTTCGATATCAATGTTGAAATAGTCGACGCTCGCCGTGAATCCGTTCAGGAAGGCAGGCGTGAACACGATGCCGAAGGACTTGGTCTTCGACTTCTCAGGCTGCAATGCCGTGTTTCCGCCCTCAAGACCGTTGTACTGTCCGGCAGGATTCGCAAGCACCGTACCGTAGGCCGAGGCCGGTACTCCCGCGGCTGCGCATCCGGCCACAGAGCCCGTCGGGTGCGCACCGGAGCACGGATCCGTACTGCCGTCCAATGCCACCGCGTCCGGTCGGAACAGCTCCTGAATGTTCGGTGCGCGGATCGCCTGCTGATAACTGCCACGGAAGTGGAAGTCATCGATCGGCGACCATTGCACGCCAAACTTATACGTGTTGGTGTTGAAGCCCTCGGTGTAGGAGGAGTAGCGGTAGCCGGCCTCCAGATCGAGTGACTTCGTGAAAGGGGCATCCTGGACAAGGGGCATGCGCACTTCTGAGATCGCTTCCCAGACGTGGAACTGACCACCCGTATTGGTGCTGAAGCCACCCTGACCGAGAAGGTCGCCGCCGAAAGCCTGGTTCAGGAACTCCGAATCGAAGCTGATCTGCGACTTCTCCTGGCGATACTCGGTACCGATGGCGACCCCCAGGCCGTCCTTCGCCCACGGCGTCTTGATGTAGCCCAGGTCACCCGTGACGGTGGCGTTAAAGATCCGCTCCGTCGTGAAGCCTTCGCTGAAGCCCGGCGTGTTGATGTAATTGGCGGCTGCCGGCGATACTGAATGCAGGGAGAACACGTTCCACGGCACGCAACCGATGGCGGCGGCGTTCGCGCAGACCGGACCCGTCGGGCTCGAGATCACGTCGAGAGCGTTCTGGATCTTGGTACCCGACACGTCGTTCAGGAAGTTCTCCGACAGGCGTGACGTACCGTCCATCACGTAGCTGTCGTACTTCCAGCCCGGCACGATTTCACCGCGCAGTCCAAGTACCGTGCGGTAAGAGGTGTGCACGAGGTTATCGAGCCGGTCGCCGCCTTCAACGTTGCGGCGCAACAGGTAGACCGTCGCGCTTTGCGTCGGTCCCAGGCCCGCAGAAGTACACCAGGTTGAGATCTCGGAGGCTGACAGCAGTGGGTTATTGCAATTGATGGCGAAGCCCTGGCCGAACGCGCCGCTGGGCGCCACTTGCGAGGTGGTGTTGTCGTCCATGAACATGAATTCCATGTACGCTTCGGCATGGTCGTTCAGCTTCAGGTGCGCAAAGGCGCCCGCTGTGTAGCGCTGATCCGGGCGCTGGTAGTAGTTCAGGGCGCCGTAGTTATAGTCGTTGGCCGGATTGAACGGCACCAGCAAGCCGCCGGCAGCGATGTTCTGGTCGTTCTCGTTCCCGGTGAGCGGGTTGATGTTGATGAACCGGCCCGTGGGCGAGGTCGACGAGCCGCCGCAGGCGAAACTCGAGCCGCCGTTCAATGAACAGCCGCTGTAGTCGAATTGGGACTGCAGGACCGGCTGCAGCTGACGGTAGCCGGCGTACATCGTGAAGTTGCCCGCATCGTCGGCAAAGTTGCTGCCGAGGATGATGGTGATGTCCTTGCCGGTGCCCGGGCTGACGCTGTGAGGCGCCTGCTGAAAATTCTCGGCCTTATATAGAGGACCCAGCCAACCGTCCTGACTCTGTGTGTGCTGGTAGACACTGCCATTGGCGTCGATGCGCACGCCCTGGAAGTGGTCATTCATGATGAAGTTGACGACGCCCGCTACGGCGTCGGCGCCGTACACGGCCGAAGCGCCACCCGTCAGAATGTCGACGCGGTCAATGAGCGCGGCAGGAATCTGGTTCAAGTCGGGCGATTCGGCACCATTGATGGTCGGATCGCCGGGCATCAGGCGGCGGCTATTGACCAGCACCAAGGTGCGCTGCGTGCCCAAGCCCCGCAGGTCAACCTGCGCGGTGCCGCTCGCGCCGTTTGCCAAGTTGCCGCCCTGTGCGGCCATGACCTGCGGCAGATTGTTGAGCAGGTCCTCGACGCGGGTCGCGCCCGTCATCTTGATTTCGTCCGCGCTGATCGCGGTGACGGGGCTTACTTCCTCGAGGTTCGGCTGCGGAATACGTGAGCCGGTGACGACAACCGTCGTCAGGGTCGTTTCTTCTTGGTCTGCTGCTTGTTGTGCTTGCGCTGGCAAGCTCGCGGCTGTCACCGTTACGGCACCCATCAGTATTCCGTAACGAACAGCACGCGCAATTTCTGTGTTGCGAGTCATCGGCTTCCTCCCTTAAACGTGGAGCCGCGGTTCGAAGCGAATCACGCGGCCGTTACCCCATCTTGTCGGTGTCCGGCTACACTTTCGCAAAAGTGGCGGTCCGGACTCGAGTAGCGGGGATGTTAGCAGCCACGCCACAGGGACGGAAGTATCTTGGCAAAAAAACAACAGCCTAATTTGGCTAGAAATCGGAAAGAAATCCGGGCCAAAGCGATGCTTTTC
>Ga0302326_10029177_pt1 | contig 11076 bp, 7 predicted proteins | sample Palsa_T0_3_FD_202264 | JGI IMG/M metagenome (GOLD analysis project Ga0302326, IMG submission 202264) | Peat permafrost microbial communities from Stordalen Mire near Abisko, Sweden - Palsa_T0_3 | ecosystem: Environmental > Terrestrial > Soil > Palsa > Peat permafrost | place: Sweden: Abisko...
TCACCAGCGCTCGCGTCCCGCGCGTGACCATTGCGGCTGCACGGCGAGGGTGCCGGCCATCGGTGTCGAATACCCGAGGCGATCGCCGAGCGCGGGCCGGCGCCGATCACGCCCGCGCGGGCTGGCATCAGCACCGTGCGGGATCTCCTGGGAGCGCCGACTAGCCTGAGTGCAGGGCGTAGGCGATGAGCTCGTACTTCGGGTCGGGCATCTTTGTCGTCGCGCTCCCCGCGGCCACAAGGAGCATGTCTCCACTGAGCGCCGGGCATCCATTGATGCCGGCCGACGCACGGGTCTGCCAAAGCGTTGCGCCGTTCCTCGTGCTGAAGGCGTAGATGTGACCATCGAAGGTGGACGTGAACACGACGCCGGTCGCAACTGTGGCGCAGCCAAAGTCGGGTTGGGGGAGCGCGCGGCTCCAGAGGAGACCACCATCTGTGGCGTCGAGCGCGGCAAACTCGCCCGTGCCGTCGATCGGATTGAGCGACCCGACCGCCTGGTAGCCGTCGGCAGAGCCGTGCGTGCAGAGATCAACGACGGGGACGAACACACGTGCATCGGCGTAGGCCATCGGTGTTTCGACACCGCCGTAGAAGCCGGGGCAGATCCTGACCGTGTGCGCGGGGAGCGGCCCCGTGGCGTTGAGGTGTCGTCCGACAAGCGTTTGCCAGATGCGCCGATGGGTGACCTGATTCCATGCGATCACAATGCCCGCCTTTCCGGCCGCGATAATCACGGGCTTCTTGCTCGAGCCGCTCGGAATAGATGCAAGAATCGGCGGAAGTTGAAAATCGTAATCGCGAATGTCGTGAGGTGTCACCTGGTCAAACCAAAGAAGCTTCCCAGTCCTGCCGTTCAGGTAAATCAGAGAGTCCGTGTACAGGGCGGCGCCCGGAAAAGCTCCCCCGTTCGGCTGTCTCGGAGTGCCACCTGTCGGGTAGGGGTTTGCAACCCCGGAGTAGATGTTCCCGTACGCGTCGACCGACGGCGTATACCACGCGCCACCACCGCCCGCCTCATCGGGATGACGCCAGCCACCGCGGATCGTCGAGAACCTCCAGCGAACATGCCCGTCATGCGCGTTCAGCGCGTAGATTGCACCGTCGCCACCGGGCGGATAGCCGACGGTACTCACGTACACGAGGTTGTTGGCGATGAGCGGCGCGATGTCGATGTACTGCTCGGTCGGCGTCACGAGCCGGCGCTGCCAAAGCATCTGGCCACTCGCGGCCGAAAGCGCGAATACCGTCGTGTCGGTGCTGCCGTAGACGCTCCCCGAGCTGTAGGAGAGCCCGTTCCGACCGAAGTTCGGCGCATCAAGAGGATGCACCCAACGGAGCGCACCGTTCGTCCGATCGATCGCGTACACGGCGCTCGTCGCATCCTGGATGTACACGGTGTTCCCCGCGACGATGGGCGTGGCCACGACCCCGCGCAGTGACTCGGGGGCGCTCACCGGATACTGAACCGCGGAGTGGAGGAACCGGAACCGCCAGAGAACGCGCAAGTGCCCGACCGTGCGGGCGGAGATCGGGCTCCCCTCTGGCGCACGCGTGCTCACACGGCTCAGGTTGGGCAGCGTCCAATCACCGGGATCTGCCGTTCCGGCCGCGACCGGAACGATCAAGGCAGCCAGCAGCGCGAAGCTCAGCGACCGCCGGACCAAGGAATCATTGAAGCACACACGCCGATCCCCGCGGGCGTGCGTCAGCCGGTTTCACAACCCCGGGATCCTGGCCGAAGCTGGCCCCAGTACGGGGGGAGGACTGGCGGCGGCCGAAGTCGGCCCTGTCAGAGCGCCACCACCGCTCGCAGCGACGGCGTTCTAGGCGTTCCCCGACATGTGTCACGTCGCTCCCCGGGGCGATTTCACCACCATGTTCTTTGCTGCTTCGAAAGCGGAACGACCGCTCTGGTACTAGTCGGCCGGCTTTATCGGCTATCGACGACTGAAATCAGCGACTAGTGAACATCAATCGAGACGCTCTTTCCAGTCGGCTTGCCGTGATTTAGCTCCAGCAGCTCGTATGGGGCCCGAAAATAGAAACTCACTTGGAGGGTGACACGCCCTCCAGGGGGAGCCGCACTGTTCGATGTGTAGTACTTCAAGGGATGATCGTACGGATCCGCGTTCGCGGTATTCAACACATGCAGCGCCGGGACCAAGGACTTTGTTCCGGCGTTGTAGACGCTGAAGTCGACGACCAGGCCACGCGGGAATGCAGCGGTGCGGCCGCCTACCCGCACGAAGTCTGAGTCCGACTTGGTATGCACGATGACAATTCCCGAATTTGTCATTACGGCCTTCAATCTCAGGGATCCATCCGGGCTCGTCGTGGCGGTCGCACCGCTCGCACCCGCGACTATCGCGCACGCAGCTGCGGCAAGCAGCAAGCCCAAGCGGACAGGAAACCCGATCATGCATGCGCGACGCCTAATCATGGCAATCCCTCCAGCTTTGGACGAGACCCACCTCTCCTAGCCACGATGGTACCACGGGAGCTGCTGGGTACCGGAGAAAGTAGAGCGGGCGTCAAGCCGACCGTGACTGCGGGGTCGTCGGCGCCAATTCTCGATGCCTGCTTTACGATTCGACCGGCCAGCCCGAGGAGCTCGAGCTGACGGCGCCGTCGTCCTGCGGGGGCTCCGGAACCCGCTCGTGTGACCACCTTGCCGCGCGCGATGGAGAGATGGATCCCGATCTGCTTGAGCCGGCTGCCGCGAACGGGTGGGTGGACGATGATGCCTGGCGGTTGGTGGAGTGCTTCCCCGCGCGTTGCCGGGATCGACTGCGATCGGAGTTTCGCGGCGAGCGATCTCGAGACCGGCGCGACGCTCCCAAAGAAGCGCTTCGCCCGGCGCGCGGCGATTCGTCGCGGACAGCCCCATCCCAAACAGACCGTCCTTGTGAGCCGCCTGCGCCAACCCAAGCCATGATGCGACCTTCAAACGCCCGAGCCTCGCGACGCCCGTTGGCTCTCCAGCCGCCTGCCACCGATCCTAGCTCGGGCGTCGGATCGGTGGCAGCTTCCGATATTCTGTGTGCGTGAGCGTCCGTGAACGCATAGCAACGAGGGGCAGATCACTCACGCCATGTTGCGATCGCCGGTACGGACTGCAGCGGTTCATCTTCGGCTCGCGATTGGGGGGATACTCGTGAACTCTACCCGGGATTTGTTGGGCAGTGGCGTGATTCGGCAAGGCCGCCGAGGGCTTCTTGTCGCGGCCGGCGTGTTTGCCGTCTTCCTGATTTCGCCCACACGGTCGCATTCGGCCCCGAGTGGGGCGAGGCCGCTCTTGACGGTCTCGGCTCGGATACGGATATATGTCAAGAGCGCGCAGTACGACTACCCAGGGGAGACCACGACCTTCTTGCGTAATAACCGCAAGGTAATCTTTTCACCGGATCTGATTAACGTAGGCACGGTGGCCATCTCGATTAGCAACGGTGACAACGAAGGTCACGAGTTCGAGATCGACGGCGTGACGTCACCCGCAATTGGTCCCGGTGGTCGCGCAGTGATCAAAGTTACCTTCAAGAAGCCTGGCGTCTATCCCGCGGCGGTAATAAGCGATGATCCTATTTTCACGGTCACCGGAGCTCTTAGGGTCATCAAGTAAGCTCGCCCGCCTCATCGCTCAGCCGGGCACTCGATCCAGCCGGAGCGGAGGCGGTGATCACGCTTTAAGGGCGGTAGCGCCTGGGAATGCCCGATGGTTTTTCGGCCCAGGTGATTGGTCGAGGGTCGCCTGACCGGCAAGGAGCCGGTGCGAGTGCCCCCGAACAGGTGTCCGAGGCCGGGCGGCGACGGGTTGTGATGTGACCGGCCTTCGGGTGCTTCGAGTCGGTGGCAGGACGCTGCCGGTTGTCTGTCCCCGTTGACGCGGTTGGCTCCGCATAACCGCCGCGGTCGGCTCGGCTGCTCCTGCGACCGGACGCCTGACAGCACCCCGGACGGGAACCCGCCCATTGGCGACGACGCGCACGCTCAATCAGCTGATCGGCGACGAGTCCGCCCACCCGCTCCGGCCGGACGACGACTTGCCGGGCACCCCCTCATCCGGCCTCACTGCACGGCTGGCGCGAGCTCCCGGCCGAACACGAGCGAGGGCGCGTCCGGCACGCGCATCGCCGAGCCGACCCGCCGCGCGTCCCCTCCGGAGCCTCCCGGCCAGCTCGCAGCGATTCGCTGCCTAGCTCAGGTCCGGCAACGGCGACCCCCAGCCGGCCTTCTCGACCGCCCACCGCCGACGAGGCTCGCCGGGACCCGCCGCGGTCGCGTCACCCCGACCGACGAGACACTCGAGCCGAGACACTCCGCCCGGGGACATTCCGGCCGCGCTCGGAGGATACGCGCGCGGGAGGTCGCGCGAAAGACCTGCCCGTAGACTCCTGCGGTGGTCTCGAGCGTGGCCCGACGGGTCGGCCAGGGTCGACGTCTTGTTCGGCGCCCGCGCTGGAGGAGCGGGGGGGTGCTCCTCGGTTACCTGACGCTGTCGTTCCTCTTCTTCGGGGTGCGGATCGCGGCGCATCCCGAACGGATGGTCGTCGGAGGCCTGTTCACGGATCCGCAGATCTTCGTCTGGTCGTTCGCATGGTGGCCGCACGCGATCCTGCACGGGGACAATCCGTTCTACACGCATGCGATCTGGGCTCCGAGTGGATTCAACCTCGCGTGGGCGACGAGCGTCCCGGCGCTCGCGCTCGTGTTCGTGCCCCTGACGCTTGCCTTCGGTCCGGTCCTCGCCTACAACGTCGCATGCCTCGTCGTGCCTGCGCTCGCGGCCTGGGCGGCATTCGTCCTCTGCCGCCACATCACGCGCAGGTTCTGGCCCTCGGCCGTCGGGGGCTACCTATTCGGGTTCTCGAGCTACGTGCTCAGCGCCGAGCTCACCCACATCAACACCGCCGCGGTGTTCACGCTTCCGCTCGCGGCGCTGCTCGTACTCCGGTTCCTCGAGGGCAACCTGAGCGCCCGCGCGTTGACGGTCGAGCTTGCCGCTCTGCTCGCGCTCCAGGCATACCTCTCGACCGAGCTCCTGTTCACCCTGACGCTGGAGCTCGGCAGCGCGCTCGTACTCGCGCTCGCGTTCTTCCCACCCGTCCGCGCGCAGCTCGTCCGGCTCGCCATACCACTCGCCGGCGCCTTCGTCCTCGGCGCCGTACTCGCAGCGCCACTTCTCTACTACGCGCTGACGGGTTACGACACGAGACCGCCGATCGGATCGGAGGACTTCGTGGCCGATGCGCTCAACTTCGTGGTTCCGACCAGGGCCAGCCTGGGTGGCTGGTGGAGCGCGGCACTCGCAGGACACTTCCCCGCCACCGACGCCGAACGGGGCGCCTATCTCGGTCTGCCGAGTGTGGCCATCGTGTGCTGGTTCGCGCTGCGCCGCTGGCGAACGGCGTGCGGACGATTCCTGGTTGGCTCGCTAACCCTCGTCGCCCTCGAATCACTCGGCTCGTGGCTTACCGTAGACGGCCAGAGGGTGGTCACGCTCCCCTGGGTCCATCTGGCGTCGCGTCCTCTCTTCGACGCCATCATGCCCGTCCGCCTCTCGGTCTACACGGCACTCGCGGCCGGGGTGATCGTCGCGATCTGGGCCGCCTCTACATCGCCCCGGACCTGGCTTCGCGTCGTGCTCGCAGGGCTCGCCGTGCTCGCCGTGGTTCCGAACCTCACGTGGGGCGCCTGGGCGAGGACGCCGGCCGTCCCCTCCCTCTTCACGACGGGCCTCTATCGAAGTTGTCTCGGCCACGGCGAGAACGTGATGCTGTTGCCGTTCGGCCCCCTCGGCGACTCGCTCTTTTGGCAGGTCGATAGTCGCTTCTGGTTCCGCGTCGCGGGTGGCTACATCTCCCCCGCGCCACCGCCACCGTTCACCGAGCCTCACAGCATCGAGCAGATCGCGGCAAGCGATCTTCCCCCGAAGGTGACGGCGCGCGCCGTCGCCCAGTTCGCCCGGCTGAAGGGAGTCACCGCCATCGTGCTCGACGCACGCGAGGAGCCCATCTGGCGCCCGGTGCTCGCCCGGCTCGCCCATCCGCAGGCGGTGGGCGGGGCGTTGATCTACCGCCTCTCAGGCGGGACAGCGTCCTCGCCCGGATGTTCCCGCGCGAGGGCCTCCGCCCGGTCGGGTAACGACGTGAGCGCGCATTGACGGATGTCGGAGGAAGGTCCACCGAGTCGCGGGGAGGACTGGGCGACGCGCGTATCCGCCGAGCTCGGCAGGGCCCCGGACTCGATCAGCCAGAGCGCCAGGTGCCCTGGCGTCCGCATGCGTCAGACTGTGCTGAGGCCCGGTCGGCAACCGCCCGGCCCGGCCCGGCGTTTGGTGCGAGAGTTCCCGGCGAGGATGGTCGGTGAACAGACGCGTCATCGCTGAAGCATCGGCGCCTAGCGTCCGCCGGACGGCCTTCGCCGTCGCTCTGCTTGCGACCAGCGCGCTGCTCGTCCAACCCGCAGGGCTCGCCCGGCCGGCGGCGTCGAGCACCACCTCGACGTTCGCGAACGCCGGGGCGAGCGCCACCGAGTCGTTGCTCCATGTCTTCTATGCCGGCGGCGGCATGTGGCGGATGTGCTCCACGGGCGACTGCACCACGACCGATCAGGATTGGGGGGCCGACTCGCTCACCTACGCGCTCGCACTGCGCGAACAGACCACCGGGGCCACGTCGCTGATCCCGATTCTCGCCGCACTCGCGACCGCCGCGCCGAGCTACCCGGCACCGTGCAGCGGCGCGTCCTGTACGGCCTGGAGCGATGTACCGCAATGGGATACGATCGCGCTCGCCCGCGAGTACGAGGCGACACGGGATCCGACTGTGCTCGCGAAGGCCGAGGCGGCCTTCGCGTTCGTCGAGGGGTCGCCGGTCTTCTCGCTCGGCGCCTGCCCCGAGATCCGCTATCAGCAGCCGTACGGAGGCAGCAACCAGCTGAAGACGCTCGAGACGGATGGCAACGCGATCAAGGCGGCGCTGCTGCTCTACCACGACTCCGGGCTGAAGTCCTATCTCGACGTGGCCCGCCAGCGCTACGCGTCCGTGCGCGACTACTTCCTCGATCCGACAGTTCCGCTCTACAGCGTGTACGTCTTCGACGACGGTCGGACGTGCACCCTGCTTCCCCACCGCTTCTTCGCCTCGGTCAACGGGGACATGATCTGGAGCGGTATCGCGCTCTCCCGCGACACGGGCCAGCGAACCTACCTGCGGGAGGCGCTCGCCACCGCGCGCGCGGTCGATCTCGATCTCAACGACGCGCGCGGCATCTTCACCGACCTGCAGGCCGAGAACGACATCGTCGAACCACTCGTCGAGGCCATGTACGTCCTGGCGGCCGACGAACACGTCGGGTTCGCGCGGAGCTGGATCCTGCGCAACGCCGCGGCCGCTCTCGGCGCGCGCACGGCGGCCGGCGCGTTCGGGCGCTTCTTCGATGGGCCGCCGCCGGCCTCGACGGTGACCGCGTGGCAGGCCAACGGCGGCTTCGCGCTCGAGATCGCCGCGGCTGCGCTTGCGCCCGAGCGCGCGGCGCTCCCGACGCCCGGGTGGAGCCGGGCCCGATTCGTCACCGATGCGATCACGAGCACTACCGCCCATCTGACCTTCAGGGGCGAGGGGATCGCGCTGATCGGGACGCTCGGCGAGCACTGCTGCGAGTCGGGGCACGCGCGCGTCCTCCTCGACGGGCAGCAGACCTTCGATCACACCGGTATCTGGCAGAACAAGTCGAGCGCCGGTATCAGCATCCCCCACACGATCCTCTTTGCCTGGCGCTGGCCGGTATCCGGCCGGCACACGCTCCGCTTCGAGCCCGGGATCCCCAACGGGAAGGAAGGGAGCTCGTTCCTGGACATCCAGGGCTACTTCGTCATTCCGGGTTGACGACCCGGCGTGCTCGCCGAGTCCGCGTGGTATTCCACCCACATCCCGCAACACCAACCAGATCCTGCACCAGTTGACCTTCAGTCCCTAACGGAACCGAGACACTCGACCTGCCCCCGCTCGGCAGCGGCCGTGGGCAGCGTTCAGCGCCGTTGACGCAGATCGCGCCGCCGCGATGCCCAGTCCAGAAACGTGCGATCGATCAGCGCGGACTCGGTCGTCGAGACGGAGACGGGGTCGAGCCCGAGCAGACTCAGGCGCTGGAAGAGCTCCCGATGGCGACGCGCGTTCGCTTCGCGCCGCGATCGTGCTTCACGCTGCGAGATCCGCACCTCAAGCCTCTCACCGCCGGCGGGCCCGGCGAGCGAGAGAATGAGCGGCCCGACGAGCGGAAAGCTCTGTTCCCAGGTCGGATCCTGCACGACCACGGGTATGACCTCCCAGCGTCGCGCGACCGCACCCAGCACCGCCGAGTCGGTGAGGCCCGAGACGAGGAAGTCGGAAATGACGAAGATGAACGTCCCCGAGGAGAGCTCGCTACGAAAACGGGCGAGAAATGACAGCCCGCTCGCGAGATTGTTGTCGGGCGCGTCATAGGGATGCGAGGTGGCCTGACGCTCCTCAATCTGCTGGAGGGCGCCACGACCGCGCGGCGCGACCCAATAGGGAGCTCCGCCCCTCTCCGGTGCGCCTGCGTAATCGAGGTAGGCGACCGACGCGTGCGCGGCGAGCGCGCTCTGCACGATCAGCTCGACGGCCGAACGGACAGCGACCGGTTTGGAGAGCCAGGGCAGCGTCGGGGGGTAGATCCCCATCGAGGGGCCGAAGTCGCACAAGACGACGACGCGTGCCGCCTCCTCCGCGTAGCGTTCCCGCACCACGAACTCGTCGCGGCCGCGGGAGGAGGAGAGCCGCGCGCTCGCGCGCCAGTCGATCGTTGAGACGGGATCGCCACGGACGTAGGGACGCGAACCGGCAACGTCGGAGCCGTGCCCGCGGCGCAGGCTCGTCACCCCGCCGAACGGCAGCCCGGCGACCCGGTGCTTCGGGACGAGCGGGAACACGCTGCGGGTGCGCGATTGCATGGGTGGGTGGTTTAGGGGTTGGTGGTTGGGCGGTTGGCCCAGGTGTTGTGGGTGTTTTGGTTTGTCCAGTCGGGGGTTGGTGGGGGGGCTTGTTGGAGGCAGTGTTGTTGGATTTGTTGGAGTGTTTGTTGGCGGGTGAGGGTGCGTGTTTCGGCGAGGTAGGTGGGGGCGAGGAGGAGGCGGTGGCCGAGGACGGGGATGAAGAGGAGCTGGATGTCTTCGGGGGTGACGTACATGCGGCCGTGGAGGAGCGCCCAGGCGCAGGCGGTTTTGATGAGTGCGAGTGAGCCGCGGACGGAGGCGCCGACCTCGATTTCGGGGAGGGTGCGGGTGGCGCGGGTGAGCGCGACGATCCAGTGTTCGAGGAGCGCGTCGACGTAGACGTCTTCGCTTGTGCGGCGGAGGGCGGCGACGTCGGCGGCGGTGACGACGGCGGTGAGGGTTTCGAGTGGGTGGCGGTGGCGTTGTTCGCGGATGATGAGGAGCTCGTCGGCTTCGCCGGGGTAGCCGAGGCTGGTGCGGACGAAGAAGCGGTCGAGTTGGGCTTCGGGGAGCGGGAAGGTGCCTTCGTATTCGATCGGGTTCTCGGTCGCGATGAGGAGGAAGAGGTCGGGGAGGGGGCGGGTGACGCCGTCGACGGTGACTTGTTGTTCGGCCATGGCTTCGAGCAGGGCGGACTGGGTTTTGGGCATGGCGCGGTTGATCTCGTCGACGAGGAGGATGTTCGCGAAGACGGGGCCGGGCTGGAACTCGAAGCGGCGCTGTTCCTGGTTGTAGACGCTGAGGCCGGTGACGTCGGTGGGTTGCAGGTCGGGGGTGCACTGGATGCGGGAGGGGGTCGCGCCGGTGATGCTGCCCGCGATCGCGCGGGCGAGGATCGTCTTGGCGGTGCCGGGGACGTCTTCGAAGAGGACGTGGCCGCCGCTGAGCAGGGCGGCCAGGACGAGCCGGATCTCTTCGCGTTTGCCGTGCACGACCGTCTCGATGTTCTCGAGCAGTCGTTGCGCGACGGTCGCGTCCGGGCTTTGCGGTGTCTGGCCCGGCCGGGTCGTGCTCACCGCGGGCCCGCGCCGGGGCGGCGTCTGGCGGCGGGGGCCGGCGGGCGGAGGCGGGTCTTGGGGGTGATGGTCGTCGGGGGGCGCGGCGGGCGGGTCGGGCAGGCGCGCGCGGTCAGTGGGGGAGGGAGAGCGTCGCGAGGTCCTGCGGCGCGTCGGCGGGGAGCGTCGAGGGGTAGTCGGCGAGGTTGACCGGGCCGCCCGCGGCGGCCGCGGTCGCGGAGAAGAACTGGCGGTTGTCCTGCCAGAACTTCACGGTCAGGCCGCGCGCGGCGGCGGGCAGGACGAGCCGGAAGCGGCCGCTGCTGTCGGGCCAGGACGCGCTGAGCGGCCTGATCACGCCGCCGTTGCCGCCCACGACGCCGACGAGCAGCCCCTGGTAGATCCCGCCCGGGATCGGCTGCGGGCTGATCGCGGCCGGGGTGAGCGTCGCGCCGGCCGCGGCCGGCAGCTGGATGTTGAGCACGTCGCTCTGCAGCTTCGCGAAGTTGACCTCGTCAGCGGCCGGCAGCGAGTAGGCGGTGCCGCCGACCGCGACACCGACCTCCATCGGCACCGGGTTGTCGCCCTCCTGGTCGGCCGCGACCAGGAACGACGCGTAGGCGCCGTCCGCGCCCGAGGGGCGCGACTGCGTCCAGTACTGCCGGTCGTTGGTGCGCGTCGTGATCACCGCGCCCGCGACCGGGGCGCCGCCGGGGCCGGTCACGACGCCGCGCAGCAGGTAGCTGTACAGCAGCACCGTCGGCGGCGCCTGCGACCCGACCGACAGCCGCCCCGACACAACGACGTCGCCGGCGCCGTCCACGCGCGCGCTGAGACCGCTGATCTGGTAGCCGACGCTGATCCCGCCCGACGCGCCCAGAAGCGCCGCCCGCTGCGCCGCGCTCAGCCGCCGCCCCGCGACCGTCGCGTCATTGTCAGCGACGACCGTCGCGACGTGCCTGGCCGGCGTGGTGTCGTCGAGCGGGTAGCTGAACGCGCCCGCCGCGTCGGTCGGGGACGGGTCGACCCACCCATCCACGCGCACCACCGCCCCCACGACCGGCTG
>Ga0302326_10029178_pt1 | contig 11076 bp, 10 predicted proteins | sample Palsa_T0_3_FD_202264 | JGI IMG/M metagenome (GOLD analysis project Ga0302326, IMG submission 202264) | Peat permafrost microbial communities from Stordalen Mire near Abisko, Sweden - Palsa_T0_3 | ecosystem: Environmental > Terrestrial > Soil > Palsa > Peat permafrost | place: Sweden: Abisko...
AAGCGCTGCTCATTGGCGCGCAGTGTGCATTCATCGTCCGCGCCACCGTCCAGGTAGTCGAACACCATGCGCGGCAGCCGGGTGCGCGCGCGGCGGCGCAGGTCGGCGATATTAAACGCGCGCACCGGCGCTGCTACGCCTTGGCAAATAGAGCGCGCATGAGATGCGGCTCAAGACCTTGTGCGGCGCTGGCGACGCTTTGTGGTCCGTCGAGCTCCGCGAGCTGCGTCATCCTGAGGCCGGGAAAGCCGCAGGGGTCGATGCGGCCGAAGGGCTCGAGATCCATAGCGACGTTGAGCGCAAGCCCATGGTAGGACGAGCCGCGGCGGATGCGAATCCCCAAGCTTGCAAGCTTGCGCTCCTCAACATAGACGCCCGGAGCGCCCTGCCTGCAGTGCGCACGGATGCCGAGCTGCGCCGCGTAGTTGATGATGGACGTTTCCAGCGCGCTCACGAGAGCGCGCACGCTCAATGCGGCACGCTTCAGATCGACGAGCGCATAGACCACGAGCTGGCCGGGACCGTGATAGGTCACCTGCCCGCCGCGATCGATCTGCAGCACCGGGATGTCGCCGGGTGCGATGAGATGCGCGCGGCTCGCATTCATGCCGAGCGTGAAGATCGGATCGTGCTCGAGAAACCAGATCTCATCGGCGCTCGCGCCGTCACGTTCGGCGGTGAAGCGTTGCATTGCTTGCCAGGTGGAGGCGTAGTCGACACGGCCGAGATGACGGATAAGCGGCGCGGGTGCGTGCTCAAGGCGCTCTGGGCGCGCGCCCCGGCGCTCGCAGGTGTGCGCAGTACTGGCGGCCGCGGTGCTCACGGTAGCGCAGTCGCGCCCTGATTATTAAGACCCGCGTTGTTGCGATTGAGCGCCTGCTCCGCCCGGTAGCTTGAGCGCACGAGAGGTCCCGCGACGCACTCGAGAAAGCCGCGCGCGAGGGCCCATTGCCGATAGGTATCGAACTCGGCGGGCGTAACAAAGCGCTCGACGGGCAGATGATGCAGCGTCGGGCGCAGATATTGACCCAGAGTGACGAGGTCGACGCCGACCGCGCGCAGGTCGTCAAGCGTCTCGATGATCTCAGCCTCCGTCTCGCCGAGGCCCAGCATCACGCTGGTCTTGGTCAGCACGTGCGCCCGCTGCCGCTTCGCATATTCGAGGACACGTAGCGTCTGCGCGTAGCCGGCGCGTGGGTCGCGCACCGGATGGGTGAGGCGCCGCACAGTCTCAATATTCTGCGCAAACACGTCGATCCCCGCATCGAGCACCGTCTGCACATCCGCAAGCTTGCCCTGGAAGTCGGGCGTCAGTGCCTCGACTGCGGTCGCCGCATTGTTCTCTTTGATGGCGCGAATGCAGGCGGCGTAGTGTCCCGCGCCTCCGTCCGCCAAATCATCGCGGTTGACGGAGGTCAGAACCACGTAGCGCAGCTTCATGAGCGCGACACTGCGCGCAACGTTGCGCGGCTCCTGCGGATCGAGCCAGCCCTTGGGGTTGCCCGTGTCCACGGCGCAGAAGCGGCAGGCGCGCGTGCACACGGCGCCCATCAGCATGATCGTGGCAGTGCCGGCGTTCCAGCACTCGCCCAGGTTCGGGCACTTGGCCTCCTCGCAGACCGTCGCGAGAGAATGCTCGCGCACAATCGCCTGCACGGCGCTGAAGCCCGCGCCCGCAGGAGCGCGCGCACGCAGCCAGGCAGGCTTGGCCGCAGGACTAGCGCGTCCGGGGAGCGCGTGCGCCTTGACGCCGTCGCGAATGGCGACAAAGCCCTGCGGGGTCAGGTATTTCTCGCCGCTCCTGACGTGCGCCAGTTCGCGAACGACGGGGATCTTCTTGCTGTCCGGCATGGCCGCATTGTACGGCGAAACTGCGGGCGCGCCGCAATGGCGCGCTATCGGCGCGTCGCGGCACGCGTGCGCAGGCGCATATCCAGGGCATGTAGACGCTCGGGGGAGCCCACGTCCCACCACTCGCCGCGATACAGCTCGCCGCGCAGGGTTCCCGCGGCGATCGCCCGCTGCAGCAGCGGCAGCAGCGGAAACTTGCCCGGCGTTGCGCCCGCGAAGAACTCCGGCCGATAGATGCCGATGCCTGAATACGTGAGGCGTTCGGTCGCGCGCTCGACGACCACGTCGCCCTCCAAGCCAAAGTCGCCCTGCGGATGATGCACGGGGTTCCTGACGAGCACGAGGCGCGCCAGCGCTCGGCCATCCACTTCGGGGTCGAGAGTGAGTTGCCGGAAGTCAAAGTCGGTCCAGGTATCGCCATTCACCACGATGAACGCCCCGGGCCCGAGCTGCGGCAGCGCCTTGAAAATTCCGCCGCCCGTCTCGAGCGCCTCTGCGCCTTCATCGGAGTAGACAAGGCGCACGCCGTACCGGGCGCCGTCCCCCAAGGCCGAGCGCAGCCGCTCACCGAGCCAGGCGAGGTTGATGACGACATCGCGGATCCCGGCGCGCGCGAGCGCTTCCAGGTGATAGGCGATGAGCGGCCGGCCCGCGACCGGCAGGAGCGGTTTGGGCACGTTGTCGGTGAGCGGCCGCATGCGCTCGCCACGGCCGGCCGCAAGGACGAGCGCCTTCATGCGCGTGCCGCACTCGCGGCGACCCGCGCATTGGCCTGCGGCAACTGCGCGACGGCGCGCCGCTCGAGAAAGGCTCCGAGCGCGGCAAGCTCGGCATAGCGCGCGCACGTATCCAGCACATAGTTGAGAGTCAGGGGCAGATCCAGCAGGTAGCCCGGCTTGCCGTCGCGGTGCCACAAGCGCGCAAAGATACCGAGCACCTTCAGGTGGCGCTGTACGCCGATGAGGTCAAAGTCGCGCAGGAACTGCTTGGCGTCCGCCACCGCGACACCGCGCGCCACGAGGAGCGATCGATAACCGCTCACCCAGCCCTCCACCCGCGTGCGTGGCCAGCTGATGTAACAATCCTTCAGCAGCGACACCAGGTCATAGCCGATGGGACCGCGCAGCGCGTCCTGAAAATCGATGATGCCGGGATTGCGCTCGGCCACCACCATGAGATTGCGCGAATGATAATCGCGATGCACGAACACCTGCGGTTGTGCGCGCGCCGCGCTGATCAGGAACTCGAACGCCGTCGCGAGGCTCTCCTGCTCCGCAGCCGACGGCTCAAAGCCGAGGTGTCTGACGCAGAACCACTCCGGCATCAATGCCATCTCGCGCGCGAGCGCCTCGCGGTCATAGGGCGCAAGCTCCTGCGCCGCAGCGCGCCCGTCTACCTGTATGTCGGCAAGCACCCGCAGAGCATCCGCATAGAGAGGCTCCGGATCGCAGGATGCGAGGCGCTGCAGATACGCCGTCGTGCCCAGATCCTCGAGCAACAGCAGACCGCGCGCCACGTCGCTCTCGTACACGTGCGGCACGTGAGCGCCGATCGCAGCCAGGAGCGCGCTCACTTTAAGGTAGGGACGCACGTCCTCCTTACCCGGCGGCGCATCCATGACGACGTAGCTGCCGCGTGCGCTGAAGACGCGAAAATAGCGGCGGAAACTGGCGTCGCTCGACGCGGGCAGCAGCCGCTCGAGCGGCAACCGCAGCTCGCGTGACAGCCAGTCGTGAATAAGCGCGAAGCGCGCGTCGGTTTCGGTCATGAGCGATTATAAGGTGCACACTCACACGCCGTGCACAGCCGACGCGGCGCGCGCGCCGCAAGTTTCGCCTTTGCATGCGATGCTGACTTCGCTGGCTGCCATGGCACGCCAAGGATAGGATCCGCTCTGCACCGTAATCTGCAGAGTGCGCGTGACCAAAAAGAGGCGGGAGAGAGGCTCGTACGCTCCACGAGCGCGTGGCGCTGCGTGAACAGCGGCGACTGCGTCATCTGCGTGCGCGCTGGGCGCGTTAGCGCATTAGCGCGCCGCCACGCGCATGAACGGCCGCGTCTTGGCGCCATCTACGCCGTCGACAGCTTGCGCTTGCGCACCGAATCGCTTGGCACTGCGGCGCCGCACCCGCGGCGCAGCCGCGAGACCGAGATGGCGCCTAGATGAAGCGCTCACGCTCGCTGGGGCTCCTGCTCCTTTCAGGTGGCGCAAGGCGCTGGCGGGTCGCAAGCGCCTGCGGCCTCATCGCGGGCCTCGCCCTCGTACGCGCCCCGGTGGCACGCGCCGATGAGCCGGTCATCTGTCCTTCCTCCGCGAATGCGCAAACGCGCACGGCGAAACCGGTCGGCGCCGCAGCGCGCATCGGTGCGGATGCGCCCTTCGACATCACCAGCGACGCGGCGGATCTGAGCGTGGGCAGCGGCCTCTCGATCCTGCAGGGCAACGTGCAGATACTGCAGGGGGATCGCGAAGTGCGCGCGAACCATGCGCGCTACGACCCGACGCACACGGCGTTCGAGCTCGAAGGTGGAGTCGAGTACACCGACTCGCTCGTCCACGTGACGGGCAGCGGTGGCAACTACACGCAGAATGAAGGAGCGGATTTCACCGCCGCGGAGTTTGAGCTGCGTCAGCCCGCAGCGCACGGCGCGGCCGACATCATGCATCTGACGCCCGACGGGAAGATACGCCTCGAGCATGTGCGCTTCACGACCTGCCCGAAACAGGATCCCGTGTGGCAGCTGCGCGCGAACGAAATCGTTCTCGACACCCGCGCGCGTATCGGCACTGCGCACGGTACCAAGGTCGACTTCAAGGACGTGCCGGTCCTGTATCTGCCGTGGCTGTCGTTTCCGCTCAGCAACGACCGCAAGAGCGGCTTCCTCTTCCCGACGCTCGGAAATTCGTCGACCAGCGGGTTGCAGATCGCCATACCGTACTACTGGAACATCGCGCCCAACGTCGACGCCACCATCGAGCCCAATGAGTATCAAAAGCGCGGTCTGGATCTCGGCGGCGAGCTGCGCTACCTGACGAGCGCGCAGCACGGCGACTTCGCATTCGACTTTCTGCCCAATGACCGGCTCGACAACGGCCAGGATCGCAGCCACGTCAAGCTGCAGGAAGTAGCGCAGCTGCCCGATGACTTCCGGCTGACGATCAACGCGGAAAACGTCAGCGATCGGGCGTATTTCCAGGACTTCTCGCAGGGCACGGCCGGCACCAGCACCGCCTTCCTCGAGCGCACGGCGCTCGTCAGCTACCGCGATGAGAACTGGCGTTTGTCGGGAGAGGTGCAGGAGTTCCAGACCATCGACGAACTCCTGGCCGCCTCCGACAAGCCGTACGCGCAGGTGCCGCGACTGGTCGCCGACGGCAACTTCGCCCTGGGACAGGCGGAGCAGCTGCAGTACGGGTTTCACTCCGAGCTCGTCGACTTCACGCGCGCCACGGGCGAGAAGGGCTGGCGCTTTGACCTGTTGCCGGCGGTGGCGCTCGATTTCAGCGCGCCCGGCTACTTCGTGCGTCCCGGAGTCGCCTTTCGCTTCACGCAGTACGCGCTCTCCGACACCGCGCCGGGACTGCCAACGTCCCCCTCGCGTGCCGTGCCGACGGCGAGCTTCGACACGGGTCTGCTGTTCGAGCGCGACGCCGGCGGCTCGCGTCTCCTGACGCTCGAGCCGCGAGTCCTTTACGTGTACACGCCCTACCGGTCGCAGAACGAGTTGCCGGTATTTGACACCGCGCTGCCGGACTTGAATCTGGTGGAGCTGTTTCGCACCAACCGCTTTGTCGGTGCGGACCGCGTCGGAGATGCCGACCAGGTGAGCGTCGGCGCGACGAGCCGTCTGCTGGATGCGCAGGATGGCACGCAGTTTCTCGCGGCAACGCTGGGAGAGATCTACTACATCAAGCCGCCGCGGGTGCTGCTCGAGGACCAACTGCCCGAGACGAGCGGCACTTCGGACATGGTGGCGCAGCTGGCGCTGACGGCCTACAAGCACTGGAGCGCGAACCTGGACCTCGAATGGGATCCGCATAACTTTGCCGGTGAGCGCACCGAGATCAGCGTGCAGTACCACCCGGCGCCCATGCAGGTGCTGAACCTCACCTATCGCGTGCAGCGCGAAGGCAACCAGCTGAAGCAGATCGAGGGCTCCGCAGCCTGGCCGGTCGCGAGGAACTGGAACCTGTACAGTCGCATCGTGTATTCGCTCGATGACGACAAGATGCTCGACCGCTTCGCCGGGTTCGAATACGGCTCCTGCTGCTTTAAGCTGCGGCTCGTCGGCCGCCGATTCCTCAATGCCCCCAACGGCAGCCAGGAAACGGGCGTCTACGTGCAGCTGGAACTCACGGGCCTTGCCAGTGTCGGATCTGCGGCGGATGCTCTGCTGATGGAAGCCATTCCCGGGTACCGGCCTCCGCAGCTAACACATTGATTTACAAGGGATACATGTTCATGCAGCGCATTCTCGCCGTCCTCGGCGCCGCTTTTTTGTTGCAGGGCGCGGCCCTCGCCCAGACCCGCGAGCTCGCAACCAAGGGCGAACTCCTCGATCGTGTGGCGGCGGTGGTCAATGACGGCGTGGTGCTCTCGAGCGAGCTTGACGAGCAGGTCGTGGCCATCTCCGAGCGGTTGCGCCAGCAGAAGCTCGAGCTGCCCCCGCAGAACGTGCTGCGCCAGCAGATCCTCGAGCGTCTGGTGCTCGAGCAGATCCAGCTGCAGCGGGCCGAAAAGGCCGGCATGAAGGTCCCCGACGAGGCCCTCAACAACGCCCTGCAGGAGGTGGCGGCGCAAAACCACATCGAGCTTTCGAAACTGCCCGAAGCGCTTGCCTCGCAGGGCGTCGACTACCCCTCGTACCGCAACCAGATGCGCAAGGAGCTGACGCTGAGTCTCCTGCGGCAGCGCGACGTCCTGCAGCGCATCAGTATCACGCCGCACGAGATCGACAAGTACCTCGAGAAGCAGAAGAGCGCGCCCTCGGAAGCCAACGAGTACAACGTCTCGCACATCCTCATTGCCGTACCGCAGGCGGCCACTGCCAATGAGCTCGACACCGCCGGCAAGCGCGCGGATGAGGTGTTCCAGCGCGCGAAGGCGGGCGAGGACTTCGCCAAGCTTGCGGTCGCCTACTCAAACAGCCAGGACGCTCTCGACGGCGGCGCGCTCAACTGGCGCAAAGGCACCGAGCTTCCGACCTTTCTCACCGATGTCGTATTGAAGTTGAAGCCGGGCGAAGTCGCCGAGCCGCTGCGAACGCCGACCGGTTTCCACATCGTCAAGCTCAACGAGATGCGCGGCGCCAATCAACAGGTCATCGTCAATCAGGTGCACGTGCGCCACATTCTGATGAAGACCAACGAGCTCGCCGACGATGCGACGGTGCGCCAGAAACTCACTGAGCTGCGCGGCCGCATTCTGAAGGGCGAGGACTTCGCCGGGCTTGCCCATGCGACGTCGGAGGATCCCGGCTCGGCGTCCGAAGGCGGCGACCTCGGCTGGACGGGTCCGAACACCTTCGTGCCGGAGTTCGAGCAGGTCGTGGCGGGACTCAAGGAAAAAGAGGTCAGCGAGCCCTTCAAGACGCAATACGGCTGGCACATCGTGCAGCTTCTCGGCAAGCGCGAATTCGACAACACCGACGAGTTGAAGCGCAAGCACGCGGCGGATGCCATCCGCGCGAGCAAAGCGGACGAAGAAACGGAGCTGTGGCTGCGACGTCTGCGCGATGAAGCCTACGTCGAACTTAGAGTCTGAACTCCCGCGAATTGCGCTCACCTGCGGCGAGCCTGCCGGCGTTGGTCCGGAGCTGTGTCTGGCGGTCGCGCAAGAATCCTTGTGCTGCGATCTCGTCTGCGTCGGCGACATCGAGCTGCTGCAGGAGCGGGCGCGGCGCGTCGGCTCGAACATCGTACTGCGGCGCTATGACCCCACGCGGCGTACGCGTCACACGCCCGGTACCCTAGCGGTCTGCCACCACGCCCTCGTGGCGCCGAGCGTCGCCGGCGTCCTTAACGTGCGCAACGTGCCGTACGTGCTGCAGGTGCTCGAGCGCGCGGTCGACGGCGCGCTCGCGCACGAATTCGATGCCATCGCGACTGCGCCGGTGCACAAGGGCATCATCAATGACGCGGGCACCGCCTTCACCGGCCATACCGAGTATCTGGCGCAGCGCACGCATACGGCCCGCGCCGTCATGCTGCTGACGACCGGCACGCTGCGGGTCGCCCTGGCGACGACCCATCTGCCGCTGCGAGAAGTGAGCGCCGCGCTCAGCATCGAGCTCATTTGTGAAGTCCTGGAGATCCTCGAACGCGATCTCACGCGCCGCTGGGGTCTCGCCGCGCCGCATATCGCGGTGTGCGGTTTGAATCCGCACGCCGGCGAAGGCGGCCATCTGGGTGTCGAGGAGATCCGTATCATTGCGCCCGCCATCGAGCGCGCACGCGCCCACGGCATCAGGGTCAGCGGTCCGGTGCCGGCGGATACGATCTTCGTGCCGCACATTCTGGCGAACTACGACGCAGTGCTGACGATGTACCACGACCAGGGACTGCCGGTCGTCAAACATGTGGGATTCGAAAGTGCCGTCAACGTGACTTTGGGGCTTCCCATCGTGCGCACCTCGGTCGATCACGGCACCGCGCTTGAGCTCGCAGGCTCCGGGCGCGCGGACCCCGGCAGCTTCAGCGCCGCGGTGCACCTCGCACTGCAACTGGCGGCACCGCGCGCGCCCAGCGGCTGAGGATTGCATGCGCCCCAGAAAGCGCTTCGGGCAACATTTCCTCCACGACCCGGCGATCCTGCGCCGCATCGTGCAGGCGCTCGGGCCGCGCGGCGCGGGCCGCTTGGTGGAGATCGGTCCGGGCCGCGGCGCCCTCACACGCCTTCTGCTCGAGTCGTTCGGCGCGCTCGATGCGATTGAGATCGACCGCGACCTCGCCGCGCTGCTGCGCGAGAAGTTCCCGCACGACGGCGCCCTGGTATTGCATGAAGGCGACGCGCTGGAGTTCGACTTCGCGGCGCTGGCGCGCACACGCGCGGCGCCGTTGCGCATCGTCGGCAACCTGCCCTACAACATTTCGACACCCCTCCTGTTTCGCCTGCTCGCAAGCGCCGCCGTGATCACGGACCTGCACGTGATGCTGCAGCGCGAAGTCGTCGAGCGCCTGGTCGCACGTCCCGGTGGCGGCGACTACGGACGGCTCACGGTGATGCTCGCGCCGTGGGTGCACATCGAGCGTCTCTTCGATATAGGCCCGGGCGCATTTCAGCCGGCGCCGCGGGTGTGGTCGGCGATGGTGCGGCTCACGGTGCGGCCGACTCCGGCATTCGTCGTCAGTCCGCATTTCGCGCAGGTGGTCGCGGCCGCCTTCGGCCATCGCAGAAAGACGCTGCGTAATGCCCTGAAAGGGGTCATCAGTTCCGCGGCGATCGATGCCTGCCAGCTCGACGGCGGCGTGCGCCCGGAAACACTGGCTCCGGAGGCCTTCAACATATTGGCGCGAACTCTCGATACGTGCGTGCAGTCCTAAGCTAAGGTAGGCTGCATCTCGGCCCAGCGAGTTGTCCATGTCCGTTTATCGCCGCATCCTCCTCATCGTCGATCTCAATGACGACAGCTTGCCGATCGGCCGCAGGGCTCAAGCCCTGGCCGCAAGCCTGGGGGCGCAAATCGAGTTGCTGCACGTGGTTGAGCTCATCCCGGTTGAAGCCGTGGGCGAGAGCCTGATGCCCGCGGTGCAGATTGAGGATGAGCTGCTGGCGCGGGCACGCACGCGGCTGACGGCGTTTGCGGCGGAGCTCGGGCTGGCGGATGCGCATTGTCAAGTCGAGCTCGGCAACGTGAAGTCGGAAATCGTGCGGATCGCGCGCACTCGCAATGCCGATCTCATCGTGCTCGGCAGCCGCGAGCGCCACGGATTCTCGATTCTCGTCAATTTCACCGAAGACACCGTCCTGCATGCGGCGCCCTGTGATGTACTGGCGGTGCGCGTCGGCGCAACGAAATGATATGAGCGAGCCTATGGAAACGGTGATTCACAGGATCCGCGTCGACGTCGAGACGAGCTATCTCGACGAGCAGTCCGAGCCGCGCGAAGGCCGCTATGTCTTCTCCTACACCATCACCATTCAGAACGAAGGCCAGGTACCGGCACGGTTGCTCACCCGCCACTGGCTTATTACCGATGCGAACGGCAAGGTCCAGGAAGTCCGCGGCGACGGCGTGGTCGGAGAACAGCCCTATCTTAAGCCCGGCCAGGGCTTTCGCTACTCAAGCGGCGCCGTCATTGAAACTCCGGTGGGCGCAATGCAGGGCAGCTATCAGATGCTAAGCGACGACGGCCAGCGCTTCGACGCCGCGATTCCGCCGTTCCGGCTCGCCATGCCGGGTGTTCTGCAGTAAAGACTCTTGGCGCGCTACGCCATCGGCGACATTCAGGGCTGCTATACACAGCTGCGTGCGCTCGTCGAGCGGCTGAAATTCTCCGCGGATCGCGACGAGCTGTGGTTCGTCGGCGATCTCGTCAATCGCGGGCCGGAGTCGCTCGAAGTGCTGCGCTTCGTGCGCGCGCTCGGCGCCAACGCCGTCGTCGTACTCGGCAACCACGACCTGCACTTGCTTGCGCTCGCGCACGGGCGCCACAAGCACCGCTCGGGCGACACGCTGGATGCCATATTTGATGCCCCCGACCGCGATGCCCTCTTCGAGTGGCTGCTGACGCGGCCGCTGGCGCATTTCGACGCGCCCCACGGGGACCTGATGGTGCACGCGGGCGTGGTGCCGCAATGGACTGCGGCCACGACGGTCGAACTTGCCGGCGGCGTGAGCGCGGCGCTCGCACGCGATGCGCGCGGTTTCTTCGAGCACATGTATGGCGATCAGCCCGAGCGCTGGAGCGAGGATCTGCGCGGCGTTGAACGCCTGCGCTTCGCGATCAACGCGCTCACGCGCATGCGCCTGTGCACGGCGGACGGGCGCATCGATGTGAAAATGAAGGGCCCGCCGAAAGAGGCGCGCCTGCCCTTTCGTCCCTGGTTCGAGCACGCCGCGCGCGCCACCCGCGACGTGCGGGTCGTATTCGGCCATTGGTCGGCGCTCGGCTACATCCAAGCGCACGGCGTGGTCGGGCTCGATACCGGCTGCGTGTGGGGCGGCGCGCTGACCGCGCTCAGTCTCGACGCCGCCCACGCGCTACCGGTGTGCGAGTCGTGC
>Ga0302326_10029182_pt1 | contig 11075 bp, 8 predicted proteins | sample Palsa_T0_3_FD_202264 | JGI IMG/M metagenome (GOLD analysis project Ga0302326, IMG submission 202264) | Peat permafrost microbial communities from Stordalen Mire near Abisko, Sweden - Palsa_T0_3 | ecosystem: Environmental > Terrestrial > Soil > Palsa > Peat permafrost | place: Sweden: Abisko...
ATCGGCCAGGTCCTCGTAGAGATTGCGGTACCCGCAGGCATGGATGACATCGGTCATGATCTCGGCACGGCCCACGGTATAGATCGGCCGGTCCCACGCCTGCAGCAGCACGCTGGCGGGTGCTGCCTGCAGATAGCGGCTGCGCAGCGCCGCGATGCGCTGCGTGAGCTCAGCGGCCGCGGCCTGCGCTGCGGCTTGCGTTCCGGCCAGGCGCCCGAGCCGCAGCAGGCTGGGCGCAATATCGTCGAGCCGTGTCACGCGGTGGCGGTAGATGCGCAGCCCCACCCCTTCCAGTCGCGCGATCTGCGTGGGCGAGGTACCGCCGCTCCACACCACCACCACGTCGGGATGCAGTGCCAGGATGCGCTCCAGATCGAAGCTCTGGCTGTCACCGACGCGCTCGATGGCCTTGGCCGCCTGCGGCTCGTTGGAGTAATCGCTGGTGCCGACCACACGCTCGCCGGCCCCGGCTGCAAACAGCATCGCCGTCGCCCCGGGCGCAAGGCTCACGATGCGCTGCGCGGCTCGCGGCAGCACGAGCGAGCGCTGATCGTCATCCTGCAACTGCAGGACCTGCGGCTGTGGCAGTGGCGCAGGCGCATCCGCGCCCTGCGCCGGCCGCATGGCCGCGGGCAGCACCAGCACCGCCAGCAGCAGCGCCCGCGCGCAGGTCAGCGCCAGCGCCTCAGTCGAAGAATGTCGCACTGAACACAGCGCCCAGCACTGCCTGTACATTGGCCTCGGGCAGCTCGCCTGGCATGCAGGCATTGTAGAAGCGCATGCCGTCGATCAGCGCCATCGTGGCGAACGCCAGATCGCCGGCCGGCGCCGGCGCCGCGGTCTGCAGCACCTGGCCGAACTGCGTGATGAAATAGGCGATCATGTTGCGCTTCTCCAGCAGCAAGGCGCTCAGCCGCGCACGAAAGCGGGCATCTCGCAATGCCTGCAGCCTGGCTTCGGCCCACAACACGTAGCTGATGTTGCCGCGGTAGAGCTGGCTATAGAACATCTGCAGCTGCCGCTGCATGGCTTCGCGCGATAGACCCGCGCCCAGAATCTGCTGCAATCCCTGTTGCACGTCCTGGTGATCGCGCTTGAGCAGCTCGATGAACAGGTCGGCCTTGCTGCGGAAATTCGAATGGAAGGCGCCGCGCGTGTAACCGGCCTGCGCGGCGATGTCTTCCACGCTGGCGCCGGTCAACCCTTTCCTGGCGATGATGACCGCCGCGGCCTCGAGCAGGCGCTGGCGGGTGAGGTCGCGGCTCTCCTCGCGGGTCAGTCGTTTGCGTGCCATGCCCGATCTTACCACGTCCCGCAACCTGGCATCTGGATACATCGTTGATTTCAAATACAGGTGCGTATTAGAATACAAATTGGTATTTTGCGGCGGCCCGCGGCGCGCTGCAGCGGTAGTCGGTATTGCAGGAGTAGCCCATGAGCCATCGTGATCGCCACGCCGCCAGCGCACCGGGACCGCGGCCCGCACGGCTCACGGCGGTCGCGGCCGCGCTGATCGCGCTGTCGGCCTGCGGCCGGCAGAGCGCGCCGAGTGAGCCTGGGCGCGCCGTAATCGCCCTGCCGGTGCAGAGCGTCGCTGCCGGCGCGGCAGCGCAGTTTCCCGGCGAGGTGCATGCGCGCTATGAGATGCCGCTGGCGTTCCGCGTTGCCGGCCAGGTGGCGGCGCGCTACGCGCGGCTGGGCGATCGCGTGAAGCAGGGTCAGGCGCTCGCCAAGCTCGACGACAACGATGCGTTGAAGACGCAGGCCTCGGCCCAGGCCGCGCTCGATGCCGCGCAGCATCGCCTGACCTTCGCCACCCAGCAGCGCGACCGGGATCAGGCACAGAGTGCGCAGAATCTCATCAGCCAGCTGCAGCTGGATCAAACGCTGGACGCATACGCCGCGGCGCTGGCCGCGCGCGATCAGGCCGGGCAGCAACTCGCGCTGGCCCGCAATCAATTGCGCTACAACACCCTGCTGGCCGATCACGACGGCACGATCACCAGCGAGCAGGCGGAAGTGGGGCAGGTGGTGGCCGCCGGACAAGCGGTGTTCGGCTTCGCCTGGTCGGGCGAGCGCGATGTCTTCATCGCCGTGCCGGAATCGCAACTGTCCACGCTTGCGGTGGGACAGGCCGCGAGCGTGAGCCTGCTGGCGCTGCCGGGCAAGAGCTATGCGGCGCACGTGCGCGAGATCTCCCCGGCCGCCGATGCGCAGGCGCGCACCTATCGCGTCAAGCTGGCACTGGATGCGGACGGGCAGCAGTTGCCCCTGGGAATGACGGCGCAAGTCGCCCTCGCCGTTCAGGCCGATGCCGGGAGCGACGTGCGCATTGCCGCCACCGCGCTGTTTCACGACAAGGAGCAGCCGGCGGTCTGGGTGGTGCGGCCTACCGACTCCACCCTGGAGCTGCGTCGCATTACCGTGCGACGCTACGGTGAGCGCGAGGTGCTGGTCAGTGCCGGCCTCACCGCCGGGGAGCGGGTGGTAATGCAGGGCGTGCATGCCGTGGCCGCCGGCGAGAAGGTCGAGCCGATCGCCCCGCCGCATCCCGAGGATGCGCCGCTATGAGCGCGCCTTCCGGCAACCCCGCGGGCGGAGCTGCCGGTGAGGCATCGCACAGCGAGGGCGGATTCAATCTCTCGGCCTGGGCGCTGCGGCACCAGGCGTTCGTGTTTTTCCTCATGGCGATGGTGGCGCTGTTCGGCATGCTCTCCTATAGCCGGCTGTCGCAGTCGGAGGACCCGCCGTTCACCTTCAAGGTCATGGTGATCCAGACCTACTGGCCCGGCGCCGATGCCAGGCAGGTCCAGGAACAGGTCACTGACCGCATCGCGCGCAAGTTGCAGGAGACGCCGCTGATCGACTTTCTGCGCAGCTACTCGCGCCCGGGGGAATCACTGATTTTTTTCAACATCAAGGATTCCGCGGCGGCCGCGAGCGTGCCCGAGACCTGGTACCAGGTGCGCAAGAAAGTCGGCGACATGAGCTATCAGCTGCCCGCGGGCGTCCAGGGACCGTACTTCAACGACGAGTTCGGCGATGTCTACACCAATCTTTACGCGCTCGAGGGCGATGGCTTCACGCCGGCCCAGCTGCACGACTATGCCGACGAGCTGCGCGTGGAGCTGCTGCGCGTGCCCGGGGTGGCGAAGGTCGACTACTTCGGCGACCAGAATCAGCGCATCTTCATCGAGCTGGCGAATGCCAAGCTGGCCAAGCTGGGCATCAGTCCGCAGCAGATCGCACAGGCGATCGGCGCGCAGAACGCGGTGGCCGCGGCGGGTGTGATGAGCACGGCCGATGACCGCATATTCGTGCGGCCCAGCGGGCAGCTCGACAATGCGGAGGCACTCGGCGAGACGCTGCTGCGCATCAACAATCAGACCTTCCGGCTGGGCGACATCGCCACGATTCGGCGCGGTTACGACGACCCGTCCGACCCGCAGGTGCGATTCATGTCGCGGCCGGTGCTGGGCATCGGCATCTCGATGCAACCCGGCGGCGACGTCATCAAACTCGGCAAGCTGCTCGCGCGCGCCACCCGCGGACTGCAGCAGCGCCTGCCGGCCGGATTGACGCTGGCTGAAGTCACGAGCATGCCGCGCGCGGTGGCGCATTCGGTCGATGACTTCCTGGAGTCGGTGGCCGAAGCGGTCGCGATCGTGCTGCTGGTCAGCCTGCTGAGCCTGGGACTGCGCACCGGCATGGTGGTGGTGATCTCCATTCCGTTCGTGCTGGCGGCCACGGCGCTGTTCATGCAGGTGCTCGGCATCGGTCTGGACAAGGTGTCGCTCGGCACGCTGATTCTGGGACTGGGGCTGCTGGTGGACGATGCGATCATCGCCGTCGAGATGATGTCGGTAAAACTCGAGCAGGGCTGGAGCCGCGTGCGTGCCGCCGCGTTCGCCTATACCAGCACGGCATTTCCCATGCTGACCGGCACGCTGGTGACGGTTTCCGGTTTCCTGCCGATCGCACTGGCCCGGTCGAGCACCGGCGAATACACGCGCTCGATTTTCCAGGTGTCCGCGATCGCGCTGCTGCTGTCGTGGCTGGCGGCCGTGATCGTGATTCCGCTGCTCGGCTATCACCTGCTGCCCGAACACGCCCGCCACGCCCCACCGGGGCGCGCCGCGGCGGGCGAGCCATGGTGGCACCGCATGCTGCCGCCTCGATGGCGCGCAGCCCCGGCCGTGCTGCCGGTCGTCCGGCATGACGGCGCGCCCAATATCTACGACACCGCGTTCTACCGCCGTTTTCGCGGCTGGGTGGACTTTTGCCTGCAACGGCGCTTTCTGGTGCTGGGGCTGGTGCTGCTGCTGTTCGTGATCGCGCTGGCCGGCTTCGCGCTGGTGCCGCGCCAGTTCTTCCCGAGTTCCGACCGGCCGGAGCTGCTGGTCGATCTGCGCCTGCCCGACGGGGCATCCATCGAGGCGTCGCTGGTGCAGGTCAAGCGCTTCGAGGCCGCCATCAGGCAGCGGCCCGAGATCAGCAACTACGTCAGCTTCGTCGGCAGTGGCGCGCCGCGCTTCTATCTGCCGCTCGATCAGCAGCTGACGCAGCCCAACTTCGCGCAGTTCGTGATTACCGCCAAGGACGTCGAGCGGCGCGAACAGCTGGCGCGCTACCTGGATACCCTGTTGGCGCGTGACTTCAGCGCGGTGCGCAGTCGCATCAGCCGCCTCGAGACCGGGCCACCGGTAGGCTATCCAGTCCAATTTCGCATCAACGGCGATGATATCGCCACCGTGCGCGGCATCGCCGAACAGGTGGCCGCGATCGCGCGTGCCCAACCGGGTACGCGCAATGTGCAGTTCGATTGGGACGAACCGGCGGAGCGCTCGGTGCGCTTCGAGATCGACCAGGTCAAGGCGCGGCAGCTCGGCATCAGCTCGCAGGACGTCGCCAACTTCCTTGACATGAGCCTGTCCGGCTACACCACCAGCAAGTACCGCGAACGCGACAAGCTGATTCCGCTCGATCTGCGCGCACCGCTCAGTGAGCGCGTGCAACCCGATCAGATCGAGCGGCTCTCGATGCCCACGCCCACGGGCGAGGCGATCCCGCTGGGGCAACTGGGCCGCGTGCGCTACGGCCTGGAATACGGCGTGATCTGGGAGCGCGACCGCCAGCCTTCGATCACGGTGCAGGCCGAGACGCGCAACGGCGCCCAGGGACTCGATGTCACTAACGCGATCGACCGCAAGCTCGGCGACCTGCGCGCGCACCTGGCGGTGGGCTATCGCGTCGAAGTGGGCGGATCGGTCGAGGAGAACCAGAAGGCGCAGAGTTCGATCAACGCGCAGATGCCGGTGATGGTGATCGCGGTGCTGACGCTGTTGATGATGCAGCTGCAGAGCTTCAGCCGTACCCTGATCGTGGTGCTGACGGCGCCGCTCGGCCTGATCGGCGTGATCGGCACGTTGCTGCTGTTCGGCAAGCCATTCGGCTTCGTGGCGCTGCTCGGTACCATCGCCATGTTCGGCATCATCATGCGCAATTCGGTGATCCTGCTCGACCAGATCGAACAGGACATCCGCGCCGGCCACGGCCGCTGGCATGCGATCGTCGACTCCACGGTGCGGCGTTTCCGGCCGATCACGCTCACCGCCGCCGCCGCTGTGCTGGCCCTGACGCCGCTGCTGCGCAGTAATTTCTTCGGGCCGATGGCCACTGCCCTCATGGGCGGCATCACGGTGGCCACCGTGCTGACGCTGTTCTTTATACCGGCGCTGTACGCGGCCTGGTTTCGCGTCCGAGCCGATGAACCGGCTCCGGAGGTTGCAGCGTGAAGCGCGCACATAGGATCGCACATACGATAGGGAGCAGCCGGCTGCTGCCGCTGCTCACCGCCGCGGCGCTCGCCGGCTGTGCCTTCGCACCGCTCGGCAAACCACCGGCCCCTAGTGCCAGCAGCGGCTATGCGGCCGAGGCACCGCCGGACGCCACGGTGCCAGCCGACGGGATCGCGCAGCACTTCGACACGGGGGCGCACCCGGTCCCGCAGTGGTGGCAGCTCTACGGCTCGGACACCCTCGACGCCTGGGTCGAGGAAGGCCTGCGCAATAATCCGTCGCTCGACGCCATGCGTCATACGCTGGAAGCGGTGCACCAGGCGTATCGCGCGCAGGTGGGCGGCTCGCTGCTGCCATCGCTCGACGCCGGCGGTGAGGTCAGCCGACAGCGGGCCATCGGCTTGCCGGACATCGGGCCGCCGACCAATTTGTACAACGTCTACGCCGGCGAGCTGAGCCTGAGCTACACCTTCGATCTGTTCGGCGCCGTGCGCTATGGCGTGCGGCAGGCGGCGGCCCAGGTGGACCTGCAGGCCTATGAGCTGGCAGCCGCCCGGCGCACGCTCGCCGCCAACATCGTCATCCAGGCGGTCAACGCAGCGGCGCTGGCCGAAGCGCTCGCGATCAACGAGCACCTGGCGCAGCTCGCGCACCAGCAGGCCGAGCTGACGGAGAAAGCCTATCGCACCGGCGCGAGCTCGCACGATGACGTGCTCACGGCACAGCAGAGCGCCGCGGCGCTCGACGCCGCGCTGCCGGCGCTACGCAGCCAGGCGCAGCGCGCCCGGCATGCCCTCGCGGTGCTGCTGGGGCGCACGCCGGATCAGGCACCGGCGGCGCTGGCGCTGTCGCAGCTGCGCTTGCCGGCCGAGGTTCCGGTCAGTGTCCCCTCCGACCTGCTGCACCAGCGGCCCGACGTGCTGGCGGCCGAGGCCGCGGTGCACGCCGCCGCGGCGCAAGTTGGCGTCGCGACCGCAAACCTGTATCCACGCATATCGCTGTCGGCCTCGTTCGGCTCCGCCACGTTCACCGGCGCGGCGCTGCTCACCCCCGCGGCCACGGTCTGGGGCGTGGGCGCCAGCCTCACGCAGCCGATCTTTCATGGCCGCGCACTGCTGGCGCAGCGCAAAGCGGCGGTCGCCAACTACGAGGCCAGCGTGGCGCTCTACCAGCAAACCGTGCTGAACGCTTTCCAGAACGTCGCCGACACACTGACCGCGCTGAACCAGGATGCCATGGCCCTGCAGGCCGCGCAGAGCGCAGCGGCCGCGGCCCATCAATCCTTCAGCGATACCGACGGGCGCTACCGGCTCGGGGCGCTCTCCTATCCGACCTCCCTCGCGAGCGAGCAGCGCTGGCAGAATGCCACGCTGACCGAAATCCAGGACACCGCATCCCGATTGATCGACACCGCGGCGCTGTTTCAGGCCATGGGCACGCCGCCGCAATAAGGCGCGGGCGCATAGCGGCCGGCGCCGCCAACGGCTGCCATCGCGCCGCGCAGGCCACGCTTATACTTGCCGGTCTGCGATCGCTCCTCCGGCAACGGAAAACACGCATGCAGGAACGCCCCGCTCCGGGTCTTCGCATCGGCATCCTCGGCGCAGCCAACATTGCGCGCTCCTTCATTGCAGGTGTTGCCGCTTCGGACACGGTAAAGGTGAGCGCGCTCGCCAGCAGGGACGGGGCCAAGTCCCGGCGCCTCGCGCAGGACACCGGCGTTCCGCGCGCCTATGGATCGTACGAGGAGTTGCTCGCCGACCCCGCGATCGACGCCATCTATATTCCGCTGCCCAACAGCCTGCACGCCGAGTGGTCGATCCGCGCCGTCCAGGCCGGCAAGCATGTCCTGTGCGAGAAGCCCCTGGCGGCGACGGCGAGTGAAGCGCGGGCCATGTTCGCCGCTGCGCGCGAGCGGCGCGTAACGCTGGTCGAAGGATTTCCCTATCGTGCACAACCGCACACGATCAAACTGCAGCAACTGGTCGCAAGCGGCGCCATTGGCGAGTTGATATCGATCCAGGCGGCATTCGGCTTTACGGTCATGGGCGCGGCAAACATCCGTCTCGATCCGGAGCTGGCCGGCGGCGCGCTCATGGATGCGGGAACCTATCCGGTAAGCCTGGTGCGCCTGCTGGCCGGCGAGCGCCCGACGCGGGTGTCCGCGGTCGCGCGCTGGCACGCCCGCGGCGTCGATCAGACGCTGATCGCCTCGCTGGAGCATCCGAGCGGGCTACTGGCGCAGATCAGCTGCAGCTTTGCGACCGGCCTGCACCGGCAGGCGCTGATTGCCGGAACGGCGGGCGTCATTCAGACGACGTTCCCGAACAGCCCGCCGCTCGACCGAGCGTCGGTGCTGACTATGAAGCGTGGCGCGTCCTGGGAGTCGGCGTTCGAGACGATCGAGGTGCCGGCAGTGAACGGATTTCGCGCTGAAGCGGAAAGCTTCGAGCGACTGATCAGGCTCGGGCCTGACCAGTGGACCGGCGCCACGCCTGAGCAATCGGTCGACATCATGCTCACGCTGGAGGCGATCCTCCACAGCGCGCACGCGCGCCAGCCGGTCGACGTCGCCGGCTGAGCTAAGCCCGCGCGGACCCGCAAGGCCGTGGACGCCTTGGGGCCGCAGCGCCTTCGGGCCAGCTCGCGTTCAGGCCGCCTGCGCGTCGGGCGCCGTCGCGGCATCCGCCTGGCTGTACTCGAGTACCCCGGCGACCGCGTGTACCGTGGCGGCGATGCGCACCGCGCTCTGGATCATCTCGCGCGTGAAGCCATGCTGGCGCAGCTTCTTCTCGTGCGAGCTGATGCACAGCCCGCAGCCGTTGATCGCCGACACCGCCAGCGACAGCAGCTCGAAATCGAGCTTGTCGATACCGGGGTTGGCCAGGATGTTCATCCGCAGCCGCGCCGGCAGGCTCTGGTACTCGGCATCTTCGACCAGATGCAGAAAGCGGTAGTAGATGTTGTTCATCCCCATGATCGCCGCCGCGGCCCGGGCGGCCTGCAGATGGGCCGCATCCAGGTGCTCGCCGGCCGCGGCCTCGAGGCCGCGCGTGACCGCAAGGTTGCGCGAGGCGATGCTTGAGGCCACCGCCACCGCCCAGATCTGCGTCTCATTCAGGCCCGGTGCGCCGGCGGTCGTCAGCACGCTGCCCAGATTGAGCTTGAGGTCGCGCGCATAGTCCGGGATCGCATCGCGAATCAGATCCAGAGTGTTGCTGTCCATGATTCAGGCTGCCTTGAGGGTGTCCTGACCCTTCTGCCAGTTGCACGGGCACAGCTCGTCGGTCTGCAGTGCGTCGAGTACGCGCAGCACTTCCGCCGGGTTGCGGCCGACCGACAGGTCGGTCACGTAGACGAAGCGGATCACGCCATCTGGATCGACGATGTAGGTCGCGCGCTGCGCCACGCCGGCGTCCGCATCGAGAATGCCGAGCGCAGCGCTGAGCTCACGCTTGATGTCCGAGAGCATCGGGAACGGCAGGTTACGCAGCTCCTCCTTGTCCTTGCGCCACGCCAGGTGCACGTACTCATTGTCGGTGCTGACGCCGAACAGCTGCGCGCCACGGTCCGCAAACTCGCGATTGAGCTTGCCGAAGGCCGCGATCTCCGTCGGACATACAAAAGTAAAATCCTTCGGCCAGAAGAACACGACCTGCCATTTTCCAGCCTGGTCGGCATTGCTGAACTGCTGGAACGCCTTGGCGGGGTCGTTCGAAACCACGCCGGTGAGCGCGTAGGCGGGGAATTTCTGTCCTAAACCCAACATATCAAATCTCCTGAAAACATCGTGGGGGAGCTGCTTTTTCTCGCTGGCCCGAGCCTTCATGGCCGGCCCCGTGCGGGCATACTGGGGTTCCCGGGCTCCATGGTCCAATCAATTGACTTTATGGTGTCGATAGATGCTATATATCGGTATTCCATGACCGATCTCAAGCTCAAGGACCTGCGCTACCTGGTCGCCGTGGCCGATACCCGCCACTTCGGCCGCGCCGCCGCCAAGTGCTTCGTCAGCCAGCCGACGCTGTCGGCGCAGCTGCGCAAGCTGGAGCTTTATCTGGGCGTGCAGCTGATCGAACGGCGGCCGCGCCGCGTGACGCTGACGCCCGCCGGGGAGGAAATCACCCAGCGCGCGCGCTCCATGCTCGAGAGCGCCGAGGCCATCGTCGGCCTGGCGCAGACGCGGCGTGATCCGCTCGCCGGCCAACTGCGTCTGGCGTTGCTGCCCACGATCGGCCCCTACCTGCTGCCGCTGGTGGCGCTCAAGATCCGCAAGGCGCTGCCCAGGCTCGAGCTGATGCTCTACGAGTACCAGACCGAACCGATGCTCGAGCGGCTGCACAACGGGGATATCGACGTCGGCATCCTGGCGTTGCCGGTGCAGGCCGAGGGCCTGGCGACGCGCGCGCTGTACGAGGAGCCGTTCGTTGCCGCGCTGCCGGCGGCGCACCGGCTGGCCGCTCGCTCGCAGCTGCGCGCCGAGGATCTCAATGGCGAGACGCTGCTGCTGCTGGAGGATGGGCACTGCCTGCGCGAGCAGGCACTGGCGGTATGCAGCCGCAGCGGCGTACAGGAGAAACAGGATTTTCGCGCCACCAGCATCGAGACCTTGCGGCAGATGGTGGCCACGGGCGCCGGTGTAACGCTGTTGCCGGCGCTGGCGGTCCACGGCGCCTATGGCGCCGCCAAGGGGCTGGCGGTCATTCCGTTCGCCCGCCCGGTGCCGAGCCGCAAGATCGGTGCCGTGTGGCGCAAGAGCAGCGCGCGCACCGCGGTCATCACGGCGGTGTGCGACCAGATCGCCCGCCACAGCGGTCTGACGGCGCTCACCGCAGCCAAGTGAGCCGCTCGATGCGCCCCGCCGCCGAAATATCGGTCTACGACCGCATGTGCTGGCCCGAGGCTGAGCTCGAGCGTGCGCTCGCGGCCGGCGCGCACCGGCGCGAGCTCGCCGCCTATCTGGGCGGGTACGAATACGCCACTCTCGCCGCGCTGGCCCGCCGGAGCGAGGCCGTGCGGCGGCGCCGCGCGGGGCGCCCCAGCCGGCTGAAAATTTATCTGCTGCCCGGAATCCTCGGCTCGCAGCTCGGCCGCGCGCGCAGCGCCGGCGAGCCACCCGATCTGCTGTGGATCGATCCCAGCGACATCGTTCAAGGCCGGCTCACCGAGTTGCGCCTGCCGCCGGCCAGCCAAGACACGCCGCCGCTGCAGCCGCTGGGCGCCATCGTCTACAGTTATCTGGCGCTCAAGCTGCGCCTGGCGGCCGCTGGCTTCGAC
>Ga0302326_10029183_pt1 | contig 11074 bp, 9 predicted proteins | sample Palsa_T0_3_FD_202264 | JGI IMG/M metagenome (GOLD analysis project Ga0302326, IMG submission 202264) | Peat permafrost microbial communities from Stordalen Mire near Abisko, Sweden - Palsa_T0_3 | ecosystem: Environmental > Terrestrial > Soil > Palsa > Peat permafrost | place: Sweden: Abisko...
GCGCGGCCAGCCGGTTGTCGATTCCCGCGGGAGTCTTCACTTATCCTATTGTCTTACAGGCGCGACTCAGTCCGGTTGAAGTTACAATCGAAACGGCGATCAAGGTCCGGGCGGTGCTCCTCCAACAGTCACCTGCTGGCGGGTGTGCCTGCTGAGATACCAGCACGGACTATCGCCGAAATGCGGAAACAGCGAGTACACGCAATCCTGGGGGGCTGGCGGATCGAACATGTATTCGGTCTGGCGGTCCTTCATGGGCACAGCGTAGGAGTGCCGGACCATCACCGATCCGTACTGCTGCCTATTGCCCGGAATCCGGAAGCGTAGCGAGAGATAATCGCCGACGTATATCAGCGCGAACAATAGAACCGGGATCAGAAGTATGCGCTTCATCCGAAGCCCGGCTCAGATTCTCAGGAAGATCTTCCGGCGGTACATCCAGAACAGCATGAGCCAGTAAGTCGACAGCACGGCCAGGCCGAGCAGCAGCGGCTCCAGGCCGTCGCCCAGGATCTTGAATGCATTCGGCCCCAGGTTAGTCCGGAACGAGCTGAAAACGAAGCGCGCACACAGGTGCGCGATCAGATACGCCGCGATGGAGTTCATGCCGATGACTACCAGCGGAAAAGCCCATTTCCGGTAACCTTTGATCTCGATTACCCAACTGAAGGCGGCTACCAGCAGGAAGCATACGCCGCCGCTGAACAGCGTCCAGCTGGGCGTCCAGATGCGTTTCACGATCGGGCAGACGCCGGTGAAATGCAGCAACAGGCCGGATGCCACGCCGACCACACCGGCGATCAGCAGCCGCTGCATGGGTATGCGCGGCGCACTGGCGCGCAGCCAGCGGCCGGCCGCCAGGCCCAGAATCATGGTGCCGAGCGTCGGAATGAAGCTGAGCGTCAGGTAGCCGCCATCGTTGTAAACGAACGGGTGCGACCGCGGGAACAGGTTCAGGAACCACTGATCGAAAGCGTTGCCCAGGTTGGCGTTCTTGTTCCAGTGCGCGGCGAAGCCATGATAGAAATGCTGCCAGTTGGCCGGTACGCCTACGGACTGCCAATTGAATCCGGGGCCCGCCGCCGGATACAACGCCCACGCCAGCCAGTAACCGGTTAGCAGCGCGCCCAGCGCAATCCACTGCCAGCGCGGCGGCCGGAAGCCTAGCAGGAATAGAAGCGGATAACCCAGACCGATCTGCGAGAGGGTATCTTCGAAGGTGAAGTACGTCTGGCTTTTGTCCATGGAACGGAGGAAGACGCCCAGGGCGACCAGCAGGAACGACCGCCAGATGGCGTGCGCCCACATCTTACCGAAAGTGCCGCCTTTGGCCAGCCGGCTGGCGATCGAGTAAGGCAGCGCCACGCCCACCAGAAACGAAAACGACGGCTGAATCATATCGTGCAGGGAGCAGCCGGCCCAGTCCACGTGCGTCTGGTTATAGCCCAGAAAGGCCCAAAACGAGTTGCCGGGAAAGGCGTGCGCCACGCGCGCAAGCTCCAGCACTTCGGCCATCATCAGCAGCATTACCCAGCCGCGATAGGCGTCCACGGCGATGTTGCGGGGCACAGGTTGCGGGCTGCGTATCGATTCTTGCGCCGCTACGGGCGCAGTTACGAGGGTTGCTTGCAAGGATCACCTCCTCATCATGAGCTTTAGAATCGACCATAGCATAATCGGAGCGCCAACGGGTCACAGTACTTCTGGGCGGCAGGGCAATATCCCGCCACCAGCGAAGAGCCCGGAAACCGCCTGGTTTGTGGTCACCACGACTGAGGAGTACATCTTCGTCGCCCGCGCCCTGGAACTGAAAGCGAAATCGCAGGCTTACGTGCCGAAGGACGGCCACGGTTACGACCGGTTGGAAGTGGTCGACCCGAAGACGAACCAGGCGCAGTCCGTCTGGTTCAACACCGATGTTGATATGGGCATGTACAAGCCGCTCAAAGGCAGGTAGGATCGATCCGCTGGTGGAATTGCGATACGAGCGATAGTGCGGGTTCACCGTTTCTTAAGTATCACGAGTAACACTCTCTTTTTACAGATCTAACAACCTCCGGCAAGTATAATTGACAATGGCATCGCGAGAATCGCTGCAGGTTGCCCCGTGTACATATCTGGCTAACTAAGGAGAAGTTCGGGTGAGAAAGTTGAATAATCATTTGACAGTTCCCGCGGACCGCTGTACGCGGCGCGTTGCGGCTCTGGCTGCACTTGTTTGCGCCTTCTGCTTTTTTGACCCCGCCGCGCCAGCCCAAAGCATACCCACAGCGTCCGGCACTGTGTTCGTGAAGACCGCGTTGGGTGGCACCATCTTCGGCTACGATGTCGATCAGAACGGGACGGAAGGCGTGTTGAGCGAGGCGCTCCTGGTGGCGGGCGGGAAAGTCAACATCGCCACCGAGACTTTCGATCAGACAACGGGCAAGATCGTGAAGATCGTAGAAGAACAAACCAACACCGGGAACAATTTCGTCACCTTCGGAGTTTACGGAAACAGCGTCGGGCTGTTCGAAGTTGAACTGGTGAAAGGACTCTTCGTGAATCAGCGCTTGTACGCCACGATAAATCCACTGAGTTCGAATAAGGTCTCGGGAAAGTGGACGCCCCCCTTGACTGAGGATCAACTGATAATAGGGCTGGCACCGAGCCAGGGATCTCCCAATACGGCGGTTCTCGCCTCCGACAATTTCGGCGCGCTGCTCTTCGAATCCAATGTTGCGGACAACACTTTTGGCCCGGTGATTACTCTCGCAAGCGGAGTCTTTGGACTTGCCAATTCTCCCGCGCCCGCCATCGATACTCTGACAAACCAAGTGCTGGTGGCGGGTGGAAGCGGAGCCTTCCTGACGCATCCAACGCTGGCTTTAGTGGACCTCGCCACACAGAACGTCAATCAATTTGAGGGCCTCGGATTTGGATTTGTAAACGGCATCGCTATAGACTCGGCCGACGGCATCGCGGTAACCGCTACCGAAGACGATTTCAGCCTGGAATATTACAATTTGGCCACGAAGACGGCGTTCAAGGTAAAGCTCCTCAATGCCACGGACCAATCGCAGAGCGGCGGTTATGTCGCGTTCGACCCGATCAACAAGCTGTTCCTGGTTGGCCAGACATTTTCGAGCGTCGCGCCCACTGGAAGCAGCATCCTGGTTTACGACACACAAGGCAACTTCGTCGAGGCTGTCAACGGCTTGAGCCTTCCAGCGACTCCGGGGGGGAACATCGCCATCAATCCCAGCAAGCGGCTTGGTTTCGTGCTCGTAACGCCGGAGCTGGCAGAATTGCAATCCTTCACTTATTAGCAGGCTCGGTATGTGTCACCCGGTAGGACTCTTTAGCGATTTCCCACTCCTCCTGCGTCTTTACTACGAGCGTTCGCACCGTGGCGTCCGGGGCGGAAATATCCGTATCGATGGGCGATCGATCGTTCTTGGCCGCGTCCAGTTTGAGTCCCAGGAAGGCGAATGCTTCGCCCACTCTGGCGCGGATCTCGGGACTGTTCTCACCTACTCCGGCGGTAAAGACTAAAGCGTCCAGGCCGCCCAGGCTTGCGAGCATGGCGCCGATTTCGGAGCACAGACGGTGCGAGTAGATGTCGAAGGCCAGTTGCGCGCGCGTTTCACCGCTGGCGATGGCGGCCAGGATTTCGCGCATGTCCCCCGAGATGCCGGACACGCCTATGAGTCCGGACTCCTTATTCAGCACGCGGTCGAGATCTTCGGCGTTATAACCGAGGTGCCGCACCAGGTGAATGACAATGCCCGGATCGATGGTGCCGGAGCGAGTGCCCATCATCAGGCCTTCGAGCGGCGTGAAGCCCATGGTGGTATCGATGCTGAAGCCGCCGCGAATGGCCGCGAGCGAGGCGCCATTGCCGAGATGGCAGGTGATCATACGCAGCGACTGCAGCTCCTTGCCCAGAATATCGGCGGCGCGGCGGGAAGTGTACTGGTGGCTGATACCGTGGAATCCATAGCGGCGTATGCCCTGGTCCAGCCACGCATACGGCCCGGCGTAGACGTAAGCGGGCTCCGGCAGGCTGGCGTGAAACGCCGTATCGAAGACGGCGACTTGCACCGCTTGGGGGCCAAGAATCCGGGTCATCGCATCCATGGCTTCCAGTTCCAGCCGGTTGTGCTCGGGCGCCAAACTGGCCATGCGGGCGATGCCGGCGCGAACCTCCGGAGTGACACGCGTGCTTTGACGGAAAGCGCGACCGCCATGGACTACGCGATGACCCGCCGCTTCGATCTCGCCGCGGTTGTGTACTACCTGCGTGTCGCCGCTCCAGAGCATTTCCATGAGCGGGTCGAGCGACTCGAGGGGCGCATGAATAGGGATCGTCCGGGTGGCGGTTGCGCGCCCGGTTTTAACCTGGATCTCGGCTTCGCCCGGATGATGCTGCCAGTCCGCGCGCGCGTCCCAGAGCGGGTGGGGCGCGGCTGGGCCTTCGTTACCACTTACCTCGAACAGGCTGGCTTTGAAGGTACTGGAACCACCGTTGAGAGCCAGGATCTTCATCAGTAGGGCCACTTCCAATCGCGGATCTCAGGCATGTCGTCGCCGTGTTTGATGATGTAGCGCTTATGCTCGATCAGCTTGTTGCGCAGATCCTGTTTGATGTGCGCGGCGATGTCGCGCAATCTCGGCACGCGGTCGATCACATCGCCGGCCAGGTGGAAACGGTCGAGATCGTTCAGCACGGTCATATCGAACGGCGTGGTAGTAGTGCCTTCTTCCTTATAGCCGCGCACGTGGAAGTTGCCATGATTAGTGCGGCGATAGGTGAGCCGGTGGATGAGCCACGGGTACCCGTGAAAGGCGAAGACCACAGGTTTGTTGGCGGTGAAGAGCGAATCGAATTCGCGATCGCTCAGGCCGTGCGGATGCTCGGTGGAGGGCTGCAGCGTCATGAGGTCCACCACATTGACCAGGCGGACTTTCAGCTCCGGCAGCGTACGGCGAAGGATATCCACGGCGGCGAGCGTTTCGAGTGTGGGCACGTCGCCGCAGCAGGCCATCACCACATCCGGCTCGACACCGTTATCCGTGCTGGCCCATTCCCAAATGCCGATGCCGGTAGTGCAATGCTCGATGGCGGATTCCATATCCAGCCATTGCAGGGCAGGCTGTTTGCCGGCCACGATGACGTTGACGTAATGGCGGCTGCGCAGGCAATGATCGGTGACCGAAAGCAGGGTATTCGCGTCCGGAGGAAGATAGACGCGGACGACATCGGCCTTCTTGTTCACCACGTGATCGATGAAGCCGGGGTCCTGGTGGCTGAAGCCGTTGTGGTCCTGACGCCAGACATGCGAAGTGAGCAGGTAATTGAGCGAGGAGATGGGCCGGCGCCAGGGGATTTGAAGACTGCTTTTGAGCCACTTGGCATGCTGGTTGAACATGGAATCGATGATGTGGACGAAGGCTTCGTAACAGGAGAAGAAGCCGTGACGGCCGGTGAGGAGATAGCCTTCGAGCCAGCCCTGGCACATGTGCTCGCTGAGCACTTCCATCACCCGGCCATCGGGCGTAACATGATCGTCGTTGGGCAGGATGCGGGCAGTGGAAGTGCGGCCCGTGACTTCGAAGAGCGCGTCCAGGCGATTGGAAGCGGTTTCGTCCGGCCCCACCACACGGAAGTTCGCGGCGCCCGCATTGAGCTCCAGCACGTCGCGCAGCATCTTTCCCATCTGGCGGGTGGCCTCGGCCACGACCGTGCCGGGTTTGGGGACGGTGACGGCGTAGCTGCAGAAATCGGGCATCTTGAGATCGCGCAGCAGCAGGCCTCCGTTGGTATGCGGGTTATCGCTCATGCGGCGCTCACCCCGCGGGGCCAGCTCCTGCAGCTCCGGGATCAGCGTGCCGCCGGAGTCGAACAGCTCCGCGGGCCGGTAGCTCTTCATCCATTCTTCAAGCATGCGCAGGTGCTCCGGCTTGGCAGCCAGCTCAGAGAGCGGCACCTGGTGGGCGCGGAAAGTGCCTTCGATCTGGAGGCCGTCGACGACCTTGGGGCCGGTCCAGCCTTTGGGGGTGCGCAGCACGATCATGGGCCAGCGCGGGCGCTGGGTAAAGCCATTGGCGCGGGCTTCGCCCTGGATGGCCTGGATCTCCGCGAGCACCTGATCCATGGTGGCGGCCATAAGCTGGTGCATGGCTTCCGGCTGGTCGCCCGAGACGAAATGCGGCTCGTGCCCGTAGCCATGGAAAAGGTCCACGAGCTCTTCGTCGGGTATACGCGCCAGCACCGTGGGGCCGGCGATTTTGTAGCCGTTCAGATGCAGGATCGGAAGCACGGCGCCATCGCGGACAGGGTTCAGGAATTTGTTGGAATGCCAACTGGTTGCCAGCGCGCCGGTTTCGGCTTCACCATCGCCGACTACGCAACAGGCGAACAGATGCGGATTGTCGAATACCGCGCCATACGCGTGCAACACGGAGTAGCCCAGTTCCCCGCCCTCGTGGATCGAGCCGGGTGTTTCCGGCGCGCAATGGCTGGGGATGCCTCCGGGAAACGAGAATTGCGTGAAGAGGCGCTTCATGCCTTCTTCGTCGCGCGAGACGTTGGGGTAATACTCGCTATAGGTGCCTTCGAGATACGTGTTCGCGACCACACCGGGGCCGCCATGGCCCGGTCCGGCGATGTAGATCATGTCGAGGTCGTGCAGCCGTATGAGGCGATTGCAGTGTACGTAAATAAAATTAAGCCCCGGCGTAGTGCCCCAATGGCCCAGCAGGCGCGGCTTGACATGTTCGATGGTGAGCGGCCGTGTGAGCAGCGGGTTGTCGTAAAGGTAGATCTGGCCGACCGATAGATAATTGGCGGCGCGCCAGTATGCGTCCATCAGGCGCAATTCTTCGGGCGAAAGCGGAGCGGGCATGGCAATGTCTCCTAGATTCAGGATCGCAAAGAAATATTGCAAATGCGTTTCAGCGTGGAAAGAGTCACTCGACCAGAGCGGCGTTCAATTTTGCTCTCCAGTCCGCTTAGACGATCGAACCGCGCGAATATAGCCATGGTAGTTGACGGATTCCCCCGAACAAATCCCATCGTAAAAATACACAATCCACGCAGCTCCGTCGTTCACATGCCGGTCGGCCGTCCACATAATCACCGAGCCGTCAAACTCAGGACCGAGATAATACTCTCCGTGTTTCGCGGGATTCATGAGTGACATGGCCTCCTCCAGTGTGGGCACGCGCCAGTCATCGAAACCGCCGAATCTCCGCGAGTTCAACGCCAGAGTGTATTTTTCCAGATCGTCGAATGTCACGCCGTCCTGGCTGCCGCTTTTCTGCCACATGAGGTTCGTCGCCTTATCGAACACGATCACTCCGCCGTGGGCCGCCATGGTCTCGTATTCGTGCGCTATTCCTTTGCCGGCCTCATTCCAACCCTTGCAGAAAAAGCCGTGAACGGCCAACATCACCTTCACATCGTCAACGGAAAGAGCGGCCTTCTCAGTTCGGAGCTGCAGTCTCTTCGTTCTTTTCCGTTCCTTTTCCGCGGGCCCCACGGACTCGTGCAGGACATCTATAAGCCGCGACACGCCCTGGTGGAACTCAGCATCGCCGATCTGGAGCGCCTGATATTGAGCGATCTTTGCAAGGTCGGCGGGCAACTCCTGGGGACCAGGCATCCTCGCTCCACCGACGAGTACCGGCACTATCTTAATGCGCCGATCCAGAGCAGCAGCGATTTCCCGCCGTACGAAGTCTTCCGGGTCTTGCAGGCGGCTGTGGCCGGCATCGTCCGCCAGGGTGAGCCATCTGGTTCCGATGACTGCCAGAAGCACATCGCACGACGCGAGATTACGTTCGATGACTTCGGGGAAATTTTCACCCGGATGGATTGAATCGAGGTCGATGAAAAGCTTCTTCGCGCCGAAGTGTGCGCTTAGAAGATCATAGAGCCGGCCGGTGTAACCGGCACTGTCTTCACGTCGATAGCTGATGAAGATACCAGTCACGGCACACATCTTAGCATGTCAAAATCCACTCAAACCGCGGTAAAGTGGAGGTTTGTGAATGAAGCCGTCAATCCCCGTTGTGATTTTTCTATTGTCTGGCCTCCGGCTGATGGCTCAGCAGGACGACGAGAGCTGGAACCTCTACTATCAGGCCACTTCGATCGGTCAGTATCATGGCACGTTCAACTCTCCTTACACCGGGCCGCTCAGCTTACAGGACTATCCCGAGCGCGACGTCTCGCTGACCACCACGCTGTTCCTCGGACTGCGCCTGGGTCAGAACCTGCAACTCTATTTCGATCCTGAGATCGCCGGCGGCAGGGGATTCAGCGGCGTCGATGGACTGGCCAACCCTTCGAACGGCGAATTGCCGCGGGTAGCCACGGCGACGCCGAAGCCTTATCTTGCGCGGCTGTATCTGTCTTACGATTTTGGCTTCGGTTCGGAAAAGGAACACGTCGATAGCGACCAGAACCAGCTTGGCGGCGAGCGTCCCATGGTTCGCTATACGATTACGGCGGGCCGTTTCTCGCTGACGGATTTCTTCGACAACAATAGCTACACGCACGATCCGCGCACGCAATTCATGGCCTGGGGGGTGATGTACAACGGCGCGTGGGATTATCCGGCCGACACGCGCGGCTATACCTGGGGCTGGGTACATGAGTTTCACACGCGCAACTGGTCGCTGCGCTACGCCAGCGCCGCCGAACCCAGGAACGCGAACGGCTCGCAGTTCGACCGGCGGCTGTTCCGCGATCGCGGCGACGTGGTCGAAGGCGAGCGGCGCTACTCCCTGGCCGGCCACGCGGGCACGGTGCGGCTGCTGGGATACCTGAACCATACCAATTCGGGCAGTTACGGCGCTGCGATCCAACTGGCTGAGCAGACCGGAACCACACCAAACGTGGACGCGGTGCGGCATGTGGGAACGCTCAAGTATGGAACCGGTGTGAACCTCGAGCAGGAGATCACTCACGATACCGGCTTCTTCGTCCGGCTGGGCTGGAGCGACGGCAAGACCCAGGACTTCGCCTTCACGGCCATCGACCGGCTGGCCAGCAGCGGGGTTTCGGTTAAGGGAACGCGGTGGAAGAGAAAAGACGATACCGTGGCCACCTCATTCACTGCCAGCGGGATTTCCGGTGTTCATGCGGTCTACCTGGCGCGCGGAGGGCTGGACTTCCTGATTGGGGACGGACGGCTGAACTACGCTCCCGAATACGTGTGGGAGAGCTATTACCGGGCGCGCTTGTTCCCGGGCTTTTTTGCGACATTCGACTTGCAACACGATACGAACCTGGCGTTCAACCACGATCGCGGTCCGGTGTGGATCGAGAGCGTACGGCTGCACATGGAATTCGGTCTGAAACCGTGGCAGGCAAAATAACCGCCGATAATAGTAATCGATAATAGTAAGCAATGCCTTCGCGTACACTTGCCACGGTGACCGCCATGATGGTAGCGCTGGGAGTCCCGCTGCCCGCACGTCCCATGCAGTCGGCGCCTCAGGAGTACTTCATCCCCACTCACCGCTTGGCGGGAGTCGGCTCGGGACGCCAGGAGTTGACTGAGGAAACGCTGGCGCAGCGGACAGATGCGATGATGCAGTCGCAGACCTTCACCATCATGCGCGATCCTCAGGCGCTGGCGGGCGCGCAGAGGATAACCAACTCGAAGTTGCAGCGATTGTTTCGCGATGCGGAGCGGAAGAGCGGCTTTCCGGCCGAAACGTTGCAGGCCATCGCCTATCTGGAGAGTTGGGGAATCGCGAACGCCGAGAGTCCGGCTGGCCCGCGGGGAATGATGCAGATATCTGAAGCGACCGGCAGGCGCATGGGGCTGCACATCAATTACTCGGTGAAACACCGGGTGACGAAGACCAAAACGGCCGTGCGCGACAAGCATGGCAAGCTGGTATATCGCACGGTGCGGCACAGCGTGGCGTATACGGTCCTGCTGAAGGACGACCGCCTGAAGCCGGAGAAGGCGATTGCCGCGGCTGCCATGTATCTGGCCGGCTTGGAGCGACGCTTCGGCGGCCGTGATTGGGCCATTTGGGCATACCATTGCGGTGAAGGCTGCGTCGCGGATTTCCGGTCGATAGCGCGGCTAACGCCTGGGCTCGACAGCCCGACGGCGAGCGTCTCCAAAGTTTTCTTTGGTTGCAGTCCCGTGTGGAACCGCGAGTTATATCAGGCCATTCATACGCAGATGGATCGCGACTACTCACCGACTTACTGGTTCCGCGTAATGCGGGCGCAACAGTTGCTGAGCATGTACGCGGGCGAGCCTGCCGAATTCCGGGATCTGGTGGAGGAGTACCGGTACCGGGTAGACGCGGCGCATAGGGCCCCGGACCGGCTTTCGGCGTGGTTGAAGCCGCAGGACCTGATCTATGGAACCCTCGACGACATCCGCAGCGAGCAGGGACACAGGCTGGTGAACGCTCCGGACGATCCGGCATTCTTCGGCTTTCAAGTGGCGGGGCTGGGGCTGCCCGGCGACAACTCCGCCGACAACCATTACGGGCAGGCGTTTGCTTCGACGATCGGCACGGTGGCCTATATCGCGTTTGAGACGCGCAGGCTCTTTGCGGCACTCGCGCCTGGCGATGAGACGTTCGTGCCGATCGAGGTGACTGCACTGGTGCTGCCGATGAAGGTCGAGGGCCGCGCAGTACAGGGGTCGAGAACCGTGGACCATTCTAGCGGACAGGTGTTCGACATCTCGGTAGCGCGACTGCCCAACCGGGAGCGCGAATGCCTGCAGTTCGTGCTGGACGATCTGGGGTGGGACGGTTGTCTGGGCTTCATAGAGGAGCCGCCGGGGAGCCAAACGCTGCACATCGGGTGCTCGCCATCGTCGCGAGATTTTTTCGGGCAGGTGTTCGAAGACGAGCAAGCCGCGGTGCGCGCGCGAAGCGTTCCGGCAGGCGCGATTCCGGTGGGGTCGGAGCAACCTTGATGGAGGGTGGCGGAGGGGCGGGGAGTGTTCTAGAATCAAAGGAAACCCACGGATTGGGCGCGTAGCTCAGTTGGTTAGAGCGCCTGCTTCACACGCAGGAGGTCACAGGTTCGAGTCCTGTCGCGCCCACC
>Ga0302326_10029184_pt1 | contig 11074 bp, 4 predicted proteins | sample Palsa_T0_3_FD_202264 | JGI IMG/M metagenome (GOLD analysis project Ga0302326, IMG submission 202264) | Peat permafrost microbial communities from Stordalen Mire near Abisko, Sweden - Palsa_T0_3 | ecosystem: Environmental > Terrestrial > Soil > Palsa > Peat permafrost | place: Sweden: Abisko...
GTGAGCTTCGGGGAGCGGCTCGCCGCTACATACCAGGAGCACACGGTCGCAGAGAGCGAGCTGTACTCAGAAGCAGCACTTGCTCGCAGGAGCGGTGACACCTACGACGCGCTCGTATTGGAAGCGCAAGCCCGAGCCGAGGGTGCGCAAGAGCGCGCCATCGCTCCTCAGTTCCTGTGCTACTGGCCGTCCGGCGTCAATAACAACGGGGCGGTTGCCTATAACGCACAGCAGCTAACGGGGACCGAACAGGACTCCCCCTGCGTGCAGCCGGACCAGGACCCCGCCTCGCTGCGTACGCTGGACCAGAGCCACGTCTCGGCACTTGAAGCCGTTGCAAAATCCGATCGCTCTACTGCCGAGGAGATCGTCTTGGCGGGAGCTTTCGTAATAGTCGCAGTGTTCTTCATGACAATTTCGTACCTGGGTTGGCGGCACCGCCGCGTCCGCTCCCTTGCCCCAGGCGTCGTGGCCATGGCTATCGCCCTCGCTGTCTCGCTGGCTGCGGGGTTGGGGTGATCGGCGGCCGCGGCCCCGGTGGGAAGGCCGGGATGCTGAGCGGCATGGCCGAGGCGGCGGGCGAAGCGGGGATCGTCGAGGCGTTGACTGCTTCAGGCGCCGACGCTGGCGGTGGGCCTGACGAGCCAGGCGTCCGCGATGGTGATGTTCCTGAGAAAAAGGCACCGGCCCGTCCCTCGAGCCGGTTCCTTACTATCACGGTCGTGCTGGCGACACTCGTGGCCGCAGTCGGCGGTTTCTTGCTCAACCGCGCGGCGGCCTTTGACTCGGACGACGCCGACCAAGCCCAACAGCTGAGCCTGCAGGCGAGCGCCACCCAGACGAGTGCGTACCAGCGGGCCGAGACCGATTACTCGCAGTACGTTTCCCTGCAGGTACTCCAGGCCAAAGCTGCGCAGGAAATGCTCGAGGCTGCTTATCCCCAACCCAATGCCAGCAACTGGGCGGACCTCTACAAGGTGAGCTCTGCTCAAGCCGCCCAGGCCGCAAAAAGCCTTCCTCTGGATCTGAAACCCAACCTGGCGAACGGCGACCCCGACCCCAACTTCCCTTATGACCTCTTCGACAAGCGAGCCTCGCAGGGGATATTCCTCCAGGCGAGGTCGGACGGTTACAACTACGCCGCAAACCGGTGGTCAGGGCTCGAGAGCTCCTACACCGCAATAGTGACGATGATTGCCGTATCGCTGTTCTTGTTCGGTTCTGCATTCGTGCTGTACGGCAGGAACAGGCTTCTTTTTAGCCTCCTCGGGATTGTCCTGGTAGGCACGGGTTTGGTCTGGGAAGGCACGCTGTTCGCCACACAGGAACCCGCCGTCCCGTCGGTTGCCGCAGCGAAGGACTACGCAAATGGCGTAGTCGCGATGGGTGTGAGCAATTACGGAGCTGCCATCAAGGACATGACGTTGGCGATTAAGGCTAGGCCCGATTATGCCCTGGCCTACTCCGAGCGTGCTTTGGCAGAATCGGACCTGGGATCCGAACAGCTCGGCTCGGGCTTCTCCTCAAATCTTTCGCCTTACTGGGCCAAGCGCTTCGCCGCCGACTCCAAGGCGGCGTACCGCCTAGGTGACCACGAGGCCGGCCAGGTGGTGGACCTCGGATGGGCCTACTACTACCTCTGGCTGATCGATGGGGCTCGTGGCAAGCCCCCTAGTCAGGCCGAGACTTTGGGGCGCCAGGGGGCGCAACTTGACCCGAGCTTTCCTATCGGATGGATGAACTTGGGTCTTGCCGAGCTTGCCGGGGGCCAGTACCGGGCTGCGACGAAGGCCTATGCGACGGCAGCGACCCACATGCTTTTTACTTGCAGCAACCCGCAAGTGTTGCGCACCTGCACAACGCCCCAAACACCGACGAACTACGACGTACAGGAGGGCTGGTTGGCGGGTGGGATGCAGGACCTGAAGAGCCTGGCTGCCTCGAAGGCAGCCGCGCACTCGCCCCGCCTGCTCGCTGCGGTGCGCACCGCCGAGGGCATTCTTACCGGGTCGCTTGCGAGCAACAGAGTGGTCGCTGGGCCGTCACCGCTGGATTTCGAACTGAGCGGTATTAGCGCCGCCATCAACCCTGACGCACTGGTGCTACAGGTCCCTATCCCAGGCGGCATAAGCCTGAGGAAGATGGTCGACAGCCCCGTGACCGTCATATGGTACGAGCGCTCCAGCGGGTCGACCGAATGGAACGGGATAGCGGACACGGCTTGCTGGCAGGACGGGTCCCAAGATTGCGATGACTACGACAGCCAAGCCAATGCTTTGGATTTCCAGGCCCAGTTCCTCCAGTCAGGCGGCGATTGTTTCTCGGATCTCATTTATAAAGCAGAGCTCTACATTGGCGGGTCGCTAGCGGGGAGCGTCGAGCTCAGCCCGCAGGACGACCACCTCACCACCAATCTGCGACCAGCGCTCGCCTCCAGCATGAACGTCGGAATTTGCGTCCCTTCCACTTGGTACCAGGAACCGACGAAAAATGCGGAGGTGGTCGTATATGGCACCACGGAGAAGATTTCGGGGCCCCTTTCTACTGCCGAGCTGTCATATAGTTCGCGCGACGGAAGTCAAGGTGCCTACATGCTGCGGCTCTACCCGCTGACATCGGACATCGACAAACAGCACGAGCTGAAGAGCACCGTGGAACAGATGGCCAAGAATACTGTTCGGCTCCTGGACGGCCACGGTCTCCCAACCGATCTTTCAGAAACTGGGGCATATGAGACCTACCCGAGCAGCGATCTGACAGAGATGGTCGCTGCCGGGTACGGCAGTTCGAGCACCGGTATATCCGCCCTTGTCGGGGCGGGGGTCATCTCGTCAGGCACCCTCCCGTCCAGCGCGGCCGCACAGGACCAAGCAGTAGCGTCCGACGTCAGCGACGACGGCGCTATAGCCGTTTGGGTCGTTTACGGCACGTACACCTCAGGGTTTTGGACGGGCCAGCATGCCTTGGGCCTCCAGGTGTTCAGCTCTTGGTCACTTCTTGGTGACGGATGAAGGGCCACGATTGATGCTGCCACTCCGAGCTCACTAGAAGACGAGGGGACAAGATGCGTTTCACGAGAGGTTTCCACAATCCCCACAGCGAGCCCCGAGATCCTCGTCTTCCGCCAGGCCAGTACGACACAGGCACATTGTGGCCCGTGCTCACCGCCGAGGTGACCCCAGAGGTACCCGTAGCTTCGTGGACGTTTTCGGTTGAGGGCTTGGTCGAACATCCGACCAGCTGGACCTGGGACGAGATCCACGCCCTCCCTGAGTCAAGCTTCGACGGCGACATTCACTGCGTCACTACGTGGTCAAAGCTGGGCGTGAACTTCACGGGAGTGTCGGTCGATACCCTGCTGGCCGCGGCAGGGCCGCTCCCAAGCGCGACCCACGCCCTGGCCTTTTCCTACACCGCCCGGTCCACCACTCCCCCGCCAATTGCTTACACCACTAACTTCGAACTCGACGACGTCACCGGGGGAAAGGCTTGGGTCGTCTGGGAGTTCGACGGGGAGCCCCTCGCGGTCGAGCATGGCGGACCGGCTCGGCTTCTCGTACCGCACCTGTATTTTTGGAAGAGCGCAAAGTGGGTGGCAGGGCTCCGGCTCCTTGACCACGACCAGCCAGGTTTCTGGGAACGCAACGGCTACCACAATCATGGCGACCCGTGGCTCGAACAACGCTACGAAGGTGACTGACCGCGGCGGCCTACTTGACGATCGTGAAGCTGAGCGAGCGGGAGGCGCTGCGCTCGCGCTTGGCGTTCACCGCCGTGATCGTGACCTTGTAGGCCCCGGCCTTCAGCTCTTCCTTCGCTGACAGTCTCCCGGTGAAGTGGACCTCGTCCCTGTCCTTATGCGCCGACAGTCCGATCGAGCCCGCCTTCGTTGTGTGCTTGGAAGCCGACTCCGTGAACACCAGGGTCACCTTCGCAGCCTCGTTGAGGTCGAACGAGAAGGTCGTGCCCACAGGCGGCTGCTTCGCATGCTTGCCCGGGAGGGGCGCCGCGTTCTGCTCCCGCCACTTGGACGCCGATTGCTTGAACTCCGACACTGACGGCGGCGCCTCGCCAGGGTGGTGTGCCGGCGGGATGGCTTTGGCCGTTGTGGTCGTGGTCGCGATTCGCGTCTTGTTGAACGACGCCGTGACCGCCCGGTCAGAGGACATCGGCACGTTGCACTCTGCCGTACCAGTGCAAGCCCCGCTCCAGCCGGCGAAGGTAGATCCGGCGCCTGGGCTCGCGCTAAGAGCTTCGGTCGTCGAAGCAGCGAAGGTCGCCGAGCACGTACTGGGGCAGTCGATATCGGTCCCGTTCACCGTGCCGGCCCCGCTCCCGGCGAGGGTCACAGTTAAGGTGTCGCACGCTTCGGACGGCGCCGCCTGGCCATCGCATGCCTGTTGGACCTCGACCGCACCGATGTCGGCGCCGTCACCACCTACGGCATCGGGGACCCCCGCGAACGCGACTGGCCGCGGGTCGCCCCGCTGGTCGGTGACCAACCCGAACGAGTCGCCCGCATCGATTACCGGGCTGTCGGCTGCTGGGGCCATCGTGTTCGTCGGGCCGCCATTGTCCGCCAACTGCCCGAGCATCGGGCCGGCGGTAATTGGCGAGCCCGTGATCGTCCCGTCTTCGCGCGCAGCCATTGTCTGGACCAAGTCGAAGTGGCTGACGTCAGCGTCCGCGTCCCCGAGGTTGTTACCCCCGTCGCTTACATTGGCCGGCTTTTCCGAGGCCAGGTCCACAGAGACTATGTCGTGAGATATCGATACGATCCCGCTGCCACGCCCAACGATCGTGTCTTGCAATGTTGTTTGGGCGGTGCGCGCGGTGACGGCGTCGTAGACCAGGTTGTAGATCGAGGTGCCGTCATTGAAAGCCGTGTTAGCAGCGAACGTCGAGGCCGTCGCGGTGAAGTTGCCGTTCAGGTTGAACACCGCGCCCCCGAGTGCGCTCCCGTTGCCCTGCTCCGTGCCGGTGCCGGCGAACGCCGCATTGCCGGTCAACGTCGAGTTGGTGATCGTGACGTCGCCCTGCATGTTGAAGATGGCTCCGCCCATTCCCGCGCCACCACCACCGGACTCCTCGGAGCCGCCGGTGCCGTTACCGCCCCCGAAACCACCGGGCCCACCGCCGCCCGCGCCACCGCCCCCACCGAACCCACCCCGGCCGCCAGCTTCCGTGCTGGTACTGGTACCTCCTGCGCCGCCGCCGCCGCCGAAGCCGCCGCCGCCGCCCTCGCCAAACGAGTTCGGGTCGCCCTGACCGCCACCGCCACCAACACCGCCGCCGCCGCCGCCTTCGGTTGCGGTACCTCCGAGGCCACCTTCGCCGAAGCTCCCACCGTTGTTCCCCGCGGTGTTGCCCCCGCCGCCGCTGCCATCACCACCGAAAACCCCGCCGCCCCCGGCGCCGTCCCCACCCAAACCTGTGGGCTGGCCGCCGCCGGCGCCCGGCCCGCTGCCGCCGTTCTCCGTAGCGACGAAACCCGCACCCCCGCCCGTGCCCCCGGGGCCTCCCGCACCACCCGAGCCTCCGCCAAAGGTGCCCTCGCCGAAGCCGCCGCCGTCGCCGCTGGCGCTCGCGTCGGTCCCGATCCCGCCACCGCCTGAGCCAACGGAGGTGTCCCCGGCGTTGCCACCCTGCGCGACGTTGTCGGTGAGCGTGCTGTCGTCGATGACTACGGTCCCTTGATTGAAGATCGCTCCGCCCATGCCGGCACCGCCGCCACCAAGGTCGGAGCCCCCGCCCTGGGCAAGACCACCCTCGAGCGTCACGTCATTGAGAGCCAGGGTGCCGGGCCCGGGTGAAACGTAGTTTTTGGTACTCGTGTCGTTTGGATTGGCGCCGACGAAGAACAGCCGGAAGTCCGGGCCACTCAGAGACCGCGAGATAGTTGCGCCGTTGCCGTCGATCGTGATGCCGTTGGCTATCGGCGGCAGGCCGTTCGGGCCGTACCAGTCGTTGTTCACACCTGTAACGTTGTACAAACAACCAGCGACCAACTCGATCGTGGTTAAACCGGTTGTCTCGTCGGCCTGGTCGATAGCGGACACCAGGGCGGCTGTATCGCCCGTGGCACCCGAACAACCCGCCGTCACTGTCCCCGCCGACACCGCGCCCGCCCCGAGGACCGGCATCCCGAGTTCCAGCGCTGCGGCTACCGCGATGACGGCGCCTATCTTGCGGAGCATGGCTGCGACCGTACAGTCAGATCTCAATCGCGTCCAGGTACGTGACCTTGGGCCCGAGGTTGCCGACGGCCACGACCTTGTGCTGCTCGAACTCGGCGACAAGCACTCGGAACCTCTTGCTCCCCCTTGGCGCCGGTAGCTTCACGACGCCGTCCCAGACCGTTAGGGACGAGGACTGGGACGCAACGCCGAGGAGTGTCCCGTCCAGGTCCGACGGCACCGTCGTCCACACCAGGTCGCTGTCGGAGGTCTCTACGGTTGCTTCCTGGACATAGGCCCGGACGGAATCGGCGGTACCCGGGTCGGTGGTGGCCAGGTAGCCGGGGCCGGCCACGGCGACTCTCACAGTGGTGGGAGTAGGGAAACTGGTCGATACCACACGGTCGGGGCTGACCTGGATGAAATCGGCTTGGACGACCCGCGAAAGTTCGAGGCCCTTGAGGGAACTCGGCTGGTAGCGGACGAGGGCGAGCTTAACGAAGGGGAAATAGGTGGTCGCCGAGATCGTGCCTATCTCGATATCGGAGAACCAAAGCTGGCGGTCCTTGTCCCAGGCCACTTCGTGGCCAGCGACGTCGACCCAAGGGACGGTGCCGGTCTGCTCTTCGAGTAGCAGGCCCTTGCCTTGGTGTACGGCCAGGGTGAAGTCGGTGGCCGCGACGATCTTCACCCTGCCGGCCTCGAAAACCGGGTCCACGCCATAGCCGCTCACCAAAGGAGCAAGCGTCAAAGGAAGTGCTGTGCCGATCGGAGGGGCCGCGACCACGACGCCGAGCAGTTCTCCTGCACCGGTTTGGAACCAGGGGCGACCTATGTAGACCCTGAGGATGTTCCCGAAGCGGACCGAAGTCTTCAGCTTTGGGTTACTTTCTTGCTGCCACCGGAAGGCGGGTATCACGTAGCGCAGCGCCGGGGCGGGTGGCCGCACGGAGCTAGGAACTGAGACCCGGTAACCGATCTTGGTCGGCGGGTGCGCCGAAGGTTCCAGGCTCGAGCGGGTGACGGGCGGTGCGACGTACTGCACCTGCACCGTTGCCCCATCGGGCAAAGACCCTGCGCCAAGACGGGCGATCGAGCCCGCCGCGTCGTCCTCGACGAAGTCGACGCCCTCCTTGTATGTCACCGAAACGGCTCCACCCGTCCCCATCACCACGACGGTGCCAGCAGCGAAGCCTTTGGTGGAAACGGCAGCAGCGGTCGTACCGCTCAGCTTGACCGTGGTCGTTTCGGTGAAGTACTCGAGGAAACGGGTTGTGGAAACAAGGTTGTAGTAAACTTCGTGGTGCTTGGTGTCGTTGAAATCATGGCGCATGTCCTTCACCGGGACGATGTCGCTCGCATCGGCGGCCAGCGGGATCTCGGCCACGCGGGCCTTGCTCTCGAGGAGCACGATGCCGTCGAGGCTCACTCCGTCGTCGTAGGGGTCCACGTAAAACGACAGCACGTCGACCCGTTGCGTGCTCTTCGGGTCGGCCCGGACGTCCCCGTTCAGGTAGATGTACGTCGCGCCGGCTGTCCGGAAGGGCGCCAGGATGTTGGCCCACGGGGCCTGGAGCGGCTGGCGAACCGCATGGACGATTGTCAGTTCCCGGTATGGGGTGAACATGTAGTGCCCGCCGAGCAGGATGATGGCGTCCAGCTCGGGGGTGGCCAGGCCGGCTTCCGCCAGCCACTGCCACAGTTTCATGGACGCTAGCTGGCCGGGGAGGAACGACGAGCTCAGCCGGACGGTCGAGACCGAGGCCTTGGGTGCGTAGACCGTAAGTGCCCCGTCGAGTTCCCCGGGCGGCGGCTTCGAGGGAGCGGCATTGCCGGCCCGCACGACCAAGCGGAGCGCCCGGCGCGCCGGCCACGCGCCCACGGTATCAAAAGCCAAGTTGACCCGCTTGGGCGCGGCTCCCGGAAGGCCGAGCAGCGATACCCCAACGCCCAGCACATCGGGGAGGTAGGGGACCCCGAAGGCGGGCTGCGAAGAGGACGGGGCGGTGACTGGCGGGTAGTAAACCCACTCGTTGCTGCCGTTAAGGGGCTGGGTGTCGATTTCCCCGCCATAAAGTGACATCACCGCTGGGCTTTTGTAGGTCAGGCCGTCGCGCCCGGCGATCAAAGAATACGAGCTCGACTGTGGGACGCCGTTAGGCCCATCGAGCGCTCCGTGCGCCTCCACCATCTCCTCGGAGGACGCCGGCGGCGCCAAATGGCGCTCGGCGGGCACGATGAGCGGGCTGGAGTTGGGGATGTCGTAGTTGGACCGGATGACGATGGTCTCGAGGCTCTCACCGGGGGTGCGGGGGGCGCAGGGGACGACCACCGGGGAAGCAACCGGCTCGACCCGTCCGTAGACGGCTGGCGGCGTGGAGTACGTCAATGAGGCGCTAGAGGCGAACGGCACGCTGTTGCCCGCCAGGTCGACGACCCTCGCCCTGAAGCGGTAGGTGCGCCCGAAGCGCAGCGTCGGCAGCGTCCCCGGCGTGGCGGCGTACTCGATCTGTAATTGAAAGTTGCTGCCCGGCGGAGGTGGGTTGCCGGCATCGTCGACAAGGCTGTCGTCGGATGCATCGTCGATGTGCTTGCCGGGGCGGGGCGCCACAAGGCTCCAACCGTTCCAGCGCGTCAAGGTTTCGGGCAGGTACATCGGCGGGTTGGGCGACGAGCTCGACGTCGGTTGGGTCGGCGCCGGCTCGATCCACCCTTCGTCCCCGGCCGGCACCGGGACCACCGTTTGGGGACTGCCGATGCCGTAGCCCCCGGTCCCCGGTGGGTTGGGCGTCCCCGTCCGGGCGCACAGCGAGTACCACTTCGCCTGCACGGCGTCGTAGACATCGAAGCGCCAGCCCTGAGCTATGTCTTCGGCGTACAGCGTGATCGCCCCGGGCGGCGTGGAACTGAGGGCGGTGTCGAACGCATTGTTGTTGAGCCAGTTCTGGTAGAGCGAGGACGCGTGGCCAACTTTGGAGAGCGAAAGGCCCGCCGAACGCAAAGCAGGGACGGCGTAGGTACTCGGGGTATCTGCCGAACGCATGGCGTACTGGGCGTTCCAAACGTTCTGGACAAAGTTGAGCGCCTTCACCGACGCTCCGTCGAGGTCGACTTCGATCACCTGATAGGCGCCGGGGTCGGACAGCCTGAGCAGGCCCTCGGCGATCTCAGGGCTGGCGGTCCGGGGCTCAGCCAGCCAGGTGGCAGATGTCGTCATGGTGACCGGCGTCACGTTGGTGGTACTGGACCGGACGAACGCGATGCCGACGGGGCTTGGGAGCTTGGGCCTCCAGCTGGGGGTAACCGACAGGGGCACCGTTGTGGCCATGCCCGCGGGGACCGCCACCTCGAGGTCCACCACGAAGCCGAAAAGTCGCAAGAGGGCCGGGTGGCGCTGTAGCAACGAGTAGGCCTCGTGGAAATCGAACTGAGGGACCGGGGGCGGTACCAATGCTGCGGCGGTCGGGTACGGGGGGGGCTCCGTCCGGGGCTGCAGGAAAAGGTAGGCCTGGGTTACCCCGGCCTTCGCCCCGCCCAGGCTGGTCGACGGGATAGGCCCGCCGCCCGCCGGGAAGGCGCCGAGCACCTGGTCGATGGCGGATTGCATTTCTCGGCCGTTTAGCGGCAGTACTCCAAAGGAATCGTCGCTAATTATTTCCTGCCAGCCGTGCCATCCCCCGCCTTCGGGGAGCGCTTTGGCGAGCCCTGTGTAGAGGCCGGCGAAGAACTGGCGAACGGCCGCGGCCGGATAGGTGTACAGGGCGTTGGCCGTAGGGCTCTGGTACTGGTAAGTCGCGACCGGTGTAGTCGAAAGGAAAAGTGACGTGTACAGCAGCGACGAAGGAGCCGCGCTCACCACCGTGGCATCGACGACGTCGGTGCCGATGGTCGCTTTCCAGGTGATCGGCGTGGCTGGCCAGTCCGCCCAGTCAGGGAACTCGGCCAAGGTGGCCCCCGAGCCGGTCGGCATCAGCTGGGGCCCGATGGCGACCGAGATCTGCAGGTTGCCGTTGGGCGCGATCCCGTTGGGGCAGGCCGTCCAGATAATGCGCTGCGTCGTCATGAGGCAAACGCCCCGCAGTAGGTGTCCCAGTCGCCCTGGGTAATGGCGTCGGCGAAATCGGGGTCTGAACCTCCGCCGAAGGTCTTTGTCATCGTCGCGCTCACCGACACGGAGAAGAACAGCACGGAAATACTTACCGAAATAGTCGCTGTCCCGTAACACTGGCCCGGGTCCAGGTAGGTGAACGCGAGGTAGAACTCCATTGATATCTGGATGATCCCGAGCACCGACAGGTTGCCGTCGGCCCGCAGGAAGCCGGTCAGCTGGACCTGCTTTTCGGGCACCGTTTGAAGCGAGAAATAGATGCCGGCCATTATCGACACGCCGCCGCTGGCCACGCCGAGGTTGATCGAGATGGCGGCCCCGAACTCGAGCGACACCTGGATCTCTTCGATCCCGTCGGCACCGATCGCCAAGCCGAAGAAGCCGCCGCCGCCGAAGACATAAATCGTGAGCAGGAACGGGTTGTCCTGGGTGCAGAGGGAGAAGCGGACCCGCACCGGGGAGCCGTCGAAAGGGATATTGACGCCTGCCGACAACGACAAGTTCGTAAGCGAGAAAATGCCGACCGTGATGTCGGGTAGGGCAAGGGTGTAGCTGGCATCGATGCCCGCCGAGGTCACGTCGATTGACGGGCCGCCGAGCGAGCTCAACAGTTGGCTCAGGTCCTGGATGAAGGTGAGGGGCCCAAGGAAGGTGACGGTGTCAATGTTCGGCTGGACAGAGGTCTTGGCGCCCGTCTTGGAGTCGAAGGTGAACGAATTGAAGGTGATACCGATGAACGAGGCGGCGCTGCCGAACAACACGAGCTCGAAATTGGTCAGCTCACCGTGTA
>Ga0302326_10029185_pt1 | contig 11074 bp, 10 predicted proteins | sample Palsa_T0_3_FD_202264 | JGI IMG/M metagenome (GOLD analysis project Ga0302326, IMG submission 202264) | Peat permafrost microbial communities from Stordalen Mire near Abisko, Sweden - Palsa_T0_3 | ecosystem: Environmental > Terrestrial > Soil > Palsa > Peat permafrost | place: Sweden: Abisko...
GCTGGACCACCGGCGCGACCCCGCTGCCTCCGGCCGCGCGTATCGTCATCGTCGATCTGGCGGGCGTTGGATATTACTGGCGTAAGAACGAAGGTCGCGTCCTCGCACTGTCGGCTTGAGCGGCGCCAACTCTGCGCCGCATCCGGGCGATCAGATACGACCGAGCAGCTCGGCTTTCTTCGCTGCAAACTCCTCCTCAGTCAGGATGCCATCTTGCCGAAGCGCCGCGAGGCTTTTGATAGTCTTGAGGACGTCGTCCACAGCAAGCGCCGCCGCTTGCCCGGCCGGAGCCGGAGAGGAAGCTGGCGCAATCGACGGCGGCGGCGCGAAGGCCGGTGCCTGCGTGATTTCCTGGGGCGCGTGTCGAGGCTCGGCGGCCGGCGCCGACGCGACGATTGCCGATTCCGGCGAAGCCGCGGGGGGCGCGGCGCCCTCGCTCTCGCCCGCGACCAAAGGCAGATCCGAAACCCGCACTGTCCCGTATTGGCTGTTGAAGGTCAGCGACTGGCCGCTTCCCTGCTGCTGCGAAAAGCCCGAGAATTGATGATCGCCGGAATCATAGACTCGAACCGCGCTCCCTTGCTGAATCGCAATGCGCCGCGCGGTAGGAAAGAAAGCATAACGCATGTCGTTCTGAGCGCCGCTCGACGAGGGTTGGCCGAGCTCCCCGGGCCACCAGGAGGACGCTCCGCCCAAAAACGAGCCGTAGCCTCCCTGCATCTGAGACTGAAAGCTTTGAACCGGCGCTTGCACAAAATTCTCTCGGCCGAGCAGACCGGACAAGTCGTTGCAGAGCCCGTCGACGCGATATTTCAATCCCTGATTGAACATATCGCCAATCATGATCATTCCGCCGCGCGACCATTGGCCCATGCCGCCGAACTCGGGATGATTGAACTGCGCCTGCTTCCCCTGACCGTGCAAGAGAGAATCGACCAGATTTAGCGCCGCGTCGACGCTGAAACCATGTCGCGCCGCGATGTCGGTGACCGCGCGGAGCCCTTCAGGCGTCAGTTTCGGCATTTTCACGGGATCCTTTCGCGCGGCGCTCCGGCGCGACCTTATTTCTTCAATATCTCGTGCGGCGTTACGCCGAACGCCTTCTTGAAGCTGCGGCTGAAATGCGCGAGTTCGCTGAAACCATGCGCGAACGCGGCCTCGGTGACTGATGTCACCTGACCTTGAGAGAGCGAGGTTCGGCTCGCCTCCAGCCGCTGCGACCACACCCACCGCATCGGCGTCGTTCCGAGCCCGCCGAAAAGACGATTGAGGGTCCGGACCGAGATCGCGCCCGCGGCGGCGAGCCTGTCAGGCGTGAGATCGCCGCTGTCGAGATGGGCCCGGGCAAAGCGCATGACTTTCTCCAGAGGCCGCGACGGCTCGGAAACGGTTTCACGCCGAAGATCGTAGACCGACACAAGCAGGTCGACGATGGCGTTCGACAAACGCTTGGCCGCGACCGCGCCGACGTCGTCTGAAAGCTCGAGCGTCAATGTCGTGGAGATCAAATCTCCGAGGATCGCGGTCAGTGGATCGCCGCGTTCGATCTTCTTGGCGACGAGGTCGCGCGTGTTGGCGAGCTTCGACTCCAGCAGGCGTTTGGGGACCTTGATCAATTGCGTGCTGGCGTGCAGGGCGTAGTCGAACGGCGCGCTCGAGTCGTAGATCGCGAGATCACCTTCGCCGAGGCGGACGGTCCGACCCAATTGACTGAGCTCGCCGCCGCCGCGGCGAATTAAGCTGACAATAAAGACTTCCTGCCCGTCGTTGCGGACATGCCAAGGTTTGCGCGACCAGAAATGCAGGGGCGCCGAGAGCTCGGCGACCACCAGCGGACCTACTTCACGGCTGATCAGGCTTCCGCTGAAAGCCTCGTTGTCGAGATCCGTGGCGGCGGACGCGGAGACATATTTTTTGCAGACGACTTCCTGCCAATACTCCAGACGCTCGGAGGGCCTTTTATCGGACGTCGTCAAGCACTGCAGCACGCCGGACCCGCCTTGATGTCACGCAACTTCACATTTCGTTCATAGTGGCCTCAGCATGTCAAGCAAGCCCCGTGCCGCGCCCCCTGGGACCGCGCGCGTCTCGCGCGCTCCAGCTGACAAGCATCCCGCCGGCAAAAGCGGGCGGGACGCCCGCGGTCCCAGGAAGGCCCGCCCTTACTTCAGAACTTTTTCCAGTCGCCAGCGCCTTCGAAAGCGGCGGCGGCGGCATAGATCGTCTCCTCGTCGAAATGCTTGCCGATCAGCATGGCGCCGATCGGCAGGCCTTCGCCGAGGCCGCAGGGCAGGGTCATCGCAGGGTGGCCGGTCACGTCGAACGGCGCGGTATTGCCGATCATCTCGAAAGCGCGCTGCAGATAGAGCGCGAGCGAAGCGTCCGGCGGGGGCAGGGGGGTTGCTTTCACCGGCAGGGTCGGCATCAGCAGGAGGTCGTAGCTCCCCAGCGCCGCATCATAGGCCGCGCGGATCTTGCGCGCGAGATTTTGCGCTTTGGCGTAGAAGCGCCCGCGATAATGCGTCAGAAAATACTGACCGACCATCATCGAGATCTTTAAGCTGTCCGACAGATCATCCGCCTTTTCGCGCCAGTGCGCATGAGCGTCGAGCAGGCTGACGGTGTAAAGTCCCTTCCAGTTGTAGCCCATGCCGTTGCCGAGCATCATCTGCGCTTGCAAGCCCTCCAGCGCGATCGGCGTCCAGATCGCCGGCGCCACGAGGTGTTCGGGGATGGAGACCGTCTCGACGCTGGCGCCGAGGCCCTTGAAGCGCTCGGCCGCCTGGCGCACCATCGCGTCGACGTCCTTCTCGCTATTGGCGTGGCCAAATCCTTCGGTGACGACGCCGATCTTCAGGCCTTTGACGCCGCGCTTGAGGGCCGCGACATATTCGCCGACTTTTGGCGAATATTGCCGGGGATCGAGCCCGTCCGGGCCGGCCAATACCTCCAGCATCAGGGCGTTGTCGGCGACCGTCGCGGTCATCGGGCCGGTGTGGTCGATCGTGGATTCGATCGGCATCACGCCGGTGTAGGGTACCAGGCCGTGCGTCGCCTTCATGCCGTAGATGCCGCAGAACGAAGAGGGCATGCGGATCGAGCCGCCCTGATCGCCGCCGATCGCGAGATCGACTTCGCCCGCCGCGACCAGAGCGCCGCTGCCCGATGACGAGCCGCCGGCGGAATAGCCGTGTTTGTAGGGATTGTGCACCGGCCCGAGCGCGCCCGTGTGGCTGCCGCCGGAGAGGCAGAACAACTCGCAGTGCGATTTGCCCTTGATGACCGCGCCGGCGTCGAGCAAACGGGTGACGATGGTCGCGTCGATGTTGGGGATGTAGCCTTCGAGCGTCGAGGAGCCGTTCATCATCGGCACGCCGGCGACGCAGACATTGTCCTTCACCGCGACGGTTTTGCCCTTGAGCTTGCCTGTCGGCGCGCCCTGTATGTCGGTCTTGACGTACCAGGCGTTGAGCGGGTTTTCCTCGGGGCCTGGACGATAACCGGGCGTGCGCGGATATTTGACGATTGGGATCTCGTCGGGCATTTGGTCGACGAGATCATAGGCGACGAAATTGCCTTGCATCTGCTCGAGGAATTCGCCGATGCGCTCGGGCGTCATGTTCATGCCGAGGGCTTCGACGATATCCGTCATCTGTTCGAGCGTGGGGCGCTTAACCGACATTGACTTCCTCCATTGCGTTTGAATTGCAGGACAGCAGCGCCGCGACTCAGATAAGGCGCCGCGCCGGGATTAATATTCGTCTCTCGGCCGTCATTGCGAGCGAAGCGAAGCAATCCAGCCTCTCCGAGATGGTTCGGTTCGGCGTCGCCACGCGTCGGCGCAACCCGCGTGGCCGTGCCTGCTGCGGCGGTGAGCTGCCCCAGCGCTGGATTGCTTCGCTTCGCTCGCAATGACGGAATTGGATTGGCTCAGCTCCTTCAGTTGTCCCGCCTCCTCTGGTCGAAGCGCGGACCCGCGCTATTCGTCGACGCCGATGAATTCGTGGATGAGCTCGAGATCGTGCAGTTCGTCGGGCCGCGCCGATCGCACGATGGCGCCCTTCTGGATCATCAGCACGCGGCTCGACAGGGCGGAGATGAATTCGAGGTTCTGCTCGACCAGGATCATCGTCAGGCCGCCGGAATCGCGGAGCCGCCCCAAGGTCTCGATGATTTCGTCGATGATGGAAGGCTGAATGCCTTCCGTCGGCTCGTCCAGCAGGACCAGTTTCGGGTCGCCGACCAGACAACGCGCGAGCGCCAGCAATTGCTGTTCGCCGCCGGAGAGGGCGCCGCCGCGGCGATCGAGCAGCCGCTTCAGGCGGGGAAATTGCTCCAGCACCGCCTCAATGACCGCCTTCTCGTCGCCCTTGCGCTTCAGCGCGCCCATGCGCAGGTTTTCCCACACGCTGAGCGCGGGAAAGATCTCGCGGCCCTGCGGCACCAGCCCAATTCCGGCGCGGGCGCGGACGTAAGGCTCGGCGCGGGTGAGGTCCGCGCCTTCGAAAGTCACGCGGCCTGAGGTGGCCGGGAGATAGCCCATCAGCGTGCGCAGCAGCGTTGTCTTGCCCATGCCGTTGTGGCCGAGCACGCCGATGAATTCTCCCGCCGCGACCGAAAATGTCACGTTGTTGAGGATGGGGATGCGGCCGTATCCCGCGCTGAGGTTGTCGACCTCCAGCATCATGCGGCCACCGCCTGCTTGCCGAGATAGACATCGCGCACCGTCGGATTGCGCATGATCGCCTTGACGTCGTCCTCGACGAGTACGGCGCCTTGGTTGAACACGGTCACGCGGCTCGCGATTTTCATGATGAATTGCATATCGTGCTCGACGACGATGAGCGCCTTGGTCTTGTTGATCTCGCGCACGAGATCGACGGTTCGCTGGGCCTCCTTGTCGGTCATGCCGGCGGCGGGTTCGTCCAGCAAAACCAAGTCGGGATCGGTAGAGAGCACCACGCCGAGCTCCACCCATTGACGCTGACCGTGCGCCAGCTGACCGACGATGCGCGAGGCGATCTCGCCGAGGCCGATTCTTTCGAGCATCTCGTCGACGCGCCGCTTCGCCTCACGGCCGCGGCTCACCCGCGCGGCCGAAAGCCACAGGTTTTCGCGCACGGTCAGGCCTTCGAACACGCTCGGCGCCTGGGTCTTGAGGCCGATGCCGCGCCGCGCGATCTGATGCGGCTCGGCGCGGGAAATATCCTGGCCGCGAAACAGCACATGACCGGAAGTCGGCCGCAACTGCCCGGTCAGCATCTTGAAGAACGTGCTCTTGCCGGCGCCGTTCGGACCGATCAGACAACGAAGCTCGCGTTCGGCAAGGGTGAAATCGACGTCGCGCACCGCCTGCACGCCGCCGAAGCGCATGCCGAGCCCGCGCGTCTCGATGAGCGGCGCGCTCACGCCGAGACCTCGCGTGGGCGCGAAAATCGGCTGCCGAGATCGGCGAGCGTCGGCACAAAACCTTTCGGAACAACCAGCACGAACACCGTCAGGATGGCGCCGAGAATCAACGGCGCGTTGCCGAGCAGGCCAGCCCAGCCGCCGGTGGCGGCCGGCGCGTTGGCGCCCAGCGCCGCCGTCAGCCATTGGATGCCGATACAGCCGAGGATCGGTCCAATCAATGTGCCGCGGCCGCCGACGATGACCCATATGATGATCTGCGCCGATTGCGCCAACCCGAAGATCGTCGGGCTGACGAAGGCGCCCCAGTTGGCAAACAGACAACCGGCATAGCCGGCCAGCGCCGCCCCGATGGTGAAGGTCGCGAGCTTGTAGGCGCGGGGGTCATAACCCAGCAGCTCGGCGCGCCGCTCGTTTTCGCGAATGCCGACGACGATGCGGCCGAAGCGGCTCGCCAGCAGCGCCCTGAGACCAAAATAGACGACGATCAACGAACCGGTCGAAAGATAGAACATGCCATTGAGATCGACTTGCCAATCCTTGTTGAAGGGCATGTTGAGCGGGGGAATGCCGGGAATGCCGTTGAAGCCGCCGAGGCGCGCGACGCCGATATGAAATTCCGGGCCGGCGGTGGAGTTGATCGAGTTGAACAGGATCAAGGTCACGGTCAGCGTGATGACGCCGAGGTAGACGTCGCTGATGCGGCCATAAAAGATGAAATAGCCGAGCAGCGCGGCGAAAGCGGCGGGCACGGCGATCGATAGAGCCAAAGGCAATGTGCTGTCGCCGAGATTGAACATGGCGATGGCGTAGGTGTAGGCGCCGAGCCCGAAGAACGCGGACTGCCCGAAACACAAAATTCCGCCGTAGCCCCAGATCAGCGCCAAGCTGAGCGCGAGCACCGCCATGATCATGTAGACGGTGATGTTGAGAACCGTGTCGAGCTCGAACCATTGCGGGCCCAGGAAGAGCACAGCGAGCCCGACAACTCCGGCGACGACGAGGCCGACAATGTTGGCGACGCGCCCGCTCACAAGCTCCTCCGGAAGAAGCGTCCGGTCACGCCCTGCGGCAGCACGCGGATCAGCACGATGGCGGCGGCCAACAGCGCCACCTCGCCGAACACCGGGGTCGTCGCATAGGTCGCGAGTTGATTGATCGCGCCGAACAGGGTCGACGCGCTCGCCGTGCCGGCGACGATCGCGGCGCCGCCGCCGATCACCGTGATGAAGGATTTGGCGACGTAGGCGACGCCGATGGTCGGGAACACGCCCGATACCGGCGCGAGCACGCCGCCGGCGAGCCCGGTCAGCGCCGCGCCGACGCCGAAGGTGACGGAATAGACGCGGCTCGGGTTGACGCCGAGCGCCGCCGCCATCGCGCCATTCTGCATCGTGCCGCGCGCAATGAGCCCGAGCCGCGTGTAACGCAACGCCGCCAGCACAGCGAGCAGTTCGGCGAGCGCCAGCACGATGACAAACGCCAAATACTCGCTGGCGCGGTAGCGGCCGATTTCAAAGCTGCCGAGCGGCGCCGACAGGCCGACGGTCGTGTTGCCGAAGATGGCTGTGGTCAAACCCACCAGGAACAGGCTCAGGCCCCAGGTCGCCAGCATGGTGTCGACGATGCGGCCGTAGAGCCAACGAATGATCGCGCGCTCGACGATCATGCCAATCAAGCCGACGACGATCGGCGCCACCACGAGCATGGCGATCCAGATATTGATTCCGCGCTGGTTCGCCTCGATGGCGGCGTAGCCGCCGAGCATCAGAAACTCGCCGTGCGCGAGATTGATCACCTTCATCATGCCGAAAATGACCGCCAACCCGATGCTGATCAGCGCCAGGCTGGCGATGGCGTACAGCACTTGGAACGCAAGCAGCGCTATGAGATCCACGATCTGTGTCCGATGCCTCGCACTAGTGAAGCGTTTGATAGACAACCCCGTCATCCCCGCGAAAGCGAGGATCCAGGGGCCGCCGCACTTCGTGTCCCCACCGCGTCTAACCGCACGTCCGGTAGCCCCTGGATCCCCGCTTTCGCGGGGATGACAGTTGGTCGCTTCGCGCCAAATGGCCACAGCCCCTGTTGTGTTTGACGCGCGCCTAGATCTTGATCACGTATTGCTGATTGTCGTTCGGGTTCTTTATGAGATTGCAGACGGCCGCGGTGTCGGAGGGCTTCTGTTGCGCAAAGTCCTCGAGCAGATCGAACTTCTTGTCCTTCACCTCGGCGATATGCACGTCGAGAATGCAATGATGAGTCGGCGGGTCGATGGTCACCTTGCCCGAAGGCGCGTCAATGCTGATGCCTGTCTCCAGCGCCTCGATCATCTTCATGCGGTCAACGCTGTTCGCCTTCTTGACGCCTTCCGCCCAAAGCTTGAAGCCTTGATAGGTGCCCATCGCGAGCTCAGTCACGTTCGGGTAATCCGCGCCAAAACGCTTGTGGAACTTCTCGAGGAACGCGGTATTGACGGGGTTCTTGATGCTCTCGAAATAGTTGTAACAAACGAGCATGCCGTCGCATTCCGCGGGGGACAGGACGATCTGCTCGTTGCCGACACCGAAAGTCGTCGACGCCATGGGTATACTCTTGCCCATGCCCGCCGCCGCCCATTGCCGGTAGAAGGAAATATGCGCGCCGCCGACCAAAGCCGACCAGACGAAATCCGGCTTGGCCGCCTGGATCTTGGATATGGTCGAGGAGAAATTGGTGACGTCGAGCGGGAAAAAGTCGATCGAGTCGACTTCGCCGCCGTTCTCCACCACATATTTCTTCACCCATTGCGAGGTGATCTGACCGTAGTTATAATCGGCTGCGATCACATAGACCTTCTTGCCCCATTTCTTCATCGCATAGGGAACGAGCTTTTCGACGGTCTGCGCAGGCGTGACGCCGGTGTCGAACTGATCGCGGTCGCAGACGCCGCCTTCATATTGGGTGTTGTAGAAATAGAGCGTCTTGAAACGATCGAGCACCGGACGGATCACTTCCCGCGACGCCGAGGTGATGCCGCCCATGACTACGGCGACCTTGTCCTTGAGCGCAGCCTGCTGAGCGAACTGGGTGTAAAGCTGCATACTCGATTGCGTGTCGTAGCTGATGAGTTTGATCTGTCGATCTAACAGCCCGCCGGCCGCATTGGCCTCCTCAACGGCGAGCGTGAGCGCGTCGACCATCGGCTTGCCGTAGATGTCGAGGCCGCCGGAGAGATCGTGAAGGCTGGCGACGCCGATCGGGTCCGCCGCCCACGCGCGATCGAAGGCAAAGCTCGCCCCGGCCGCCATACCCGCTGCGCCTTGAAGAAGCCGTCTTCGGTTGATGCTCATAGTTGAACTCCCATCGATGCGGTGAATTACAGGTCTATTGAAATCGCGGCGCTCGAGCGTGCATAAACGTGCGCACGTTTCGCGAAAGCCGCCGCCCGACTGACCGTAAGGCCGGAGCCGTCGCTCTCTTCGCGCCGTTGCAGGCGCCTGGCGAAGTTAGGGGCCGTCGCGCCGATCCGCTTGTCTGCGACCGCCATGCCGCTTGTCTTGCTCGCGCGATCGCCGCATCTCAAAGCTGCACGCCGCGCGTCAGCGCGCCGTCGATCACCAGATTGGTTCCGGTCGTGAAACTTGAGGCGGGGCTCGCCAGGAACACGACGCCGCGCGCGATTTCCTGCGGCGTCGCCATGCGGCCGGTCGGATTGAGCGCCAGCGCTTCTTTGAACAGATCGGGCAGCTCGCGCTCGATCTTGTGCCAGACGCCGCCCTCGAAATAGGTATTGCCTGGGGAAACCGCGTTCACGCGGATCATTTTCGGGGCCAGTTTATGGGCGAGGCTCTGCGCGTAGTGCACCAGCGCAGCCTTGAAGGCGCCGTAGGCCGGCCCGGTGAAATCGACCTCGCGTCCTGACACCGACGACACGATGACAATGGCGGGGCTCTTGGATTTTTCGAGCAGAGGCAGAGCGGCGTTGGCGGCGCGCACCGTGTGCATCATGTCGGTCTCGAAAGCTCGGCGCCACGCCTCTTCGTTGTCCTCGACGGCGAGCGCGGAAACGTTCGCCACGAGGATGTCGAGGCCGCCGAGCGCCTTGGCGCTGTCGCTGACAAAGCCTTCGAGCGCCGCCTTGTCGGCGACGTCGATCGTCGCGCCATAAGCGCGCACGTCCTTAGCCTGAAGCGAGGCGACGGCGGTGGCCACCTCTTTCGCGTTGCGCGCGCAGATCGCGACATTAGCGCCTTCCTGCGCAAAAATCTCCGCGACGTGTCGGCCGATGCCTTTGCTGCCGCCGGTGACGACGGCGTTCAAACCCTTCAAGCCGAGATCCATGTTCGCCTCCTCAAACCTGGGGCAAAAAGTCTTTTCGAATCGAGGCGCCGAGCGTGTATTTCGGGTCGACCATGTTGCCGACGCGCATCTTGCCAGCCTGCGTCAGCAAGAAACAGGCCTCGAGCTCATCGAACCCGTAGTCGGCGACGACGAGGTCGCCGGGCGACACGGTCAGGACGGGCGCCGCATAGGCGCCGTAGACGTAACGGTACTCGCCTTGCGCGGCTTCGGTGAGATGATGCGTGCGCCCGGGCTTGCCGGCCGCAAGGGCCTTTCGCGCCATGTAGGACGAGGAAAACCAATCGGACATGGTTGTCTCCATGGCGTATCGGCAGAGCTTCGCGCGGATGTTGCGCCGCCGTCAAGCGACCGGCGGTCGGCGCTTGTGCCAGTCGGTTACATATTGGAACGCCTGCGCGACGCGAACCAGCACGTCTTCTGATAGATGCGGGCCGACGACTTGCATGCTGAGCGGCATTCCCGCGGAGTCCGATCCATTCGGCAGCGTTATCGTCGGACTGCCGCTGAAGTTGAACGGCGCCGTAAAGCGGAGGATGTTGAGCAGAACATTCGGATCCTCGCCGTAGGAAGCCATCAGCTTCAGGCTGGGGATCGGGACCGGCATGGTCGGAATAAGCAGCACGTCGACCTGCTTGAACAGGTCCGCCAGCCTGCGCTCGAATTTGATCCGCTCGAGATTGATGTCGGCAATCTCCACTCCTGATGTCGCAAGCCCTTGCTCGATGAGCTGAGCGAGATCAGGCCCGTACTCCGCTTTCCGCGCCGGATAGGTCTCACGATGCGCCGCCGCCGTCTCGACCGAGCACATCGCGATCCAAAGACTGACGAGCCTCCGATAAGAAGGAAACTGGACGTTGCGGACGATCGCCTTCAGATCGGCGAACGCGGCGACGGCGTCGTCGAAGGCGGCGACGACTTGGCCGTCGACGCCGTCGGTCGCATAGCCCCGGTCTACGCCGATCCTCAAAGCCCGGACGCCGTCGGCGATCGCCTCCAGATAATCGGGCGGCGCCGCCGAATAGCTGGTCGCGTCGTTGATGTCGTAGCCGGCGATCGCGCCGAGCATGGCGGCGGCGTCGGCGGCGCTTCGCGTCATCGGGCCGACGTGGTCGAGCGATTCTGCCAGAGGGAATACGCCGTGCCGGCTGACGCGTCCCCAGGTCGGTTTGATCCCGGTCAGGCCGCAAGTGGCGCTGGGGAAGCGGATCGATCCGCCGGTATCGCTGCCAAGGCTGCCGTAGCAGAGCCCGAGAGACGTCGCGACTCCGGATCCGGTGGACGACGATCCGACCCAATATTCGGTATTCCAGGGATTGAGCGG
>Ga0302326_10029188_pt1 | contig 11074 bp, 8 predicted proteins | sample Palsa_T0_3_FD_202264 | JGI IMG/M metagenome (GOLD analysis project Ga0302326, IMG submission 202264) | Peat permafrost microbial communities from Stordalen Mire near Abisko, Sweden - Palsa_T0_3 | ecosystem: Environmental > Terrestrial > Soil > Palsa > Peat permafrost | place: Sweden: Abisko...
TCAGATCGATTTCGTCGGCCGAAAAATTGTCGTCCGCCGTACGATGGCCGAGCACGCGCACGACCATCCCGTTGCGCAGCGTGATGCCGGTCGGATGAATGACCGTGCCGCGGTGCAACAGGATGTGCGGCCCCCGATCGAGCTGCAAGTTGTACGGCTCAAACGCGATGACGCGTCCGACGAGCCGGTGTTCGTCGCCGCCTTCGTACGGCTGTGCCGATGCGGCAATGGGAAGCGCAGCCACGATTGCTGCAAGAAGTATCCGTTTCATATCGTCTCCAAAAATAATGGCGAGAGCAGGTACGTGATCGATAAACGTACGGCCGCGCCATCACATTGCTTTTTTCATGCACGTTTCATGTATAAAAAAAGGCGCCGTCCGAAGACGGCGCCTTTTGCGCTCGTATTAGCGCCGGGTACGTTCGGGTCTGGGTCGTGGTGAACTGCCCGAACTCCGGCCGCCGTTCGGTGCACGCGTCGCACGCGCGTCTGCGCGCGATTGTCGCTGATACGACGTACTCGTGCGGTCGTACGGGGTGCGGGCGGCTGAGGCAGCCGGCCGCGTCGTTTGACCGTTACCATTATTGAAGCGCGACCACGCATCGTTGCGAGCAGGCGCGCTCGCTGAGTGCGCAACCGGACTCGTGGCGCGCGGCTCGAGCCGGACGCTCGATGCGGGAACGCGTGCTGCGTTGAAACGGTCCCACGGGGAACCCGCCGCTCCGCGCGCCGTGCCATTTTGCGACGGTGCGCTGAAGGCGTGCGTAGCATTCGCTCCACGCTCGGGAGCCGACAGATGCGCCGCGCTCGCAAACGCCGTGCGCTGTTGCTCGAACGGTACGCGGGCTGACGGGGAAGCGTTCCCCGCAAAGGTGCGCTGCGAGAACGCGCTCGAACGCGCCGCAAGTTGCGGCGAGACGGCGCGATCGCTGTAGCGCAGATTCGCGCCCGTCGGAACGACCGGCACGGCACCGTTAAACACATGCGCACTGCGCATGGTCGCCGGTGAAACGGCCAGCGTTTGGCGGAACGAACCCGAGCGGAACTGCTCCGCCGTTACGGCACTTGCGCCGCTGAACATGGCGTTGCGGTACACATGCGTCACGCTGATGTTCGTCACGAACTCCGTGCGGCCGCCGAACCACGGATGGAACGGCTCGCCCGGCGCCAGCGGCACCCAACCGATGTTACCGAAGCTCAGGCCGATGCCGCCGCCACCGCCGAAGCCGATGAAGGCAACGAGTGCCGGACGCCACGGGGGTGCAAAGAGTCCGGGACGCGGCGGGAGCCAGGCCCAGCCATACGCCGGACTGTGGTACCAGCTGCCATAGTGATACGGCGCCCAGCCCCACGGTTCTGCGCTGATCCAGGTCCAGCCGTAGCCGTCTTCCCAAGCCCAGCGCCCGACGCGATACGGCGCCCAATCCGTAGCGACGTTATACGGCGCCCAGACTTCACCATACATCGGATCCGGAACCCAGCGGCCATATCCGCTTAAGTCGCTGACACCGTCGATGTTGGTATTGACGTACGGCGCTTGCGCGACGGCCTGGGGATACAGTTGGTCGCGATCTTGGTTGAAGCGATCGAATTGATCGAGTGCGATTGCATCGCTCGATTGAAGAATGGGATTCGCTGCAGTACCCGTGGCGACGAGCGTTGAGCCCGGTACCGCGGATTGCGTGCCCTGCGGCGTGATGATATCGGCGCGGCCGGAACGCACGGTCACGCGCGTCTCGCCGTCGCTGGTCACGCTAACGCGATAGCTGCCGCCTTCTTTCGGTTGCACGGTGACCGACGGTGTATCAATACTCGTCGTGCCGTCGGCACCATGAAGTAAGCGTACTTCGACTGTACCTTCGGCAAGTTGCAGTTCGCGACTCGCCGGGTCGATCCGGCTGAAACGCAGCTGCACGTTTTCGCCGAGCCGCACCATCGAGGTACCGTCGAACTGAACTTCGGCCCGCGAGTCGGCGCCCGTGGTAATGTAGTCGGCGGGTAAGATCGGCGCGTTGAGCGCCGCATCGACCGGCGTTGCGGAATCGCCGCGCTGCACCGCGACGGACCCCGTCATTACGCTGATACGCGCGACGCTGCCGCTGGGGCTGTCGTCGTCGGCGAGCGCCGCGAGCGGGGAGAGCAATACGAAGGGGAGGGTTATGGCGGCGATCGCAGCGAGCAGGCTGCCTCGCGTCCGTCGGAATGATAGCTGCATGTTTGCCTCAAGATGTGGTATGGCCGAGGAACGTTCGAGCGCGCGTTAGCGTTTCGTGGTCGCGGCGGTCTTGCCGTTCCTAAACGAAACTCTAATCATTTACCGTAACGGCGCCTTCCACACGTGTGGTAAGATTCCGTTACGACGCCTGACCGCGCGGCTGTTGTGCATGCTCGGTTGCATTCGGATATAAGGGGAGCAGCCATGATAAAACGGTCCACTATACTCGCCGTCGTTTTTGCATTTACAGCGGGCCCAGTCGCCGCACAAGAATTCGCGCCCGTCACATCCGTGCCGATGAGCGCACTCGCGCCGGCCGACGAATATTTCGGCCACTTTCAGATGAGCGTGCTCGGCATCGCCAATACGATACGCGACGCCGGTCGCCGGCTCGATGAGTCCGGCGCTACGCGGTCGGTTATCAGCGGGCCGCTCACGTTTGTTGCCGACGCGATTGGCGCATGGGAGCGCAAGTATCCGAGCGACCCCTGGATTGCAAAAGACTTGCTCGCGCTCGAGATCGTCTATCTGCAAGCGGGCACGCCCGAGGGTACACGCCGCGCCCGCGATACCGCCGCCTGGCTAATGAAAGACTACCCCGCGACGCAATACGCCGCGCTCGGCCAAAGCGAACTTGACGAGGCTCTCGGTGGCGGCACCGTCGAAACCGCCGCGTACGACCCGCGCGCCGCCTGGGCCCGCTTTGCAGCACTCCGAGCCCCTCTACCCCCCGGCGGCCCGCACTAAAACGCGGGAAGCCATCAAGGGTGGAGCTGTACCGAAGGAGCCTGATCCCGTAGGGGTCAGGCTTTTATGATGCTCTTTTGACCCGTTTGCTTCGTAAGCAGGCGGTGCATACGCGGGCGGTGAGGTGGGTGCCGCGGTCGTCGATTCGGACCGCCTGGAGGTTGGGCAGCCAGCGGCGCTTGGTCTTGTTCATTGCGTGGCTGACGTTGTTCCCCGCCATGGGGCCCTTACCGCACACATCACATCGTTTGGCCATAACAGAGCGAGCATATCATGCGCGGGACTCGGCTGTAAACCGTGGCGGGGCGAATTGTAGGAGCAAAGCACAAATGTCCGGTCCTTAGCAAAGCACAGATGTCCGGAGCAACCAAGGGTACCCCTATGGAGCTCCTGACCATGACAGAGACCGAGATCGAGCGTAGCCGCACCCTTCAGCGGGTCTTGGACGGCTATCTGACGCAGGCCGAGGCCGCCGAGCGGCTCGGGGTTTGCCAGCGCCAAATTCGCCGGCTGATGGCGATGTATCGGCAGGCCGGCCCTTCGGCGCTCATATCCAAGCGGCGTGGAAAGCCGCCAAACAATCGCGTGGGCTCTGAGCTGCGGGCATTGGTCCTTGCTCGCTATAGCGCAGAGTACCACGGGTTCGGGCCGACCTTATTGGCGCAATCGCTTGCCGAACGCCAGGGCATTCATGTCAGCCGGGAGTGGTTGCGGACGCTGCTGATGCAAGCACACCTTTGGAAACGGAAACGGCGCAACCGTAACATCCATGCACTGCGTGAACGCCGGCCGCGTTTTGGAGAGCTTATCCAAATGGACGGCTCGCCGCACGATTGGTTTGAAGAACGCGGTCCCAATTGTACGCTCTTGGTGGCAATCGACGACGCGACAAGTCGTGTTACTGCTGCGCGATTCGACAAAACGGAGACGGCAGACGGCTACTATTTACTTGTTCGGCAGCACGTTGAAATGTTCGGGCGGTTTTGCGCTGCGTACACCGATAAACATTCCGTTTTCCGTTATTCCGGCTCAAGCACCGATGAGAAAATCATAACCCAAGTTCACCGCGCATTTGACGATTTGGAAATCGAACTCATTTGCGCAAACTCTCCACAGGCCAAGGGAAGAGTTGAGCGAGCCAACCGCACATTTCAAGACCGGCTTATCAAAATGATGCGGCTTAACAACGTATCCACAATTGACGACGGCAATAGCTTTCTGCCAACGTTTATCGACGATCATAACAACCGTTTTGCCGTCGCACCGTCATCGAGCGAAGACGCCCATCGCAGTGTTGCAGGATTCGACATACCGGGCATCTTGTGCAGACACGAAGAACGCACTCTTACCAAAAATCGCATGTTCCAAATCGACGACCATTTCTTTACGCTCGTCGATGCTTACAGCAAACGCAATTTGAGCACCGGCTCGCGCATAACTATTCATCTCCACCCTTGCGGCAACATGACCGTTCGCCATGATAACCACGAGTTGCACGCTCAGCCCAGCGGCAAGCGGCTGCGGGCCATCGCGATCGTCGGCACTAAAGACCTCAACGCCCATGTCGACCGACGAATCTCCAACCCCGCCAAAGCACACCCACAACCAATGAGCCACCCGTGGAAGGCCTGGCGCCACACAACACCCCGACCCTAACCGGACATCTGTGCTTTGTTAAGCCGGACATCTAGGTTTTGCGCTTACAAGTTCCGTAATTCTACGGACGGCTCAACGGGCACCTGACAGCTATCCTTCGGTCATGGAAATCTTCAATTCGACCCCCATCCTTTGGCTGCTGCTCCCCGCCGGAGTCGCCGCAATCATCGCCGCGTACGACATCCGGTATCGCAGTTACACGCCGACCACCGCCTTGATCAGGCTGCGGGCGAACGGCACGCCGATTCCGGTTACCAAGTCGTAGCCGATTCCGGCCTGGAATCCGGCGACCGGACTTGCCGTCGGACACGGCGATGCCGGATCGACCGGCGTCGAACCCGATCCGGGAATGGACGCGCACGCCGGCAGTTGGGAATTATTGCCGAACACGACATCGTAGAAGGTCTGCCCATAGAGCGGCGAGGCGTAGATCTTGTACAATTGCGGGTTCGGCAACCCCAGCCGATACGCGTGCCCCGCCGGGCCCTTCTGACAGGCGGGTGTGGCAGCACATGCCTGCAGGACGAGCGACCACATCGCTGCCATCTCGGGCGCCGCGATCGACGTCCCGGCAAAAGCCCCGAACTGCGGCGCGCCGAACGCGGCGTTTTCCACGACGTCAACGCCGGTAACGCCGTCCGCTTCGAGCGACACGTCGGGCGTGTTGCGGAAGGACGTGGTAATACCCGAAACCCCGTTTTGATAGGCCGGCAACGCAAAGTACTTTGAGGTACCGCCGCCGCTTGCGCTTTGAAAGGCGCCGCCACCGGTCTGAAGTCCCCACCCGGTAATCGGCGCAATCAAGCGACCCGCATTATCAAGCGGCGTGGTCACCCCGCCGACGGAAACCACGTTTGGATCGGAGCCGGGATAGCTCACGCAGAGCTGATTTTCGAATGGCTGGCCCGGCCCCGGACCACCGTTGGGCAGGCATTCGAGCGCACCCCAATCGCCTGAGGCCACCATGACGGCGATGCCTTGCGCGGCTGCCGTCTGAAAGAGTTGCGGTGCGATGCCGGTCCCGTTTGATTGAAAATCGTCGCCGACGTCATCTTGTTCGCCTTCGCCGATGCTGAGCGAAAGAATGTCCGCGACATTGTCGTTGAGCGCTTGCGCAACCTCGAGTTTATAGAGGCTGATCCCTTCGAGATGCACGCCGGCGCCGCCGCCGTTCGGTTCATACGCCAAGTAAAACAACACGTTCGCACCCGGCGCGAGTGACGCGATCTGCTGTGTGTCCAATTGCGCTTCGCCATCTTCGGGATTACAGGCCGCAGACGGGCCGGCAGCCGGAATCGTGCACGGTCCGGTCGCCGGCGGCGGCGTTGCAAACGTTCCCGGCGTACTTCCGGTGCCGGTATCGGTCACGTTTACTTGCGTAACGGGCGCCACCCCCGTAGCGTTAAACAGCGTTTTGTACGCCACAAGATCGGGAGCGCTGATGGGACCTGTTCCGATGATACCAATCGTGATACCATGGCCGGTGTAGCTTGCATTGTATGCACCGCTGAAGTCAAAGGCGCGTGCGAGCTGTTGCGGCGAGTATCCGACCTCGTTCGGAAGCAGCAAACCATTGCGCACGATATGCGATGCCGTCGGGACGGTATAGTTCGTTGCGTCGGCGATACCGCGTACGGGAAGGCCGGCCAGCGCCGCCGGTGTCGCGACGGGAGCGTAGAACGTGTGGCCGTTTTTGCTATACATCGAGAACGTCGTTCCCAGCGCGCTCTCGACTTGCGCTTGCGTGCCGGAAACCGTAATGAACTGGCGCTGCTTCCAGGCGTGAACCGCTAGTCCGTGCGCAGTGAGATATGCGCTTACGGTCGCATAGTCCGCCGGCGTTGCACCGAAACGATCGGCAACTTGCTCGGGCGTCAGAAATTGCTGGTAGTTCCCCGAGGTCGGCATGCTTACGGTCGATGCATATTGCGCGAGACCCGCTTCATCGCGCATCTTCACGGCGACGTTGAGTGACACCGTGCCGAGCGAAGCCCGCCCGATCAGCGCGGCCCCCTGGGTGATTTCCGCCCCATAAAAAAGCGGCGAAACCGTCGTGCTTGCCGGCGCGCCGGCAACCGGCGCGATTGCGGGATGAGGCGCGGACGACGATCCGCCACCCGCGCAATGAGAAAGACTGAGACACAGAGCGACGCCTGCTCCCGCGAGACGAACGATCGATCGCATTAGCGGCCACCCTTTCTCAGATGCTGCCCGAGTATTTTGAAGCCGCCTTGCGCGATGGCACTCTGAAACGCCCGATAGCGCTGCATGCGCCGTCGCTCGAGCATTCGGTCAAACGACGTTCGCGCAAGCGCGAGCGGCGAGACGGACGACACGCTTCGCTGTGTCGACTGGGTTCCGGCGACCGACGCGTTGTTCAGCGCAAGCGTTTCGCTGATGGTTGTAATCTGTTGCGGAGTCGTACTGAAAAACGCGTCGCTCAATAAACTGTAATCGTAATAGGCTTGTACGGCATCATTCAGCGTTACGCACACGACGCCCAGTCCCGGGTTGACATATTGCGTAACCGTTTCGGTTTCGGTGGTGCCGAGCACCGGATCCAGCCGCGTGATGGTTTGCTGAAGTTGCGCGATCTGCCCCTTGGGAGCCGGAACAGGCGCGCATACACCGGACACGCTCGACTGCAGCGTTATCGTGTCGATCTCCGCATAGAGAACGGGAGCCGAGCCCGCGCCGGGATACCAATCGGAGATCGTGCCGCTGCTCGGGGTGCCCGCAACATTGGTCGAAATCGGAATGACGAAAGTCGGTGCCGGAGTCGGCGCGGGCGGAGGTGGCGGGGGCGCTGTGGCGAGCGCCCGCGGTGCGCTAACCGTAATGGTTACGGGCGTGCTGCCGATCGTCGTTGCTTGATACGAGCCGGCTGCGTTCCCCGTAACGATGATGTGCGCCGTCGACTTGTCCGGAAAGGTCATCGTGTTGGAATAAGAACCATCCGTAGCGACGGTCCTTGCAATCGTCGTGGTGTCCGGATCGGTTTCCAGAAACGCCACGGCGCCGTTGTTTGAGAAACTCTGCGCGATTTCCGGGATCGTATCGACCAGGTAGGTTCCCGGATACGTGTTCTGCGTTTTCACGCCGAACGAGTCCGTTGCGATCGTGCCTACCAAGGAAACGGTTTGGGTCGCACCGGCAATTGCGTACGAGTAGAACGACTGCGTCGTCGTGACCGAGGTTTGCAGCGGCGCCGTGTCCGTTTCCACGACCGTGTAGCGGACGAGTCCGGGTGTCGTTGCATTCGACTGACTCGTGTACGTCGAGTTGGGCGCAACGGTCACCGTTTGCGCAATCGCCGTCGTCGTCGTCAGGGGCGGGATGATCGCCGCCGGCGCGGGCAAGGGCCGATTGATGGTCTCGGTCATCGAACCCGTGTACGCGAACGTGTCGGTTGCTGCATCCGGGCGCGTCGAAACGACGTCGACGACAACCGATCCGTTCGCTTTGCTGACCGGATCGGAAAGCGTGATTTTTCCGCTGCTGTTCGTCGTATTGGCGGTGAGCGTGATCGCATTGGGAGTACCGGCCGCCGACGTCGTGCCTAAGACGGGGTCAGCGGTAATCGTCAACGCATTGAGATATGGATCGCCGAATGCGTCGCTCTCCGAGGCCGTGATGATCGTCGAACTGCCGACGAAGATCGGCGTGGCGGACGGTGTAATCGCGAATTGCGGTACGGGCGCTGCAGGAGCATTCGCCGGCGCGACCGCGTAGAATGCGTAGGGTGCCGCACTACCGCCCGGATGCGATACACTCGGATAGGCCGGATTGATGTCATTCGTCACCGTCGTGCCGGCGAACGTCGCCGTGTCGATATCGACGTAGCCGCCCGCAGTCGCATTCACGACCGCTAAGCGGACAATCTGCCCTGCCGCCGGTGCGCTAGCGGTTAAAGCAACTTTCAGCGGCTTGAGGAGCGTCGCGCCACCCAGATCGATGCTGAAGCCGCCGAGCAGCGCGCTTCCTACCGGAACCGCTTGCGGTTGTCGGCCGCGCGTTTGAAATGCGCGCGGTAAGCTTGAGGCCGTATACATCGTGACGCTTACCATCGTTGTCGCGCTCAGCGCGCCGGCGCCAATCGTTACCGTTGTCGTTTGACCGTTGAACGTTGCGCTCACCGTCCCGCCGGCTCCGGCACTAACCGATTGCGTCGTTGTGCTCGACGTAGGCGGCGGAGGTGGCGTCGGCGTTGGCGTTGTGGCCGGCAGGGGATTTCCCCCGCCGCCGCCGCTACCGCCGCTACCGCCGCCACAGCCCGACACGACAATGGCTGCCGCAAGAAACGCATATCGCAAACGAAGCACCCGACCGACCTCCCAAAAAAAGGCCGCTTGCATGAAATGCGAGCGACTGACCGTGCGGCAAATGCGTGATATCCGCGCACGATCCCTGTTAGCAATATTGTGAGTTGACACGCGTATTCGGCCCGATCGAGCCTTTATTAAGAAAAAGACCGGGGCGCCTTAACGTCGCTTCCGCCGACCGGATTCGCGCCCTGCGGCAAGCATACGGCCGCACCCCGCTCCCGAGTATGGGGGAAAACCCTCGGGCCTCCCCGCCAGACCAAGCGCTCGTTGGGCAAATTGGTAGCGACGAACGGCCGGGAGTGAACGTTATGGCAGTTGTTGTAGTCACACAGGTCAATTGACCGCCTAGGAGTCGTCCTTGAATCGTCCTACGATCGGCCTCGTCGCCATCGCCGCGCTGGCGCTCGCGTCCAGTGCCGTCTCCGTCGCCCAGACCAGCCCGCCCGCCCAGCCGACCGCCGTACCGGCCTCGACGCCACCCCCCGCGGCGTCCGGCCGCCGCGGCCGCGGTTCATCCACTCCCGCGCCCGGCTCGAGCGCGACGGACGTGCCCGAGCCCCCGCAGTTCTCGACGATGGACGGCGTGTGGGAAGTGCAGATGCAGCCCCCGCTCGCCACGCGCGCGATCTATTCGCACCTCTATGTCACGCAAAAGGGCGACCAGCTCACCGGAACGTGGCGGCGCGACGCGAAAACCAATCTCGCGTTCACCGGCACGTTCGATGGACGCCTTTTCAAACTGGCGATTACCGACGGCACGAAGACGTATTTGATGGCGGGCTACGCCGAAAACTTCGGCGACATGGTCGGCCTGTTCACCGACGGCGATCCCAAGCACGACGGTACGCCTTTTACGGCATCGCATCGCAAGAAAGAGAAACTGGGCGCGGGTTAGGTTCGCAATGGCAAGCGAAGATCGTACGTTCGGGTTCCGGACGCGGGCACTCCACGCGGGCACGCCGCCCGATCCCGAAACCGGTGCGCGCGCGCAACCAATCTATCTCTCGTCGAGCTTCGTGTTCGATTCGGCCGAACATGCCGCCGAACTCTTCGCACTGCGAACCTACGGCAATATCTATTCGCGGATCGGTAACCCGACCGTCGCCGCTTTCGAAGAAAAGATGGCGAGCCTCGAAGGCGGGCTCGGCGCGGTCGCAACGGCTTCGGGATTGTCTGCGCAACTGATGACCATTCTTGCGCTCGCCCAGGCCGGCGATCATATCGTGACGTCGACCAACGTATACGGCGGCACCGTTACGCAGTTCTCGGTAACGCTCAAACGCATGGGTATCGAAGCAACCTTTGTGCCGGTCAACGATCTGGACGCGGTTCGTGCTGCATTTCGTCCCGAGACCAAGGCGCTGTACGCGGAAACGATCGGCAACCCGGCCGGAAACGTCGCCGATCTTCAGGCACTGGCGGCAATTGCGCACGAGAACGGCGTGCCGCTCATTGTCGACAACACGTTTGCTTCACCGTATCTCTGCCGCCCGATCGAATGGGGTGCCGACATCGTGGTCCAGTCGGCGACGAAGTTCATCGGCGGGCACGGCACCTCGATCGGCGGCATCATCGTCGAATCAGGAACGTTCCCGTGGGGGGTGGGCAAACATCCGTTGCTGTCGTCACCGAGCCCGGGCTACCACGACATGAATTTCGCCGAAACGTTCGGCGAATACGCATTCCTCATGCGTACGCGGGTGGAAGTCTTGCGCGACGTCGGGGCGTGTTTGTCGCCGATGAACGCCTTCATGTTCATTCAGGGACTCGAGACGTTGCCGCTGCGCATGCAGGCGCATGTCGAAAACGCGCGTATCATCGCGAATTTCCTCAAAGGGCGCGAAGAAGTCGCCTGGATCTCCTACGCGGAGCTGCCGGACGATCCGTCGTACGCGCTCGCGCGCAAGTATCTGCCGAGCGGCGCCGGTTCGATTTTCACGTTCGGCTTGCGCGGCGGTCGCGAAGCGGGCCGGGTCTTCATTGAATCGCTCGAGCTGTGGTCGCATCTGGCGAACGTCGGCGATGCGAAGAGTCTGGTCATCCACCCGGCGTCAACGACGCACCAGCAACTGACCGACGAAGATATGATCGCATCGGGTGTGAAGCCCGAGATGATCCGCTTGTCGGTGGG
>Ga0302326_10029190_pt1 | contig 11073 bp, 11 predicted proteins | sample Palsa_T0_3_FD_202264 | JGI IMG/M metagenome (GOLD analysis project Ga0302326, IMG submission 202264) | Peat permafrost microbial communities from Stordalen Mire near Abisko, Sweden - Palsa_T0_3 | ecosystem: Environmental > Terrestrial > Soil > Palsa > Peat permafrost | place: Sweden: Abisko...
ACCAGTAACCACCACCGCCGGGCCGCGGCGTCTGACGACGCCGCGGCCCTCCGAGTGAATTAACCACCACGGCCGCAGTCCCTTAACGGGGCTGCGGCCGTGTTCCGATCCGGCGTCTTTGAATCATGAGAGGGGTGCGGATAGCCACGAGAACGCGGGGGAGCAGGGTGCTTCAGGTCTTCGCGCTATCGGCGCGAAGACCTGAAGCACCTTCCGGAAGGGCAACCGCGATTCCCGCAGCGCAGCAGGGGCGCGACGGAACGGCGCTCGCGGCCCTTCGGCGCGGGCTGTTGGCGGTAAGCCTGGCGGTGAGCCTGGTCGGAGCCCTGGCTTTTCCCGGCATTGCAACAGCGCAGGCGAACGCAGCTTCCAGCGGCGCGTCGCCCAGCGCTACAAATACGGGACCGACGGGCGGCGCTAGCGCGCCACCCGCCGGCCTCCATGAAGAAGCGGTGTCGCCGACGGCGCCAGCGCCGCTGACGCCATCGGCGTCACCAGCGCCGACGCCCGCGAAAACCGCATCGGCATCGGCAGCATCGGCGCCGAAAGCGCCGGCGCATCGCTCACACAAGGGGAAGAGAGCGCCCGCTAAACCGCCGGGATGGGTTATCCAATCGAAGGTTCAACTGGCATTGGAGTCCGACCCGCGTTTCAAGAACGTTCGTGCGACAATGACGCAGCCGGGCGTGATCGTGCTCGAGGGCCAGGTCTTCGACGATGATGCGAAGACCTCCGCACAGCAGACGGCGGCGGGCGTCGAAGGTGTGAATCGCGTAATAAATGCACTCACAACCAACTCGCTGCAATGGCTGCAGGCGCAGAATCGCATCGGCCAGGCCTTGCAGCGCAACGGCCTTCCACTGGTCAGCGTCAAGGTTATCGGCAAGACCGCGTATCTCAGCGGACAGGTCAGGAGCGATCTCGAGAAGGATAAAGCCGCGCAGGTGGTGACTTCGACGGAGCCGGATATCACCGTGGGCACGAACTTGATTAACGTCGTGCCGTGAGATTTGGGAGCCAATGATTCCGCATAGCGCGGGCGCATGAAACTTTGAAACTGATGGGTCGCTGCGGCCTCTGGCGATTGCATTGGCGCACGCGATGCCGAAAATGGTCGCATGAGTAAATTGACCGCCGTGCTCGGCAGCGTGACTCCGCCCGGGCGTCTCTTGAAGGCGCTAACCGCGATGACTGCGGCAGCGCATTCCGCCGATCCTGCACTCGAAATCGACATCCTGAACCTGGCCGACGTGCGAATCTCCTTCGCCGATGGCCGCGCGCCGGAAGCCTACAACGACGACACCGCAGCGGCCGTCAGCCGTATTGCGTCGGCCGATATAGTGGTGTTTGCAAGCCCGGTTTATCGCGCGTCGTTCACTGGCGCGCTCAAAAATCTGATCGATCATCTGCCGGTCGAGGCGCTGATTGGTAAGCCGTGCGGAATCGTCGCGATGGGCGCGACGGCGCATCACTTCCTCGGCGTCGAATGGCATCTGCGCGATGTCTTGACGTGGTTCGGCGCGATGGTGCCGCCGACGGGCGTCTATCTGTCATCAGCCGATTTCGTCGATGGCGCCCTAGCCGATCGTGCGAGAGCGGATCTAGCGGCACTGGCCGATGCCCTGTTAAGACTGCGGGCGATTTCGACTGGCGCCGGAAAGCCGCTGGGACCGCTCCCACTGGCAGCGCGCCGAAGCTAGTCGAATCGCCCGCGAGCGTTAGCGCTGGTCAGGACTTCTTTTCGAGATGGCCGCCGAATTCGTAGCGCATCGCGGAGAGCACCTTGTCGGCGAAATCCGCCTGCCCGCGCGAGGTAAAGCGCGCAAACAGCGCGGCGCTCAAGACGTTGGCCGGGACGCCCTCGTCGATCGCCGCATCAACCGTCCAGCGGCCCTCGCCGGAGTCGGAGACGCGGCCGGCGAAGTTTTTGAGTTCAGGATCGCCGACCAGTGCGCTGGCGGTGAGGTCGAGCAGCCACGACGCCACCACGCTGCCGCGCCGCCAGACCTCGGTGATATCGGCGAGGTTGAGATCGTACTTATAAAGCTCGGGATGCCGGAGCGGTGTCGTTTCCGCGTCGTCGGTCTGCTTTTCGTTGCCGACGTTCGCACGGCGCAGGATATTGAGGCCCTCCGCGTAGGCCGCCATCAGGCCGTACTCGATACCGTTGTGGACCATCTTGACGAAGTGGCCGGCGCCGTTGGGGCCGCAATGGAGGTAGCCGTGCTCGGCGGTGCTGCCGGTGACTTTTTCACGGCCGGGTGTGCGCGGCGCGGAATCCATCGGCGGGGCGAGCGTCGCGAAGATTGGATCGAGGTGTTTGATTACGGCAGGCTCGCCGCCGATCATCTGGCAGAAGCCGCGCTCGAGTCCCCAGACGCCACCGCTGGTGCCCGAATCGACGTAGTGGAGACCCTTGGCCTTGAGCTCCCCGGCACGGCGGATATCATCGATATAGTAGGAGTTGCCGCCGTCCACGATGATGTCGCCCGGCTCGAAGCGGCTCGCGAGATCGTGGACCGTCTGCTCGACGACGGCGGCCGGCACCATCATCCAGGAGACGCGCGGCTTGACGAGTTTGGCGGCAAAGTCGTCGAGTGAGGAAGCGCCGGTCGCGCCCTCGCCGGCGAGTTCCGCGACGGCCTTGGGACTGACGTCAAACACCACGCATTGATGGCCGCCGTGCAACAGGCGCCGCACCATGTTCGCGCCCATTCGGCCGAGTCCGATCATTCCGATTTGCATCTGGTCCGCTCCTTGTCGAGAGGTTGGAATCGTATTGTACAGGCTTCTAACTAATCTGCGTGAAAGGCGCCGTTGAGTCCAAACCTGTCCGCCGGCGCCGCAGGACTAACCCTTCGCCGCCAAATGATGATAATGGGAAAACAGTATCATTGAACGTAAGCGCCCAGATCGGGCCGCGGAGAACATGTCATGAAGTTTATGTACTTCTTTTTGCCGAGCTTGCCGGCGACGATGGAAGAGCGGAAGCGGCTGCGGCCGATCGGGCATCATCCCGAGCGCTGGCAGCGGATGATCAACGAGGTCACCGAGATCGCGCAACTATGCGAAGAAGTGGGCTTCGACGGGGTGTGCTTTCCGGAACATCATCTGCACAGCGAAGGGATCGAGATGGGCAGCCTGCCGGTGCTCACTCAGCACGTGATTCACAACACCAAGCACATCAAGGTGGGACCGATTGGATACGTACTGCCGGGATGGAATCCGCTGCGCCTCGCGCTCGAAATCGCATGGCTCGATCAATTGACGAAAGGACGCACCTTCGTCGGCTTCGCGCGCGGCTATCAGACTCGCTGGCTGAATCAGATGGCGCAGAAGATTCACGTCGGCGCCACCGCGAGCGACAAGAGTGAGGGCGACCGCGTCAATCGCGAGGCCTTCGAGGAGGTGTTTCGCTTCCTGAAACTGGCGTGGGGCGACGAGCCGTTCCGTTTCAAGGGCAAGTACTATGAATATCCTTCGCCACAGGCGGGAACTCCGTGGCCGGCGCATGAGTGGACGCGCGAGTATGGCTTCCCGGGCGAGGTCGATGATCAAGGGCGCATCCAGATGATGAACATCGTGCCGAAGCCGTTCCAACGGCCGCATCCCACGTTGTTCCAGGCGTTTTCAGTCAGCGAGGAAACGATTCGATGGTGCGCGCGGGAAGGAATCATCCCGACCATCCTGCTGCCGCAAGCGCCGGTGGTGCGCAAGTTCGTCGAGGCGTATCAGGAGGAGTCGCGCAAGGTCGGACGCAACCTGAAGCTCGGTGAAAACGTTGGTGTGGTGCATACGGTCAACTTCGGCGATTCCAAGCAGCACGCGCGGAAATTGGCGGAGGACGGCGTGCTCAGCGCATTCCAGAAATTCTTCCATCATTTCGGCTTTTCGGAAGCCTGGCGCGAGCCCGAGGACGAGGTGAAATATCCCAGCGGCAAGACGATGCTGCCGGCCTCCGAGATCACGCTGGATCGCTTCGAGCGATCGGGGTTCTCGTTCACGGGAACAGCCAGCGATGTGCAGCGCGATTTCGATGCGATGGTCGAGAATGCTCACCCGGAATGGTTCGTGTGGCAGGGCGATCAGGGTCTGCTGCCGCTCGAAATCGTGAAGGATCAGGTGAGGACCTTCGGCAAGGAAATCGTCAAACGCTACAAGTAGAACGAACGCATCGAAGGAGTCCGCTTATTCATGTCGGAACAGGCAGCACAGCAGCAACGGTTTTCATTAATCACGGAGAAGAGTCTCGCCGACTTGAGCAAGCTGGTCGGCGTTACGATCGAAGATACGCTGGAGCCGTGGTGTCACGAGGCCACGCGCGACAACATTCGTCACTGGGCGCATGGCATCGGCGACGACAATCCATTGTGGTGCGATCCGCAACACGCAAAGCAATCGAGCTATGGGCGATTGGTAGCGCCGCCGTCGTTCATCTATCCACTCAATCGGGTCTTCAGTGGATATGTCGGCGGACTGCCAGGGGTGCATGCGATGTTCGCTGGCATGGACGTCACCTGGCATCACCCGATGCTGCATGGCGATGAGTTCACGACCAAGGTCTGGCTCAAGGATCTGGTGGAGCATCAGACGCGCTTTGCGGGAAGATCGATTCAGCAGATCTATCGCTGCGAATTCTTCAATCAGCAGAACGAGATGGTGGCGGAAGGCGATAGCTGGTGCTTTCGCACCGAGCGCGATACGGCTCGTGAGCGCGGCACGAAATACACCGAGGTCAAGGCGAAGGAGGCGGTGTATTACACGCGCGAGGACCTTACCAAGATCTTCGGACTATACGAGGCCGAAGAGGTTCGCGGATCGAAGCCCCGTTATTTTGAAGACGTCAAAGTTGGCGACAAGCTGCAGACGATGGTCAAGGGACCGATGACGGTAACCGGTTTCATCGGCTTCGCGCAGGGATGGGGCGGGCTGTATATTCGGGCGAACAAGCTCGCGTGGAAGCAATTGCAGAAGCATCCGGGACTGGGCATCGCGAACAAGTTCGGCATCCCGGACGTGCCCGAGCGGGTGCATTGGGAAGATGACCTTGCGACTTTGGTAGGTACGCCGGCGGCCTATGACTACGGTCCAGAGCGATGCTCATGGATGACTCATCATCTTACGAACTGGATGGGTGATGCGGGTTTCCTGAAGCACATCGCGGTGGAGATACGCCGGCACAATCCGGTTGGTGATACGTTGTACATCAACGGTGAAGTCACGCGCACGTTTAAAGAGGACGGCGCCAATCTCGTCGAGATCAAGCAGACGGCGACGAACCAGGACGGCGAGCTGTCGGTGAGGGCGACAGGGATAGTGCGGCTGCCCTCACAAGCGGCCGACAAGAGCTAGTGACTTAGGTTGTAACTGCGACGGCGATGAATCGAGCCGTCGTGAAATGACGGCGAGTAAAGCAACAGCGCCGCTCCTGTGAAGGGGCGGCGCTGCTGGTTCGATGATCTTGTCATGCGGCGCAGCTCAGGCGCCACATTCAGAGGCCTGTTTTCACGGTACGACGATTTGATTGATCTGCGGGAGTTCCTTTTGAATCACGGACTGCGGCAGCGGGGCGTAGAAGAGCGGGGCAGCATACTTCTGGCCGTCGGTCAGCGCCCACTTCAGGAACTGGACGATCTCTGTGCCGGTCTGCTTGTCAGTCTGATTTTTGTAAACGAGCAGCCAAGTGAAAGAGGAAATTGGATACGCGTCCGGACCCGGCGCGTCAGTGATTGAGACGCGAAAGTCATCCGGCATGTTGGCAGCCGCACCGGCCGCAGCCGCGGTGACGCCCTCGAGGCTCGCGGTTACCCAATTGCCATCGTGGTTCTGGATTCCGACGAACGGAATGTGGTTGGCGAGCGCGTAGGTCAGTTCGCAATAGCCGATCGCGCCCTCGGTTTGCTGAACCATCCCGGTTACGCCTTCGCTGCCCTTGCCACCGAGGCCTACCTGCCATTTGAGCGAAGTGCCCTTGCCAACCTTCTGGGCCCATTCGGGACTCACCTTGCTGAGGTAGTCAGAAAATATGAAGGTGGTGCCGCTGCCATCGGAGCGATGCGCGGTCACGATAGGTTCGTCGGGGAACTGGACGCCCGGATTCAATTTAGCAATCGCGGGATCAGTCCACTTGACGATGTTGCCGAGGAAGATATCGGCGATAACGGGGCCGGTAAGGCGAATCGAATTCTTGACCGTGGGGAGGTTGTACATCACGACCACGGCGCCCATCACCGAAGGAAAGTGCAGGACGGGACCGGGCATCGCGGCAACCTGCTTGTCGTTGAGCGGAGCATCGGAGGCACCGATATCGACGGTCTTGTTGCGCAGCATCATGATGCCGCCGCCGGAGCCGATCGACTGGTAGTTGAAGCGAACCGCGGTATCGACCTTGGTGTATTCGTCAAACCACTTCGAGTAGATGGGATAGCCGAAGGTGGAACCCGCACCGTTGATGAGCAAAGCGCTGCGCGCAATGCCGAACAGCAACGGCGCCAATAACATCGCGGTGCAAACCGCTAATACCCGATAACCCTTTCGCATCTCTCCTCCTTACGGCTCCGCGCTTTCAGATCGCGGCTGGCCGAACATAGGCAGGGATTGTTACCGGGATATTACACCTGAATTATCATCGGAGTAATTCGCTTTACTATTCGAGCGCCACGAAACGGATACCACGGTATGCTAATACGTGCTCAGTCTGCGTGACAAATGTAATGTGCGCGATTATCGCTTAATCGCCCACAGATTGGCATTCGGAAGAGGCTGGGCGGGGCAGTCTCTGAACGGCCGCCAACTTGCAAACTTTGGCAAACCTTTAAAGAGGGTGGGGATTTCGTCTATAGGTGTCTGATCTAGAAGCCGGCGGGACAGACATCCAAATGAAAGAAGCGGATTTGCAGCGGATCGAGACGATCAGCGACGACTACTTCGACGAACAGTTTCCGCTGGCGCCGATCGACGACCATATGATCCATCAGACGCCGGACCCTATCCGCGTCATGTGGTCGAGCGATCCGCGCACCTACGAGCGTTATTGGGTCATCTGTCACGACACCAGCGGCGACCTGATTCTCGTGACGGGCGGCAGTTTCTACCCCAGCCTCGATACCGCGGAGGCGTACGCCATCGTGAATTATCGGGGGGACCATCGCTCGGTGCGCGCGTTCCGGCGCCTCGGAGCGGATCGGATGAACCTGCACGTCGGGCCGCTCAAGCCGACGATCATCAAAGGGATGCGGCTATGGCGTTTTGTCCTTGAGGAGAACGAATGGGGGATCAGCTACGATCTTCATTGGCACGACACCAAGCGGCAGATTTACCACGCCTCCACGCTGCCGGTGGGCAGCGGCTATCCGCGCGGACGGCAGAGCGACATCACGGCAGGATTCGAAGGCTTCGGCGCGGTGGAGGGCTGGGTTAAGGTGGGCGACCGGCGGATCGAATTGAGCCGGGAGACCTGCGGGGGGACGCGTGACCGCCACTGGGGCATCGGGCGCGGCGTCGGCGGTCCGAATTTGCAGTTAGGGAAAACCTTGCCCGCGGGATGGATCGGCGGGAACTGGATTTCTTTTAAAGATTTTGCGATTTGGGGCAATACCGTGCTGTATAACTTCGGCGATCCGCGGCCGCGAATGGGCAAGGTCGTGAAGACGGATCGGCGGCTCAGATTCGAGCCGAACACGCATATATTTCTCGAGGGCGAGATCGATTATACGCTCGGTGACGGAACTATGAAGCGGGTGAATTTTCGGCGCATGGGATTCCAGACCGCATACATGCGCTGCGGTATGTACGGGGGCACTCCCGACAAGAATATCCATCATGGCGTGTACGTTGGCGATAACGTGGTCGAGGGCGATCGCTTCGACGTCACGCAGGCCGGCGTGCGGCAACGATTGATCGGTCTCGATGAACATCAATGCGAAGTGACCTGCGACGGCGAGCGGATTATCGGGATTCTGCAACCGCTCGAACCCGACGCCTATGAAGCGTGCGTGAAGAAGCTGCCGGGGTGGAGGTTCCTGGAATGAAAGAACCGGTGGGCGACGCCGTCAGCATCCTGCGGGAGCGGCTGCGCGAATTCATCCAGGCGCAGGAGCCGCAGGCGGAAGGTATAGAGGTGGGCAACCTCGCGCCGTTGACGGCCGGCAACACCCGCAATGCGTGGTCGTTCGATGCGAGCTGGAATGAAGGCGAGATCAAACGGACGGCCGGATGCGTGATGTTGCGCAAGGCCGAAGCCGGTCAACTCGAGACCCCGCTAATTCCGGAGTTCGAAGTCATTCGGCGACTCGGAAAAACGGGGCTGCCGATTCCGCAGGCCTTTTGGATCGATCCTGAAGGCAAGTGGCTGGAGCGTCCCGCGTTCATCCTGGAGCGGGTGGCAGGGACCTCGGATTTCCCGGCCCTGATGAGACCAGAGGGCGCAGAGATGAGCCGGGGCGTCGCGGAGCACCTGGTGGAAGTCGGCGCGCAGTTGCATACGGCTGATTGGAAGGCGCTGGGACTGGATTTCCTGCCCGCGACCACGATCAAGACCGCGGCGGCGCAACAGGTCGAATACTGGGAGTCGCTGTTTCGCCGGCATCGGCTGGAGCCGCATCCGGCAATGGTCGCCGCTTTCATCTGGCTCAAGGAACATCAGCCGGTTGCGGACCGAATCACGGTCGTACACGGCGATTTCCGCTACGGCAATTTGCTGTACGAGGGCAAGCGCATCAACGCGTTGCTGGATTGGGAAATGGTCCACCTGGGCGATCCGGTCGAGGATTTGACCTGGGCGTATCGGGCGCTATGGAGTCCGGCGGGAGTAATGTCGCTGGAGGAATTCACCGATCGTTACACGAAGGCGAGCGGAATCCCGGTGCATCCGGATAACCTATTGTTCTACCGGCTGTTCAATGAAATGAAGCACGCGATTATCTCACTCACCGGCGCGAAATCATTCAACGACGGACGGACGCGAAATATAGTCATTGCGGACCGGGCGGCTACGGTCACTAGCTATCTCATCCAGTTCTTCGACTGGCTACCGGAAGTGAAAGTGGGGAAGGCGTCGTGATCAGGCCGACTGTCGGAGAACTGTTGAGTGGGGTCGCGGTCAGCCTGCGCGAGCGCGTATTGCCGGAGATTCCGCCGGGAGTGACGCGGCGGCAGATCCAGGCGGCGATCGGAATCATCCGGCGGGTGGCGCTGGTCTGGGATAAGACGGGGCCATACTTTTACGCCGACAACCAGGATATCGAGGAGACGCTGCGGCGACTGCTGCCGGTGCTTCAACGGGTCGTTGCCGATGAAGCTGACGCGCAACTTGAAGCGGTTTCGATGAAGCTCCGCAGCACGCTCGAACAGTCAAGCCAGCCCGCTGGCCCGTATCCTTCGCCGGCGGTACTCGGCGATCGCAATATTGAATTGCAGGGGCTGCTCGCCGAGCTGGAGGAAGTGCTACACGAGAATCCGGCGGCGAAAACCACCGGCCGATTGGAAATCGACTCGGTCGTGAGGGCCTTGCTGCGGCGGATGCTGGCGCGCGAGCTGGAGATCACGTCACCGGCGCGGTGAAACGTTGAGATGCCCTCGCGAACGCCTCATAAGCTGCGTCTGATTTTCTCTACCGCGTCGAGCGAGGAGCAGGCGCAGTCGATCGCGCAAGCGCTGGTTTCCGAGCGGCTTGCGGCGTGCGTTAATATCGTAGGACCGATTCGCTCGATTTATCGCTGGCGCGACGCGATCGAAGACGATCGGGAGTTCCTGCTCCTTATCAAGACCCGCGCCACGTTGTTCGTCAAAGTGGAGAAACGGATTCGCGAGCTCCACAGTTACGAAGTCGCCGAAGTAATCTCATCGAGTATCGATCGCGGGTCGCCGCCGTACGTCAAGTGGCTGCTGGAAGCGACGGCGGGTGGCCGCGTGCCGAAGCCGTCGAAGAGAAGCCAGCCCAAAGAGCTACGCGGCAGCCGGAATTAGCCGATTGCCGCGCAACACTGAGATAGTCAGTCAAATACTACTTCGGTTTATCCTCTGAGCCGAAGCCGCCGGCCTCGGGCCGATGTCCATATATATCTTCGACGTAGTATTCCGACTGATAGGTTGCGGGCCGTCCGCCGTAGCCATACTCGAACGCCCATCCGGAGGGATTGCGGAGGTAGAACGAGTACATGTGGTCGTTTGAATGTTTGCCCGGGGTGATGGTGACGGGCAGTTTGTGCTTGCGCACGAGATCGTAGGTCAGGCCGACGTCGTCGAAGTTATCGACCTCGATCATCAGGTGGTTGATGCGGCGGCTCTGCGGGCCGATGCCGAAGGCGACGCTGTGATCGCGGTCGTTGCAATGCATGAAGATCGGCGCGACGACGTTTTTGCCCATGCGGAATTTGTACTCGACGCCGCCGCGCATCCCGAGCGCCGTGTAGAAGCGCTGCGCGGCCGGGGGATCGTCCTGGCGTACGATACAATGGCCCAGGCCACCCGTGCCGGTTTTGAAGCGCCCGTGCATCCCGCGGCCCGGGTGAAACGGTTTGCTGAAGTGGACTTCGGGACCGTGGAAGATCTCGACCGGGTTGCCGCCCGGATCGGAGAGCTTCATCACTTCGAGCACGCGGCGCTCCGCGGCTTCCTCTTCCGAACCAACGCGAAACTTGATTCCGGCCGCCTCGAGCTGATGCTGCATCTCGGCGAATTCCGGCGCGCCGGCAACGCGGAAGCCGAGGTATTCGAGGTCGTCGGTGCCGTTGTCGTGAAGCACCAGGCGATGATGCCAGTAGTCCATGCGCAGGTAGCAGCGGTCGCTCTCGCCATCGTCGGCTAGCTGCATCCCGATGATTTGCGTGGCGAAGCTTTGCCATTCGTCCAGCTTTTTGACGCCGATACCCATGTAGCCCAACTCGGTTACCTGGACCATTTTTGCCTCCGCGAGTTTCGCCGTTTGCGCCGTGGCCGATGAGCGCCGTTTGACGCCATCGTTCTCTCGGAGGACCGTCGCCGTCAAGCGAAAACGTGGTCGGAAAATAGTTGGCTCGTCATCCAATATCGCAATCGCGACTGGCAGTGTCGCAAACGAGACGGAGCCCGGCG
>Ga0302326_10029193_pt1 | contig 11073 bp, 9 predicted proteins | sample Palsa_T0_3_FD_202264 | JGI IMG/M metagenome (GOLD analysis project Ga0302326, IMG submission 202264) | Peat permafrost microbial communities from Stordalen Mire near Abisko, Sweden - Palsa_T0_3 | ecosystem: Environmental > Terrestrial > Soil > Palsa > Peat permafrost | place: Sweden: Abisko...
CAAGCTTCACGCCACCGAGCATGGTCTTAGCCAGGTCCGATGGGATATTGAAGTCCTTGACCGTGCCGATCAGATTGTAGGCACGCTCCGGTTGAGTCTTGATGAATTCAACGCCTTCCAGCCACCCTTGAGCAAATTTCAGCAAGGTTTGAGGATGCTTCGCGGAAAAGCTGTCACTCACCACCAGAATATCGGCGATCAGACGGTTCGCGATCTTGGTGTCGTAGATCTTCTTCGATCCCGGTCGCTTGGCGACTGCGTCGCTCATGTCTGGGTCCCAAGCCACGGCCGCGTCAACTTTTTCCTGGGCGAAAAGAGTCGCGGGCTCGATGCCATCCTTGGTGTGGATCGCCTGGTTGAAGATTTCATTGCGCTGCGCAGTGCTCAGGCCGGAGGTTTTGAGTCCATTCCACAGCAAGAAGTGCGACGGAGTGTAAGGGGCAAAAGCCACTTTCTTACCAGCCAGGTCCTCGATGCTGTTGATCCCCTGCTTGCCGATGACGCCGTCGGCGCCGCGCGACCAGTCGACCATCAAGAAGGCATGCGACCCGAATCCCTTTTCTCTAAATTGCGCATAATCTTTGGCATATACGTCGGCGGTCGTCAGCATCACGTCAACGTTATCGGTGGCGAGCGCGGCGGCACCCTCGGTCCAATCGTCGATGATCTTAAAAGAAACCTTTAGGCCCTTCTTGCCATAGATGGAATCGGGCTGAGTGTCGAGCCCGCCGTTGGCCACCAACCCCGCGACACATCCGACCCATACGTTGACGCGCACACGGACCTCAGCATCGCTATTGGTCGAAGGTGCTGGCAGCAAGAGAGGCTTCGAAGCATCCACGGTCTCCGCGCTGCCGGATGCGGTCTTGCTCCCGCCGCCCGTCCACTTGCTGAGATCGATGACTCCGTATCGATTCAGGCTGTAGCCCACCAGAGCTACACCAATCAGAAAAATAAGAACCCATCCGCCTCGTTCAATTTTTACCGCCATACTGTTTTCCTCCCCCGCATGTTGCTACAGCAGCCTGAAGGCGCATCCATAACTCGGCCTCTTACGCTCTACCGAAAGGCGCACCCAAAATCACTCCCATCCAAATCCGATGCAAAATCACACTTGCAACCCGGACCCTACGAAGCACGTTGCGGGTCCTTCGCGGCGATAGTTTTTTCCGCACTGGCGGGCGCCGCCGCTTGTGGCGACGCCAGGCCCATCTCGATCTTGAATTGCTTTACCAGTTCGTTGGCCTGGAGTTTCTCGGCTTCATCGTCGATCTTGATTTTCTGCTGATCAACATTGCTCATCGCCAGATCCATGCGCGCTTCGTTGACCGCAGTCGTCTCCTCTATCTTGCGCACCATCTCATCGTGCGTCTGACTGATCCCGGCAACCTCGAATTGTTCCATCGCATCGGCGACTTTCTTTTGCCACTGGGAGCGGCGGTAGTCGGCGATGGCGCCCAACGCCTCCTGCGTCTTCCGGTCCTTTTCGCGCATAAAGGCCTGCTTTACGGCCATGGCCTTGTCGAAGGCGGCGCGAGCGGTCGTGAGCTGGCCCTGATTTCTGGCGAGAGCGCTCTTGGTCTGCTCTAACTGGGCGGCATAAGTGCCGGCGATGTCGTCGCGCCCGGCCTGAATCGCGGTTTTCACCCGCGCGGTCAGGCTGGCCACACTGTCCTTGTATTTCGACTCTTCTCTTTCGAGCAGCGTCACATTGGCCTTTACCATTGCGATGCTTTCGTTCATGCGTGGCACCTGGTCATTCATGTCGCGGATATTCTGCTGGAGAATCATCTCAGGGTCCTCCGCCGCCGAGATGAAGAAACCGACGAACGACCGCATCACTCGCGTTAACCGTTGCCACATACTTCCTCCTGTTCAGGAACGCTGCGCTGTCTTCGATGGGGGCGGCGGCGCATTCACATCGCCCGTCGTGATTGGATTTTCGGCGACAAAATACCCGACCGCCTCGGCGATCTTTTTCTCTTCCTGCTGTTTCTTCAACCGCCAACTGCTAAAACGTTCTTTCTCCCGCGATACTTCTTCATTATTACTCTGGATTTTCGCTCTCTGCTCGGTCACATACTGATCGATCTGAGCCTGAATCCCACTGTTTTCTTTATTCTTACGCGTTTCCAGTTCTTCCGCAGCACGCTGCTGCACCCTTTCGTACCCGTCCAGCGCACGGTCGCGCCGAATTGCGTCCTCGATGACGTCCTTGATGTCGACGCCAGCGGCGTCGAGCGCGACAAGAATCGAGGACTTCTTTACGTCCGATGCTAAATTTCGAAGCCGCTCGCTCTCCAGCATGTGGGAGATCTTGAGGATCGAATAGCCCTGGGGTGGTGGCGGGATTTCCGCCGCCTTGTAGATCTCCTCAAACGAAGTGGGATCGGAGATCGGAGCAGTAAATTTCGGCTCCGCTGCTATGCTGGACGCGATATCAGCCACGCTCTGTGCCGCACTCTTGACCGCGGCCGGGGAGTTTGTCGCATTCGAGGGAGCATTCGAATGGTTCTGTTCGGCGCCGGCCGCGTCGTCGATCGAAACGATGTAGTTGTACCACTTTTTGGACATTTGGCCTCCTGCGTAAACGACGCAACCGCACAGAACAAGGGTCAAACACGGTGACCAGAAGCTAATTCTCACTGCGTCCTTTGTCAAATGTTTTCATATAGTTCCGAGTGCCGGCCGACTCTCAAGGACCCAATTCCGGTATGCCGTAGCATACAGAGACTCGAAATCGACGTCCAACCCATCTAATCGCACGGCTCGCCTCTGTTCAATTCAGCTAGAATGAACGCTCTTACCGTTCAAAATGAACCCCGTTCTTGAACGAATGGGGCTGAGATCAGGAGCTAGCGTGGTTGCCAACGACCTTCCGTCAATACTGAGCCGGGTAGTAGAGATAAAAGCCGAATACGATATTCGTTTGCTCGCACAACAGTTGGGGACAAACTACCGCTCACTCATGTACTGGCTGAGAGGCGAACGGCAGTTGCCCGCAGATCTGTTGCCGAGGATGTGCGTGCTCCTCAGCAATTATGAAGCCCTCGATTTTCTTGAGAGCCAGGCCGGACGGGTGGCGTTCAAACTCCCTGAGCCGGACATGACCATGGAGAGGGAACTGGTAGCGGTTTCCCACCTGATCAGGGAAGTCGGGGAAGCTCTGGAGAGCGTTGCGGAAACCCTCGCCGACGGCGTTGTCGAGGAGGGCGAGTTGCGGACGACAATTCCAAAGCTTGAGGCGGTGATTCAAGAATGCGCGTCCCTTAAGTACCTGTTAGAAGATCTCAGCAAAAAGAGGAAAAAGAAAACGAAGAATCAGCACTGAGAAGGGCGGCCTTGATCCCGGGCGGCCTTGACACTGATTTCACAGGCGCCACGGTAATGCGAGAGAGATAACCTCATGCTCTCAGAGGTGTCCCAAACCCGACTGCTCGGCAACAACCGAGGCCGGTTGCCGTCGGCCCGAAAAGGGCCGGAGTCCGTAACAAGTCCGTTCAGGAATGTTTCATCCCATCCCGCAACTCTGCTAAACGTTTGGATCGAAACGCAAATGATTCTCTCGATCTTATTGCCTTGTCGTATCCCTCATTGGGCATCCTCTCACTCCGAAGGAGACGGGGTCTCTTCCAGCTTGCTCACTCGACTTATGAGCAGTTCAATTTTTTGATGCTGCGCATCGACTTTCCCTTTCAAGCCCAATACATCCCGTTCCAGATTCTGTATCCGATTAAAAGCCGCGCTGAGTTCCGTATCAGAAGCCATAGCAACCATTGTGATGCTCACGATTCGTTGTCCTCAATGCGGTGAAGAGGGTAAATACGTCGCCCCGGAACTGTACTGGATGGCAGATCGCCCGTCTGCTTGTGTGTTTCCCACCTTTCTTTTTTTACGGGGAAGCCCGTGGTGGCTGTCAGGGTCGTCGCTCGGCAGACTCCTTCGAAAATCGGGCTACTGTTTCCAGTTCCCGCTCCCCCGACCAACACGAGATTCGACACCGGTGGTCAGGACTATTTGAACCGAAGAGTTGAGGGTAAGCGGTTCCCGGCCCAATTCCTTACGAAGAGATGTCCAACGTCGCAATCTGCGGGAATGCGGCTGGCCCAATCCAAAGTTCACTGACACGACAAACCCCGGCCATTTAAGACGAGCGCCTTTCGGAATCTTCCCGACCTACCTCCATTGATGTAAACAACAAGGAGGCTGAGGTGCCTATGCCACTACCTTTGGTAGCAGCGTCCGTCAGGGTACTCGTCAGAGCCACAATTAAACCGGAGAGGAAGCAGGCAGTCTCAGAGTCGAAGAAAAGGAGCGGGACGAAAGCAAAGTCCGCGAAAGCGGGTGGCACAATGAGAAGCACAACCTTGATACTCGCCATTCTGTGCTCCTCAGCGGCACTTGCGAAAGATCGCCAGTGGAAAGACGCGAAGGTCATCGACACCACCTCCGAAAAGGGCGGGGCAGTAGTTGTTCCCATCGCGGCGATTGTTGGGGTGCCGATAACGAAGACCTTTTATTGGATCCAGACCGACGACACGATCTACGTTCTTGGCCCCGCTCTCACCAAGCATCAGTTGTTGAACGTGACGTTAAACGGGCCGACCAAAGTTGCCATCGACGGCAAGAACGCGCATATTCTGGGCGATGACGGAAAAGACAAGAAGATGGTGATTGTCGAGAAAGTAATGCGCCCGAAACCTGAAGACCCGCAGTAGCGGCTGCGGGGAAGATGTCGGTCACGCGGGCAACCTCGAGGAATCGGCATTTTGCATAGGACGCTCCAGCTTCTGCGGCAGAATCGAAGGCATCGGGACGAATGGCGTCGGCAGGCCGGCGTGCGCGATGGCCTCCGCTTTTTTCAACAGGAGACGGCCGACTCTCCTGTGCTGGAGGTTGCCCCGATTGGGCTGACAGGAATTGCTCATTTAGCATCGTCTGGATACGCCTCGTCTCTCCGAGAATCGTACACGAGTGCGTTTACAATGCTCCCTACGCTAGTGACGCGACCGAACATCGGGAACTCCCGGAAAGAGTACCCCTTCATGCGCCTCCTTGGTATTACCCTAGTACTTGCCCTGTTCTCCTCCGCCTTGTTCTCGCAGACCTCATCTCTCCATGGAATTGACCCGACTGATCTTGACCGCAAGGTCGATCCCTGCGTCGATTTCTATCAGTTCGCCAACGGCACATGGCGGGCCGACAATCCTATTCCGGCTTCCGTGACGCGCTGGAGCAAGCGCTGGGCTTCGGGCGAGGCAATCAAGGACCAGCTTCGCGAAATCGAAGAACAAGCCGCGAAAGATCATTCTGCCGCTCCAGGTAGTTCGGAGCAGATAATCGGCAACTACTATTCCGCTTGCATGGACGAGTCAAAAATCAATGCGCGCGGCGTTCAGCCACTCATACCATGGTTGGAGCGGATCGACAAAGCCAGGGACATGGCGCACTTGCAGATTGTCATGAGCGACCTCCACGATTTTGGCGTGCTTGCACCTTTTGGCCTAGGCGGCGTCCAAGATCCGCACAAACCCACGTTAGTGCTCGCTGATATTTTTGCGAGTGGATATTCCTTGCCGGACCGGGACTATTACCTCAAGCCCGATGCCCGCTTCAAGGATGCCCGCGATAAGTATCAGGAGCATGTCGCCAAGATGTTCGCGCTGATGGGCTGGGACCAGAAGTCCTCAACTGGTGCCGCGCAGACCGTCATGACCATGGAGACTAGATTCGCGGAGGCATCGCTCGACAACGTTTCGCAGCGCGATCCGTCGGCCACCGATCACAACACCAAGTTCGCACAGCTGCAGGCCATGGTCCCGCACTTTGACTGGACGGAATACTTCAGGCATAGGCAATTGCCATATGACGTTGATATGAATGTGGACCAGCCAAAGTACATGGCGGAATTCGACCGGCAATTGCAGCAGGTCTCACTGGCGGACTGGAAGATCTATCTCAAGTGGAAACTTGTTAACTCCACCGCCAGCACCTTGTCTGATGCTCTCGTGGAAGAAGACTACGCCTTCAGTGGCAAGTATTTAAGCGGGGCGAGCGAAATCAAGCCGCGCTGGAAACGCTGCGTGGAGTCGACCGACGAGTCGTTTGGCGATCCCCTGGGCAGGAAATACGTCGAAAAGTACTTCCCGCCTGAAGCCAAGGCGCGCATGCAGGAGATGGTGCGTAACCTGCTGGCGGCAATGCGAGAGGACATCCTCAGCCGCTCCTGGATGAGCGACGAGACTAAGGAAAAGGCGATGGCCAAAATTGCTACCTTTGATCCGCAAATTGGCTATCCCAACAAGTGGAAGGACTATAGCAAAGTGGAGGTGCGGTCGGACGCGTTTTTCGAAGACAACTTGGCGGCACGTCGCTTCCTGGTCGAGGACGATCGCGCCACCATCGGCAAACCAGTGGATCGCGACCGCTGGGGCATCACGCCTCCCACCTCAGATGCATACTACAATCCTCAATTGAACGAAATCGTTTTCCCTGCGGGCATACTGCAACCCCCGGCGTTCGATGAATCAGCCGTGGACGCGGTCAACTACGGTGCCATCGGAGTGGTCATTGGCCACGAAATCTCGCATGGATTCGATGACCAGGGCGCCCAGTATGACTACCTGGGCATGCTTCGCAACTGGTGGACCGACGCCGACCTGAAACAGTTCCAGCAGCGCGGCGCCTGCGTTGCCGATCAGTTCGAGCACTATTACATTGAGGAAGGAGTTCACCACAACGGCAAATTTGTACTGGGAGAGAGTATCGGCGATCTGGGAGGGGCCAAGATCGCTTATCGGGCTTTTGAAAAGTCCCTGGAGGGCAAGCCTCGCCAGAATATCGACGGCTTCACTCCGGAGCAGCAATTCTTTATCTCATGGGGTCAGTGGCGGGGTGACGAAATCCGCATCGAGACTCAGCGTGTAATGATGCAATCCGACGCGCATCCGGTCGCCAAATTTCGGGTCAACGGTCCCCTGTCTAACCTGCCTGAGTTTCAGCAGGCGTTCAGCTGTAAGGCGAACGCTCCGATGGTGCGGCAAGGGGACAAAAAGTGCGACGTGTGGTGAGGGCCGGCTCTGAGTTTGAGGCTATGGCCGCCTGGCAGATACCACCACAGTTCAACAGTTCATGACCGCGGCACATACTGCCTGCAATCAACTCCTGACGTCAATGGTGGAATGCGTGATCGGCCAGATGGCAAAGGCCGGCGCCCCTGCCGACGCTGCGGGTTTACGCGAGAACTCTACAAAGAAAGTAATGGCGAGTTTGGGATCATGACAGGGTTCCAGGGTGAGGGCCCGGTAGCGTTTGCATGGGTGTTCCATACCCGTTGCGCGCCAATTCGAACCACGGGCTTCTTTTAGACTTCTGTCGCATAGAACTAACCACAATCGTTAATTGGTGGACTTATTGGTCGGAGATTTTTTGTTGAGTTGGGCCAGCAACAATTGCGCGGAGTCAGGCGCCGGCACCGCTCCTTTAAAAACGATGTCTTGCGCGCTCACTTCTTTCCCATATAACGCTTTGTTGGCGTCGTTGTCGGGGCGAAGGGTAGAGCCGGCGAGAGAAATTCCAGCAAATAGTCCGCGAGCACGAGAATAGGAAAGGATCTCGGCTCGCATCGTTACGTCGGTTTCGGCCGACGCATTCCGTCCGACTGGGCCTGCCGCAGCGGAAGCGTCACCCCCCAGCTTGACCTTGCTGGTGAGGATGCTTTTGGCCGATCGAGGACTCATCAGCAGCAGTACGAAGTCGGTCGCTTGGCCGCCCAACTGCAAACCAAAGCTGCCACCTTCGAGCGCCATCATGGTCGGAGCACCCCATTGGCCTTTGAAATTCTCACCGCCCCGGCAGGTCATGACTCCGCGGCCGTAACTTCCGCCGACTCCAATCGCAAACTTGAGCACCGATGGCAAAACGACAACGCAGTCCGCTTTGTCAATCACGCTCTGCGGGATGTCATCTGGAATATTCAAAATTTCCTGCATTACAGTTCCAGCGTTGGCTACGCGGTCCTGTTCCTTCTTTTGCCCAAAGGCTGGCACAGCAATCATCGCGAGCACAACTACTGCAAACCAGAGTGACTTCATAATTTGCTCCTCAAACAGATGCGTGAGAATTGGTAGATGGAATTCCACCTGATTGAGTACACATTGTCAACTTGGGCTTTCTGGTGTACAGCTTTCCGATGATTCAACCGCGCCCAACCTTCACTTCCCACGCAGGAACGATCTCAGAACGCGAAAGAACAAGCCGGTTGATCGGACGTCGATCGGCTACCGGGACCTGAAGTCTCCTTATCCAAGGAAAGGCGTTCATCCCTTTCGGTCGAATCATGGTGTGTCAGAGCCTGAAGCATCCGCCCGTTCGTTTGGTGCGGCACAACGCTATCGCACCGACCAGAGTCGCCAGTCCTTCGATTCCAATATGGTTTCGACCCGAGGACGCAACCGATGCAAAGAACGCAGGTTGCGCCGTCCACGATCGCAGGAGGTTTCGAAATCCACAGATACCATCCGCAAGGGCTTGTTCCCAAACCTTACTACCCAGCGCTAGGTCCCCTGCCAGCCGTGAGGGCTCGAAGAGGACCCGCCTATAGTTTCTTCTCCTTTGCCCTCATGGCGTGCCGCTTCATCGCGACCTCAACGGTAGACTGCAGTTCGCTTCTATGAAAGGGCTTCAGAATGTAGCCGTCGTGCTCAGTCTCCCGAGCCCGGTCCACGGTCAGCCGGTCGGAATAGGCGGTCACATAAACGATAGGCACATCAAACTGCTGACGGATCTCGGTCGCGGCTTGCACGCCGTCCTTCTCGCCTTGCAAGCGAATATCTATCAGAATTAAGTCCGGCCGTTCTCGGATGGCGATGACAATGCCTTCCTCGGCAGTGTCCACCGCGGCGATTACGGAAAAACCTAGGCGTGACAGCCGCTCGCTCAGTTCTTCGGCAATCAGGATCTCGTCTTCAACGATCAGTGCGCGAGGCTCAGGAGAAGGGCTCTATAGCAGAATTTGTGGGTAAGTGAGCTAGGGAAAAAGCCGCTGCGTGGAGAAGTCCAAGAAAACGGACTTTCCCACTGCGCTTGGAAATCCCGCAAGAGCGGCGGGATTTCGCACTTTTCCCACAGCTCCAACGACGACGGTGAGGTGGGCAGGCAAAACAAAATAGCTGATCTCGAGCGGTTCGATTAATCTGCAGTTGTCTAAAAAGCAATCGATCGACCGAGGAGACCAGCTATTCAACTAGAGGTTAAAACTATTCTGAACCGAATACAACACTTTGCGGGATTTGTTTACCAAGAGGTTCAGCTGCAGTGTCACGGGGGGCAGCGACGCGCGATCGAAATTCGCTTGAAGCCGCATCGCAGCATGCGCGGACGGTGCTCGCAGTGTCAGAAGCCGGCTCCCGGCTACGATCGGCTGGGGGAGCGGAGCTGGCTGTTTGTTCCGCTGTGGGGAATCCCGACCCATTTTCTGTACGCGCCAAGGGGGGTGAAATGCGCCGAGCATGGGGTAGTGGTGGAACAGATACCGTGGAGTGAGGGCAAACGACCGGTGACGCGGGCGATGATGGGGTTCTTGGCGCGCTGGGCGCGGCGGCTGAGCTGGCGAGAGACGGCGCAGGTGTTTCAGACCAGCTGGGAAGCGGTGTACCGCTCGGTGGAATGGTTTGTGCAGTGGGGGTTGGCGCAGCGGCAACTGCAGCAGGTGTGGTCGATCGGCATTGACGAAATCCACTGGGGACAAGGAAAGCGGGCGGACCAGTTTCTCACCGTGATCTATCAGATCGACAGTCATTGCCGACGACTGTTATGGGTAGGGCGGCGACGGACGCAGGCCACACTGCGGCGCGGCTTGCAGGCGTTGGGGTCGGAGGTGGTGAAGGGGTTGCGGTTTGTGTGTAGCGATATGTGGCAACCTTATTTGATGGTGATGGCGGCGGAGGCCAGTCAGGCATTGCACGTACTCGATCGCTTCCATATCACGACGCACCTGAACCAGGCGGTGGATCAAGTGCGGCGTGGGGAGAGCACCCGGTTGCGGGCCGAGGGCAAGGCAGCGGCGCAACGACTCAAGCACATGCGTTGGACGTTGCTGCGCCGTGGCAGTCGGGTACGGGGGCGAGCCCGGCAAAAACTGCAAGCGCTGCTGGTCAGCAAACTGGCGACGGCACGGGCTTGGGATCTGAAGGAGACGTTTGAATATCTATGGCACTACCGATCCCTACTCTGGGCCAGAACTTTTCTTCATTACTGGTGTGAACGGGCCATGCGCAGCCGCTTGGAACCGATGAAGAAAGTGGCTCGCATGCTGCGGGCCCACGAGGAGTTGCTGCTGAACTGGTTCCGTGCCAAAGCAGAGATTTCCAGTGGTGCCGTCGAGGGTCTCAACAACAAGATTCGAGTGGTGACCAGAAGATCGTATGGGTTTCGGACTTATGAAGCGATGGAAATCGCCCTCTATCACACGCTAGGACGACTCCCCGAACCCGAGACTACCCACAGATTCTGCTGACGAGGCACAATTTGGCGGGTCGGATTACTTCCTGTTTGCCGACCACTCGCCCAGAATGCCTGACGGACTGCGCCGTCCCGTTGTGATACCCTCCCGTCTAACTCAGCAGGCGCGCTGCCGGAGCGTCAGCTATTTGGGAGGCGAGTCGTGCTTTCCCTGATCGAACTAAGCGTGCTGCTGAGTATCATGCCCTTGGGGGTGCTCTCAGGCAACGGACGCGATCCAGTCCTGGCTTGACCCGAGGTATTAGAAATCGATGACCCTGTTTGCGGCGACAACCGCGAAATGGCAGGAGGGGCCTCCGTACGAATAAATTGCTCCATACCATCCCTCCGGAGCAATGGGTCTGTACATCGGAAATCCGTGCTCTACCACCGAGCCCTTGAACACGGCTCTGCCGTTAGAGGGAAACTGAGAGCACGAAGTTACGTTGTACGCGTCTATTGAGCTTTGCATAATATAGTTACAAAGGAAACAGTTCTGCCTGACGCCAGAAGGCGACTACCAGAGTGGGACGCTTGCGCATCCGGCGCAGTGCCTTTCGGGCATAAGAGCTC
>Ga0302326_10029194_pt1 | contig 11073 bp, 15 predicted proteins | sample Palsa_T0_3_FD_202264 | JGI IMG/M metagenome (GOLD analysis project Ga0302326, IMG submission 202264) | Peat permafrost microbial communities from Stordalen Mire near Abisko, Sweden - Palsa_T0_3 | ecosystem: Environmental > Terrestrial > Soil > Palsa > Peat permafrost | place: Sweden: Abisko...
TCTCGGAGATTTCCAATCACCTGAAGTGTCGGGGCCGGGAACGCTGGGTGCAGTTGGCGGGGAGTGGAGCTATGCCGGGCGGAACATTGCTTTCGGTGTTCGCGAGCACGCTATGGGAGCCGCCGTGAATGGCATGGCCGCACACGGCGGTGTGCTTCCCTTCAGCGCGACGTTTTTCACCTTTTCCGACTACATGAAGCCTGCCATCCGCCTGGGGGCCTTGAGTCATCTCAAAGCGATCTACGTGTTTACGCACGACAGCATCGGGCTCGGGGAGGATGGCCCGACTCACCAGCCAATCGAGCACCTCGCCGGCTTGCGCGCAATTCCAGGGCTTACGGTCATCCGTCCTGCTGATCCGAACGAAACCGTGGAGGCGTGGGCCTTTGCAGTTCAACATAACGGCCCGACGCTGTTAGTGCTGACGCGGCAGACAGTCGCACATCTTGACCGCGGCGGGGCGAAAGACCCCGGTGTCGCACGCGGGGCCTATGTGCTCGCGGACGTCGACGGCGGTTCTCCGGATGTGATCCTCATCGGCACCGGCTCCGAAGTCAGTCTCTGTGTGCTGGCGCGGGAGAAACTGAAGGATTTCGGAGTGAAGGCACGCGTAGTCAGCATGCCGAGTTGGAGCCTGTTCGAGGCACAGGAGGACGCTTACCGTGAAAGCGTCCTTCCGCGAGGCATCAAGAAACGCGTCACGGTGGAGGCCGCCTCACCGATAGGATGGCATCGCTGGGCTGGCGACGAGGGTGCGGTCATTGGTGTGGAGCGCTTTGGGGCGTCGGCGCCTGGCCAGGAGGTTCTTGCTCATCTAGGCTTCACGGCGGATCACGTCGCGGCTGCCGCTCTTCGGCTCTTGGGCAAAAATAACGAAGCCGATCTGGAATACGGATCTGAAGCAACGTTGGTGTCGGCGTAGCGGCCAAAGTCTCTATCCTTTCGTCTGTGAATCGACAGCATTCCTGAGCAGTCGTCTGCCGGGTTGACCTGGATTTTTCACTCAAGACCTGAACACGTTAGCGAGGAGATTTCATTATATGAACGCGATAGCTTCCACACCTATAGACGCTGCGGCGAAAAGCGTACCCAAGTCCGGCAGGCTCTTCTTCCTGGACCTCAGCGGCGGCCGCGTACTGTCCGCAAACCCTGATGGCTCCGATTTGAAGACCATCATCAACGAAGGCCGGAGGTTGCCCGATGGGCTGGTGCTCGATGTCGCCGCTGGGCACATCTACTGGACCAATATGGGTGATCCCGAGAGGAACGATGGCTCGATCATGCGGTCCGATCTCAATGGCAAGAGCATGATCACCATCGTTCCGCCTGGAGGCACGTTCACGCCGAAGCAGCTCCAGCTGGAGAAGAGGAGCGGCAAGCTTTACTGGTCGGACCGGGAAGGCATGCGGGTGATGCGGGCAAACCTGGACGGGTCGGAAATCGAAACTCTCGTGGATACGAGCTCGGGCGATTCGCGGCCGGGATCGGATCCGAGGAAATGGTGTGTCGGCATTGCGGTGGACACTGACGGCGGCAAGTTCTATTGGACGCAGAAGGGTGGTCACGACGCGGGTTTCGGTCGAATTTTTCGGGCTAACATCCAGGTTCCGCAAGGTCAGTCGGCCGAGAACCGCAGGGACATTGAGCCTCTTTACGACAATCTTCCGGAGCCGATCGATCTGGACCTCGATCCGGTTAATCGGACGCTGTATTGGACCGACCGAGGGGACCCGCCCCGTGGCAACACGGTGAACCGTGCACCCATGGACCCGGAGGCCGAAAATGGCAAGGAGCCTGAGATCCTTTTCACCCATTTGATGGAAGGCATCGGCCTGGCTCTGGACCTGAAGGGCGGTCGAATGTTCATTACCGACTTCGGCGGCTCGGTCTACAGCGCCAATCTCGATGGGTCGAACCGGAGGACGTTGCTGTTTGCGGAAGGAAACCTCACCGGCATTGCATACGCGGAGGTGCCGTCCGGATATTGAGCCGCTCAACACCTTGTATGTGACAGGACGGCGGTCCGCTGGGCATCTCGCATCAATGGGCTCGTTTTCCCGGAACAGAATCCAGATGACCGGTGGCCCTCATCAAGCAGTTCCTCGCTGCTTAAGGCGGCCACCTAAAGGAGATAAATGTTATGAATGCACCGGAAAACTTCGATGCCTTAGTGCTGGGCGGCGGCACAGCCGGCAAATTGGCGGCGTGGACGATGGCCAAAGAAGGAAGGCGAACCGCCGTGGTCGATCGGAAGTATATCGGCGGATCGTGCCCGAACATTGCCTGCCTGCCGAGCAAGAATGTCATTTATTCCGCCAAGGTCGCCTCGCTCGTTGGGAGGCAGCGGGAGTTCGGGATCGAGACCGGACCGATCTCGATCGACATGGCAGGAGTTTACGCGCGCAAGCGCGATATGGTGGACGACATCATCCAGGTTCATCTCGACAACTATCGCGCGGCCTTGGACAAAGAGCGCGGTGACGAGCTCATGTTCGGCGAAGGCACATTCGTCGCGCCTCGCACCGTTCACGTCAGATTGCGCGATGGTGGCGAACGTACGCTGACCGCGGAACACGTGTTCGTGAACCTCGGAAGCCGAGCCACCATACCCGACACGCCCGGCTTGCGCGAAGCCAAGCCGCTGACCCATATCGAAGCACTGGACTTGCAGCGGCGTCCCGAGCACTTGATAGTCTTGGGAGGCGGCTACGTCGGCCTGGAACTCAGCCAGGCTCTGCGGAGACTGGGAAGCCGCGTGACGCTGATCTCCCGCGACTCGCAACTTGCCTCCCACGAAGACGGCGACATTTCGCTAGCGATTCTGCAGCTGTTTCGGGACGAAGGCATCGATGTGATGTTAGACACCGACGTGCTCAGTGTCAGTGGCCTTTCGGGCCGACACGTGAGTCTTCAGGTCCAAAGCGGCGAGGGCCCGCGAACCGTGGAGGGAAGCGACATTCTCATCGCGCTTGGACGCACTCCTAACACGAGCGGCATCGGGCTCGACAGGGCGGGAATCGAGGTTACCGAAAAGGGGCACATCCGCGTGAACGATCGGCTAGAGACAACCGCCTCGGACGTCTGGGCGATGGGAGATTGCGCGGGCAGCCCATACTTCACGCACGTATCGGAGGACGATTTTGCCATCATTCATGAAAACCTGAACGGAGGCCGGCGCAGCACGCGGGACCGCCTGGTTCCGTCCTGCGTCTTCATCGATCCGGAACTGGCGCGTGTCGGCCTCAACGAGTCGCAGGCGCGGGAACGTGGATTAGCCTACCGTGTAGCGTCCGTGCCAGTCGCTTCCGGCTGGCGGCCCTGGACTATTTCTGAGAAACGCGGGTTCATGAAGACGCTCATCGACGCACACAGTGACCGCATTCTCGGATTCACGGCGTTCGGGCCGGAGGCCGGCGAACTTATGGGTACGGTTCAACTCGCGATGCTGGCAGGCCTTCCGTATACGATTTTGCGGGACGCAATGTTTGCGCATCCGACGATGACGGAAGGGCTGAAGGCCTTGTTCATTAACGTGCCCGAACGTCTGGAGAACTATGCCAATCAGCTCCAACACGCGCGAACGGCCGCGGATTGAGCCGAAGACCGAAAAAGGTACGTTGAGTGCTGCCGATAGCCTGCGTCTTCACTGGCCGGAGTATCTGATGGAAGCAGGAGAGGCGGGCCTGTACCTGCTCTCTGCGTGCACAGTCGCGACCTTGTTATGGCACCCCGCTTCGCCAGTCCACCAATCCCTCCCAAGTGACGCTGTTCGCCGGATGCTGATGGGCTTGGCGATGGGAGCGACGATGATCGCTATCGTGCGTTCACCGTGGGGCAAGCAATCGGGAGCGCACTTCAACCCCGCGGTCACAATCACGTTTTATCGATTGGGAAAAGCAGCGTTGTGGGATGCGGTGTTCTACTGCGCCGCGCAATTGCTGGGCGCGGTGGCCGGAGTGGCACTCGCCTCGCTTGTGCTGCAAGGCTCGCCGGCTCACAAAGCGGTCCGTTACGCCGCCACCGTACCGGGAGTTTACGGCGACACCATCGCGCTGGTTGCCGAGCTGGCGATCTCGTTTATCTTGATGTACGCGATCCTGTTCGCGTCCGATCACGAGATCCTGGCGCCTTATACACATCACTTTGCCGCCATCTTGGCTGCGATATATATCGCCTTCGAATCTCCCCTATCCGGTATGAGTACGAATCCCGCCAGAACGTTCGGCCCTGCACTGTTTTCCAGTTACTGGCACGCTCTTTGGATCTATTTCATTGGGTCACCCTTAGGGATGCTGGCGGCGGCCGAGGTTTTTCTTCTGGCCCGTGAAGGCAACAGTCCGTATTGCGCGAAGCTGCATCACCACAACGAGAAGCGCTGCATCTTCCGCCACTCCGGACGGACCCCTTGATCGTCGTTCCCACTCCAGGCAACCTATGCGTGAAGAAAAGACAACCGCGGAGCGACGCGGGCATATCGCGGCTAGGGATCGGGTCAACGCGATTGCGCTTGCGCCGGCCGAGGACTTCCGCCGTGACTCCGGGGTTCTCGGAGCGGGATTTCGACACCCCGAGGCGCAAAACCTGATCCAAGCCGCTATGAAACGCGGATTGCAGACCCGAGACGCCGAAGTGGACCTGGCCCGGATGCGGGGCGGGCCTGGCTGATCCGCAGAGTTGAATGAAGACGATTTCTTGAGCATCGAAGCAGATCGGAGTATTGTTATGACGAATCTTTCCTATTTGATTGGCGCTACGGCACTCATCTGCGCCGTCGGCGTGATTGCGCCAGGAGCGGGAGACGAAGGGCGAATGCCTGATTTGAATGGCGCGGTGGCCTGGCTCAACTCCGCGCCACTGAGCAGTAAGGCCCTGCGGGGGAAAGTCGTTCTGGTCAACTTCTGGACGTACTCGTGCATCAACAGCCTGAGAGAGCTGCCGTATATGAAAGCATGGGCTGCGAAATACAAAGATGCCGGCCTGGTGGTGATCGGCGTCCATGCGCCGAAGGCTTGAAGGTTGTATACCCGATCCCGATCGACAGCAACCATGCGATTTGGCGGGCATTCCGCAACGAATACTGGCCCGCGGACTACTTCGTCGACGCAAAGGGACGAATTCGTTACCACCACTTCGGAGAGGGTGAGTATGTCGCGTCCGAGCGCATTATCCAGGCGCTTCTCAAAGAAAATGGAGCCACCGGTCTGGACGAGAGCACGGTACGTATAACGGCTGACGGGGCGGAGGCGCCACCGAGCGAAGAAGTGCGATCTCCCGAAACCTATGCCGGCTACGCTCGGGCGGAGAACTTCGCGTCGCCGGGAGGGATGGCGCAGGACTCACGAAGACCTACGGCCTACCGGCGAGGCCCGCCTTAAATCACTGGGGGCTCGGCGGATCGTGGAAGGAAGGCGTCGAGAGCGGCAAGCTCGAATCGGCGCCCGGCAAGATTGTATTCCGGTTCCACAGCCGCGACCTCCATATGGTCTTGGGCCCGGCGAATGACGGAACGCCCGTTCGCTTCAGGGTGAGGCTGAATGGCGCCCTACCCGGCGACGACCATGGATCCGATTCCGGAGCCGATGGAACGGGCGATGTTCGACAGCCGCGGATGTATCAGCTCGTCCGGCAGGAGGGGCCGATCAAAGACGTGACCTTCGAGATCGAATTCCTCGATCCCTGCGTCGAGGTCTTTTCGTTCACGTTTGGCTAGTAACGAGCTTGGCTTTACCCGACATGGGATGACCACGATTCTCCCTTCCACGTGCCGCTGCAACTCCATTATTGCTGAGAATCGCTGTCCGGTCTTTGAAAATTTAAGCCCACACGTTGTCACCTGTTTCTTGGGGACGCTCATCCGAAATTATTCCCCGCTTGGTTAACAATCCGGAGAAAGTGCCCGCACCCAGTTTCTCCATTCGCATGTTCGTATTAGGTTCCGGGGATTCATCTGCAACGTGGCAACCTCCCTTGTTTCGCACTACTTCGGTGGTGCATTCTCCAACGAAATTCTCCGTTTTCTGCTATGAAGACCGTACCTCTCGGGGAGCCAAGAAGAACAAAATACCTGTACCGGACCGTCCGTGCCTGGCCGCGGGGCGCGCAAGCTCATCTCAACAGAATGTTCGGCGAGCCCGGTCAGTGGCAGGATTCTCGACTCCCGGTACCAATCCGTTGTAGACGCGCACTAGCCAAGGGGGGACCGCGTCCAATCTGACCGACTTTCGTGCCATAGTGACACCCTCCGCTGAGAGGTGCACACACCAGCGGCACACTGCACGGTGCCACTCAACTGACTTGGTGGGGTTGATTCAAAATGACGACTGATCGGGGTTCAGTCAACTGAAGGCGCGGATCGCCGATGAGCCATAATTCCTCGGAATTTCGAGAGCCATCAAGCCGCGCGACTCTCCTCCATCACCCGTCAGCGCACTTGCCGACTTTCTCGAGGGCCAGTTCGGACATCTTGTGTACCAGTTGTGTACTTGCTAGCAGAATTGGATTGTCAGAAGCGCTTTAGAATGACTGAGATTTAGACCGCTAACACTTTGCCATGTGGGCAAACGGTCTACGCTCAAACCAAGCCGCCCAAAACCAGGAAGCTATTGATTACAAAGGATTTGGCGCGCCCCCCAGGACTCGAATCTACCGACCTTTTGATCCGGAGGCAATGTGGCCAGGCGTAACTGGTTGATTTCACGAGCCGCTACGCACCCGTTCAGCCGCTTTTCAGACTGCCCGCCGGAGAAATTGCTAGGGAAACTGCTGGGGAAGTTTTCCTCCCTCACAGTTCTCGTCTGCGAACCCGACATTCCGTCAACCTCTCGAAGCCTGCATGACCAGTGAACGCGGTTTATATAGCAGCCCTATTAAATGGATTTGACGATCCCTCTCGGAGCCCATGGCGCGCAAGAGAACGCCGGGGGAAACATTCTCGGAATTTCCTTCATCCACGCGAGGGTGCGCTACCGTCTGGAGCAAGCCTATTGTGCCGATTTTCCGGGGCAAGCCGAACAGCATTCCGGCATCGGTCGAAGAGGTTCGGCTTCCGCCCCAGAATGCGCACTCTAGATCGAGGGAGGTAAACAATCTCGGAAATTCCCCGACTTCCGAGTAACCCAATCGCAAACCCACGCTTCGTGTCTCGTCGGCGTCACGCACATGTCCTCCCCCAACCCCGTTGGACCCGTTTCGGGCAAGGATTCTCGGAATATTGGGAGCGCCCAGAACGGGGGCGATCGTCCCTGATTGGTCGGCAGAGAAGATCCGATGGCAACGCGATGAATTAAATCCCGTCAGATCCTCCTGCCCACGAGCCTCCGAAGTTGCTGGGTCTACCCTTCAGCCATTCTTCCCCACCACGAGGGCGCAGGTCTCTATTCGTAGCAGCTCGATCTCTTAGTGGGCGTCTTTTGCCGAAGGTCACTAGACTAGAGGATTACCGACGACATCTGTCTCAGTGAGCGACCGGGAAAACTGAGCATTGCCAACGAAATTCCGAGAATCGTTGCCCCTGTAGATAATGGCTGGAGATAATGGATAGACCGCAACATCCTGTGTCGAATTCGGAGTCGCTTGAGCAACCCTTTGTCGGGCCCGGGGCTGACGTGGCGATGTGGCCACTCGGGTATCTCTTCCTCTCTGTCCTGTTCTGACCTCCCTCGGACACGACTACGGGCTATGAAGCCGGGGGACAGTCGTTCGTGGCGCACTCGCAGTTGCCCCATCTTTCCCCCTCCTTCCCCCCGGTGATTCCCCGCGCCAGACCCAACGGGTGGGCCACAATTCTCGGAATTTCCCGCCCGAAACCGCCCCAGCCAAACCTCCGACGTCTTCCTGCAAGGGTGTGAAAAACAAACCCTCGGGGCGATATTTCCGGAATTTACTGCTAGTGTCGCCTACGAAATGAACGGGGCACAAACTGCACTCAGTCCCGTTCTCAGTCTCAAAGTTCGGGCTTCCACGGGGCACCGGGATGCAAATTGACCACCAGTCAGTCAAACTCGCCAAGCTGACTGACTAGAGGTACCCAAAATCAATTATCACGGTCATCAACCACCACAAGAGATTGAATCCCGTCGCTCCTTCAGTTCCCAGGGCCTCGACGAGACGTAATAAGCGGCAGGAAAATGAAGCCGAGTAACGGAAGCATCGCGCCAACCGTGGAACTGCGGGTAGGTCGTGGAGATCCGTCTCAATACGAGGGTGACGGGCGGAGCAAACAGGATGCTGGACAGGAAGAGACTCGGTACCTGGTTTCAGTCTCGATATCGGAGGCTCGCTCCGACCCCGCCGACCTCAGTAAGCAGGGTCGCATCCTCGATCAGTCGGCACTGAGCCCCTGTCTGCCTGGCGCGCGCCATGATGGTTTCCGGCATGACGTCGCTCTCGCGGGACGGGATCGTGTTCTCCACCCACGGTAGCCCCGGCTCTCCTGCATCATTCCGGAACTGCTTGAGAGACGTACTCAGAAGCACCTCCTCCACCTGGCTTTTGGAGAGTGCGGCTAGAACATCAGGGACTCCCACCACCGCCAGCCCACCCGACCGGTAGTCTCCGATCAGGTGCGCTACCTTTTCAGAATCATCTTTGGCGTCTTGACGGTGCATCGCTGCCAGGGTTGCGTCCAGCACCTGGCGCTCAGGCGCGTGGACGTCCAATCGCAGCACATCGATCAACTTGGCCGCGAGAAAGGGCGAAAGCAGCTTCTCGAGGATCGGAATCACCACCGGATCGCCTGCAAACACGATGTGCTCGATTTCCTCCTTACGCACCACCCGATCAAGGACTTCCACCACCTCTTTAGCGTGATGCTGGTGATAGTTTTGCGCATGCCGCTGATAGCGTGCCTGCGACCAGCCGCCCATCTGAGTGCGGCTTACCTTCGCGCTCTCGACCCGATCTTCGAAGATGATTCTGTTCAACCCGAAGACAAACAGCCGGGCGGAGTGAGTGTCCGCAACGACTGCCGCATAGCGGGGGAACTGTTTGTTGACGAGTGCCAATGTGTAAAGATGCGGTTGGTGATCGACGTAGATCTCGTGGCGTTCGAGCGGAGCGTTTAACTGGATCGTCTCGAAAAAGTCTTCCGCGCCGGCGCAGGCAAAGAGCGCGAGACCATTGGTGGAAGGCAACACTTCAGTCGCCAGATACTCCTCGATCCGGCCGACGTCTCGAACAAAGCTGGCATGTGACGCCGACTGCGGCGCAAACGTTTTGGCCCTTGTATGGAGCTCCTTCCTGATAAAGGAGGCGAAGCGGTCTCCTTGCCCGAGTCGGGCTTAAATCCGCCTAACCTTCATTCGGCTTCTGACTCTGCAACACGGTGCGAACAGTTGACAAGAGCAAATCCACTTCAATCGGCTTGTCCAAAGTGGCAACCGCCCCGAGAAGTTTGGCCGCTTTCAACATTGAGCCCTGCAAGAAGCCAGAAGCTACGATGATCTTGAGGTTTGGCAGTTCAGAGCAAGCAAACTTTAGTACCTCAAACCCGTCCGTCTCAGGCATGTTGAGATCGAGGATAACTACGTCGAAGTGGACTCGCTGAATTAGGGCTTTCGCCTCGACGCCATTGCAAACATCATGCACGAAATATCCGGCTTTCTTCAGCACTTGGCCGGAAAACTTTCGGAAATGAGGGTCATCGTCAACCACAAGAATGGAAGGCGCAAATTCTCTGTCAGGCACTGTATCCTCCACTCCCATCCTCCAAGGGCTATGCGGCCCGTGAGCAAATGCTGCCATCATCAACGAGAATCTTGATCGCTAGTATCACGACGGCCGCGTCGTCCTTTTTTCATTTCGACCTCCGACCTGCCCAATACTTTTTCATCCGTAGCGAGACCTCTTCACGTTCTTCAGAACTCATCGACTTCCGGCCACGCTTCGACTTGCGACTTCCCTGGTTCGCCATCACGCTACTACCGCCATTGCCGTTCTGCAATTGCTTCAACCCCGCTAGTGCAGCTTCGATTCTTTCCTTCTCCATTTCCAATTGGCGAATTGTGTCCTGGAGATCCATGAACCGCCTCCTAAGAAATGAAATCTCTTTGAATGATACCATGGATGCCAAAAGTAAAGTAAAGCTTTTGACGGAAATCAAATCGAATACGCGTGCCTAGAGGACGCCCAAAAAAAGGGCTGCGGCCATCCCCGAAAGCTATTGACAGAGGATTTCTATGGGAATATCCTTATATTAGTAAACTTAGAATCGCTCCGTCCGGTGGAGGGAATTTGTGTTGAACATTCCAGAAGTAATAGCAGATCTTCGCAAGCAACGAGACTGTATCGCCCTAGCGATCCTTGCATTGGAGAACGTGTCAACTTCACGACCCAGATGGCGTGGACGGCCCAGAATGAGCCTCCACGCTAAGACGGAACCCGCAAACCACGCACTGGTTACTACCTCCCCTACGAAAACGATGGTGGCAGCGAATTAGCACCAGACGATTTGCCACGAATCGCCCTTCAAGCCGTCATGATTCGACGCGTGATTTCAAGAAAATTCTCAGAAGTAGGATATCCGGTGAGTGGGGGGCTTCGTTGTCGGTCGCACCTCAACCACGGATGTCCCACGTGCAGCACGCGGTGGCGGTGGGCGACGCCTTTCGATACCATGATTTTTGTGATTATTTTCGTTGCCGGGCTGGGTGTGATTGGGCGCTCACAGCGTTCCGCCGATGCGTGAGGCTGACAAGAGCCGGAAAGAGTCCCTGCGGCGCCAGAAGCTTTTGGCGGCGCAGGCCAAGCCAACCGCGACGGAAGCAGGGGAAGTAAACGCACTCGTCATCGGCATCGGTCCAGGACTCTGCAGCGTCGATATCGAAGGGTCCATTCGCCACGTGCGCTGCGAAATCCCTGTGGTGCCGGGCGATGAAGTCTCTGTGTGGAACGACAGCGTGTCCGGGATCAGTCCACGGCGGACCATACTTACGCGAACTGATCCGGTCAATGAACGGCGTGAGCGGGTAATCGTTGCGAACGTTGATCGCATGGTGATTGTCGCCGCAATAACCAACCCGCCGCTCCGTACCGGTCTGATTGACCGCTACATGATCGCCGCGGCGCGTGGAGGGA
>Ga0302326_10029195_pt1 | contig 11073 bp, 12 predicted proteins | sample Palsa_T0_3_FD_202264 | JGI IMG/M metagenome (GOLD analysis project Ga0302326, IMG submission 202264) | Peat permafrost microbial communities from Stordalen Mire near Abisko, Sweden - Palsa_T0_3 | ecosystem: Environmental > Terrestrial > Soil > Palsa > Peat permafrost | place: Sweden: Abisko...
TGCCCTTCTCGCCCGCGCGACCTTCGCGCTTGAAGAACGAGCCGGGAATCTTCCCGGCTGCATACATCCGCTCCTCGACATCAACTGTGAGGGGCAGGAAATCCACGTCGCGGAGATTCCCCGCCGTGGCAGTACAAAGAACCATCGTGTCGCCCGCACGGACGACGACGGCGCCGGAGGCCTGCTTGGCCAGCTTGCCGGTCTCGAAGGAGATCTCCTTACCGGCGATCTCGACGGAGACCCGCGTCTCGGCGTCTGACATATTCAGTTTCCCTTCTGTCTCCGCCCTTCGGTCGGCGGAGTGCTCCTAGTTTCTCTTTGTCCGAACGCACTGGATGGTAGCGGGCCGGCGGGCGGCGGGGCCGCACGCCGTCGGCTGCGGGCGAGCAGCGGCCCGCTCGCGGTAATGCAGATAGTCCATCCTCCGGGCTTGGTCGCGATCCTGGGCCTGGTCGGCTGGGCTATCGCTCCGGCCCACCACGATCACGCTTACTCAGCTCAATGCGCCGATGAGCGCATCGAGCGTCTGCTCGCTCACCCGACCTGTATACGCAGTCCCGCCCGCCCACAGCGTCGGGGTCGTCACTACCCCGGCGCGAATCCCCGACTCGAAGTCGCGGCGCACGCGGGCGATCACCTCGTCGCTGCGGCGATCGGCGTCGAACCTGGCGAGGTCGAGGTCGAGGTCGCGCGCACGCTGCCAGAGGTGCGGATCCTCGAGCCTGCCCTGGTCACCGAACAGCAGGTCGTGCATCTCCCAGAACCGCCCTTGCAACCCAGCCGCCTCGGCGGCACACGCCGCCGGCCAGGCGCGTGGGTGGCTCGAGCGAACCGGAAAGTGGCGGAAGGCGCGCCGTAACGCCCTGGCAGCCAGTTTGTCGCTGAGGACCGCGCAGTACGGGCACTCGAAGTCGGCGTACTCGATCACGACCGGAGCACCGTCCGGCCCGCGGACGTGGTCGTCCGGCTCGAGCGGCGGAACCGGGGCCGAGCGGAGCTCGGTCATCGGTGCGTCAGGCCGCGAGGCCGTCGAAGATCAGGTTCGCGCCCGGGAGGTCTCCCGGGGAGTCCGCCTCGTAGCTCCATTTGACCACCGCGTCGGGACCGATGATCGCGAGCGCGCGCTGGGGGAACCCTCCGGGGTGGTAGACGCCGAAGGCACGGCAGGTCTCACCCTTGGGCTCGAAGTCCGAGAGCTGCTCGATCGAGATGCCGAGCTGATCGCGAAACGCCGTCTGTGACCAAGTCGCATCGCAGGACACGGCGTACATCGTCGCGCCCCTGGCCGCGAGCTCTCCGAGCACTTCCTGGTAGAGGTTCAACTGATCGGTGCAGACGGGGCTGAAGGCGAACGGGTAGAACACCAGGACCGTCGTCTTCCCATCGAGGTCCGCGCGAGTGAACTCAGCGCCGTCCCCGCGGGCGAGCGTGAACTCGGGCGCGGGTGTTCCCGGCTCGATCACCGGCAGCGGTTCGCGCCGGGGCGTGCCCGCCTCGGGCGAATCCCGACCGGGGGGTTCCGGATGAACCCCCGCGTATTCATGGACGAATGCCGCTCACTTGCGCAAGCCGAGCTCGCGGACGAGCTCGCGGTAGCGCTCGAGATTCGAGCGCTGCAAGTAATTGAGGAAGCGCCGGCGGCGGCCGACGAGCATCAGCAGCCCGCGCCGCGAGTGATGGTCCTTCTTATGGGCGCGCAGGTGGTCGGTGAGCTCGTTGATGCGATCGGTGAGCATCGCGACCTGGACCTCGGTCGCGCCGGTGTCGGCCGGCCCGTGGCCGAACTTCTCGACGAGCTCGCGCTTGCGTTCTGCGGTTAAAGGCATGCGGCCGCGGAGGCTAGCAGGTGACCCGGTGCTCTGTGGTTGGCGTCGCCTTGGCACGAACCTTGGCCATAGGCCAAGAAATATGCCACGGCCCCGCTCGGTCCCACCCGGGCGTCGTCCCGCACACCGCCCGCTTCAGCCGCACAACGATCGCGTCAGCTCCACGTCTCCGTGCATCTGGTCGATCAGCGCCTCGACCGACTCGAATCGCCGCTCTCCCCGCAAGCGCTGGAGGAACTCGATGCGGAGGGTCCGGCCGTAGAGGTCGCCGTCGAAGTCGATCACGTAGGCCTCGATCAGCACGGCCCTTCCGGTCCCGAAGGTTGGGCGCACGCCGACGTTGACCGCTGCGCAGATGCCGTCCGCGCGCGCGGCGTAGACGCCGTTGCCTGGGCATACGAGCGCGTTGTCGGGGACGATGTTGGCGGTCGGGAACCCGAGCTCGCGACCGCGCCGGTCGCCGGAGACAACCTCACCGCGAAGCTGGAACGGGGACCCGAGGAAGCGCGCGGCGGAGTCCACGTCCCCGGCGAGCAGGAGGCCGCGGATGTGGCTCGAGGACACGACCTCGCCGTCGACCTCGATCAGCGGCACGACTTGCGTCTCGAAACGCGGGTCGGCCGCGAGCATGGCCGGATCACCAGCGGCGAGGTGCCCGAAGCGGAAGTTCTCCCCGACGGCGACGTGCTCGGCGCCGAGCCGCTCGACGAGGACACGGTCGATGAACTCGGCCGGGGTCTGCTCGGCGAAGCCCCTGTCGAAAGGGATGACAACGACTTCCTCGACTCCCAGCTCGCCGATCAGCTCGGTCTTCACATCTAGGCTCGTGAGCAGCTTCGGCGCCGCCTCGGGCCGGATCACGCGCAGCGGGTGCGGCTCGAATGTGAGGACGGTGTCGCTGCCGCGGATCACCTCGCGGTGACCGAGGTGGACGCCGTCGAATTCGCCCACGGCGACCCGGCGCGGCCGCGGCTCTGTCTGATCGAGCATGATCGTCCGCACGTGAGCGCAACAGTATTCAGGACGCTGGCCGCAGGCCGACGATCGGCTTCAGCATCTCCGGGTCGGAGGTAGGTTCGGCGAGCGCGATCAGACCGTCGGCGTCGGTCAGGCGGACGACCGCGGCGGCCGTCCCTGGCGCTGCCACGTCCTGGCCGGTGCGAGCATCCTCGGGCGCGAATCTGGGCACGGCGACGCCGTGGCTCGCCCGGCGCGCATCTTCGGGCCCGAGCCGGCGCTCGGGCAGGAACGCAAGCCCTTCGTTCAGTCCCAGCAGCCGCTCGGGGTCGGCGTCGCCGACGTCGAACGTGCCGATTCGCGTTCGTCTGAGCGTCTCGCAGTAGGCGTCGCCGAGATCGGCGATCAGGCTGCGCACGTAGGTCCCCGACGAGCATTCGATCACGAAGGCGCGCCGATCGCCCGAGCGCCACGACTCGTCGAAGGCAAGGACCTCTACCTCCCGCTCAGCGAGCTCGACGGTCTCGCCGGCGCGGGCGAGCGCGTACGCGCGCCGGCCACCGACCTTGACCGCGGAGTAAGCCGGCGGTCGCTGCATGATGCGGCCTGTAGGCAGCGCCAGGTCACCGGTGGGGACCACGCCGGTCGGGACGATCTCGCCCTCCGGATCCCCCGTGCTCGAGACGGCACCGAACCGCGCCACCACCTCATAGCGCTTCGGAAGTGCCATCACGAATCGCTGAACCCGCGTGCCGCGGCCGACGAGCACGAGCAGCAGCCCGGTCGCGAACGGGTCGAGCGTTCCGGCATGGCCGACCTTGACACCGTGCCCGAGCCGCCGCCGCACGCCGGCGACGACATCGTGCGAGGTGATCCCGGCAGGCTTGTCGCAGAGGAGGATGCCGTCCACTAAACCAGCTGCGCCGCGATCTCCCCCCGCAGGAAGCTCACGAGCTCCTCCCACGACAACGCCGTCGAGAAGCCGGCGGCGCCGCGGTGGCCGCCTCCCCCCTGCGCGCGGGCGATCCGCGACACATCGACACGGTCGTCGCTCGAACGCAACGAGACCTTGCGCGGCCGATCTCCATCGGATGTGCTGATCCGGTCGCGGACCAGCGCGGCCACCGCCGTGCCCTCGACCGCCCGCAGATGGTCGATGACGCCCTCCGAGTAGCTCTCCTCGGCGCCGGATTCGGTGAAGTCGCGCGCCGTCAGGCGCGTCAGCGTCAGGCGCCCGTCGTCGTAGCGCTCGACGCCCGCGAGGCCACGCGCCAGCAGCGCGAGCTTTCCGTAAGGCACTCCCTCGTACACGCGGCGATAGATCTCGTGGACGTCGACCCCTGCCTCGATCAGCTCGGCCGCCATCAGGTGCGCGCGCGTCCCGGTGTTCTCGTACATGAAGCGCCCCGTGTCGGTGACGAGCCCGACGTACAGGGCCTCGGCGGTTGTGATCGTGGGCTCCACCCCGAGCGTGTGCATCAGGTCCCAGACGATCTCGGCCGTGCACGAAGCCTCGGGAACGACCTGATTGACGGTGCCAAAGCGGGTGTTGTCGTGATGGTGGTCGATGTTCAGTATCTTGGCGCCCGGGTGCGTCAGCGTCTCCCCCGGTCCGCGGTCGAGATTGCCGCAGTCGAGGAACATGATCGTGCGCTCGCCGAGGTCCTCAGGAGGCGCGGTGACGAGGCCTGGGAGCGGGAAGAAGCGGTACTCGTGCGGCAGCGGGAAGTCTGCCGCGTCGATGAACATGACGCTGTCCTTGCCGAGCGCGGTTAGGATCTCCTGCATCGCGATCAGCGAGCCGAGGGCATCGCCGTCGGGGTTCTCGTGCGTGACGACGACGAATCGCTCGCCCTGCCTGATCGCGTCGAGCACCTCGTCGCGGCTCGAGCGGTCGCCGTTCTCAGGCATCGGTGCTCTCGTCGGCGAGCAATTCGGTAATTCTCATCCCGGTGTCTATCGACGTGTCGTAGGCGAACGTGAGCGTCGGGGTGTGCTTGAGCGTGAGCTCGCGGGCGAGGTGGCGCTGCAGGAACCCTGTGGCCGAGTGGAGGCCGTGCAGGCTGTTGGCGCGCTTGTCCGCGTCGCCCAGCACGCTCACATACACATTCGCGTGGCGGAGGTCGGGGCTGGTCTTGACGGCGGTCACGGTTACGAATCCGACGCGCGGATCCTTCAGTTCTGTCGCGATCGCCTCGCTGAGGACCGCGCGCACGGTCTCATCGACGCGCCGCATCCGGGCGGTGCTCATCCTATCCGTCGCGATCCGTGCTTGACGGAACCTTTACGGCGGAGCCCGTTCACTCGCGCAGGTCCTCCAAGGAAGCGACGATCCGCTCGAGTGAGACGCCGTCGGGAAAGCGCGCCTGAAGCCACCGCTCGACCGTGTCGACAGCGGCGGACAGCTGCGACAGCGAGCCGCTGGTCAGTGCCGCCGTAAGCGTTGCGCGCTGCCACAAGTCCTGGTGACCGGTCTCCGCGACCGCCACGCCGAAGCGCGTGTTGAGCTGCGCCTTGACCGATGACAGGTCCTTGCGCTTGCTCTTCAGGCTCCCAGCCTCGGGAAAGTGCAAATCGATCACGAGGACGGCCACGAAGCCACTCGCTGGCACGGCTTAACCGAGCTCGCGCTCCACTTGACGCGTCGCGTAGACCTCGAGCACGTCGCCGTCCTTGACGTCTGCGAAGTCGCGCAGCACGATGCCGCAGTCGAATCCGGCCGCGACCTCGCGGACATCCTCGTTGAAGCGCCGCAGGCTGAGGATCGCACCGTCGTAGACGACGGTGCCGTCGCGAACGAGGCGGACCTTCGCGCCGCGGGTGATCTTGCCCTCGAGTACGTGCGAGCCGGCGATCGTGCCGACGCGGGAAGCCTTGAAGGTCTGGCGCACTTCGGCGCTGCCGACCGAATCCTCGACCTGCTCGGGCTCGAGCATGCCCTGCATTGCGAGGCGCAGCTCGTCGATCGCCCGGTAGATCACCGCGTAGTGGCGAATCTCGACGCCCTCGCGATCGGCAACCGCGCGAGCGTCGCCGACCGGCCGCACGTTGAAAGCGAGGATCACGGCGTCGGACGCAGCGGCGAGCATCACGTCGGACTCGGTCACGGCACCGACGGCGCGGCGGATCACGTTGACCGAGACCTCGTCCTGTGGGAGCTTCGCGATCTCGTCCTCGATTGCCTCGAGCGATCCGGCGACGTCGGCCTTGATCAGCAGGTTGAGCTCTTGCAGCCCGCGCTTGAAGATGTCCTCGAGCGAGATCTTCTTGCCGGCTCGACGCGCCAGCGCCTCCGTCTTCAGGCGTGTCGCCCGGTCTCCCGCGAGCGAGCGGGCACGGCGTTCATGCTCGACCACGCGCACGATCTCGCCGGCCTCCGGTACGCCGTTGAAGCCGAGCACCTCGACGGGCTCGCCCGGGCTCGCTGCGTCGACGCGATTGCCCAGGTAGTCATGCATCGCCCGGACGCGACCCCAGTCGGCGCCTGCGACGAACGCGTCGTAGACGTGGAGCGTGCCGCGCTGGATCAGGATCGTCACGACCGGCCCGCGGCCTGGATCGAGCCGCGACTCGATCACGGTTCCGGACGCCTCGACGCCGGCGTTCGCACGCAGTTCCTCGACCTCGGCCATCACGAGGATCGTCTCGAGCAGGTTGTCGAGACCCTCCCGGGTCTTGGCCGAGACGTCGACGAACTCGGTGTCGCCTCCCCACTCGACAGGCTGCAGGCCGAGCGCTGTCATCTCGGTGCGCACGCGGTCGGGCTGGGCGCCCTCCTTGTCAATCTTGTTGACCGCCACGAGGACCGGCACGCCGGCCTCCTTCGCGTGGTCGACCGCCTCCTGCGTCTGCGGCTTCACGCCGTCGTCGGCGGCGACGACGATCACGGCGATGTCGGTCACCTTGGCGCCGCGGGCGCGCATGGCGGTGAACGCCTCGTGGCCGGGGGTGTCGAGGAAGGTCACGACCTTGTCCTCGTGATGCACCTGGTAGGCGCCGATGTGCTGGGTGATCCCGCCCGCCTCACCCTTGGCGACCTCGGTTTCCCGGATCGCGTCGAGCAGTGACGTCTTGCCGTGATCGACGTGGCCCATGATCGTCACCACCGGCGGTCGCTCGACGAGATCGCCGGCCGCGTCCTCGAACACCGGCTCGGCGACGGCCTCATCGGTGGAGTGGACGATCTCGACCTCCTTGCCGAGCTCGGTGGCCAGGACCATGATCGAGTCGTCAGAAAGAGTCTGCGTCAGCGTCTTCATCTCACCGAGCGCCATCAGCTTCTTCATCACCTCGGGCACCGGCACGCCGAGATACTCGGCGACGTCCTTGACGGTCGAGCCGGAGTTGATCTGGACGGTGTCGGGCTCGCCGACGAGGGTGCTCTGCGAAGGACGCGATTCGGCCTCGTCGTCGTAGACGCCGCGACGGCGCCGGCCACGGCGCTGGCGGCGCGGCGGCTGGCTCTGCTGCCCCGGACCGCCGCCGGGGGCGCGCCGCGAAGCCTGCGAGTCGATCACGACCCGGCGACGACCACCGGCAGACCCGGGGGCCCGCTCGCCCTGTAGTGAGTCACGCGTGGGGCGCTTGTATCCAGCTTCGCCCTCCGCCTTGGTGGCGCCGGTCCGGCCCGCGTCGTCGGCTGACACGCCCGCGGCGCCGGCGGCGCCGGCGGCGCCGGCGGCGCCGGCGGCGCCCGCAGCGCCGGCGGCGCCCGCAGCGCCCGCGGCGCCCGCGGCGCCCGCGTGGCCCGCAGCGGCGCCGGCGGTGCCGTCCGTCCGCGGCGCGGCATCCTTGCGGGTGGCGTCCACCGCCGCGTGCGCGACGGGTGCGGCCCCACCAGCGTGTGAGGCAGACGCGCCGGCGGCCTTGGCGCCGTCGCGCACGGGTCGCGCCTGCGACGCCGGCTGTCCGGCATCCGTCGCCTGCGCGCCGCCGTTCGCGCTGAGCGGCAAGCCGTTGAGCGCCCGGAGCGCGGTGTCGACGTCGACGCTCGACGAAGCGGCGCCGACCTTCATCCCGGCGGCCTGCATGCGGGCAAGCGCGACCTTGGGCGACATGCCCTGCTCCTTGGCAATCTCGTGAACGCGTTTCTTACTCATAAGTCCAATCTCAGTTTAGGCCGTCGGCTGAGGGTCGGCCGCGCGCCGGAAGCTATGGCCGGCGAACTTTCAATGTAGTCGGCCGTCAGCCGGCTACAGACCCTCGGTGGGCGCAGCCTCGGCGACCTGAATCGGCTACGCCGCCTCGGCCGTCCCGTCCGACGGCGGCACCTCGTCGGGCGTCGGCGACGCGGTGCCTTCTACCTGGTCGGTGTCCTTACCCGCAAGCGCCTGGTGGGCATCGATCCCGCAGTAGCGTGATCCCGGCAAGGCCGCGTTCGGGCAACGGCGGCCGTTGGAGAGGATCGCGGCACAGCGACCCTGCGCCTCCTCCTGCTCGTAGCCGTGCTCGGCCTCCTCGGCGGCGAACTCGGTCTCGGAGCGGATGTCGATCCGCCAGCCGGTCAGCCGCGCGGCGAGACGCGCGTTCTGTCCTTCGCGGCCGATCGCGAGCGAAAGCTGGTCGTCGGGAACTATCACCGTGGCCTGCTTGCCCTTGTCGTCCACAAGCACCTCGCGGACGCGTGCCGGCGACAGGGCCTTGGCGACGAACCGGGCGGGCTCCTCGTTGTAGGGGATGATGTCGATCTTCTCGCCCCGCAGCTCGGACACGACCATCCTCACGCGCGAGCCACGGGGTCCGACGCATGCACCGACCGGGTCGACGCCGTCGACGTGCGAGACGACCGCGATCTTCGAGCGGTATCCGGGCTCCCTGGCGACGCCGGTGATTTCCACGAGGCCGTCGGCGACCTCGGGCACTTCGAGCTCGAACAGCGACTTGATCAGCTCGGGATCGCGTCGGGAGACGATGATGCTCGGGCCCTTGGTCGAAGCCGAGACATCCTTGATCACCGCCTTGATCCGCTGCGAGTGGTCGTAGCGCTCGCCGTCGACCTGCTCGGACTTCGGCAGCAGCGCCTCGACCCGCTCGCGCAGCTGCACGAGCGTGTAGCGCGAGTCGGACTGCTGGACGATGCCGGTGATCAGCTCGCCGACGCGGTCGCGGTACTCCTCGAACATCATGTTGCGCTCGGCCTCGCGGATCCGCTGAAGGATCACCTGCTTCGCGGTCTGTGCCGCGATCCGTCCGAAGTCGTGCGGGGTGACGTCCTCGGTCTCGATCTGGTCCTCGTACTCCTTGAGCTTCTCGAGGTCGATCTCGGGCTCCGGCGGGTCGCGCATCTCGCCCGTCTCGGGGTCGACGGTCGGCTCGCCATCGGTCGCGGACTCGACCAGCAGCTGCTCCTCGAGCTCTGGCGGGATCTTCAGCTCCCAGACGATGAAGTCGCCGGTCTCACGGTCCATCTCGACCTTGGCGTAGGGCGCCGAGCCGGGGGTCTTCTTGTAGGCGGACAGGAGGGCGTCTTCAAGCGCCTGCATCAGCTTCTCGCTCGAGATGTTCTTCTCGGCGGCAAGGCCCCTCACGGCTTCCAGGATCTCCTTGGACATGGGCTTACTCTCCCGGGACGAGGTTGGAGCGGTAGATCTGCTCGTAGGGCACAGTCACGACGCCCCCGTCGGCAGCGATCGCTATATCCCGGTCAGACGCGCCGACGAGCTCCCCAGTCACGCTGTGATGACCTTCGACCGCGTCGCGCAGACGTATGCGGGCACGGCGACCGAGGAACTGGCGGAAATGGGCCGGGCGGGTGAGCGGCCGATCCTCGCCGGGCGAGGAGACCTCGAGCGAGTACCGCTCACGATAATCGCTCAGGTACAGCGAAACGCGCTCGCACAGTGCGAGCGTGACGCCGTCCGGATGGTCGATGAACAAGCGCAGCGTGCTACCGGACACAACCTCTGCGAGCAGCACCTCGACCGCAGGCTCTGACTGCTCGAGCCGTGCCTCTATCTCGGTCTGGATCGCCTGCACTTGCTTCCCCTCCTATGTCATAAAAAAAAGCGGGCGGAACGCCCACTTTCGGTACGTCCGCCGGAATGGTCGCCGGCGCGAAAGCTGTCAGGCAAATGTAGCACCGCCCTGGCGCGCCTGCACCGGATGGCGGGAGTTCAGCGCCTACTCAGGGTCGAGAGCCGCGCGGAGGCGCAGCGCGAGCTGGGATCGCGCCGCCGCCGCGCGCGCACGGTCGCGGTAGAGGCTGTAGTCGCGGCGGTCGGGCTGCAGGCAGGCGGCAAGCGCGAGTGGCTTGCGTGCCTCAGCATGGCGGCCGAGCAGCTGCAGCGACCGCCCGAGGCAGAAGAGGGCGAAATCGTTGGTCGGCGCCCGCTCGGTCACAGCCGCGAACTCGGCGGCGGCCTCGTCATAGCGCTGGGCGTGGAAGAGGGCGCGCCCCAGCGCCTCCCGGATCGAGGTCTTGTCCGGCGCGAGATCACGCGCTCGCTCGAGCGGCACCGTGGCCTGGTGGTGGTGACCCTGCTCCAGGAGCGTGGTGCCGCGGCGGAACAGTTCGTACACGTCGTCCATCACCGCGTAATTTTAATCGCTATATCCGCGGCGGCAGCGCCCAGATCGCCCGCACCCGCCCGAACGTGCCGCGCCCGATCGCGAGCTGCGCCCGGAGCGCGCGCCGCTGCTCCGGCGTCGGAGGCTGCGCGCCGTCGCCGTAGCGAGCCCGAGCGACGGCCCGCACGTACCCCGCGGCATCTGTCGAGCGCCGGAATCGGCGCTCGAGGTCAGATAGCGTCGTCGCCGGGGTGAGCTCAAAGCTGCTCCGCCGAAGCGCGACCTCGAGCTCGGCGAGCAGCTCGTCGCTGGTCGGGGCCTCCCGCCTGCGACTGCGCCGCCGCAACGCGACTGCGCCGCCGCCGAGCCCGAGCAACATGATGACCAGTGCGACCAGCGCGACCGGGAGCCCGGAGCCGCCGTGGTGGCGCCGACCCGAGCCGGCGGCCGGCGCGCTCACGCGATCCCTGGCCGCGGCGGCGGCCCGCGCCCGCAGCGCGGCGGCGCCGGCGAGCGACGTCCGCGGCGTGGCGCTGTCAGCCGACGGAGTCGGGTTGAACGCAACCCAGCTGTAGCCGGGGAACCAGGCCTCTACCCACGCATGGGCGTCGGTGTCGTGCACATCGAATTGGCCTGTCGCCGGGGCGAACGATCCCGGCTCGAACCCGACGGCGACGCGCGCCGGGATTCCCCCCATCCGCAGCAGCAGCGCCATCGCACCGGCGAACTGCTGGCAGTAGCCGTACTTCTGCTTGAACAGGAAGGTCTCGATCGGATCGGCGCT
>Ga0302326_10029197_pt1 | contig 11072 bp, 9 predicted proteins | sample Palsa_T0_3_FD_202264 | JGI IMG/M metagenome (GOLD analysis project Ga0302326, IMG submission 202264) | Peat permafrost microbial communities from Stordalen Mire near Abisko, Sweden - Palsa_T0_3 | ecosystem: Environmental > Terrestrial > Soil > Palsa > Peat permafrost | place: Sweden: Abisko...
CTAGGCAGATACTTGAAAAAATGATGGCGTTGGAAAATGCGCGGAATGCCGATGAGTGAAAACAGTGGGGAGAAGCGAAGAAGGAAGCATCCTTTTTTGAAAAAAGAAGCCAAAAACTTTTGTTCGAATGGATCGGAGCACACAGTCCATGGGACCGTACATCCCAAATCCTAAGTGACAAGAGTTTTTTGCTTCTTTTTTCCAAAAAAGATGCTTCTCCTCTTCCCTTCAACCTATTGATTTTACTTGTTAATTTTGCGGACGGGCTCTAACAACGCTAAACTTCAACCAAGCGAATCGGCGCGCCGTACGACCGGTGACAATCGCCGCTAGGAGGGACCAATGTTCGAAGTCGATCTTCTTATCGGTGGCGAGAACCAAAAAGCTGCGTCCGGCGCCACCTACGACCGCCGCGACCCGGTAACCGGCGAGATCGCCAGTCGCGCCGCCGCGGCCACCGTGACCGACGCGAACCGCGCCGGCAATGCCGCGGCTGCCGCCTTTCCGGCGTGGTCCGCGATCGCGCCGGCCCAACGCCGCGCGCTGTTGCAAAAAGCCGCCGACCTGCTGTCGGCGCGGACGCCCGAATTTATCGCCGCAATGCAGACCGAAACCGGCGCCACCGCGGGCTGGGCGGGGTTCAACGCGATGCTCGCCGCCGGCGTGCTGTCCGAAGCGGCGGCGATGACAACCCAGATCGGCGGTGAGGTGATCCCGTCGAACATTCCCGGCAACCTGGCGATGGCGGTGCGCGTACCGGTGGGTGTTTGTCTGGGGATCGCGCCGTGGAATGCGCCAGTAATTCTGGGCGTGCGCGCGATCGCGATGGCGCTCGCCTGCGGTAACACGGTGATCTTGAAGGCGTCGGAGCTCTGCCCCGCCACCCACCGGCTGATCGGCACGATCCTGCAGGACGCCGGCCTGCCCGCTGGCGTGGTAAACGTGATCACCAATGCACCGGAAGACGCAGGCGGAGTGGTGGCAGCCCTGATCGCACACCACGCGGTAAAGCGGATCAACTTCACCGGCTCGACCAGGGTCGGCCGCATTGTCGCCAAGACGGCCGCGGAATATCTCAAACCGTGCCTGCTGGAACTCGGCGGCAAGGCGCCGCTGGTGGTGCTGGACGACGCCGATCTGGACGGGGCGGTGAACGCCGCGGCATTCGGCGCCTATATGAACCAGGGCCAGATCTGCATGTCGACCGAGCGGATTGTGGTGGTGGATAAGATCGCCGACGAGTTCGTGGCGCGGCTTGCGGCCAAGACCGCGGGTTTGCCCGCGGGCAACCCGCGCCGCAACGATGTGGTGCTGGGCTCGCTGGTAAGCCTGGAGGCGGCGGAGCGGATCGAGCACCTGGTGCATGACGCGCTGGAAAAAGGCGCGCGGCTTGCCGCCGGCGGTGGCCGCGAAGGCACCATCATGGCGGCGACACTGATCGACAACGTGACGCCGGCGATGAAGCTCTACGCCGAGGAATCCTTCGGACCGGTTGCGGTGGTGGTGCGCGCGCGCGACACCGAAGATGCTGTGCGGATCGCTAACGACAGCGACTACGGCCTGTCGGCGGCGGTGTTCGGACGCGACGTCAGCCGCGCCATGGCGGTGGCGGCGCGGATACAAAGTGGGATCTGTCATATCAACGGTCCGACCGTGCATGATGAGGCGCAAATGCCGTTCGGCGGCGTCAAGGATTCGGGCTACGGACGGTTCGGCGGCAAGGCTGCCATCGCAGAGTTCACCAATTTGCGCTGGATCACGCTGTAATCGGGGCATCGGCACTATCCGTTCTAGGGAGATCACGGTGCAAAAAAATCAAGACGCGCTCGCGCACACTTTGCGCACGCTCGCGCTGTGCTTCCTGGTCGCGATGCTCGAGGGCCATAATCTGCAATCGACCGGCATCGCGGCGTCCCGCATGGGCGCATCGCTGCACATCTCGAAAGCGCTGCTTGGCACGGTGTTCGCGATCGGATCGCTCGGTTTGTTTCCCGGGGCTGTGCTGGGCGGCAGGCTGGCCGATCGGATTGGACGCAAGCGCGTGCTGCTGGGCGCGACGCTGTTGTTCGGGCTGTTCTCGTTGCTGACAGCAAGGGTGGAAACCGTCAGCATGCTGATGCTGGCGCGCTTCCTGACCGGCGTCGGGCTGGGGGCTGCATTGCCCAACCTGATCGCGCTGGCTACCGAGTCGGTGCAGCTCCCGCATCGCGCGCGAGCGGTCGCGTTCATGTACGCCGGCGTGCCGCTCGGCGGCGTCGTGGCAGCGCTGACCAGCAATGCAGTGCCGGGTGCCGAAGGCTGGCGCGCGATCTTTCTGGTGGGAGGCGGTGCGTCGCTGGTCCTGCTGCCGGTGATGGCGGTGCTGATGCCGGAAAGCCGGGCTTTCCTGCGAGACCGCGGCGAGCCCGCCGTGACGCGCTATTCGCTGGGAGAGGTGCTGTTCGGCGAGGGCCGGACGGCAATCACGATCGGGTTGTGGATCAGCTATTTCTTTACTCTGGCAGTGGTCTATCTGTTGCTGAATTGGCTGCCGTCGCTGCTGGAGGAGCGCGGGCTGACCCGGCCCGAGACCGGGTTGGTGCAGATCATGTTCAACATCGGCGCCGCGATCGGCAGCCTCGGCTTCGGCTGGGTGCTCGATCGTGGAGCACGGCGCATGGCGGTGATCTTGATGTACGGCGGCGTGGTTTTATCGTTGTTCGCCTTGGCTTTCACGGCCGGATTTGGCGGGCTGCAAATTGCCGGGTTTGCGGCGGGGCTCTTTGTCGTGGGCGGGCAGTTGGTGCTCTACGCCTTGGCGCCGGGGTTTTATGCGTCCGCCATGCGTGGCACCGGCGTGGGCGCGGCCGTGGCGGCGGGCAGACTGGGCGCGGTGGCGGGCCCGCTGGCCGCGGGCGCAATCTTGAGCGCGGGCATGACCGGCAATATGGTGCTTTTCGCGACTATTCCCGGACTGGTGCTGGCCGGAGCAGCGGCGATCACCCTGGTCGCGAAACGCGGAACTTAGCAACGGAGGCATCATGGATCCCGGTCTTAACGGAAAGCGTGCCTTGGCTTGTGCGTCCACCGGCGGCTTGGGTTATCCTTGCGCAGCGGCGCTGGCCGCCGAGGGCGCTGAATGGCCGGGACGCCGAGCGAGCCGCAGCTGCCGCCTATGAACTTTCGTGCGGGAAGCGGGAAAAGAAGGAAGTCTTCTTTTTTGAAAAAAAGAAGCAAAAAACTTTTATTCGTTTGGTTCGGTTACTGGAGCGAGTTCTTGCGCTGCGCCAAATTGACAAAAGTTTTTGCTTCTTTTTTTCAAAAAAGAAGACCTCCTTCTCTTCCTGATTCCAACTGATTTCATGTCGCTCTCGTGTTGCAGCAAGCAAGGCAGACCCGCCGCCGACTGGCGAAACCCAGTTGCACTTGGTTATTTACTATAACGAAGTCGTTGCCGAGGCAACGCTTTCGTCTTTCGGCAAGTTGCGACGGGAACGGCTTTGCCGATGCGCCTAGGCTGTTCAGGACTCGTCAGGGAAGCCTGACGTTGGGGGATATTTTCCGCCGCCGCCGAATTCCTCGATCGACCGGATCTTTCCGTCAACGATCTTGAATACTTCGGCCACGTTGGTGGAACCCTGCACTTTGCGCTCGCCGTGCGGAATGATAAAGAATGCGACCACGATGCCAAGCTTCTCGTCGACGATCGGGGTACGAATATTGACCGGCATTTGGCCCTTGAGGCCGTTCAGCGCGGTGGCACAGGTGCCGCCGCCGCGCGATGCGGGAACCGCGGGATTATCGGTAAATTTGCTGCCGGCCGAATAACGATCACAGCGATAGCTGAACGAAGGAATGCTGCCGTCATGCTTGCCGATGCCAAGAAGATAGGTGTGCACGGTGGCGATCAGGGCGGCGCGGTTCTCACGCCGATCCGGCGGTACCACTGCAGTGTAGAGAATGTCCGGCTCAAGCAAACCGCTGTAATCGGGCTTCGGTGCGGGCGTAGCACCGGGCGCTGCGGGCGCTGGTGGTTCCCCGCCTTTGGAGAAAATTTCCTGTTCGGCGATGGCGCCGTCAGCCACCTTCAGCCGAATGAACAGGGCACTCAAACCGTATGAGGTGTCGGCTGCACCGTAATAGGCGACCTGTCCGGTGGACGGATCGGCAAAAGTCTGACCGCTGCGGATTTTTTCTAGATTTAACCAGGAACCGTGCTGGTCGTCGCTACGCACCGCATTTTCGACAATGACCGCACCCGGCGCAAATCGCAAATCGCCGGGCTGGTGCAGAACCATCTGCCGCAGCACTTGCTGCATCATGTTATCGAGACAGTTGCTGTCACAACTCGCGGCATTGGCGGTGCCCGCGAGAGCAACTGTTAGCGCCACCGCGCCGATGCCGTTCAGTAGTTTCGATGCGAACTTGTGCGTTGCAGAGCAGGATTTCGTCATTTGTTACTCCCGGTACGTTGTTGGACAGCCGCAAAACGCAGGATCGGTCAGATCCGCGGCCCCTGGAAATTGGCGATAAATTGGCCTTTGGCCAAGACGTGACTGGTCATCGCGGCCCAGACCTGGTCGCGGGTCGCGCCGCTTGGTAAATCAAGCAGCTTATCGAGAGCATAGACTTGGATATGGTAATGGAAAATCGGACCGCCGGCCGGCGAGTGAGGGCCGGTGTAGGCTGCATCCCCGCCCTGGTTGCCGCCCATTTTCATGCCGCCCGGAAGTTGCGAAATGCCTTCCGGCAGGCTTGTTGTATCGGTCGGGATATTGAACACAACCCAGTGCAGGACCGCGCGGGTCTTCATGCCGGCCGTGCCGTCTTCCATGATCACCAAATAGGATTTGGTGCCCGCCGGACCCGCCGACCAGGATACCGCGGGAGAGATCGAGTTCGCCCACCCGGTATTCTTGATCGGGAAATAGCCGTGATTGTCTTCGATCGTGGCGGAATGAACCTGCAATTGGCCAGTGGTCGCGGCCAGCGGACGGTCGAAGGTCACGATCGGCGGGGGGCCGCTCAGCACTTGGTGCAGAAACTCCGGCGACGGATGCATGTTCTGCACCCGTTTGGTATCGGGGGTGCCGGTTTCAATGTCGGATTGAAACCCCGAGTCGGGCGGCCACCCGCCAGAAAATGAAAATTCTTCAATCGAGCGAATTTTACCGTCGACGATTTTGAACAATTCACTGACATGGGTGCTGGCGGGCGGCGTGTGATCGTCGTGCGGTATGATAAACATGACACCGACCAGACCAAGTTCTTGATCGACCACCGCAATCCGCCGATTCACCACCAGTTCGCCGGTAAGGTGGACCAAACTTCCTGCGCAAGTGCCACCTTCTTTGTCGGCGGGATGAGCGGCCGAGTTGGTAACCTTGGCGCCGCTGGCGTAGCGGTCGCAGCGCGGACCAAAGGCGACGTGCGATCCGTCGTGGATGCTGATCCCATTCAGATAATTATCTACCACGGCAATCAACTGCGCGCGGCCGATCCGGCGTTCCGGGGGCACGACAGCGTCATAAAGAATGTCCGGCTCGAGCATATTGGCCGGATTAGAGAAAGGAGTGGTCTGGTGGCTGAAGGTGATCTCCGACTCGGTGATCTTGCCGGCCACCTGCTTCAGCCGAACGAACAGCACACCGAGCCCGTCTTTGGTGTCGACCGCCCCATCAAATATCGCTTCGCCCGTGATGGGATCGGTGTAGATCTGACTGGAGCGAATGCGGGAAACCGATTGCCACGCACCGGAACCGAGCGGCGTGGGTTTGGCGTTTTCCACCGAAGTTGCTTTATCGGAAATCGGCAATCCGGCGGGATTGTGAGCGGTGAGGTGGCTCAGGTAATTCTGCATGATCGTTGCAAGACAATTGCGATCGCAGCTCGCCGCCTGAGCGCTGCCGGCACCGATCAACAAGGCCAAGGCCGCACCAAAAACGGCGGTTTGACGTTTCCGGCCAAGGTGGCACAACGATAGAGCCATCGAGACACTCCCTAGTGTTAGCGCCTCTAAGAAAGGCGTTTGATTTTTGCATTCTAGACGAGAATTTAGGTCTTGCCAATAATAGTAACTCTTCATAATAGTCACTCCTCGAAGAAAGCGCGAAGAACCATCACAGATACCGGGAAGGAAGACGGGATGCGCACATCGTCACGCATGCTTGCGGCGGCCATACTTGTTCCTGGGTCGCTATTTTCGGCGGCCTATGCGCAGACCGCGGCCCCGCCGGCCAGCGGCGGCGCTTCGGCGAAGGCCGCGCCGGTCTTGCAGGAGGTTACGATTACGGCGGAGAAGCGGCGGGTCAGTGCGCAACGGACTGCGATTTCGCTCACTGCGATCTCTCGCGAAGACATTGAGAAAAAAGGCATCAGCACGATCGAGGACCTCGCCAACAACACCCCCGGGGTAACCGTCGCCAACGCCGGCATGATCCAATTGATCAACATACGCGGACTCGGACTCGGGCTGGTGAGCCCGATCACGACCTCCGGCATCGTGAATTATCGCGACGGGATTCTGATCACGCATGAACCATTTTTGATCGATGCTTACTATGACTTGGACTCGATCGATGTGCTCCGCGGACCACAAGGAACGCTGGTGGGTTCGAACTCGACCGGCGGCGCGGTGTTTGTCACCTCGCGCAGCCCGACATTGGATAGTACCAATGGCTACATCGAACAGACCGTCGGCAATTATGGCGATGTCCGCACCGAGGCCGCGATTAATTACCCGATCAATGGCGAGCTTGCGGTGCGGCTGGCCGGAAATTTCGAATCGCGCGACAGCTTTTTCAAAGTGGTCCCGCCACCCTACCCCGGCTTGGGTTCATTTGGGCGAGGACCCGGTGCGTTCAACCAAGCCGCTACGCGCCTAAGCGTGCTTTACAAGCCTTCCGGCGATCTCACTTTTTTGCTGAAGACCGAATACAACCTTTACGACAGCACGGGTATCCCCGCCGAACCCACAGTCTATTCGCCGTATTACGCTTACGCCGCGCACACGCCATTCCAGTCGGACTACAATTCGTCGACGTCGATACGCCAATGGGATTGGCGTTCGATTCTACAAGCCGACTGGCAGTTCTCGTCCTTTGCTGAGCTCCGCACCCAGACCGCGTGGACGCAAGCGAAGAACGAACAGAGTGACGACACCGACGACAGCGCCTATTATGGTCAGACCTTGCAGTTCAAGGTGCCGTTTTCGACTTTTCAGCAGGAAATTGACCTGCTTTCGACGGGTAAGCAGGCACTGCAATGGAGCGCCGGCGTGTTCGGTTACGCTGACCGGAACAGCGGTGGCAGCTCGCATTTCCAAATCGTGAACAACGGCACGCCGCAAGCGCCGTTCCCCGGGCCACTGGTCATTTCGCCCGGGGGCGCCAGCGGCGCGTACACCGTGGCCGGATTCGGACAAACCACCTACCAGATCAATAGTCTATTTCAAGCCATCGCCGGGGTGCGCTACACCAATGATCGGCGCGATTCGCTGACGGGGGGCGTTGCGATCAACCCACCGAATGGCCCTGTTATACCCAATCACGGTCTTGAATATGATGACAGCGTTACCGGCAAACTCGGCCTAAATTACACACCAGACAGTACTGACCTGGTTTATGCGTTCGTCGCGAAGGGAGCGAAGGCGGGCGGGTACAATATGGGGGGGCCCAACTTCAAACCGGAACGAGTCTACGACTATGAACTCGGTTGGAAAACATCGCTGCTGGATAGACACCTGCGCATGCAGTTGGATGGGTTCTACGACGATTATCATGGCTATCAGTTGAACGTCTATAATCCCGTCATCGAGGGTAGCGGCGTCGCCAACGCAGGGGCCAGCACGATCAAGGGGCTTGAGGCAGCTACTCAGGCACTGCTTGGAAATTTCTCGATCGATGCGAACGCTGCCTACGTCGATTCGAGATTTGGGCCAGGTCTGCTTCTGGATAGCCGGTTCACGCCGGCGCTTCCGGTGCAACTTGGCGGAAAGCCGCTACCGTTCGCGCCGAAATGGACTGCGAACGGAGGTTTAGAATATGATCTCGAGACCGCGAACGGCTCGTCGATCCGGCCGCGGGTTCAGATTTCGTATATCGGTTCACAATGGGACGCACCGGCAGAGCTTCCAGGATATGATTTCGTCGCCTCCCATTTCCTAGTTGATCTGCGGCTGACCGACGACGTGTCTAGTCAATGGCGGTTCGAGGCGTACGTGCAAAATCTGTTGAATAAAGTCTATGTTCAATCGATCGAGAGCTCGTCGACGACGAACAACGATATATTCGGCAACCCTCGCACTTACGGGGTTCGTGCCACCTACAAATTCTAAGCCTCGAACGCCGGGTAGAGACCGGCCCAGCATTATTCGCTATGTGAAAACAGGAGGAGAGACCTCACCATGTTCCAATGTTGCAAACAATGCCGTCTGGCAGCTGCGAGCATTTTAGCGGTCTTGAGTGGCGGCGCGCAGATGGCGTGGGCTCATCATTCTTTCGCCATGTTCGATCGCACCAAGACCTCGACCATCGTCGGCACCATCAAGGATTTGGATTGGACCAACCCACATTGCTGGCTTGACGTGGTGGCGCCCGATGCGAGCGGCAAAACGGCGACCTGGGGTTTCGAAGCCAACGGTCCGTCGGAGCTTTACAAAGCCGGCTGGCGGCCAAGTGCTGTGATCGCAGGCGATAAAATTACCGTCGTTTTCCATCCGTTGCGTGACGGACGTCCCGGTGGTAGCCTGATGTCGGTGACACTGGCCAACGGCACCGAACTCGGCGCAATGCCGAAGCCGCCTCCGGGCAGCTGACATAAATCTGCCTTTGCCCGAAATCACAGAGATGATCAAATAGATCCTGAGGAGACTGCCGGTGAGTCACAAACATCGCATTAGTGGCATGATTGAGCGTGGTGTCGTCTCGGCCGCCGTGGCGGTTTTCCTGTCGGTGGTGCTGCCCGCCCACGCCGCGAACTTCAATCCGCCGGACTGGTCCGGCACCTGGCGAGCGGTCGGTTCGGTGGGAACGCTGGGTTCTGAGAAAGGCATCATATTTGCCAAGGAAACTCGCGATTACGCGCCGCTGAAGCCGCAATATGAGGCGGAATACGACGCGTTAAGGGTACGCGCCGAAGAGCAAGGCGATCCTAACGCCAAAGACCCGATCACCGATACCAATACGCTGAACTGCTTCGCCGGGATGCCACGCCTGATCGCAGCGCCGTTTTCGTATAATTTCTTGATCACGCCTACCGAGGTTTTTATCATAATCGATAAGGCGGTTCGACAGGTATTCACCGACGGCCGTCCGTGGCCATCGACGGACGCGCAATGGCCGCTGATGTTGGGACGTTCGCGCGGGACTTGGCAGGGAGATACCCTGGTAATCGACACCATCAACATGCGTAACGATATGTGGACCGACCCTACGCCGTTGATGCTTTCGAGCCAGGCCAGCGTCGAAGAGCGTCTTCGCAAAATTAATCCCACCACGATCGAGGATCAGGTGACGATCCACGATCCGGTGAAATTTACCAAGGATTGGAAATTCGTGCGCCATTATGCGCGCGAGCCCGATGATAAGACGTCGTGGCCTGATGATCCAGAGCTGTGCGGCGGGCCAAGCGATCGCAACCGGATCGTGAACGGCCAGGTCACCGTGACGCTGCCGCAATAGCCGAGCTTGCCGGGCTGATGGTTCATGCGCTGCACCGCGCTGTCGAACGGCTGTAGTGGCACTGTCTTGCCGGCTTCGAGGAGCAGCGATACCTGGCCCGAAAGCACTGTGCTGTAACCCGTGGTCGGGGTCTGGTGCATCAGTGGACGGCGGGGGCACCACGGATCGCCCCGCATGGCGAAAAAGCCGTCCACCCGTGATGCCCCCCCCCCGTCCCCGGGGCAATTCCGCGACTGATCAGCAGTTTCGTTTGAGAGTGAGAGACCCTCGCCGACAAGTTTGGGGGAAATCTCCCAAGACATTCGGCTCAGTCGGCTGCGCAAACAGGTGTAACTCCTGTTCGCCGACGGTCTGCGAGACAACGAGTGGCGCAAGGTCCGGTTTCGGTCGGCATTGGAAGCGCCGGAATGAGCTCGTTACTCAAGATCCTACCTCTTTGGATCCTAAAGCCCTTACTTGTCATAACTAAATGGCGCCATGGTTCTTGCCGATCCCGTTACGCGTGAGGTAAGGTGATACGGAAAAGGCGCTCAAGGGTCGTCATAACAGGGGAGTTGGGGAGCGCCAATATCTACGGAAGTTTTTCACGCGTAACCAGCCTTGATTCGGCGGCGCGGTCCTCAAGTTCAGTGTCGCAACCGCCAGTTTGGTGGCTTTGGTGAGAATACTGACCTCCTCTTCGCCACGCCTTCGAAACGGGGGCGGTACGAGTGTGCCCAGAAATATAAGCAGCAGCGTGCGAACTGCGCTCCCGTGATGCCTCCGCGTTATACCGGACAACGAGATATTGTTGGGGATAGTTAGTTATAGTCCATTATTACAATTGTGGCGAAAGCCGAATCTGTGTATCAGATCGAGCAGGCTGCGTTTGAGCCCAACAAAACGATACAAACGGAGGTCACTCTTGAGCAGGCACACGTATCTTCTGCTGGGAACCGCAATGGTCGGAGTTCTCAGTCCTCTTCATGCGCAGACTGTCCCAGGGGCGGGTGCTCCCACGGTTTCTGCCGGCTCCAACTCGCTGCAAGAGGTTGTGGTTACCGCGGAGCGGCGCAGCGTCAGTGTTCAGAAAACATCGCTCGCCGTAACCGCGCTTTCGGGCAGAGATCTCGAACGGAAAAACGTCTACCATATCCAGGATCTGCAATATGATACTCCTGGTCTCACCGTCGCCACCGCCGGCCTTATCAATGTCATCAACATACGAGGTATCGGCCTGGGGTTAATTGGGCCGACCACGACGTCCGGCATCGTGAATTACCGCGATGGGGCCCTTATTACCCATGAGCCGCTGCTCCAGGATCCATACTTTGATGAAAACCGGATCGAAGTGCTGCGTGGCCCGCAAGGCACCTTGGCAGGATCCAACTCGACCGGCGGTGCCATTCTCGCGGTTTCTCAGGACCCAATTCT
>Ga0302326_10029200_pt1 | contig 11071 bp, 8 predicted proteins | sample Palsa_T0_3_FD_202264 | JGI IMG/M metagenome (GOLD analysis project Ga0302326, IMG submission 202264) | Peat permafrost microbial communities from Stordalen Mire near Abisko, Sweden - Palsa_T0_3 | ecosystem: Environmental > Terrestrial > Soil > Palsa > Peat permafrost | place: Sweden: Abisko...
GCGATCTGGCATCATTTACGCAGCGCGACCGAAGCGACGACGGAGAGGGCGAAAGTCCATGAGTCGTCGAGGCGGTCAGAATGGAACCATCGTCGTCCAATCGGGCTGGTATCGGGTGCGCTGGCGGATGGATGTCGAAGGTCGCGAAGAACGAGTTAACCTGTCAGAAAAAATCGCCCCGGTCGTTTTCGACAAGAGCGGGACTCCCAAGCCGCCATCCCAGGCAATACGGCGTCTGGCTCGGGAAATCGTCGAGCGTTCGGGTGCGAATTCGGAAGAACGGTTTAGCCGCGTCGTCCTCGGTGAAACCTCTTTCCGAGAACAAGCCAAAAGTTATCTGCTGTGGGCCGAGAGTCGTGACCGGGAACCCATTAAGGATACTTCGAGCATCGAAGCTGCCCTGAACAAATGGATTCTTCCCGAAATCGGAGACCTGCCCTTGGCGAGTGTGAACAACATAACCGTGAAGCCTCTAGTGACAAAGATGAAAAAATCACTGTCGGCTTGCTCGGTCAACAAGTACATCGGATACGTGCATCAAGTTGTAGCTTCACTCAAGGATGGCGAAACCGGAGAGCCGATTCACCGGCGCAAGTGGGATTCATCGGTGATGGACGTGCCCGTCGTGAAACAAAAAGAGCAGCGGCGGCCCGCCCTCAAGGCAAAAACGGTTGACCAGCTTGTTCGGGACAGTAAAGGAGATGAACAGGCGTTGTATCTCATCGAGGGAGCGACCGGTACGCGAATCTCGGAGGCTCTCGCGCTTGAGAAACGGCATTTTATCAACGACTGCCGCACCATCTGTATCCGACAGCAGGTTGATCGGGACACTCCCCGAATCGTTGAATACCTGAAGACGGATGCAGCTTATCGTGAAATTGACGTGAGCGAGGAGGTTTCAAAATATCTGAGAGCCTTCCTCGAAAACAAGGCGGGATTGCTGTTCCAGACCCGAAACGGCACTCCCTACCTACACAACAACCTAAGAGAGCGATGGCTCTCCACGCGACTCAAATCTATGGAACTCGACGAACCGGGTATGGGTTGGCATGCCCTTCGTCGCTTCCGCAAGACATGGCTTCGTGGCAAGCGGTGCCAGGAGGACATAAGCATGTACTGGATGGGGCACAAACCGAAAACGATGTCCGAACTGTATTCCCGTGTGGACGAGGAACTAGAACTCCGTCTTGCAGAAGCGGATGCGGTCGGCGTCGGATTCGAAATTCCAATTGCTCCCAGCTGCTCCGAAATGTCGGCGCAATTGGAACTCGAACTGGAGTTGCAAGCACTGTAGAATCACAGAGTAGACAAGGATGCGCCCGTAGCTCAGTTGGAAAGAGCGTCTGCCTTCTAAGCAGAGGGTCGGGGGTTCGAATCCCTCCGGGCGCGCCATTCCTCATTTTTCGCTCTTTGGAAGATTAGGTCGAATGGCTTTCTGTAAGTGGGGTAAGCACTTGTGGCGTCCACTTTGCAGTTCGAAAGTACGATTCGGAGCAATTCCCCTTGTTCTGCCGGCGGCTGCCTAAGATAAAGAAAATAGGCCTTATTTGCGAGTTCTAAAATCCTGACGCCGTCGAGGATTTTCTCCGGACTCTGCTGTTCAAAGCCCTGAAGCGCAAACAGAACCTGCTGCTCCTCCTGAGTCCAGGCTGATGATCTCGCTTCCCAGAATTGATCGCTGATCTTGCCATCCAATTTGTCCATATAGGCTCGTTCCAGACGCCCGCGTACTTGCGCAAGGCGTTGAGTCAACCGTTCTCGTTCCGCCCTTGCGTGTGCCTCAGCACGGCCTTTGTCATGAAGCAAGGAATCTTGCAGGATCGCGAGGATGCCATCAGGGATGTAAATGTCCTTAAGGATCTGCCCTAACCGGTTTGCAAGCTCCTCCTCGCGTATCATGCGAGAGTTCCGGTATGCGCTTCTTGCGACTACTGCACGACGAGCGTCACGCTAGTATTATGCATCAGTGTGTTTGATGCTGAGGTGAAAGTGCCTGAGACCGTTAACATATAGCTGCCCGCCGGAGTTCCCGAATTTCCGCGGCCTCCCGAACTGCCGCTGTTTCCGCTTTCACCGCCACATGCTGACATCGTCGACGCTGCGTAAAGCAAGAGAACAAGCGCAACGCTGTAGAGCAACCGTGGACGCAGGTCCCAGTGCCGAACACGTAGGCCGCCCAGCCATGCCAATCCCAAGAACCCTAAGATCAGAAGCACCGGGTGATAGCCAACGTGAGGCAACTTAGCAGGAGATTTCTGGACAAGAAGCGAAGCTGCTGTCGTAACGCTGACGGTAATAGTGTCAGCGGCCGATCCGCTCAACGTGACTGAGCTCGGTGATACAGCACACGTGGACTGGGATGGCGCTCCACTGCAAGTAAACGCAACCGACTGGCTGAACCCACCGCTGGGGGAAACCATAAGCGAGTAGGACGCCGTCTGCCCCGGTGTGATCGTGGCGCTCGCCGCTCCGCTAGTGCTTACGGAGAAATCCTGGCCTGTCCCAATCAGCGTTATGGTTTGAGAACTACCATCCGTGGTCATAACACTCAGCGAACCATTCAGAGAGCCTCCTGCTGTAGGACTAAAGCTAACGCTGATCGTGCAGGTCATCCCGCCCTGCAGGTTGCCGCCGACCGGACAGGAGTTGGTCTGCGCAAAGTTATTCGAGAGATTGATGGCAGTGATTCCAATGGAAGCATTAGCGACATTCAGGACAGTGATGTTTTGTGCTGCGCTTGAAGCGCCAACCGTTTGAGAACTGAATGCCAAGCTGGCAGGAGAAAGCGTGACACCCCCTTCTTGCAGGAATATGGAAACGTTTGCAGCGTTATAGTTCGAGGCCGCAAGATCAAGTCTGCCACTGCCCGTGAAGTCCCCGGCCGCAACCCACGTAAGACCTCCCACGCCGCCGCTCCACGGAACTTCCGTTCCAAATCCCCCTATCTCATTTCCCAGATAAATTGCCTCCGGTGACACGAGGTCCAGATTCCCATCTCCATTGAAATCTCCGACAGCGAGATTCGCCCCACCGTCTCCATAATCTGCGCTAGTACCGAAGGTGCCGTCTCCCTTGCCCAGCAGCACGGAAAACATGCAGCCGTTGCTGCACCCACTGGCGACCAGGTCAAGATTTCCATCCCTGTTGAAATCCGCTGCCGTGATGAAACTTGGTTCCGTCGTACCTATGGGATAATCCACGGGAGAACCGAACGTGCCGTCGCCATTGCCAAGCAGAACGGATACAGTCATGCCGCTCACACTATCTGTGTCCGCAAGGGCTACATCAAGTTTGCCATCTTTATTGAAGTCGCCAGCGACGATCGAAGTCGGCAGATGTGGACGAACGAGATAGGCACCCGAATATTGAAACGTCCCATCCCCGTTGCCGAGAAAAACGCAGATGCCACCTTCGCCCACATCCGTCGCAACCAAGTCCAGCTTGCCATCACCATTAAAATCGCCAGCGGCAATACCTACCAGGTTGGTGAAGGGAGCAAAACCGGTGCACTGATAATCTACGTGTGGCGCAAAAGTACCATTCCCATTGCCAATCAAGACTGATATGGCATTGGCTCCGGGTAACGCGAGGTCAAGCTTGCCATCTCCATTTAGGTCCCTTGCAATTACTTGCGTCGCACCAAGGGTCGCGTAATCTATGCTGGGCTGAAACGTCCCGTCTCCATTCCCGAGAAAAATCGATACGGTGTTACTTCCGCCATTGGCGATCGCGATATCGAATTTGCCATCGCCATTGAAGTCAGCGATCGCGATTCCTTCAGGTTGAGAGCCCGTTTGCAGCGTGTGCCCCTGTTGAAACGAAACGGATGAAGTCGCATTCGTAATCTGAAAGAACACTCCGTTCGACGTGCCGCCACCAGGGGTGGGACTTACGACCGTGACAGTGGCCGTGGCTGCCGTTGCAATGTCGGAGGCCGGAACACGCGCAACCAATTCCGAACCATTGACGACCATCGTCGCCAGTGCGGTGCCATTCCACTTGACCACCGATCCCGAAACGGACCCCGTGCCATCCACAGTAAGTGTGAACGCAGGCCCGCCAGGAGGTGTGGCTGTAGGCACCAGCGGTTGGTTTATTAGCGGAACGGGTTCGTCTGTGCGTAAGCGTTCGAACCGGCGATAGCCGTCCCCAATACGGAAAAAATACAGGCAAGCAGACACCAATTTATCCACACGCGGAAGGCCGTGCTAACCACGACGGGGGAATCTCTGAGATCCATAGAGCCACCGGCCACGTCGTCCATAAACTAGTAAAATAGTAATTAAGTGTCGAAATAGATACAAGTGAAGAGTTGAAGGATTCCGATTCCGCAGCGGCGTCGAACCCATAGCGTTCTGGCCGCCGCCAGCGAAATGCGATAAGTGCTGGAAGTCAGCGGCGGCAGATGATTGTCAATTGATTGCACCTCCACCACGGATGCTTCCCCGCGTTCGCTACGGATCAGCGTCGCCAGCCACTCTCGACAGTAAGCCCAATTGGTCAAAAGCTTTTTGGTTTCCGACCGGCGAAGACAGAAATCGAGAGCAGTTTTCTAAGACTACACATAGACGCTGCCGAAAACCCGCAGCCGTCTTTTTGACACACGACTGACCGTAAAACTCAAATGGGGAAGGGATAGTTAAATCGTGTCATTTCTGCCACGATTAGGCTCGCGGGAAGAGTTCTGAAATCGTCCCCTAGGGCGCGCCACTCTAATTCCTGCCCCTCATTAGCTTACGCTGCTTCTATCGAATCGGCTTCCACCGTATGCGGATTATTTCTTGTCTGGAAAACAAGTATTCCGTCAATCTGCGCGGTATTTGCCGTCGACACGCCGGAGCCGCATCGTTCCGCTGATATCGGTAACTTTGCATGCCGTCAGGTACACACATCGAGCTGGGATGATCCGCCTTCCGCAAATCTTCAACAGATGGGCTCGTGATATGCTTTTGGCTTCACATCCAAATGGACTGTCGCGGATGAAAGTTTGACGATCCCTGACTCAAACGCCGAGATCGCTACAGCTGTTTCTGCGCAACATCGTCAGTTAAGGCGGCAGATGCCGCCGCGGACGAGCGCATTCTTGCGGAATCTGGCGCGATCCTGGGCTGGCCGGTATGGGATGGCGTCGCTTTTTGTGGCCCTGGCGCTGGGGTTGGAGAAGCTTTTACAGGGCTTTTTTCCCTACCCGTTTTTGTTTGTGTTCTTCGCCGCTGTGATGGCGAGCGCGTGGTTCGGTGGAACGGGGCCGGGGCTGTTCGCGGTTCTCCTCTCAACAATCGCTGTTGATTACTTTTTTGTTCGCCCGTTCTATTCACTTGCGATCAATGCGACAGATGGCAGCTATTTCGCCGCGTTCATTCTCTGCGCCCTGGTGGCAAGCTGGATCAGTTCTTCCAAGCGGAAGGGCGAGGAGGCGCTTCGGGAAGCACGCGATCAACTCGAAGTTCGTGTCGCCGAGCGTACCGCCGAGCTTCAGAAGTCGAATGCGGAGCTGCAGAAGACTGTGGGACAGCATGAGCGAGCGCAACAGGCTCTCATGAAAACGCAGGCGGAGCTCGCTGAATTGTCGCGGTTCCTTACCATGGCTGAGCTCACCGCTTCGATTGCTCACGAGGTGAATCAGCCGCTTACCGCCGTGGCGGTGTACGGAAGGGCCTGTCTGGAGTGGCTATCGGCGAGCCCGCCAAATTTGCCGGAGGCCCGGAGGGCCGCTGAAATTGTCATCCAGGACGGCACCAGGGCCGGTACGATTATCAATCGCATCCGCGCCTTATTTAAGAGGCAGCCCGTCGCTCAGGATTGGCTCAATCTGAACGAGATCATCGCCGAATCGGTCGGTTTTATGAGGGACGAAGCAATCAGGCATCGAATCACAATAAGAACTGAACTGGCTCGCGATCTGCCCGAAATCAAGGGCGATCGGGTGCAGTTGGAACAGGTGGTTCTCAACCTCGTGATCAATGCCATCGATGCTTTGCGCGAGGCAAAAGAAACGAGAGAAGTCCTCATCACCTCTCGCCGCGAGGGCTCTGCCGAGGTGCTGGTGTCCGTGGAGGATAGCGGAATGGGGGTTAGCGCAGAAATTGCCGGCAGGATCTTCGATCCATTTTTCACTACAAAATCTCAAGGCATTGGCATGGGCTTGTCGATTAGCCGCTCCATCGTCGAATCTCACGGTGGCCGGCTGTGGGCCGAGTCGCGCCCGCTCGAAGGCGCGATATTCCGGTTTACAATTCGGGTTGGCTCGTAGGAGGCCTCACCAATGATGGCGCGCGATCTTAGCCCCGCAGTTTTCGTTGTCGATGACGATGCTTCCGTGCGTGATGGCATTCGAACTTTGCTGCGATCGGTAGGGTTGCAGGCGGAAGTGTTTTCGTCGGCGGAAGAGTTCCTGAAGGCGGCGCGGCCGGAATCCCCGAGTTGTCTCGTGCTGGACGTAAGGCTTCCTGGAGTGAATGGACTGGATCTGCAGGACCAACTCAACAATGCTGGAATAGAAATGCCCATCATATTTATCACCGCGCATGGCGATGTCCCCTCCAGCTTGCGGGCATTGAAAAAAGGCGCGGTGGAGTTCCTCTCCAAACCATTTCAGACCCAGGAGCTGATAACAGCCGTGTATCAAGCTCTGGAAGGCGACCGCAGAAGGCGCGAAGAGCAAACAGAATTTTCCGCTCTGCGATCGAGGATCGAAAAGCTTACGTCACGCGAGCGGGAAGTCACCGTCGATATCGCCTTGCTAAATAGAATGGCCAATCGATTGTCGGCGGCTGACCCATTGCATCAGGTCTTGAACGAGGTCGTCGAATTTATCGCGGCGGTGGTGGAATGCGACTCCTGCATGATCTATGTGCTGGAAAACGAGGAATTGGTCTTGCGGGCGTCCAAGAACCCTCATCCCGAGCAGACGGGCCGGTTGAGAATGAGCATCGGAGAGGGAATTACGGGTTGGGTGGCGGAGCACCTCGACACAGTTGTGGTGGCGCAGAGTGCCCACGAAGACCCCCGTTTCAAACTGTTCAACGAATTGCCGGAGGACCGCTACGAGGCTTTCCTATCCGTACCCCTGGTAAGCGGCGGGAAGCTTGTGGGCGTAATCAATCTGCAGAACCGCGCGCCTCATCAATACACCAAGCATGAGACGGGCCTGGTAGCGACCATCGGTTTCCTGGTTGGCGCAGAGGTGGAAAGAGCCCGTCTGCAGACCCAGAACCTCGAGCTTTCAGACAAACTCGAGAGCCGCAAGCTGATGGATCGGGCAAAGGGCATCCTGCAAAGCGATTTGAAAATCAGCGAAGAAGAGGCGTATCGAACGATTCAGCGGGAGAGCCAGAAACGAAGGAAGTCCATGAAGGAAATCGCGGAATCGATCATTTTGAACGACGACTTGAAACGAGGCGTGTAGGCGGCGATGCAAAAGCGAAGCCGCATTCGCGCGGAATTCAAATCGCGGCAATCTAAAGTTTGAATTTGACTCTATCCTCGAAATGCCGCACCCTGCACGCGGAGTTGACGAAGGTCTAAAGTCACTCTGACCCCCTCTTTCGATGGCGAAACGAGGGCCTGCATCGGACACAACGCCGTGTCCAAATCAATCGATTCATAAAGCTCGACGCAGAGCTGCTACACCAAAGCACCCATAAGGCTGCCGTTTGAAGTCTTACTGCGTGCCTTTCAATTTTGTGGTGTAACTGCCGCGCTTTGTTTGCGCGTGTGAGCGCCGCTTTCCATGTGACTGGTCGCTCCGATGCCGTTTGTGTGCTCCGGAGGTCCTGGAGGAGAGCAATGCCGTCAGGTGAAATGGTAAGCGCGAATTCCAGACGGTCCGCCGAGCGGCGCCACGTCGCACTGGCTCGTTCGACTGGAGGCGGGAATGAATCGCGAGCACGAGTCGAGAGATACGCGCGGGCTCTCGCTCCCAAGCAGGGAAACACAACCGCGGCTACACGTTCCCACTCTATCGGCGGCCAGGGGGTGGCCGTGGAGGCATGGGACCTCAATGTACAGGACGGCGCGTCTCTTCGCAGCCGGCTGAAAATTCCGGCCCGTGCTGGCAAAGATGCGCGGGAGGGAAAGATGGTGAGGCATTTATCCGAGCTGGGCAATTTTGTCCGGGGTCTGAGTGTGATGGCTCGATTCGGCGAACTTTCGCGAGCGCGACTGTCCTTGCTGCGGGTGCAGCTGTGCGGCGAATACGCAGAATGCGACTGGATCGCACGCCCACCGGATCGCTGGGACGCAAGCTTACCACCCGTTGTCGGCAGGCGGAACGCGTCGACTCAGGCTCTGATGGACGCCATCAAGGTGCGGGCGCTCCTGTTTCGCGTATTGCCCGGACTGCAGAAAGCCGAGTTGCGAGCCTACCGGTACTCGCGGGAGGAGTCTCTCGAACTCATCGTCTCGGGGACGGTGAGCCGGGAAGTGCGGGCGCCGGCTAGCGTTCGTTCACTGGCGATGCGAGCGAAGCTGTTTGGCTTGAATTTCTGGCTCGATGAAGGAGTGCTCGAGGATTTGCAGCCGCGGGAATGCGCCGTGAACTCATGAAAGAATCCGCGGCATTCGGGCGAAAACAAAAGTTTCGCGTTCAGAGGTTGAGGGCGCGGGAGCGGCTGCCGCGCCATTGCGGCAGGTTTTCCTCAACGGCTGGGCGCAGGTCGGCGCAAGTCGAAGGCCCCGTTTGGCAGGTCGCGAGAGACAGCACAGTTCGGCAAGGATGATTCTCATTTCTACAAGGAGAGACAGAATGGCTGGAACAATACGAAGAAAACAGAGGTTGTCTTTTTCTGAAAAGGTCTCGCGGCTGACGGTTCGTCTGCGCGACCCGGAATGGCGCCGATACGGGAAGCTTTTGGTTCTCGGCAAGGCCGTGGGAATTGCCCTGCTTCTGGCAATTATCGGGCTCCTGTCCTGCACCGTTTTCGCCAAAGTCTATGCCGCCGACCCGGTGGTAAAGGCGGCGGACGTCGTAAATCCCGTCAACACCGCATGGACGCTGGTTGCGGCGTTCCTCGTGTTCGGGATGCAAGTCGGCTTCACGATGCTCGAAGCCGGTTTCTGCCGCTCCCGCGAAACCGTCAACGTGCTGGTCGAATGTGTGGTGGACACCTGCCTGTGCGGCATTTTGTTTTATGCCGTGGGTTTTGCGTTCATGTTCAGCCACGGCAACGGGTTCATCGGCTACCACTGGTTCTTCCTGCAGAACGCGCCGGATACCTATGAAACAACCGGCGTGGCGTTTCTGGCCGTCTGGATTTTCCAGTTCGCCTTTGCCGACACCTGCTCCACGATTACTTCCGGGGCAATGATCGGCCGCACCGATTTCGTGGGCGATCTTCTCTACAGTCTCTGCGTCACCGGTTTCATTTACCCGGTGATCGGGCACTGGGCTTGGGGTCCGGATGGCTGGCTGGCCAACATGGGCAGCGCCGGGAACATGTTTCCGTCCTTGGGGATGCCGTTCCATGATTTCGCCGGTTCCACGGTCGTACATACAATCGGTGGATTCATCGCACTGGCTGGCGCCATCGTTCTGGGGCCGCGCCTCGGCCGCAAGTTCAAACGCGATGGCGGCGCGCCAATGCTCCCGCATGACTTGACTATCGCCGTGAGCGGAGGACTTATCCTCTGGTTCGGCTGGTACGGGTTCAACCCCGGCAGCACGCTCTCGGCCATGGACTTTGTCGGCATCGGGCGCGTAGCCACCAACACAACCCTCGCCGCCTGCGCGGCCGGGCTCAGTTCCATCCTTTACGGCTTCATGATGACCAAGAAGTGGGATGCAGGCTTCACGACCAACGGCTTCCTCGCCGGCTTGGTCGCCATCACTTGCCCCTGCTACTGGGTCAGCCCGACCGGTGCGGTTCTTCTCGGCGCGATTGCCGGCGTGATCGTAATCCTCGGCATCGACCTCCTCGAGTGGCTACGAATCGACGATCCCATCGGCGCGGTTCCCGTGCACGGCATCTGCGGCATCTGGGGAACGCTCTCGCTGGGCTTGTTTGCCTGCGGGAAATATGGCGCTACAGGGCCACTTTCTCCCGACAACAGCGCACCGCTCAAAGGCCTCTTCTACGGCGGCGGCACGCAGGTGCTGGTGGCGCAAGCCATCGGCAGCGCGTGCATCACCTTGGCGACGTTCGGCGTAGCCATGGTGGTAATGCTGGCGATCAACGCCTTTGGAATGCTTCGCCTGTCCGAAGAAGCGGAACTCTACGGCATGGATCTGCACGAGCACGGCATCTCGGCCTACCCCGAGTACGTGCTCTCCTCCCTGGGCGCTCCAGGTGGCATGTCCAAGGAAACCGTTTTGCCCGCTCCTAGTGCCGTCATGAGCCGTCAGGCTCTCTCGCACTCGGATTAACCAAGCTCCGGTGAACCGTTCCAGCTTCCCGTCGTCTCGGCCACGCCGGGAAGCTGGGCCGGAGAATTTTCCGGTTGAGTATGGAAGCGTTCGCGCTCAGGCCAAAACAACTCGCAGCGACTTATAGAAGGACAGAGGAGAGGAAATGACAAAACTGGAAGCGATTGTACAGCCCGGGCGATTCGAGTCGGTAAAGAAAGCCCTTATCGATGCCGGAGTTGATGGCATGACCGTTTCAGAAGTGCGCGGCCACGGGCGGCAGAAAGGCCACACCGAGACGTATCACGGGCACGAGTACAGCGTCGACCTTCTGCCGAAAATCAAACTCGAAATCGTGGTGGAAGATAAACAGGTGGAAGCGGTGGTCGATGCCATCATCAAGAATGCCGCCACCGGCAAAATCGGAGATGGAAAAATCTTCATTTCCAAGGTGGAGGAAGCCATTCGCATCCGCAACCAGGAACGGGGCGCAGCAGCGCTTTAGCCTTTTGATCTGGGTGCCCTCGAACTTTGACTCGATTCCCTGAAGGAAGTTCTTGCGGCACCCATTTCGATGTGTGATCGATTTAACGAACGCTGCGACCGGCGTGATCGTGGAGATGCAATGGGCGCAGCGGTTGGCTGACACCGGATGGCATCCAAACCCGTCGAATCGCCCCTAACCAGCGGCTCTGCCCGGCCCGTCGCGAAGGTTCTCGTCGCGACAAC
>Ga0302326_10029205_pt1 | contig 11070 bp, 9 predicted proteins | sample Palsa_T0_3_FD_202264 | JGI IMG/M metagenome (GOLD analysis project Ga0302326, IMG submission 202264) | Peat permafrost microbial communities from Stordalen Mire near Abisko, Sweden - Palsa_T0_3 | ecosystem: Environmental > Terrestrial > Soil > Palsa > Peat permafrost | place: Sweden: Abisko...
CCGCGAACGACACCGCGATGAACCGCGCGCCCAGCTCGCCCGCCACCGCGCGGGCGATGAAGGTCTTGCCGCAGCCCGGCGGCCCGTACAGCAGCAGCCCGCCACGCAGCGACTTGCCGTACAGCCGGCGCAGGTCCGGGTTGCGCATCGGGGCCAGGAACGCCGCCTCCAGGCGCTGCTTCACCTCGGTCATCCCGGCCACGTCGGCGAGCGTCAGCCCGGCGTGCTCGGCGTCATAGGCGTCCCCCGCGCCGGGGCCGGCCGCGGCCGGATCCGCCGCGTCGCCCTCGCCGATGAACATGGCCGGCAGGACGTCGCGTAGCTCGTCCTCGGCCTGCGACCAGTCGTACTGCGGCGACCTGCCGCCCGCCGCCGCCCCGCGAGCTTCCGCCGGGCCGGCCGGCGGCGGACGCACCCCGGTCCGTTCGGCAGAAATGTCCGTGGCTCCCGCGGCCGGCTGACCCGCGGGTTCGGCCGACGCGGGACCCTCCCGGAGCAGGTCCAGTGCCGCCGAGTTGCCCGGGTCGCGCTGCAGGACCGCGCCCACTTGCCGGATGGCCTCGTCGCGCTGGCCGCCGCGCATCAGCAGCGTGGCCAGGTGCAAGCGGAGCGGCACGTCGTCGGGCATCGCCTCGACCGCCCTGCGGAGGCTGTCCAGCACGGTGGGTTCGGGTTCCATGCATCCGTCCGGGTTCTGCGCTTGTGCGTCGGTTTGCTCGCCTCTACAGGGTAGTGCCGAAAGGTCCCGGCCCAGGTCCGGATCAGCCCGTTGGCGGGGAGGTCCACAGCGACGTCAAGCTCACGCCCAGGTCGGCCAGCAGGCGGCGGAGCAGCGGCAGCGATACGCCGAGCACGGTGCCGTGGTCGCCGTCGATCCCGTCCACGAACCAGCCGCCGCGCCCGTCCAGGGTGAACGCGCCGGCCACCTCGAGTGGCTCGCCCGAGGCGATGTAGGCGGCGATCTCCTCCTGCGACGGGGTGCCGAAGCGCACCCTGGTCGCCGCCACCGCCGCGGCCCGCTGGCCGGTGGCGGCGTCGATCACGCAGTGCCCGGTGACCAGCGTTCCGACCCGGCCTGACATCTCCCGCCAGCGCGCCGCGGCCTGGATCGCCGAGGCGGGCTTGCCCAGCGCGCGCCCGTCCAGGTCGAGCAGCGAATCGCAGCCGATGACCAGCCCGTCCGCCTGGCCGGACGCCACCGCGGCCGCCTTGGCCGTGGCCAGCAGACCGACTAGTTCGGCCGGCGTGGCCGCCGTGAACGCGGTCTCGTCCACGCCGCTGACGACGACCTCGGGGTCCAGCCCGGCGGCGCGCAGCACCCCGAGCCGGGCCGGGGAGGCGGAGGCGAGCACGATCCTGGTCACGCCAGCCGACCCTACCGCGCAGCTTGGCCCGGGAGGCGGACGAAAACCCGGGCCGGTAGGGTGCAGGCGTGATGGAGACGACCACGCTGGGCCGCGGCGGGCCGGTGGTGTCCCGCGTCGGCCTCGGGCTGATGGGCATGTCGGGCATCTACGGGCAGGCCGACGACCACGAGAGCATCGCCACGATTCACGCCGCGGTCGACGCCGGGATCACCCTGCTGGACACCGGCGACTTCTACGGCATGGGCCACAACGAGCTGCTGCTCCGCGACGCCCTGCGCCGCGGGATCCCCCGGGAGAGCGTGTTCATCCAGGTCAAGTTCGGCGGCCAGCGGGATCCGTCCGGCGCCTTCGTCGGGCACGACGCCAGTCCGGCCATGGTGAAGAGCTCGCTGGCCTACACGCTGACCCGGCTGGGCACGGAGTACGTCGACCTCTACCAGCCGGCCCGGCTCGACCCGCAGGTCCCGATCGAGGACACGGTCGGCGCGGTGGCCGAGATGATCCAGGCGGGCTACGTCCGCTATCTGGGCCTGTCGGAGATGGGCGTGGACACCATCCGCCGGGCGCACGCCGTCTACCCGGTGTCGGAGCTGCAGATCGAGTACTCGCTGATGAGCCGAGGGATCGAAAAGCAGATCCTGCCGGCCGTCCGCGAACTCGGCATCAGTGTGACCGCCTACGGCATCTTGTCCCGCGGCCTGCTGAGCAGCGGTACCGCCCGGCTGGCCGATAACGACCCGCGGGCCCGCTTCCCGCGGTTCCGGGCCGAGAACCACGCGAGGAACCTGGAGTTGCTCGCCGCGCTGGAGACGATCGCGGACGGCAGGCAGGTCACCGCGGCGCAGCTGGCCATCGCCTGGGTGGCCTCGCGCGGCCCCGACATCATCCCGCTGATCGGGACCAAACGCCGTGACCGCCTGGCCGAAGCCCTCCAGGCGCTGGACCTGCCGCTCAGCGTCGACGAGCTGGCGGCGATCGAGGCAGCGGTGCCCGCCGACGCGGTCGCGGGGGAGCGGTACGACGCAGCCCAAGTCGCCATGCTGGACAGCGAGCGCTGACCGCCTAGGCCGATGGCGTCATGATTGATTGGACATTTCCCGGCTTACCGGTATGGCCTGGACGGGCTCGGAGGATTTACCAGGCCGCAGCCTCCGCGCCAGGTGCTGCGCGGCCAGCGCCATGGCCACCAGCAGACCCGCGGCGATGCCGTCCAGCCAGAAGTGGTTGGCCGTCACGACCACGACCAGCAACGTCAGCAACGGGTAGCCCGCGGCCAGCCAGCGCCACCGGCTCCGCGACACCGTGATCACCGCGAAGGCCACGATCAGCGCCCAGCCCACGTGCACCGAGGGCATGGCCGACAGCTCGTCCGGGTCGAAACCGCCGTGCCAGGAGTACACGGACTGGCCGTACTTCACCGCGGTGTCGACCAGCCCGGTGCCGGGCAGCAGCCGCGGCGGCGCCACCGGGATGAACTGGATGAGCAGGGCGGCCCCGGTGAACAGGGCCACGGTGGTCCTGATCCGCGGGTACTGGTCACGGTGCCGGACGTACAGCCAGATCAGGCAGGCGCCCAGGACGGGAAAGTGCAGGATGTCGTAGTACAGGTTGAACGCCTGGATCACCAGCGGATGCGGCAGGAACAGTCGCTGCACGCTGGTCTCGCTGGGCAGGTGCAGCACCCGCTCGGCGTGCCAGAGCCAGCGGGCCCGGGGCAGCGCCCCGGCCGGGCTCATCACCGTGAACGACCCGGCGAACTGCCACAGCCCGTACAGGCCGGACAGCAGCCCGGCTTCCCAGGCCACCCCGCCCCACAGACTCCAGCCGGTCCAGGTCCGCGCGACGCGCGGCACCCTGCTCACCGCCGTGAGGATCACCAGGCAGCCCGCGATGATCAGCGCGTCCTGCCAGGACAACATCAGATGCGGCACGGCCGAGCCCCCGAAACGTCAGGCGATCACCCCAGAGACAACCCGATAATCCGACAACCGGAGGCTGGCCTGGTTTAGTCCCCGTTCGGCCCCGCGCCGCTTCCCGTACCGGCCCGCGCCATCCCTCGTTCAGGCCTGGTGTTCGGCCCGCGGCGCTAGCGGCCGTTTCGGCTCAGCCCCGAGGGATCAGGCTCGCCCTGCGGCAAGGACACGTCGCCGGTCACGTCCGCGGCCAGCCGCACCCGGTCCCCGTCCACCAGCCGGACCTCCAAGCCGGGCAGTACCCGGTCGTCGTTCACGTAGGTGCCGTTGGTGGAGTTCTCGTCCTTGATCGAGGCGTGTCCCGAGTCGTCCACATGGACCGTGGCGTGCCGTCGGGAGACGTTGTCGAAGTGTGCGAACGCCGCGGCCACGAGCGACTCGGCGGGGTCGCGCCCGAGCAGGACCGACGTCCCGGCCGGGATGTCCACGTTGCCGGTGGGGAAGGTGATCCGCATGACGACGGGTGAGATGCGGCGGCGCCTGCCAGTGGGCAGCGGTTCCCCGCAGGTAGCGCAGACGACGTCCGCCGCGTCGGACACCGGCGTGCCGCAGCGCGGGCAGATCGCCGAGGGGTCCGCTGCGATGAACTTTTGCGAAATAGTCGGCGTCAGCAGGTCTTCATCGGGACCGATGGTGTGCGGCAGGTTCGCGCCGCACCGGAAGCAGATCAGATCCTCTGGCTGGACCTTCACGCCGCAGTCGGGGCAGCTCAGGCTGGCCATGGCCTCACTCTCAGTTAGGAATACGAGCCCACGTTAGAGTACCGCCGCCGCTGAGCCTTTAGCAGCGGGCTCCGTCATCCCGTGCGAAGGTGGTGTCATGGTCAGTTACCAGCTCGCGCCGGAGCAGCAAGACCTGCGGGACTCCGTCGCCCAGTTCGCCCGCGACGTGGTCGCGCCCGTCATCGGCGGCTACTACGAGCGCGGCGAGTTTCCCTACGACGTCGTGGCCCGGATGGGCAAGCTCGGCCTGTTCGGCCTGCCGTTCCCCGAGGAATACGGCGGCATGGGCGGCGACTACTTCACGCTCTGCCTCGCCCTGGAGGAGCTGGCCCGGGTCGACTCCTCGGTCGCGATCACGCTGGAAGCCGGGGTGTCGCTCGGCGCGATGCCGATCTACCGGTTCGGCACCGAGGACCAGCGCCGCCGCTGGCTGCCCGAGCTATGCGCGGGGGAGCGGCTGGCCGCCTTCGGCCTGACCGAGCCAGGCGGCGGATCCGACATCCCCGGCGGCATGCGGACCACCGGGAGGCTCGAGGACAACTCCTGGGTGATCGACGGCAGCAAGGAGTTCATCACCAACGCGGGTACCTCGATCACCTCCCTGGTCACGGTGCTCGCCATCACCGGCCGCGACGAGCAGGGCCGGAAGGAGATCTCCTCGGTCATCGTCCCCGCTGGCACGGCCGGGTTCGTGCCAGGCCCGGAGTACTCCAAGGTCGGCTGGTGCGCCTCCGACACCAGGGAACTGTCCTTCACCGGCTGCCGGGTCCCGGCCGAGAACCTCCTCGGCGAGCGCGGCCGGGGCTACGCCCAGTTCCTGCAGATCCTGGACGAGGGCCGGGTGGCGATCGCCGCGCTGGCCACTGGCCTGGCTCAAGGCTGCGTGGACGAGTGCGTCCGGTACGCCGGGCAGCGCGAGGCGTTCGGCCAGCGGCTTGATCAGCACCAGGCTATCCAGTTCGCCATCGCCGACATGGAGGTACGCGCCCACGTCGCCCGGCTGGCCTGGTACGACGCGGCCGCCCGGCTGGTGGCCGGCCAGCCGATCAAGAGGGAGTCCGCGATCGCCAAGCTGACCGCGTCGAACGCGGCCATGGACAACGCGCGTGCCGCCACCCAGGTATTCGGCGGGTACGGATTCATGAACTCCTCGGCCGTCGGCCGCTTCTACCGCGACGCGAAGGTGCTGGAGATCGGCGAGGGCACGTCAGAGGTCCAGCGCATGCTCATCGCCCGCGAGCTCGGCCTCGGCGGGGCGCGGTAATCCCAATGACTTGATAATTGCGGGCAATTTACATCATTACGGACTGATTAACGGATCTGATGGCCGGATCCATCGTCTTTTACCGCGGCGCTTAGCCAGCGGCGCGGGGAATCCGCCGGGCCGGCGGGCGCTCCCTGGCGTGCCGTCCCCGGCGTGCGCCGACCCGCATGCGCCCCGCCGCGCCCCGCCAGGCGCCTGCGAAACCTGAGGGGACCAAGGGCTCTGAGAATACTCTGGGCAGGCCGATGTTTGCTACGGTGAGTTACCATTTGGTTACCTATTAGTAAGGGCCGTGCTCCGGTACGGCCCCCGAGGCCGCGGCGGTAACCTACTTCGTGAAGTTCTGGACCCGTTTACTGGCGAATGCCCCGTGGCGCCCACCCAGAAGATGATTATATGTCCTTACCCGTTTTGTAACGCGAGAGTGTGGCCTTGGCCGCCCTGTTTAACCCGGATCGCGACGGTCGTTGGCGGGGCGATCGTCACCGGCGGGAAAAGAGGGGTGCGTATGTCGTGCGGCTTCTGCGGTCGCAGCCCGACATACGTTCGGGCGAGGTCGGCCGATGCGAGGTGCGAGCGTAGTGCGTAGACGATCGGTGGCGAATCCCGGCGACACCGCCGGGTCCGTCAACGGAGGGCAGGCCGACGGGGGAGGTTCAGGGCTACTAGCGGGAGGCAACACCGACGGTTCAACCACGCCCAGGTGGGACACCCCGCAGCGGGACCCGAAGGCTGCCCAGGGAGCCGCCGCGCAGGGAGCCGCCGCCCAGGCGGCGCCCGCCACGCCGTCCGGCACCGATCTGGCCCCGGTCGCCGTACCGGGTGGTCGGCGTGGGACGGGGCCCGCGGCCCGCCCGGCGACGGCCCGCTCGCGGCGGCAGGGTTCCGCGCAGTCCCGCTTCGCGCTGACCAACTGGCGGGTCCGCTGGCGGCTGACGGCCGTCATCGCGGTCCCGACGCTCATCGCGTCCGCCCTCGGCGGGTTCCTGATCTACGGCGACGCCAACAACTGGGTCGCCAGCGGGCGTATCCAGCACCTGGCGCAGCTCAACGCCTCGGTGGTGACGCTCAGCCAGGCGCTGGAGGACGAGCGTGACCTGTCCGCCGGATACGCGGCGGACCGCGCGGCCAGCACGACCTTGGTCGGTCCGCTGAAGCAGGCGCAGAACGCCACCAGTGCCGCCGCCCAGACGGTCCTGACCGAGGCGGCCGGGGTCACCTCCGGCGCGGGCTACCAGCCAGCCGCGGTCACCGACCTCAACGCGCTCATCGACAGCCTCAACGACCTCTCCTCCATCCGCGCCAACGTGACCTCCTCGCTGTTCCCCGCCTCGCAGGTCATCCGGGTGTACACCGGCAACGTCCTGGCCGCCGCGAACACGTTCAGCGCCGCGGTCGGCGTCGGCGCCAACGACGCCAACCTGGAGGGCAACGTCGCCACCCTCGCCGCGCTGCTACGGGCCGAGAACGAGATGTCGGTCCAGCGGGCCGTCCTGTTCGCCGCGCTGAGCTCGCCGGCCCAGACGTTCGGGCCGGGCGACCTGAACACGCTGAACCAGGCCTACGAGTCGCAGACCGCGGACCTGGCCGACTTCGACGCGTCCACGAACGAGGCCGAGCAGGAGTACTACAACAACACGGTCAGCGGGTCCGCGGTGGACGAGGCGTCCGCGCAGGAGACGCTGGCCGGAGAGATCGGCAACGCGAGCCCCAGCCTGCCGCTGACCGCGCACGGCAGCGGCCTGACCGCCCCGCTCTGGTACACCAACATGTCGGCCACCATCGACGGCGCCCGCAAGGTGGCTGACGGCCTGGTCGCCAACATCACTGACCGGGCCAGCACGCTGCGGTCGCAGGCCACCAGGAACCTGCTGATCACCAGCTTCGTGGCCTTGGTGCTGCTCTTCCTGGTGCTGCTCATTTCCACCCTCGTGGCCCGCTCGCTGACCCGCCCGCTGCGCAAGCTCCGCGCTGACGCGCTCGACGTGGCCGGCCACCGGCTGCCGGAGATGGTGCGCCGGCTCAGCCAGAGCGAGGGCTCGGACGAGAGCGTCGATATCGAGCCGATCGGGGTCACCTCCACCGACGAGATCGGTGAAGTCGCGCGCGCCTTCGACCAGGTTCACCGCGAGGCGGTCCGGCTGGCGGCCGACGAGGCCATGCTCCGCGGCAACCTGAACGCCATGTTCATCAACCTGTCCCGGCGCAGCCAGTCGCTGATCGAGCGGCAGCTGTCGCTGATCGACTCCCTCGAGCAGAGCGAGCAGGACTCCGGCCGGCTCAGCAGCTTGTTCCGCCTGGACCACCTAGCCACCCGCATGCGCCGCAACTCCGAGAACCTGCTGGTCCTGGCCGGTCACGAGGTAACCCGGCGGTGGAGCCAGCCGGTGCCGCTGGTCGACGTGCTGCGCGCCGCGATCTCCGAGATCGAGCAGTACGAGCGGGTCGTCCTGAACGTGCAGCCCGGGATCGTGGTCGTCGGCCAGGCCGTGAACGACGTCGTGCACCTGGTCGCGGAGATCGTGGAGAACGCGACCACGTTCTCTCCCGAGGACACCCAGGTGTATGTCTCCGGCCAGCCGCTGAGCAGCGGCGGCGTGCTGCTCGACATCACCGACAACGGCGTGGGCATCTCGGACCAGGAAATGTCGCACGCCAACTGGCGGCTCGACAACCCGCCCGTGGTCGACGTCGCGGTGTCCCGCCGGATGGGCCTGTTCGTGGTCGGCCGCCTGGCCGCCCGGCACGGGGTACGGGTCCGGCTGCGGCACGCTCAGGTCGGCGGCCTGACCGCGCTGATCTGGCTGCCCGATACGGTGGCCGCGCCCGAGGTGGCGCCCCCGCTCGGCCGGCTGCGCCGCTTCGAGGCCGACGACTACGGGCCAGTGCCGTCCCTGTCCGCGCCGCCTCAGGCGTCCGGCACGGGGTCGCAGGCCACCACGGCCGCGCGCATCCCGAGGTTCTCACCCATGTCGCCGCCGTCGCTGCCGTCACCGTCGTTCACCCCGGCCGCGGATGCCGGACCGGACGCGACCGGCTCCGCCCCGGCCGCCGGAAACGGCTGGGCCGACGAGCCGAAGACGCTTCCGGTGCGCGGGAAACCAAACGGCAGCGCGGCGCCCGCGAACGGCTCGGCCGACGACGGCGAGGACGAGATGATCCCGCGGATCCCGCCGCCGCCGGCCGGGATGGGGGGCCCCGGTCCCGGGCCCAGCAGGCTGCCCGCGTTCGGCGGGCAGGTACCACCGCCGGGGCCCAAGATCCCCCAGTCCCCGATCGGCAGCCAGAACGTCCACGGCGGCGACGGCCCCAGCGCGGGTGGCCCCGGGGCGAACGGCGCTCAGCGGACCGACGGCGCGGGCGATTCCGGCCAGGTGACGGTTCCGCCGCCCGCCACCCACGAGCAGCGGCTGCCGATCTTCGACTCGCTGGAGTCCGACTGGTTCCGCCGCAGCGGCAAGAGCCTCAGCACGGCTCGGCCCGCTCAGGGGGGCCAGGGGGTCCAGGCCGCCCAGCCGGCCGCCGCGCAGGCGGCGTGGACCTCGCCCGCTGACGAAGGCTGGCGCGCGGCCCAGGCGCTCGCGGTGCCATCGGCGGGAGATACCACCCAGGCAGGCCTGCCCAGGCGGGTGCCGAGGGCTAACCTCGTACCCGGCTCGGTCGGTAGCGGAGGCAACGAACCCGAAGCCGACGCACCCGCCAGATCGCCGGATGTGGCCAGAACCCGAATGGCCAGCTTCCAGCGAGGCGTGCGCGAGGGCCGCGCCGCCACACCCCAGACCGAGGAGCCACAGGACCGATGAACTTTGAAGTCCCAGGCACGGCGACACCAGGAGGAGGAACCTGTATGAACGGGCGACGAGAGGAGTGCCCATGAGCACGCCAGGGCGCCCCGCGCAGGACCTTAACTGGCTGATCACCAACTTCGTGGAGCGGGTTCCCGATGTTGCGCACGCGGTAGTGGTGTCCTCCGACGGCCTCCCGCTGGCGTTCAGCGCCGGTTTCCCCCAGGAACGGGCCGATCAGCTGGCCGCGGTGACGTCGGGGCTGACCAGCCTGACCCAGGGCGCGTCGCGGGTTTTCGAGGGCGGCGCGGTCGTGCAGACTGTGGTAGAGATGCAGCGAGGTGTGCTGGTGATCATGGCGATCAGCAACGGCTCAAGTCTGGCCGTGCTGGCCGCTTCCACCTGTGATCTCGGTCTCGTAGCCTACGAGATGACCCTGCTGGTTGAGCGGGCCGGGCGGGTACTGACGCCCGCCCCCCGAAGTGTCATGCAAGCAGCCATCCCCGGTGACGGGCGAAGGTTACCGGAGGTTTAAAAGTGGCGGGCCAAGGGCGACGTGACGACCGGTCACCATTCGTGGGCTTGCCTGGGTCCTGGCAGAGTGCAGGGGCCCGGGCGGGCCTGTGGGATGAGGGGCCGGGGCCGGCGCGATCCGGTTTCGGTTTTGCGACCGAGGAGGACGGTGCCACCAGGCTCGTCCGTCCGTATACGGTTACCGGTGGGCGCACGCAGCCCCGGTACCAGCTCGCCATCGAGGCTCTCGTGACAGCCACCGTCCTGGAGCCCCGTGATCTATCCGTACTGGCACCGGAATGCCAGGCGATCCTGCAGTTCTGTCGGGACTGGAGGTCGGTGGCGGAGGTGTCGGCGGTACTGCGGCTGCCGCTCGGCGTGGCCAGGATTCTCATCGCGGACATGAGCGCGGACGGACTCGTCCGCGTCCAGCAGCGCGATGACTCAGAGGGCCGTCCGGACCTCAATTTGCTCGAAAGGGTGCTCAGTGGACTCCGTAAGATCTAGCGTCGCCCAGCCCAGGTCCGACGCTCCCGCCATGACGTCGGTCAAGATCGTGGTGGCTGGCGGATTCGGCGTCGGCAAAACGACCTTCGTGGGCTCGGTCTCGGAAATCACGCCGCTGACCACCGAGGCCGTGATGACCGTGGCCAGCACCGACGTCGATGACCTGTCGCACGTGCCGGACAAGTCCACGACCACGGTGGCGATGGACTTCGGGCGGATCACGCTGGACAAGGACCTGGTGCTGTACATGTTCGGCACGCCAGGCCAGCACCGCTTCTGGTTCATGTGGGACGACCTGATCCAGGGCGCCATCGGCGCGGTGGTGCTGGTCGACACCCGCCGCCTGGCCGACTCCTTCCCCGCGGTGGACTACTTCGAGGCGTCCGGGCTCCCGTTCGTGATCGGGATCAACGGGTTCCACGGGCAGTTCCCGCACCGCTCCCGGGACGTCAGCGAGGCGCTGGCCATCTCGCCCGACGTGCCGGTGATCCCGTGTGACGCGAGGAACCGCGAATCGACGAAGGCGACCCTGGTCACCCTGGTCGAGCACGCGATGTCGATGCAGACGGCCGGACGGTACTGATACGTGCCCGCCGCCGCAGGCGGCCAAGCCAGCACCGCTGGTTACTACTCGACCAGCACGGCATTTCTCGAGGCCCTGACCGAGGCCGGCGTCAGCTACGTGTTCGCCAACTTGGGCAGCGACCACCCAGGCCTGATCGAGGCGTACGCGCAGGCCAAGGCGCAGGGCCGCCAAGACGCTTACCCCCAGCTCCTGATCTGCCCGCACGAGATCGTGGCGCTGTCGGCCGCGCACGCCTACGCGAGCGTGACCCGCCAGCCCCAGGCGGTCGTCGTGCACGTCGACGGGGGTACCCAGAACCTCGGCGGCGAGGTCAGCAACGCGATGCGCGGCCATATCCCGGTGCTCATCTTCGC
>Ga0302326_10029206_pt1 | contig 11070 bp, 10 predicted proteins | sample Palsa_T0_3_FD_202264 | JGI IMG/M metagenome (GOLD analysis project Ga0302326, IMG submission 202264) | Peat permafrost microbial communities from Stordalen Mire near Abisko, Sweden - Palsa_T0_3 | ecosystem: Environmental > Terrestrial > Soil > Palsa > Peat permafrost | place: Sweden: Abisko...
AGGATCGTTTTCGTCGGCACCGGAGGCAGTCCCGCCCGGTTAAAATTGGCCTGCACATCATTGGCATAAAAGCCATCCAGCTCGAACAGCCCCACTGACTGGCCGGCGCCGTTGAGCGCCAGCCTCGAACGCGGCTTGCTGCTTGAACATGAAGCCGAAGTTTACCCCGAGTTCGTTGGCTAAGTCTTGCATGCCTTGTTTTATCGCACGGACGGCGGCATTCAGGAAACTCTCGACCTCTTTCCTGAGCGCCTTGTCGACGTTCTCGTCGATATGGATCGCCTTCCCCTGCAATCTTGCGATCTCGCCGGATGCGATTTTCCGGGCGTGCTCAGCCCAAAGGGTTGCGAGCTCCTTCGCTGTGGTCCGCGCGTTCATGAGCGAAGACATGACGAATTCGTAGGGCTTGTCGAACGTCTCGCGCTTGGCGGGATCTGGATAGATGATATCCCTGACGCGCAAGATGCCCAGGTACAATCTCGCCATGAATGGCGACGTTGATCCTTCGTCCGCGAATTTCTGGACGATCCAGTTCGGCTCGGTGCGCCGCACCACCATGTTCGATTGCCGCTGCAACCGGGCAAGCATTTCTCCGAAATTTGCAGCGGTGATCGGGAGGACGTAAGAAATCTGCAAGTCGGGAGGGCGTCTCACGACGCCCGCCTTCTTCAGCGCCTCGCCACCAAGAAATACCATAAGGCCGTCAAGGGGGAGCTTCCCCTTGAGCAGCAGCACGCCACCGTCCTGCCACGGGAGGAACTCGATCGTGGAGAGGAGTTCCCCTTTCCGGTCTTCGATGCGCATGGGCAGTGCTGGAAAATAGCGGTCGTTGTAGAACTGTCGCGCCACAGGCTGGATTTCGCCCTTGAGGTTGTATTGATAGCCGGTGACCATCACGGCGGTCTTCGGAACCGCTTCGAGGATGTGGCTGAAGTTGGGAACCTTCGCGCCTGGAGAGAAGATGGCGAGGTGCGCGACCAGAAGCGCCGTCATCTGGCCGAAAGCATGAATGCCCACGGCCTTCATGATCATCGCCACGTACATAGGCGGCGTGTAATTGGCAAGTGCCCCCTCCGCCGGCGGAAGGAACAAGCCCAGTTCGCCCTCGCCTGGAAACTGAGCGGCGTAATTGATCGTGCCCGTGTTCGCTACCGCGACCATATCCGGCCATTCGCCAGCGGGCGTCCCGGCATTCAGCCGTTGAAGCTCCTCCGCGAGCTCTTCCAGTGGCACAGCGGATCGCAGTGCATAAATGACGCCTAACGTGACGGTTGTGCTGGGCACACCGTCCGTGCGCGGTGCGTTGGCGACATACAACGAACAACTTCAAAGAATCGTAGCGAAGTACCGCGAGGCCGGCGAACCGTGGCCTGCCACATCGCGGGCGATCGCGGCTTATGCGATTCGCATGAATTTATGGCAACCCCAACCGGCGATGATGATAAATCGTTGCGCGGACGAACTCTCCAAGGCGATGCGCGAGGAGTACATCACCGATCCCCAGGGGCGAACGGTCCGAGCAAAACACGCCGTTCGGGACCAAAGAGACGGCGAGCAAACGGCATTCTGGGATGACATCCGAACGGCACCTCGGCAACACATGCAGATGGCCTTTCAACAAAGAAGGCACCAGATACTTGGCGAATGCAAGCAGCTTAAGCGGGACGTTGACAGCTACAACCAGAATCGAGTTCCAACTGCTCCGATTCAGATGATCTTCGATTTTACTCTGGATCTTGAAGAGGCCGAAGCAGCTTAAGCGCGTTTCCATTGGGGACCCCAAATCTCGACTTTTGCTTTTGGCTGTCCAGCAAGTTCCTGAACGCATAACTCGTTCACATACCGTGGCTGCTGTTGCTCGTCGATGTACCGCAACTCCTGCGCAACGGCAAGTCGCGCCCTCTCCGCCTCCTCTTGGAACCGAGCGGTTTTCTGGCGTTCCGTCTCTAGCACTGTTTCTAGTTTATCGGCACGCTCCTTCGAGTGCTGTGCATCCGTCCTTAACCCTTGCGTCGAATTATCCAGCCGAGCGATTGTCGCTTTTTGTGTTGCGTCCTGTTGGCCGGATAGCGTGTCGTTGCGACGGCTATACGGATATGCAAGGATCTCCGCGATAACGGCAACCGCGAAACAGCACAAGCCGATTCTCTCAAATGTTTTGGACTGCGCCAGATGTGCATCTTCCGTTAGGTGGGCCAGAACATCAAAAAGTACAAGTAGGGCGAAAAACACCAGCGCCCATCCCTCGAAAAAACTGTGGACGATTCGGACCGACGCTACGGTATCCCAATCCCCAAGGAGGTTCCAGTACTGCATAATCTGCTGGTCGCGAGCGAGCGGATAATGATTTCTTTCTAAACTCGCTCGGCTCTCATTCAAATCATAATACGCGCCACTTCTCAATACACCACCCGCTCAATCTCATCGAGCGCCACCGCATCGTTCCGGCGGTCGTAGAGGCCCGTCGTGCGTGCTGATTCGTGGCCAGCCATCTGCTGGGCCACTTCGAGTTTCCCGCCGTTCTGCAAATACACCGTGATACCGGTCGCACGGAAGCTGTGGCAGGAAATCTTTGTCGCGATGCCCGCAGACTTGGCGCGGCGTTGGATCATGGCGTACACGTTCTGCTGCGGGAGTTGGGTCCGGCCCGCGAGCTTGCCGTGCCGGAGCGTCGGGAAGAGGGGGGCGCTGGACTCCGCCCCAAGCCCGGACGCCGCAAGCCACGCATCCAAATATTTTTCGAGGTTGTGGTGGCAGGGGAGCTCGTTCACCTTGCCGCCTTTCTCGTGGAGTCGCACCCATCCGCGCCGGTTCTGGATATAGTAGTCATCGACTTTCATCTGGACCGCCGCGCCCACGCGGGCGAAGGTATATCCCATGAGCGCGATAAGGGCGCGATCGCGCAGGCCAATCAAGGCGTCGATCTTTATGGCATCGAGGAGCGTGCGCATCTCTTCTGCTGAGAGCACGGAGGTCTTGCCCTTCTTCACGCTATGCCGTGGCCCACGCACCGCGTGCGCGGGGTTCAGGGGAACCACCTGGCCGGTGACGAGCCAATCGAACAGCATGCGAATGGCGGCAAGATGCTGCTTCACGGTCGGTTTCGAGTGCGTCTCCATAAGCGACTCGATGTACGACGCGACGTGGATCGGCTGCACGTCGCGCAGTAAGAGTTCCCGCGCTTCACACCAATCGGAGAATTGGGCAACGGCTACGAAGTAAGCTTTCCTCGTGTTCCGGTTGCGGATATTCGCCGTAAAGAATTCCCAAAACCGTTTGCTGGCATCCGGCGTCTGCAAGAATATTTTCGGCAGCTTGCCGGCCCCGGCGTTCACGGCCGCAAGCTTCCGGCCGGAGACGGGAATGAGGTCACTCATGGAAGTGCAAGCGAATTCCAAATTCCTCGGGATCAAATAAGTCGGCGGGGTCAATCTCAACAACGTCGTCCGTTGGGTCCAGCGAGCCCTTCGGCGGTCTAGTTTCCTCGTCTTGTTTGGTTAATTCCTTGCCCATAAAGAATATGTGATAACGTCCTTTATGATACGTCCGCCAGGGGAGGTGTCAAGGAGCCGCTTAACATAAGTGCAATGAATTGGCAATGGCAGTTATCCACAAGTCGTACTGTAGGTACCGGTACGGATCGATGCCTTCGCTCTTGACAAGCAACCAAATTAGATGTATTTTAGTGAGCATCTTTTCCTACGTTGGCTAGCAATTCACGATCGTTAAGAGATTCTTATGACCCAATTCCGACATGTTTGTATTGCATACCAGCACGGGAGGCGTCTTCGAGCCGACCCTACGCATGACGAAGACTCAACATCACAATGGTGGGGTCGGCTATTTATTCTTCTGCCATTCCTAGGATTCTCGTATCTGAGTTTGCCTCCGATCGCAAGTGCTCAAGAACAGTGCGGTCTGTATGTAGTCGGCGAAGACAACATTCAGTTCGACTGGGGGGGGAGCGCCGAGTGGATAGCATCCGGGGGTGTCGCGGAACCGGGGCAAACAGGATATTTCATCAGTGTTGTTGTTGCGGGGCCTTCGGGCGGGTGTCCAGGTCCGGTGATCTCAGTGACACAGCCAGCGGGGTTCACAAATCTCATATCCGTTGGCGCGCCAATTCCAGCAGCTGCCGATGTCTGCGGGTTTCAAGACTGTTATTGGGTTGCATTGACTGTCGGTGTAAACCCTTACACGAACACTACCGTCGGAGGCGCAGTAATAGTGCAAGAGGGCAGCGGGCCGCCCTTCTACCAGAGCGTTGTGCCAAATCCGTTCACGATTAGTGTCGGTGACGCTGCAAAGCCTAATTGTACCTACAAGGCAACCTCGACAACTACGTCGTTCGGGCCTCAAGGTGGACCGGGCGCTGTGAATGTGACTGCCACACCGAATTCGCCATCCGTCACTACCTGCCCTTGGTTAGCAGGTCCCTTGGCCAAATGGATAAAAGCGGTGACGCCCCCCAATGGTTCTGGTGATGGAACCGTGTCATTCAACATTCCTGCCTCGACAACCTCGCGTGAGGGATATCTTTTTGTCGCCGGGCAAAAACTCAAGATCACACAGGCTGAACTTCTAACTCTGACATCAAATGGTGTTGTGCTATCACCAGACCAGTGCACGTCTATAACAAATTCCACCCCACCGGCGATGCCGATTACTATTGCTGCTCTTACGGCGGGGTCGGCAAGTGGCCCGGTAACCTGGAGTCTTACGGTAGACTATCCGGCGCCCGCTAAACAGGGAAGCACAAGGTGCGCGGCAGCCGGGGCGAACTGTCCCCCCTACAGCCGCCAATTTACGCCCAGTAGCACGCTCACCAATTCGCAACCGTGGAGCGTGGACTGGGGCACGAGTATGGTGGGCGGGACGGCCACGCTCGACTGGAGCTTTGCGGGCCAGTCCGGGACGTTCCCCTTCTGCATTGACGGCCTCAATGGCAATCCAACCCCCAGCGCCATTGTGACCCAACTGAGTTCGAACTCTTCAAATCCTTGGTACTACTACCAAATCCTGGAACAGGAGTCAGGCCTGTTGCAATTCACAGCGACGTCTCCGTACCAACCTGTCTTTGGTCCGCCAGCCGGCTATGGACTATCGCAGATTGACCCTCCCAAGAGCGAACTCGACTTGTTTTCATGGGTGCAGAATCTTACCGACGGAGCCGCCATTGCTCGAGCAGCCGAGGCTTATGGTGTGACGTTTTGGAATGGCCAAGTCTCGCAGTACAACCAATACCTGGCGACGCTTCCGACCACCGTGCCGCCGCCTCCTGGGGATGATGAAGAAGTGAACTGCGGAACTTTTGTCTATGGGATGCCGCCCTCAGGACAGCACTCCTACTCCGACGCGATAGCCATTAAGCGATACAACGGACTCGGCTCCGCATCGGTGAATTCCGTGAACGGCAACAACTACATGGTCTGGCAGTCCACTGGCGCATACGAGATGGACCCACAATGGGTTGCGTATCCCTACACAGTTTTAGTGAATGCCGACGGAGATGATGTAAAAGAGTATTACGTTAGGCTGGTTTGCAAGAGAGCGGCGCCACCTGCGCCATAGGCTTGGCGCAGCAATTGGGGCAATTATGAGAATACGAAAACTTCTTTTGATGCTGACCCTGGGACTCTGCGGGTCAGTTTACGCCCAATCAAGACCCGGCACGGTCTACGTGTTATCCGCCTTTCCCGCGACAAAGGTGGATGCCAAGGTGCAGGCATCTTTGTATACGGTGGATGGAACGTCCGGCACAATTCGGCGCGTCCAGTCGATAGCCGATCCTGACGGCGGCGTGGACGGCGTCTCTTTTAGCTACGGAGCCAGGGTGCTGGTGGTCACGGCCCCGGCGCTAACCCCGACCAACGCATACATAGTCAGCATGGACGCTCCCGGTAGCAGCGCCGCCAAAAGCATTGGCTTTAGTCAGGGGTTGTCTGTGCTCTCCCAACACATCCTCAGGCCATCTGACGGAAGCACGATGCTCGCTATGGTAATGGCGGACGAAGAGAGTCCCTACCTGTTCGGGGCTAACCTTACGGCGCTTGGGAACAATCCGCCTGAGTTTCAGAAAATGCCGTGGGCGAGTTTCTCCGGCGTGCAGGTTTTCGGTTCGATTGGGGTCGGTGAAGTTTGGTCCGATGTGGTCCAAGTTCATATTCGTGCCGACGGAACCATAAGACCTGCCATCGGGGCTGCTCAGATCGACCCGCTCGACTTTGTGGCCCCGGCCGACCTGCGTGTCCAAAATGGAGCGCTTACCTTCCTCAACGCCAATAATGAGGATATAGCGCTATTATCGAGCGCGTCCCGGATGGTGCGAAGCCCGGCCGGCCTCGGAAATCGAACAGACTATGTGTACAACAAGAACACGGGTGTGTGGAAGCAGTTGATTGTGCCTGGGAGCGTGAGCTGGGCCAGAGCTTCCGGTCCGTGGTTATTGTACGTCGTTGCCGAGCCCTCGAAAACTCAGAATAGCCCCGGGAGGGAAGAGCGCGCAGCCCTGGCAAAGGACGAGCCAGTCGGAGATTTGATTTCCGGCGCGGGGGTCTATCTCCCTGGCAAACTACTTGCGTACGACTCCCGTTCAGGTCAGTCCTATACTTTGGATACCGGACAAGGGGACACTGAACCGCTCCTCCTTGAGGGCCGTACATTGTATTACCGCGTGAACGACTCGATATACACGGCGACAATCGGGGCCGGGTCGACTCAAAACCCAACTCGTGTTGCAACAGATCCAGCTCTGTTACAGGTCCACTGGGCATTTGTTGGTTGGTAGCCTCCGAAGTGTCGGATTCGCGGAACGTGACGAAGATGTTGACCGCCGTACTGACATCGAGGGCAGAGTAAATGGGTTCCCAGTGCGGCGGAGGAAAAGGGGACCACTAGCTTTCCTTCGTAAGCCGTTGTTCACCGTCTTTTGGTGCACTGGAGCGGAGCCCTCCGACCCGCTTGCGGGGCGCGTTTAGGACGGAGTGAAAGCCGACACCAAAGACATTTGCTGTCGTGGCGGCTAGGGCGGCGGGCTAGATGCTGCCGGGGTCCTTCTGTCTCCACGGCTGGTTCGACGCAAAAGTTTTGCCGGACTTTGGAGGGAACCCGTGAAGGATGTCTTTCTACCAAACCTTCTACCCAAACCAACGCGAAACAAGAAAAAGCTACAAGAAAGACCGATGGGCATAACCGTGTATGCTACTGACTCACAAGAAGCATCGTGAACCGGCGGGTAGCATGAGTGAAACTCATAACCCAAAGGTCGGTGGTTCAAATCCAGATGCCGATTTCCTGGCGGAATTCATTGGCTTCCTGCGCAGGGGCGAATTCAGTTTTTTTTGGGATAACTAATCTCCCGATAGCTTTCGCCGAGCCCAACTGTGCTACAGTTAAAGCCGCTCGCCCAACAGCGCCGCCCCAGCAAGCAATCTTGCATCTGGCAACCTCTCCGAGACGAGTTCACACGGTTCCTACGAATTAAGTTTGCTGGATTCGTGGGGCGCGGGTTTAATCGTCGTCAGGAGATAAGATGAAGCGCATAATTGCGGCTGTCCTTTGCATGATCGTTCCGAGCGCCGTCGTCGCTGGAGACAACGGGTACAAGGTCACATATGATGGTGGGTCGGTTCCCGAGACCAAGGCGGGAACCGCATTGAAGATTTACATCGAAGCAACACAGGTCCGTTTTGCGAAGGACAACAAAGACTTGGTTACGATACCTGCCTCGTCTGTCACGGAAATCAGTTATGGACAAGATGTTCACCGACGAGTGGGGTCCGCAGTTGCGGTTGGCATGGTCACGCTTGGCGTGGGCGCATTGTTGGCCCTCAGTAAGTCCAAGAAGCACTTTGTTGGGTTGACCTGGGCCAATGGCGACCAAAAGGGCGGTCTCGCGATGCAGTGCGATAAGAACGAGTACCGTGGCATCCTGGCTGGATTGGAAGGGATAACCGGCAAGAAGGCTGTTGACTCGACCGCCCTGACGGTCAAGAACTGAAACATTCCGATGGCTCGATAACCGGGCTGTCCGATTGGTTTTGGGTTCGCACATTGCAGAAGGTAAGCCCATGTTCAAGTTGAAGGCGTCCCGCCTCAGCATTCTGCTGATCCTCACAGCTTCGCTGGCGAGAACTCAGACCGTTACGGCCAGAAGCGGCAACGGATCTATCGGGGGAACGGACGGCGCAATAACTTTCCTGCTCGGACCTCCGAGTGGCGATTTTGGCCACACCTTTACAGCGGATGATTTCTCCAGTGCCCAGACCGGCCCCGCCGCATTTATAGTGGACCCAAACCCGCTCTGGATGTCGAGTCTCACAGCGGACGAATCTGCGAAATGGATCGGTACTAACGCCGACGCGGGATGCTGCGCGGGAAACACGGCGCTCTATGCGGTCAGCTTTGAGATCACAAACGCGTTCACGTCGGCAACCCTGGAACTGTTTTACGCCGTAGATGACGCGATTGGCGACACCGTTATTAATAATGGCCCTAATACCGGCATATATCTGAACGGATCAGCCGCATGCGGCGGTGCGTTCGCAATTGGCTTCAGCGAGCAACACTGGGTGAGTTGCGATGTGAGTTCCCTCATGCGCGTCGGGACAAACTGGCTCTACATCGAGGACGGCAACGTTGAAGGCAGCGCCGGATTGCTGTTCTCAGCCACAATCATCGCGATAAACCTTTCGGGCGCTGGCCTCTTGGTGAATGTTCCAGGAACGGCCATGCCTTGGCTTTACAGCACAGCTTCGGGCGGTCTCAACTCCACGTATCAGTATGGTCTTAACGACGGCTCGAATCCGGTCATCGTCTCATCATCCAACGGAATCAACTTCTCGGCGGGCAGCAAGCTCACCGTAACCTACCTCAACGGAGCTGTCAGTGTTGGGCCCGATATCGCGCTTCCATATACGGACGCCAACGGTTTCCCTGGCGATACTTTTGCAAATGTGCCGGTCGAGCTACCCGGCCATTATATGAACCCGGTTGGCTACGTCAGTGAACTGGTCGGGACGTTCACTGACAATGGTGGCTCGATCATAGGCACGCCTTTTGCACTCGGCGACGGGCCGACGACCCTGACTGTACCCGTAGGTGCGACACAGCTTCAATTTGGCGTTGACGACGATCAATACTACAACAACGCTGGCTCATGGGTGATCCAACTGAGCGGTTCTCTGGTCAAGAGCGTCCCATCGATCGACGGTGTTGGGAATTCAGCCGTCTATTCTGCGGGAACGCCCGTCGCGCCTGGCAGCATCGCGACAGCGAAAGGCAGCTTCCTGCTGTCCTCCCCATCGATAGCGCCATCCAGTCAGCCGTGGCCAACGAGCCTCGGCGGGTTATCCATGCAATTTGCTGGTGTGAAAACGCCCCTTGATTATGTCAGCGCCGCTCAGGTGAATTTTCAGGTTCCCTGGGAATTGGAGGGAAGCACACAAGCCCCTTTGACAGCCACGGTGGGCAGTCAGACCAGCGCCGCACAAACTGTAAATGTGCCACGATTTTCGCCCGGCCTTTATAGCATGAACGCTGAAGGTAACGGCCAAGGAGCGATCCTGGATTCAAAATACAGACTCGTCGATTCCTCAAATCCGGCGTCAGTTGGCGACGTGATTCAGATCTATTGCACCGGGCTTGGAGCGGTGACCAATCAACCCGCGAGCGGCTTCCCAGCGCCGTTTAAGCCTCTCGCCGAAACAGCAGCACGACCAAACGTTGCGATAGATGGAGTTTCCGCCCAAGTCCTCTACTCGGGCCTCACGCCAGGCGCCGTGGGTCTCTACCAAATCAACGCGCAAATACCGAACGGAATCGAAACGGGCACATCGGTGCAGGTCGCTGTAACGATCGGTGGAATCGCATCGAACACGGTAACAGTAGCGATTCAGCCGTTCCCTGTTGCAGCGAACCCACAGCCCGCAATTACTAGTCTCTCGCCAGCATCAGCCCAAGCCGGATCGGGTCCGTTGACGCTATCGATCAGTGGCAGCGGGTTCATCCCGTCGTCTTCGGTTACTTTCAACGCAGCCCCGCACACTGCCTCGTTCGTCAGCAGTGGCCAGCTGACAATTGCCCTAAGCACATCAGAGCTGGCCACAGCCGGAGGCTTTCCTGTGGTTGTGACTAATCCGCCACCGGGCGGAGGAAGCTCTAACACCGCCGACTTCAATGTGTCACCAGCGAGCGTGCCGGTTCCGGCCCCGCCGACGGGGTTGTCGCCGGGAAGCACTACGCCGCCCGGCGTGACGGTGAGTACCCTGACGCCGACCTTGAGTTGGAACTCGTCTCCAGGAGCCACGGGGTATGTGGTTGTTATTTTGAACAGCGAGACAGGGGCCGAAATTCTGGCGCAGAAAATCTCCACCACCTCGTTCATTTGCCCGGCCCTGGTAAGCGGGATGAACTACGGTTGGAGCGTGGCGTCCTACAATTCAGGCGGCCTCGGCACAGCAGCGACTCCGGTGTACTTCACCGTGGCCACCGTACACACTGGATCATTGACGGGAAGCTGGCAGGGCGAATGGGGCTCCATACCTGACCCTTCGGCATTCGGTTCACTTTCAGCCACTTTGACTCAGAATGGCAGTGCCGTAACAGGAACGATTAGGCTCCCCTCCTCTTCCTGTGTCCCGGGCGGAGATGTGTCGGGAACGATCAGCGGAAATACTCTTACTCTGAATCTCTTGGTGGGTCCACCACAACCCATGGCGATTTTTTCCGGAACCCTGGACGCAAGTAGCAATTCCATTCTCGGAGTTTACGAAGTCTACCTCGGTGCTTGTACCGGAGATTACGGTCTATTCACTGCGCAAAGGAGCAACTGAAATCGCTCAATCGGTCTGCCTCGCCAGGCAAATTCCAACCGCGCGGGTTCGACGCAGTGAAGCCGTCTACTTTTTGTCTTCGAGGTAGCCGTGCTTCCGCAACCAGCTTTTCCAAAGTCATCGTTTTGTCGGGTCCATAAAAAAGAGCAAGGCCCGCCAATTGCCCTAATCGATCACGCGCGTTGAGCAAAATTCCTCCGTATCCGCCGGCCACGTAAGATCGCTGCAAGATTTGACT
>Ga0302326_10029207_pt1 | contig 11070 bp, 8 predicted proteins | sample Palsa_T0_3_FD_202264 | JGI IMG/M metagenome (GOLD analysis project Ga0302326, IMG submission 202264) | Peat permafrost microbial communities from Stordalen Mire near Abisko, Sweden - Palsa_T0_3 | ecosystem: Environmental > Terrestrial > Soil > Palsa > Peat permafrost | place: Sweden: Abisko...
CATCCGCGGTCAATCCTTACCGGCTGTTGGCGGCAACCCGCATCCTGGCTTGCATTCTGATGTTGCCTTTGCTGACCCTCGCCGGCGACGCATGCGGCTTGTTCATGGGCTGGGTGGCGCAGGCCGCGGTGGAGCCGCTCTCGTTCCATCAGTTCATCAGTGCCGGCTTTAAAGGCGCCGATTTCAATGATTTTCTCCCGCCTACGTTTAAGACCGCCGTGTTTGGCCTGATCATCGGGCTGGTCGCGTGTTTTCAGGGAATGCGCACCCAGGGTGGCGCGGAAGGTGTGGGACGTGCGGCCACAAGTTCGGTAGTTTTGTCGTCGCTTTTTGTGATCCTGGCCGATGTCGTGCTGGTGAAATTCATTCTTATATTTTTTCCGTGAACATGATCTTGTGAACACTCATTCCACAACTCGCGAAGAAAGTTTGGACACTGCCGACCAGGTGGCGAGGAAGCGAACGGAGCCTGAGGGCGGCGACAACGCGCCCGCTATCACCGTCGAGGATTTGCACAAGTCCTTCGGAACTCAAAAGGTTCTAAACGGGGTCAGCCTGACCGTGAACCGCGGCGAGACTCTGGCAGTCCTGGGGCGCAGCGGTACCGGCAAGAGTGTACTGCTGAGAATCATCATTGGATTGCAGAAGCCCGACTCGGGATCGGTTTGCATCCACGGTCAAGACATCACCGGCCTGACCCTGGACCAGCTCAGCGAAATCAGAAAGGGAATGGGTTTTCTCTTTCAGCACGCGGCGCTCTACGATTCGCTGACCGTTGAGCAGAATGTCGCTTTTCCGCTGCAGCACCATAAGAGCGATATGTCGAAGTCCGAGCAAGACGACCGCGTGCGGTCGCTATTGACGGAGGTGGGTATCGAGGATGCCATGAAGAAAATGCCTTCCGACATCTCCGGTGGCATGCAGAAGCGAGTGGGGCTGGCGCGCGCGCTGGCTCTGGAGCCCGGCATTCTGCTGCTCGACGAGCCCACGGCCGGTCTCGACCCTATCAGCTCCGCCGAGATCGACGATTTGATTCTCAAGCTCCAGAAGGAACATCACATGGCATCCGTCGTAGTAACGCACGATCTGCACAGCGCCAAGACCATTGCCGACCGTCTGGCTCTGCTCAATGAGGGGAATGTCTTGATCGACGGCAGCTTTGAAGAACTGCAGAAGAGCGAGATCGAGTTTGTCAGGGAATTTCTGAAGCATTCGTAGGAGGATGTATGTCGAGAGCGGCACGTTTAGGGGCTTTTATTATTGCGACGCTGGCAATTCTCTCCGCCGGTGTCTTCATTATCGGGAGCAAGAAATATCTATTCACCTCGACATACCAGTTGAAGGGGCAATTCGATAATGTGGAGGGTCTGGATGTTGGAGGCGATGTGCGAGTGGGCGGCGTTCACAGCGGGACGGTGAGCGGCATCGTGTTGCCCCACAGGCCGGGCGAAAAAGTAACGGTAATCATGGAACTCAACAAGTCGACGCACGAAATCGTCAAGCAGGACTCCGTCGCCACCATCGAAACCGAAGGGTTGTTGGGTAACCAGTATCTGGCAATCTCGTTTGGATCGGCTGGGAAAGCCGACGTTCACGATGGCGATCTTATCGCCAGCGAGCCGCCACTCGAAATGTCCGACTTGCTTGAGAAGGCGAGCGGCCTTCTCGATACCAGCCAGCAAGCCATCCAGAACGCCACGCGTGCGACTGCGAACCTGGACTCGATCAGCGCCAAGATCGATTCGGGTAAGGGAACCGCGGGAGCGCTGGTGAACGACAAACAGCTTTACACCAATCTCGAGCAGACGACGAGCTCCATGCAGCAGACCATGGTCCAGGCGCAAGCGGGAGTTACTGACTTTCAGGAGAACATGGAAGCCATGAAGCACAACTTCCTCTTGAAGGGATTCTTTAAGAGCCGCGGCTACGAAGATTCCGGCGAGCTGGCAAAAAATGAAATCGAGCGACTGCCACAGGGCACGCCGGCAAAGGAGTTTACCTACTCCGCGAAGCAACTTTTCGATAAGCAGGATTCGGCTAAGCTGAAAAATCAGAAATCTCTAAACGCCGGTGGCGATTTCCTCGCGAATAACCAGTTTGGTTTTGCCGTGGTTGTGGCGTCCGCCGGCAAGGAAGGCGATTCCCAGAAGGATTTGGTGCTGACCGAAGCCCGGGCCATGGTTGTGCGGGAGTATCTGGTCGAGAACTTCGGATTCGACGACAGTCAGCTCAAGACTCTGGGCCTAGGCAAGCAGGCAGACGAGAATTCGGGTGCGAAATCAGATAGTGCGTGGGGAACGATCCAGATTCTTATCTATCCAGCCGGAACCGAAATTCCGCCGAACAAACAGACGCAGTCGGGTGCCTCATCCAAGACAGCCTCGGAACAGCCGCCTCAGAATTCCGACGCGCCCACTCCAAAACAACCGTAGTTTTGCGCAAGCTACGATGCGCGTTTTGCGCTGTTTCCGAGGGCTATTAGAAAAATGGCGCTCTTGCCCCCGGCATGTGGAGAAAAGAATTGCGTTACATCGTCGTCGTAAAAGGTGAGGCCGGTGGCGCCCAGCCGCTGCGCGTAGGCCGCAAGATACAGCTTGCCGCCGATGATGCCCGCCTCCAGTTGCACCGCGCGATACCCGCGATTTCCCAGGCGATGGAATATCGGACGTAAGTCTGCCAGAAAAAAAATGTCCACCGCAGCGTCGGCCGGCAACTGCTGCTCCAGTCCGAGATATCCTGCCTGGTCGCGAAAAAGTCCCTGCTTCAGGCACTGCAGCGCACCTCGCTCGCGGTCGAAGAAGTAAGCTCCGGACTCGAGACCGTCGACGGCGTGGACAATCAGATAAAGATCGTTCAGTTGAGATCCGGTTGGATTCAGGAAATCAGCCGGCACACCGCGCGTGGCCCGATCGAGCATGGTCGAGAGCTGCGGCAGACTGATCGGAGTGCGCGCGAACTGGCGGCTCGAACCACGGCGCAGGATGACCTGCTCGACCGGGTCCCGTGGCATTTCCGCGTCGGATAGCGGTTGCAACGGAACGACGGGTCCGCCTGGCGGCCGGGCACTGGACATTCCCGCGTCACCCAGCGAAGCACGTTCGCGCCACGCTGCAACTTCTTCGGCTGAATCGAACGAAGAAGCAGCATGCATTTCGCGCATAAGCGGATAGTCAATCTCATCCCGGGACAGCGGGACAGTTTCGAATCCGAGCGGGGAGATATCTGCACGCACCCGGGCGTGAGTCTCGGAAGTAATCTCGGAGTCATGTCCGAGAGCGATCAGTGAGAACGCTACCTCCCTTTCGGCGTCAACGTCCAGCAAGCGGTTCACTGTCGCATCCACAAAGCCGCACACCACCTTGGCGGGCAGGCCGAGCGCGGTGGCGACGGCCAGCAGGTTGGCGAGAAGTGTGCCGTTGTCCCAGCCGAAATGGCGGTAGGTCCGCGCCTGATACTTCCAGGCATTGCGCCAGTAAGTGCCGGTGCAGACAATCGTCAGCGGTGCGTGAGCGACGCTGGCTTCGCCGCCGGCGGCCTCGACCAGCACGTTGCGATAATCTCCGGCGCGCAGTTGGCGCAATCCGAACTCGGCCGGGGCAAAATGATAGACGCCAGCCTGAAGGTTGGAGAGGTCGCCGCAAACCAGGTAAAGCTCGACCTCGTAGAGCGCTCCGGTGCAGGCGGCCGCGCGAAAATAGATTTCGCCGCCCGAATATTTTCTCTGCCGCGTGATGCCTGCGGAAAGATACAGGAGTTCGGCCACTGCCTCTAAATTTAGAGCCGCGTTGCTCGGGATACCAGTCTGGCCGGCGATGCTGCCGGCAATCGCGGAAAGGGCAGCGACTCCGGTCTGGCGGACCTCGGTCGGCATGCGCGACGGCTCCAGCGCGGGATAGATCTTGAACGGCAAAGGCTGGTTACTAAAGTCCAGAAAATGCGGGTTGGTGCGCACGCTGCTGTAGGAATGCTTGGTGGCGTCGTGGTATTTCCATGCAGCTTCGACGTCGAGGTTGTGGGTCATGTGCGGTTCGGAAGCTTGAGTAGTGGTGCAATTTGCGAAATGTTAACCACCAAGGCCACCAAGGTACACGAAGGAAGTACTGAAGCGAAAAGCCTTCGTGATCTTCGTGCCCTTGGTGGTTCAGGATTCATCGGCTCCATCGTGAAACCGCACCAGTGCCGAAGCTTGACAATGGTAGTTGATAAGCCTAACATCAAGGTTGAGTAAGCACCTTTTCGGGCTCTTTCAGCTCTTCTGAAGTAAGTTAGCCTAATCTGAAAATTGTCTCCTCGTTGATATTGATCGCTCCGGGGAGAAGTCTGAGTCATGACACGATCGATCAGGGATTGTTCCGACAGTAAACGCATACTGATCAAGGTGTTCATGTTTGACGGCAGAACGGGCTTTAAGCCGGGCCGATTGAGAAACGGAAAGGGACCATGCAAAACATCAAGTTTGTCGTGAAAGTAAACCGCGGCGGTGCGCACGCTCCTCAATACGTGCTGCGGATCGATCGTCTTCCCATCCAGACCACAACCAATCGTAAGCTGGCCCTGGTAATGGGTAGATTTACGGCGGAAGACGCGGTCAAATCGATGCAAAATTCCCACTGCAACCCAGAGTTAGTTTCCGTCAGAGTTAGCGCCTAAACATTTCCAGGTCAGCGCCGATCGGATGTGAGATCGGACGCCAGGCGCGGATGCCCTGACAGTTCAGTCGAAGCGGCCCGCGCTCCTGCCCGGGGGAACTGCCAAAGCCCGCGGCGCCCCAGCCGACGTGACTTCATATTCCACAGTCCCTTCAACCGGCTGTATCCTAGCCGAGTATGCGACTGCGATGGCTGATTCTTTTACTCCTACTCATTCTCATTGCCAGTGGGGCGCCCCGGTTTCAACGGCAAATGAGTGCTTCGGAAACTCCTGCGGCTTCCATTCCGGCCCCGGCTGCTCGCTTTGATCACGTGTTCGTGCTCGTCGAAGAGAACCAGAATTATGAAGACGTAATCGGCAATACAAATGACCTGCCATACTTGAACACGCTGGCGGCAAAGTACGGCGTGGCCACGAACTATTACGCGAACACTCATCCCTCCATAAACAATTACTTCTACCTAACCGCCGGCCGGCGCGGCGTTGGATCACTTTGGGCAGGGGCGTTAGCCGACCAGTATTTCGGCGAAGTGGCCGGAGATAACATTGCCAGCATTCTCACGGCTAACCACAAAACCTGGAAAGCATACGCGGAGAGCATACCGCGCGCCGGCTACCTCGATGGCGATCACTCTCCTTATATAAAGCACCATAACCCATTCGCGTATTTTGCCAGTGTTCGCGAGAGCTCCGGGCAGGCTTCACAAGCGTCCAACATTGTTCCTTTTGATAACTTCGCGCGCGATTTGCAGGGCGACAGTCTGCCCAATTATTCGTTCATCATTCCCAACCTTTACAACGACGGTCACAACAATCCCGTGACCAGAAAAAAGGCAACTTGCGGAGATCATCGAGCCCTGCAGGGGATCGATACCTGGCTGAAATCCAATATGGATCCGCTGATCGAATCGGCAACTTTCAAACGCAGCGGCCTGCTGGTGATCGTTTTTGATGAAGGATGCGAGACCGGTCCGAAAGCGGATTCGCGATACGATCCGAAGCGAAGTGATTTGAAAGGCGGAGGCCACATTGCAGCGGTGATTGTCAGCTCGCGGACCTCGGCCGGCACCACCCGCGACGAGCTCTTTCACCACGAAAGCGTTCTGCGCTTGAGCCTGAGAGCGCTTGGAATTGAGCAACTGCCGGGGCTCGCCGGACAGGCTCAAGACATGAACGGTTTTTTCAGCAAAAAAGCTGAAGCTTCGCACTGAGCGCTAGTGGCGCGATCATCTTGGCGCGAAGTTGGCGCGAAGAAAGAGCTGCGGTAAAATAATAGTCATCCTCAGCGAAGCGGTGTCCCGGCCAGGCAACCAGCAGAGGGGACGCAGATGTTTACGAAAACGCTTGCCGCCGCGCGCGCCCTTTTAACCCTCCTTCTCGCATCTGCCGCGGTCGGTCAAACCAAGCCCGCGTCGACAGATTCCGCGGCGGGATTGGAATTTCCGGTCATCATGCGGCAAAACGTAACGGCGGGCGCGACCGCCGTCGGAACGAAAGTGCGGGGCAAACTTACGCTGGCCACTCTGGTCAACGGCGTCGTCATTCCACCCTATGCCATCTTATCCGGCGAGGTGATCGAGTCGGTGCCTAAATCCGCCTCCAGCCCATCGCGGCTGGCGATTCGCCTGGAGTCCGCGGAGTGGAAAAACGGATCGGTTGCGGCCAGGCTCGATCTTCCGAAAACGGTTTATCTGACCGCCTGGTATTATCCGTTGGCGATCAGGGAGAATCAGGAGACTCCTTACGGTGCAGCCGACCCCATCAACGCGCCGAGACCTTGGAGCGGGTCTGGGAACATCCGGAATAATCCGTTAGGGCCTGCTGCTACCCATGACCCGAGCACGGATCCCGGTATTGTGCCGCCACGGCCAGGCTCCGATACTCCGCAACACCGCGTCGTGATGAAGAACGTCGAGTCCGCCCGCAACCGGGACGGCGCCGTCACGCTCACCTCCAGGGAATCGAATATAAAGCTGGATAAGACCGAAACTTATGTCTTCGCCTCCGGCGATCTGCTGCCGATGAAGTAGACGGATGCACCCTCGCAACAAGCCATCCATTTGAGCCGGGCATATGTTCGCATGTGACAGTCTCCTGAATTGTGAACTGCGACCTGGATGACGAAAAATCCCACGCTTTATGCGGCGGTGGAATCCCAATTTAACGGCGCAAAGGGCGCGACGTTAGAATGGGGCGCCCAGCGACTACCAAAGGCTCGTATTCCACCGGATTTCCTGAGTTTGTTTGCTGATCTTCAACGGTTGCCGGGGCGGGTGACCGTTCTGGCACGCGGCGCTGTGCTGCTTCCATCCCGCGGCGACCTGGGTTGCAAAGCCAACGGGGCTGGTGCCGCGCTTCACGGGTGCGAACACTTCCAGCGGTGTTTCACAGCCGGTTTTGTCGCATTTGAGAGTTACGACGAAAGCAATCAGGTCATCGGGGTGTCTGGATCGATCCTTGGTATCGAGTTGCAACAGAGCCTTCGGCACGTCAGCCCGTGAGAGATGGTTGCAGGCAGGACATGCGTAATTTATGTGAACGCCGCCCTCATACGATGCCGGTGGATTTTGAGTCATTCGCTGCAGCATCGGCTTTGGATGCCTGCTGGCCTGCCCGCAATTCGGGCAGAGAACCTGTTGCATGATCAGCACGTTTGATCGACCTCGCGAATACGAGGAGTTCAGAGAACACCCAACCCCTCATGATGTGTAGCGCCGCGAATTATACCCCGTTCTCTATCCGAGCTCTTCGTCAGCCGGGTGCCCCGTCCTAACGTCGCGCCTTGGCGGCGTTAGGGGGCTTCCGCTGAAGCATAAAGCGCGGGATTTTCGGTCATCTGATTTTGAGCGGAAATAGCTTGTCAAGCGGAGGACCCTCACCCGCCCGTCTATCTCCTGTGCGTTGTTTCACTTAGCTCCGAATGGATTACAAATCTGTACCGACAAAAATACATGCACAAGTGTTTCACGTGAAACACTTCTCGCCGAAAGCCGATTTGGAAAAAAGTACCTCCCACATCGCGACGCTGGGCACTGTCTAAAATTTAGACACTCGCGATAGTCTTCGGTAATCTTCCGGACCACCGACTCGAGATGTACTCTCGACGACAGTCCCATCTTTATCGAAAGAACGTACTTAAGAGACAACTTGCTCTATGGCTTCGCCCACGAATAGCGCACCCAATGTCGCTCCTCCTGCTCCGCGACCGGCGACTGCCGCTCCAGCGGGAGCCCCATCCGCTACCTCGGCGACTGCCGCGGCTCCTGCGGCTGCCCCTTTTTCTACTCCGGCGCTGCTGGTGGCTATGCTTAAGAGTTCGCCTAAGATCAGCGACCTCTTCTTTACTCCGGGCAAACCACCGCTGGTTGAGATTAATGGAAAGCTGACGCCTGCCGGAGCTTCTCGTAACCTGACTACCGATGACACCAAGCGCATCGCGACCGACCTGATCGGCAACAGCCAGTATGCCACTGACAACTTGAAGGAACGCGGCTCTTGCGATGTTTCCTACAGTCTGCCGGGGGCGAATCGGTTTCGCGTGAATGTCTTTATGCAGCGCGGCACCGTGGCCGTCGTGATGCGCGTTATTCCGGGTAAGGTTCCCGACTTTGAAAGCCTCAACTTGCCAGCCGAATTGAACAAGATTGTGGGGCTGCGCAATGGCATCGTGCTGGTGACGGGGCCGACCGGGTCGGGCAAATCATCGACCCTGGCCGCAATCATAGACAAAATCAATAAAGAGCAGTTTTATCACGTGCTCACGATTGAGGATCCGATCGAGTTTCTTCACTTGCACAAGAACTGCATTGTTCATCAGCGGGAATTGCACAGCGATACTCCCAGCTTTGCGCTGGCTTTGCGGGCGGCTTTGCGGCAGGCTCCCAAGGTAATTCTGGTGGGCGAGATGCGGGACAAGGAGACCATCGAAATCGCAATGGAGGCGGCGGAGACTGGGCACCTGGTGCTCTCCACGTTGCATACGATCGATGCTTCGAAGACGGTGGAGCGGATTGTGGGCGCATTTCCCATGGCCGAACAGCACACCCTTCGCAATCGGCTGGCCAAGAGTTTTCGCTACATTATTTCGCAGCGGCTGGTGCCTCGTAAGGATGGTGCGGGACGGGTGGCGGTGATTGAGATCTTGAAGTCCACCCTGCGGACCCGGGAGTACGTCGAGAAAGGCGAGACTGACGGCAAGAGCCTGCTGGACGCGATGCGCGTCGGCGAACAAGAGGGCATGCAGCATTTTGACGGCGATATTGAGAGGCTGATCCGCAATGGCACGCTGGATATGGAGACCGGGCTGGCGTATGCCACGAATCCGGGCAATCTGCAGTTGGATATGTCTGATCTGAAGCTGGAGGCGGAGGCTGCGGCTGCCGATCCGCTGCTGGAGACGGATGAGAAGTAAACAGACCGGGCTGGCGGATACGAGTCTCGTCCCTGCCTTTTCAACAACTTACATCCATCAAATCCCCCATTTCCCCGCTTAACCCCGATTTTCTTCCCTTCATTGCCTTCTGCGTGCCTAAATCGGGCGGATTCAATAGCATCACGGTGAACCATTCCACGCATTGAACTTCCAGGTTTTTTCGTGGAACGTCTAATTACACAGGTTCCCTTCGGGGACTGCGGGGACAGTTCTAACTCCCACGTGGAGGAAAGCGAGAGCAGAATGCACAAGCCGATTAAATATGTCGAGAAGGCCGTGACCGTTGCCGCGACTGGGGCATGGGCAATATTTGAACGCCTCAATCGCATCGCTCCGAATCAGGCTCCGGTGCCGAAGTGGTCGGAGAAGCCGCTGCTCAAGTCGTGGGAAAAATCGAAGCCGCCATTGGGCTGGCCGCGGTCGACAGATTCGCTGTGTCCGAAGTGCGTGCCTGAGATACGGCAGCAGATTCTTGACGGGCACCTGCCGGTTGACGTTCTGATGGACGAAAAAGTTGGCGAGATCAAGGCGCAGATCGTGGAGCGCGACGGCAAGATCTGGATGGTGAAGGATTGTGCGAAGCATGGTCATTTCGAAGACCTGATGTCGATCGACCCCGAATTTTCGAAGCATCTCGAAGACGTTTTCCCTGGCCGCGACATCAAGGCACACAATGACGAGAAGTTGCATCATCACGGTTCGTCAACCGTGAAGTATGGGCGCGGCTCGGTGCTGACGGTTGACCTCACCAACCGCTGCAACATGATGTGCGACCCCTGCTTCATGGACGCGAATCAGGTCGGATATGTCCACGAACTGACATGGGACGAAATCAAGACGGTGCTGGACAACGCGATCACCATCAAGCCGCGCCGGCAGATGTCGGTGCAGTTCTCCGGCGGCGAGCCTACTTTGTCACCGTATTTTCTGGACGCGGTTCGCTATGCGCGCAAAGTGGGCTACAACAGCGTGCAGGCGGCGACGAATGGAATTGAGTTTGCGAAGAGCTTTGAGTTCGCGCAGCAAGCGGTTGAAGCCGGCATGCGGTATGCCTATCTGCAGTTTGACGGAATCGGGAACGCGGCGAACGATCACCGGGCGGTCGGTAATTTGTTCGATGTGAAGTTGAAGGCGATCGACAATCTGCATCGCGCGGGCTGCGAAATCGTGCCGGTTGTTACGATTGTCAACGGTATTAACAACGAACAGGTCGGACGCATTATTCAGTTCGCGTTGGACAATCCGAAGAAGATCGGATTTTTGAGCTTCCAACCCGTTTCGTTCACCGGCCGAGACGAAGCGATCACCGACGAACGCCGCCAGGCCCAGCGCTATACGCTTGCGCACCTGGCTCACGACGTAAAAAATCAGACCGGCTTCGGAGTCCCGGCGCGCGATTGGTATCCCATCAGCTTCATGAGCACCTTTTCAGACTGGGCCGATGTAATGCACGCCCAGGACAATAACAACGATTGGGGCCAGCTATCCTGCGGTTGCCATCCTAACTGTGGAACGGGGATGGCTCTTATGATTGATAAGGAGACTAAGGAGGCGGTGCCGGTTACTGCTTTCCTTAAGGGCGATCAGTTGGCTAAGGACATTGCCAAAGTCAACGATGCGGCTCGTTCGAAATTCTGGACGGCGTTTGGGATGGCACTGTGTCTGATGAAGAATTACGATTCGTTCCAGTCTCCCACTCACTTCAAGTTGATGGATCTGCTTAAGAAATTCGATAAGAACTTCAATGCTACGGGCCGAAATTATGGCAAAGTTGGTCCGGATCGGACGATTGACGACGTGATGAAGCGGCGTCAGGACCGGTGGAATTTCCTGTTCATTGCAGGGATGTGGTTTCAGGATCTGTTCAATTATGACTTCCGGCGGACAGAGCAGTGCATCATTCCTTATGCTACGCAGGAAGGCGAGATCAGCTTCTGCGCTTACAACACGGGCGTCGGCTGGCGCAACATTATTGAGAAGATGCACAT
>Ga0302326_10029208_pt1 | contig 11069 bp, 9 predicted proteins | sample Palsa_T0_3_FD_202264 | JGI IMG/M metagenome (GOLD analysis project Ga0302326, IMG submission 202264) | Peat permafrost microbial communities from Stordalen Mire near Abisko, Sweden - Palsa_T0_3 | ecosystem: Environmental > Terrestrial > Soil > Palsa > Peat permafrost | place: Sweden: Abisko...
GCCTTCGGCACCGGGATGTCCGGCAGCGCCAGATCGTACTTCTGATGATCATCGTCACCGTACGTGAGGTCGACCATCACGGCGGGTCCGGCGGCGTCATTCGCGAAGTACGGCGGGATCTCGCAGGTGTCCACGCGCGCGATCGTCATTACCGCCGCGTCGGGCGTTTCACTGGGTGCATGCGCGCTTTCGCTCATCGAGACCCCGAGCGGCGGCGCGTAAGGTCTACGTTCTTCTTCGCAAGCGGCTGTGACGACCGAACAAACGATCGCGGCGATCGCGGCTACGGCGCGACGTCGGCGCAGCAACGAAAGCCAGTCGAGTAGTCGTGGTAGTAAACGTCGTGCCCGGGCGTGCGGTAGTTGCAACCGTCACCGAGCCCGTGGGTGTCGAGGTAGAACCCGCCGAGGAACGTGCCGTCGGGATCGTCGATCCACTCGTGCACGTTGCCGACCATGTCATAGACGCCGTACTCGTTCGTGCAGCCCGCGTGCGATCCCGTGGGCGCGACCGTCCCTGCGAGGCGGTTGAGCTGCGGATCGTTCATGTGCGGCGTCCAGAGCGATGGCTTGCTGCCTCCGCCGAGACCGAAGATCGTCGCCATCGGCGAGCGCCCTTGATCGTTGCAACGGCTTGGCTCGTTGTGAGCGCCGTACGGATAGGTCGTCTTCGCCGGACCCATGCACGCGCGCTTCCACTCGGGCGCCTTGCAGAGCCGCTTGCCAGATCGCGCACACGCGACCTTGGCCTGCACTTCCGACACGTAGCCCTGCGGCGTCATTCCCTGCGCGCTCACGGCGCGAACGACCGGTGCGCGGCCGAACGTGCCGTTCGCGCGATCGAGCGCCTCGAATGGCGACCAGGGGCGCTCGTCTCCGTTTGGAAGGATCTCCACGAGCGCGGCCTCGAACTTGTCGATGCAATAGACGTCCTCGATGCTTGCCATCTCTGGGGGGCAGAGACCGTTGTTTGGTGCGGGACGATCCGCTTCCGACTCGTCGTCGAGCAGGTTGCCGGACGGGGAGGGGAGGAGCTGCAGCTCTTGGGCGCGCCCGCGCCTGGCGCTTCGGTTGTCCCGCCGCTGAAACTCACTCTTTGCCCCGCGACTCACCGTGGACACGCGTACCTCGGGTGACGAGGCGAGCGGCTCTGGACGCGAGCACCCAACCGCCCCCAAGCCTGCCGAAGCCACCGCTACGAGCGCAAAAGCCAGGCAAGTTGCTGCGAGGTGGGCCTTCATGGGTACAGCGCGTAACGAATTACGCAACCTTGAAGGCATAACCAGGTCTCGGGCCGTTGAGAACCCAAAATCGTCTTTGGCCCCTTAATAATAATGTGTCCCTTACGTGTGGCGGCGCCTTTCAGCAGCGTCGCTGTCGACCGCGCGAAGCGCTCGCGCGAGCCACGACGCACGAAGGGACACGCGCGCGAGTGCGACGAGCTGGTGAATGAGCGCGATGGCGACGAGCGATGCGGTGGCGCGCGGGCCGAATTGAGGATCCGCCGCAGGCGGGACGACAGCCCGAAGGGCGCTGAATTGAGGATCCGCCGCAGGCGGGACGACAGCCCGAAGGGCACTCAAGTGAGGATCCGCCGCAGGCGGGACGACAGCCCGAAGGGCGCTCAAGTGCGGCACGAGCCACGCAACGATGACGACGAGCACGAGCGACGCAAGACCCCGCCACGCCCAGGACCAAAAGATGCGCACGGGCTTGTGCCTGAACGTGACGAGGGCGGAGCGAATCGCCGCGAACGTGCCCGCACGAAAGCGCACGGCGGCGGCGCGTGCGAGATCGTGCACCACCGAAGCCGCGCCCGCGGCTAAGAGCGTGACGGCGCACGCGAGCACGGCGATCTGATCGGCGCGAGCATCGCCGAAGCGTGGCTGAAGAGACTCGCGAACGAACCCAAACGCCCATGCGGCGACGGCGAGGAGCGCGAGCTCGAGCGCCGAGCCCATCGCCTGCATCGTCACGAGCGGTCTCATGACGAGGACGACATAAGGGGCGAGGTGCCGCGGCCTTGGCGCGCGCAGATCGGGCGTCGCGTGCGAGATGGATGTGAGGAGCGCCGCGAGTGGAACCAGGCCCACGACCGCTCCGACCAGCGTCACCAGCACGACGAGGCCCCAGATCGAAGGCGTCGCGCGGTCGTACGCCGTCCGCAGTGCGAGCAGTGCCCATCCACCATCGTCGAAAAGAACCGAGTCACCACGCGGGTGCCCGCTGAACGTGGCCGCGAGCCCGCGCGAGACGGGCCAGGCAACCACGAACGAGAGCACGAGCTGGAACAGATAGACTATGATGACGGCGCCCGGACGACGGCGCGCCCGCATGGCGTCGTTCGACACGAGCAAGAGACGCGTGTCTCGCCGCACCGACTCGGGTCCCGACACATCGGGACGCGACGACACGAGGCCCTCGAGCTGCGAGACGCTCATGGCAGCACCGCGGAGAAGAGAAGCTCGGCTGCATACGTCAGGCGCTCGGTGACCCGGCTCGTCTGAGGCGGCCGACTGTTGCCGCTGCGCGCGAAGTTGTTCAGCGGATCCTGATCGATGAGCACGGCGTGATCGGGATCGACGACCGCGAAAGCGATCGGCGACTTGCCGTGGAAGGGGAGGCGCGCCCAGCTTTCCTTTCCGTCCCAATGAAGACGCGTCGTCGTGCCGTCTTCGAGCGTGAGCTCGACGTCGACCGGGAGCACGAGCGTGCCCTGCCTGGCGACGAGCACCCAGCCGTCGTACTCGGTGCCGTCACCAGCGGGGGATTCCTTGACGACCTCGCGCTTGCCGTCGCGGTCGAAGATGCCGAGCGCCGTCGTGAGCTTCGGTGAGTGGATGCCTTCGATCTTGAAGTCGACCCACCCGCGATGGAAGAGCGCGTCTTCGAGCATCGCCCGCACGTCCGGCCCGAGCACTTCCTCGTAGCTCTCGAGCAAATCTTCTGGCGTGGGGTGGCGGAAGCGGGAACGACGAGCGTAGCGACCGATCGCGCGCGCCCCGAGATCGGCGCCCCAAACCCGGTCGACCGTCGCGAAGATGGCGGCCGTGCGCGCGTAGACGAGCCCGCCGTAGTGACTGCCCGTCGGAAACGCGAAGGCCGGTTGCGCCACCGGCGTGTCGTGAACGCGCGCGCCCGGCCACGCCCCATCGAGCTCCGCATCGCCGATCTCGAGCCCGAAGAAATCGATCACGGTGCCCTGGCCCAGCCACGTTCGAAGCCCTTCTTGCTCGGCGTAGCTGTTCATGCCTTCGTCGAGGAACGGCCAGGTCACCTCGTCCGACGCGAGCATCCCGTAGAAATATTGGTGACCGAACTCGTGAATCGTGACGAGCTCGATGGCGAGAAACCCCGGCGGCCCCCACCACGGTCCGCCGGTCGTGATGAGCGTTGGATACTCCATGCCGCCGGCTTCTCCCGCGCCCTCGGGTGGGTGCACGAGCGTGAGCACGTCGTATGGGTACTTGCCGTAGCGCTTGTTGTAGTGCGGGATGGCAAAGCGCATCGTCTGGAGCTCGCGGCTCGCCGCGTAGCCGTAGCCATGCGGGAAGAGCACGCGGACGCTCACGCCTTCGATGTTCTCGTTCCGCTCCTGGAACTGGTCGAACGCCGTCCACGCGAAGTCGTGCACGTCGCGTTGCACGTGTCGCTCGACGTGCATGTCACCCTCCTCGCGGGTCTCCGTGACGGGCCCCGTCGCGCCGAGCACGAACGCCTTTGGCGCCTTCAGGGTCACGTCGTAAGTCCCGAAGTCCGCGTAGAACTCCGCGAGATGGTGAAACGGGAAGTGCGCCCAGCGTCCGTCGGGCTCGAGGCGCGCGATCTTCGGAAACCACTGGCCGATCATGTGAAACGACCCGTGGTAACCGGTGCGCTCGACCACGGTGGGCATCTTGTCGTCCCACGTCACCTCGAACGTCACCGCCTGTCCGGGTGCAATCTCGTGCGGTAACGGCACGCGGGCGTCGGTCTCGTCGAGATCGGACGGGCGGCCACCGGTCTTGTCGGCCAAAGGCCAGAGATCGACGCCGTCGAGCGCGAAGCGACGCACGTCGATCGCTCCCCAGTCGGTGACGTCACCGCTGCCGCGCGACCCTGCCGCGGGCTCGCGCATGAAGGTGGACTGCTCGTTCTTGAAGGCGTTGAGATAGAGATGCAGCCAAATCTCGCTCGCGGGCTTGAGGCTCGTGTTCCGCCATGTGATGGTGCCTTCACCGTGGACGGTGTGGGCCACGGGATCGAGCTCGGCGCGCAGCGTGTAATCGACGACGTCCTCGGCGTGCTCGGGCAGCGAGGCATCGTCCTCGTACTTCGCGCCGAGGTCCTGCTGTTCGCCATCGCCAAAGGACGGCGTCGAGACCGCGAGCATCAACGCGGGTAGCCATCTCGTCCTGCTCACGCCGCGACCGTACACCGCGACCCGCTAACGAAACAGCGTAAGCTGCCGCCCCGACTTCGGGCGTTCGGCGATGGGCGCCATCACGCCCGAAGCCCCTTCTTCGCGACGTTGCGGCATTTCGAATCCGAGGCGCTTCGATACGGTGCCGAAGAGGTTCGCGATGGCGTCGGCATAAGGCCCGCGACCGCGCCCGCGGACGCCGAAGGCCGAACGCTCCGAAGGCGCGAGCCCTTCATGCGAGGCCTTCACGTGCGACATCACGCGGTCGGCCTTCTCGGGCAACGTCGCTCGAAGGCGCGATTCGAACACTTCTTTCACGCTCCCGGGCAGGCGCAAGAGGACGTAGCCGCAGAAGGAAGCTCCTGCGGAACGTGCGGCTTCGAGAACCGACGGCAGCTCCTCGTCACTCAACCCCGGGATCACCGGCGCAACCATGACCCCGACGTGCGCGCCCGCCTCGGCGAGACGCTCGATGACGCGTAGGCGCCGCGCTGGGGTCGTGACGAACGGCTCGAGCGCGCGCGCGTAGTCCTCCCGCAAGAACGGGAGGCTGACCGCGACGGCGACGTGCGCCACGCGCCCGAGGGCGACGAGCACGTCGATGTCGCGTTCGATGAGCGGCGACTTCGTGATGATGTGAGCGGGATTCGCGTGCTCGACGCACACTTCGAGGCACCCGCGCGTGAGCTTGTAGCGAGACTCGAGCGGCTGATAGCAATCCGTCACACCGCTGAACATCACGAGATCACCGCGCCAGCTCTTCTTCGAGAAGGCCTTGCGCAAGAGCGCGGGCGCGTCGCGTTTGACGACGATCTTGCGCTCGAAGTCGGTCCCCGCTCCGAAGCCGAGATACTCGTGCGTCGGCCTCGCATAGCAGTAGGCACACCCGTGAAAGCAGCCGCGGTACGGGTTCACGCTGAACGAGAAGCCGAGATCGGGGCTGTCGTTCTGCGCGAGCACCGACGAGCTCTGATCGAAGTAGACCTCGAGGGCCGCGCTGGGCACGTCTTCGCCGTCGACGTAGACCACCTCCGTCTCGGCGAACCGATTCGCTGGATTGCTGATGGGGAGCGACCGCATCGCTACCCACGGTACATCGGTTCAGTCGCTTGGTGTGGAACCGTTGGCTCGGGCGCCTCGTCTCGTCAGCGGCACGCCGTATTCGTGGAGCTTGTATTGGACTTTGCGGACGCTGATGTCGAGCATCGCAGCCGCCCGAGCCGTGCTGCCCGCGCTCGCCTTCATCGCCGCGAGGATCGCCTCGCGCTCGAGGTTGGCCAGCGAACGCGCGTCGCGTCGCTCCGGGCCTTTCGACTCGAGCGCCCGCTCGACGAGGAGCTGCACGGCCGTCGCGTCCGCCGGTGACGCGAAGTAGGCGCCAGCCCGATACGCCGCGCTCATGTCGTCGACCGTGTCGCACACGGCAATGACGACCGCGCCGCCCTTGGGGAAAGTCGGCCAGTCCCCACGAGCATGAGCGACGACGATGTCGACCACCCCTTGCGACGCCTCTTGAACGTCGTATCCGCTCGCCCGAAGGGCGACGCGAATGGACTCGGGCACAGCCCCCAGCAAACCAACGCTAATGTTAATGTTCGCCATCCCAGAGTTGGATGCCGCAACCGCGCATGGGTTGCACGTGCAGGGTTAGGCGGCGACTATTTCGCTGAAGGTGAAGACGAGCTTGCCTTCTTTGGCGCTCACCTCGACTCGGCCCCCGTGTTCGAGCTTGCCGAAGAGAAGCTCGTCGCCGAGGGGCTGCTTCACGTCGTCTTGAATGACGCGGGCAAGCGGGCGGGCGCCGAAGTCGGGGTCGTAGCCCTTCTCGGCGAGGTGAGCTCGGGCACCCGCGTCGACCGCGATCTCCACCTTGCGCTCCGCGAGCTGAGCTTCGAGCTCCTTGATGTACTTGTCGACGATGCTCGCCATCGTCTCCTTCGACAGGGCGTTGAAGGAGATGCGGGCGTCGAGGCGGTTGCGGAACTCGGGGCTGAACATGATCTTCAGCTCTCGGTCGGCGTCCCCCACGTTGCGCCCCCCACCGAAACCGACGGATCTCCGTGCAAGATCGCGGGCTCCGACGTTGCTCGTCATCAAGAGGATCACGTGCCTGAAGTCAGCGCTTTTGCCATTGTTGTCCGTGAGACGCCCGTGGTCCATCACCTGCAAGAGGATGTTGAAGACGTCGGTGTGAGCCTTCTCCATCTCGTCGAGCAAGAGGACCGCGTGGGGGGTCTTCGTGACGGCGTCCGTGAGGAGCCCTCCCTGATCGAACCCCACGTAGCCGGGTGGGGCACCGATGAGGCGCGAGACCGAGTGGCGCTCCATGTACTCGCTCATGTCGAACCGCAGGAATGACACCCCGAGGATGCGCGCGAGCTGCTTGGCGACCTCGGTCTTGCCGACGCCCGTGGGCCCCGTGAGCAGGAAGCAGCCCATCGGCCGCTCGGGGCTGCGCAAGCCCGCTCGGGAGAGCTTGATGGCGGAGGCGAGCTGCTTGATCGCGGCTTCTTGGCCGAAGACGACGCCGTTGAGGTCGGACTCGAGCGTCTTCAGCTTGGCTTTGTCGTCGCTCTGCACCGTGCGCGCGGGGATCTGGGCCATGCGCGCGAGCACCGTCTCGACGTCCGAGACCGTGACCTTGGGTTTGTCGCCGTCGGGATGCTCGGCTCCGGCGAGCTTCACCGCTGCGCCTGATTCGTCGAGCAAGTCGATGGCCTTGTCGGGGAGGCGCCTGTCGTGGAGGTACTTGGCGGCCAGCGACGCGGACTGCTCAACGGCTTCGTCCATGTAGACGACGTCGTGGAAGGCCTCGTATTTCGGGCGGAGGCCCTGGAGGATCAGCTTCGTCTCGTCGACCGTCGGCTCGAGCACCTCGACGCGCTGGAAGCGGCGGGCGAGCGCGCGGTCCTTCTCCATGTGCGAGCGGTACTCCTCGAACGTGGTCGACCCGATGCACCGCAAGTTGCCCGACGCGAGCGCGGGCTTGAGGAGGTTCGAAGCATCCATCGAGCCGCCGCTCGTCGCGCCTGCGCCGACGATCGTGTGGATCTCGTCGATGAAGAGGATCGCGCGGTCGATGCCCTTGAGCGCCTTGAGCACTCCCTTGAGCCGTTCCTCGAAGTCGCCGCGGTAGCGGGTCCCCGCGAGGAGCGAGCCCATGTCGAGCGAGTAGACCTGGGAGCCCTCGAGCGCCTTCGGGACGCGGCCCTCGTGGATGGCGAGCGCGAGGCCGTCGACGATGGCGGTCTTGCCGACACCCGAGTCGCCGACGAGGATGGGGTTGTTCTTCTTCCGTCGCGCGAGGATCTGGATGATGCGGGCAATCTCACGCTGCCGCCCGACGAGCGGGTCGATGCGCCCTTCGGCCGCTTCCTTGTTGAGGAGGACCGTGAACGATTCGAGCGGGTTTCGGAGGGCGCCGTCACCTGCGGCGTCGACCTTGCGGGGGTCTCCCGTGATGTCGCCCGCGCCCTCGGACTCGAGCCCGTCCACCTTCGACGCTCCGTGGGAGATGAACGAGACGACGTCGAGGCGCGTCACGCCCATCGCCTCGAGCGTTTGCACGGCGAAGGAGTCGCCCTCGGCGAACAGCGCGACGAGCACGTTCGAGCCGGTCACCTCTTCCTTGCCGCTCGACGACACGTGCATGGCCGCCCGCCGAATCGCGCGCGTCGTGCCGACGGAGAAGGTCGCCGTGACCTCGTCGTCGACGGTCTCCATCTCGTCGAGGTACCCCTCGAGCTTCTTCTTCAGGAGCTTCACGTCGCCGCCCGAGTGCCGCACGATGTTGGCCGTCGCGTCGTCGAACAAGAGGGCGAGCAGCAGATGCTCGAGCGTGACGTACTCGTGGCGCCGCCGCGTCGCATCGTTCGTGGCGACCGACAGCGCGATCTCGACCTCGGTGCTGAGCTTGATGCCGGCCATCAGGTCTCGCTCTCCGGCTCGGCCGTGACGAGCAACGGCATGCCGTGATCGCGGGCGAACTCCATGACCTTTTGAACCTTCGTCTCGGCGACGTCCTTGGTGAACACGCCGGCGACGCCGATACCCTTCTTGTGCACTGTCAGCATGATGTATGTCGCTTCGGTCTCGCTCTTGTGGAAGAACTGCATCAGCGCTTCGATGACGAACTCCATCGTCGTGTAGTCGTCATTGTGGAAGATGACCTTGTACCGCCGAGGTGTGACCGACTTCGGGCGGACTTTGACGTCGAGCTCCTCATCGAGTCCACCACCCGGCGCTTTGGGAGTACCGGGCTCGTTCGGCATGGTCCCTGACAGCTTGCGCAGCCGGCGCTCCACTTGCAAGAGCTACTAAGGCCACCTAGCATCATAGGTAGTGCAGCTCGACGAGAACGTCGTCGTCGCGGGGAAGTTCCGCCTCATCCGCCTCCTGGGTCGTGGGGGGATGGGGTCGGTCTGGCAGGCCACCCACCTCGCGCTCGACATCCCGTGCGCCGTCAAGTTCATCGAAGGGGATTTCGCTGCCGTCCCCGAGATGCAGTCTCGCTTCCAGCGCGAAGCCAAGGCCGCCGCCGCGCTGCGAAGCCCGCACGTCGTGCAAATCCTCGATCACGACATCTGGGAGGGGATGCCCTTCATCGCGATGGAGCTGCTCGACGGCGAGGAGCTCTCGAAGCGCATCGCCCGCATCGGGCCCCTGCCACCCGGCGAGGTGACGGCCATCATCGCCCAGGTGTGCCGCGCGCTCGCGAAGGCGCATCAGCTCGGCGTCGTCCACCGCGATCTCAAGCCGGACAACCTCTTTCTCGTGCGCGACGACGACCGCGAGATCGTGAAGATCCTCGACTTCGGCATCGCCAAGAGCAAAAACCCGAACCTCGACATCGGCGGCAACACCAAGACCGGCGCGATGCTCGGGACGCCGTATTACATGAGCCCCGAGCAGGCGCAGGGCAACAAGGCGATCGACGGTCGCGCCGATTTGTGGGCGCTCGGCGTCATCGCGTTCGAGTGCCTCACGGCGAAGCGCCCCTTCGAGAGCGACGCGCTCGGCGATCTCCTGATGCAGATCATGGTCAAGCCGCTGCCGATGCCGTCGCAAGAGCGCCCGGGCTTGCCGCCGGCGGTCGACGCGTGGTTCAGCAAGGCGTGCGCGCGTGATCCGAAGGATCGCTTTCAGACCCCCAAGGAGCTCTCCGAAGCTCTCTCGGCATGCTTTGGTCAAGCCGCTCAGACCGAGGTGATGGCGGCGTCCGAGGTGAACGCGCTGATGCGCGGGGCGACGATGCCGCTCAACACGCCCAACCCGCTATCGACACCCAACGCAGCTGCGAACACGCCGTACCCAGGCCAAGGCCCGTCGCGGCCTCAGAGCGACCGGGAAGGTCCAGGAGCGCCGACGCCCTTCGTGCACGCGGCAACCATCGAAGAAGCGGCTACGCCGAAGAAGTCGATGCTCGGCGTCTTCATCGGTGCCGGGGCTCTCGTCGTGGTGCTGGGGATCGTAGGCATCGTCGTCGCGACGAGGCACGGCAGCACGACGCAAGCGAGCACGACCGTCACGACACCCACGACGCCCGACACCACCGTCACGACGCCGACGACCGCGACGCCAACGACGACGCCAACCACCACGATGGGCACGGTGACGCCCACGGCTCCGGTGCCGACTGTCATTGGCGAGCCGACCACGCATGAAGTGACGACGGTAGCGGTTGGCGGTCACACGCACCCCACCGTTGGCCTTGGCGCGAGCGCCACGGGAAAGCCCAACCCGCACCCCTCGGCGACGGCCACGAAGGGTACCGATCTCGGTTTCTGATGCGCCGGCGTGGACCCGGAGAGGAGCTCGCGCGCTTGATCGTGTCGCTGGGCGATCCAGCGCTGCGTCGTGATTTCCTCGTCGAGCGCCTCATGACTGGGGATCCGACTGAGGCGCGCTTGCGAGCCGACACCGCGAAGGGGCTCTCACGCATGGCCGCGCAACTCGACGAGCTCGCGCTCGCGGCCGAGCAGGGCGAGGAGGCCGCCAAAGAAGCGCTCGTCGCCGTGGTCGATGCGATGAACGATCCCCGTGCGTCGGAAGCGCTCCAGCTCCTCCGTGAAGACGCAGCCGGTGCGGGTCTCGTGGCGCTCGACCGACTGCTGCGTCGGCCCGTCCACGTGCAGCCTCGGCGCGGCCCGCGCTCGCAGAATCCCCCGGACTATGGCTACGGCCGCCCGCTCACGCTCGGAGAGCGCAAGTCGCTGGCGAAGCGCCCCGACCGTAACCTCCTCGAGCGGCTCCTCGCGGACCCGCACCCCGACGTCATTCGCAGCGTGCTGCGCAACGCGCGCCTCGTCGAGGACGACGTCGTGCGCTTCGTCGCGCGTCATCCGGGGCGACCCGAGCTCCTCACGGAGGTCGCGCGCTTCCCGAAGTGGGTTCATCGTCCTCGCGTGCGGCTGGCGCTGGTGCTCAATCCGCTGTCACCCATCGAGGTGGCGATCCCGCTCGCGGGGCTCCTCCTCCGGCACGAGCTCCGGCTCGTGGTGGAGTCGACGAACGTCCCGCTTCCGGTGCGCGCGGCGGCGCTGGAGCATTTGCAGCGGAAGTACCCGCATGACGAGGAGACCGAGCGCTTGGTGCAGTAAGGACCAAGCCACGGGGTGGTCACGCTAGTCCACGGGGTGGTCACGCTAGTCCACGGGGTGGTCACGCTA
>Ga0302326_10029209_pt1 | contig 11069 bp, 7 predicted proteins | sample Palsa_T0_3_FD_202264 | JGI IMG/M metagenome (GOLD analysis project Ga0302326, IMG submission 202264) | Peat permafrost microbial communities from Stordalen Mire near Abisko, Sweden - Palsa_T0_3 | ecosystem: Environmental > Terrestrial > Soil > Palsa > Peat permafrost | place: Sweden: Abisko...
CGTTTGCACGGCCAATGAGCTGAATCGCTCTCCGCCGAACCTCCGAATGGTAACCTTAACCTTTTACGCATGTTCATTCAGAAGCAGCACGTACACTTCATTGGCATCGGCGGCATTGGCATGAGCAGAATCGCCGAGATTCTGCTGACACTGGGCATGCGGGTCTCCGGTTCTGACCTCCGTCGCAGCCCGATCACAGACCGGCTGGCGCAGATGGGCGCCACCATCTACGAAGGCCACGCGCAAGGCAACGTCGGCGATGCAACCGTCGTCGTCACCAGTTCCGCTGTGAACTCGGCCAATCCCGAGGTGCTGGAAGCGCGGGCACGCAAGATTCCCGTCATTCAGCGCGCTGAGATGCTGGCCGAGTTGATGCGTCTCAAATACGGTATCGCCATCGCTGGAATGCACGGCAAGACCACAACTACGTCAATGGTCGCTTGCGTGCTCGCCGCCGGCGGCCTTGATCCAACGGTAGTCGTTGGAGGCCGCGTCGATGCCTTTGGTTCGAACGCGCGCCTGGGCGGTTCGCAATACCTGGTCGCCGAGGCGGATGAGAGCGACCGGTCGTTTCTCAAACTCTCTCCGATTCTCGCCGTCGTGACCAATCTCGACCGCGAGCACATGGACTGCTACCGCGATATGTCCGATGTCGAAACGGCCTTTCTCTCCTTCATGGACAAAGTTCCGTTTTACGGCGCGGTGACGGCATGCATCGACAATCCGCTGCTGGCCAGGATTCTGCCACGCGCGCAGCGCCGTGTCTTCACCTATGGCGTCGCCGCAACCGCCGATTATCGCCTGGAAGTTGTGGAAGAGAAGGTCGGCAGCAGCGAGCTGGGAGATCGCCCCAACTGCGCCATTAGCGGATTTCGTCGCTTCAGAGTGGTGACCGCAGCTGGAACACTGGGGCCTTTTGAACTTCGCGTGCCCGGCCGCCACAACATTTTGAATGCAACGGCGGCGGTAGCAATCGCCTGCCAGCTGGATGTTTCCGCAGACAAGATCGCTGAAGGGCTGGCAAGTTTCAATGGCGTGGACCGGCGATTCCAGTTGCGCGGGAGGGCCATGGGCGTCGCTGTCGTCGACGACTATGGCCACCACCCCACGGAGATCGCCGCAACTCTGGCCGCGGCCCGCGAGTGCGGGTATGGCAGGATTCATGTGATCTTCCAGCCTCACCGGTACACGCGCACCCGCGACCTGCTGGCCGAGTTCAGCACCGCATTTACGCTCGCGGACACCGTCACCGTCCTGCCCATTTACGCAGCCAGCGAAGAGCCGATCGCTGGAATCACCGCAGAGCTGCTGGCTGCGCGCATGGAGAGCACACTGGCGCATTACGAGGCCGATTTTGCCGGTGCGATAGCGCGGGTTACGAAATCAGCCGCGCCCGGCGATTTGATCCTCACCCTGGGGGCGGGCAACGTGAGCCATTTGGCTCCGCAGGTGCTGGCCGCGCTCGAAGCGGCTCAGTAAGGGGTCTCCTGCTCGCATTCGTCCCTCTCTTCAGTTGTAAAGTCTGAGCCAAAATAGCCCGGATTCTCCAGGAACGGCCTACGGGATTCCGAATATGGCCGTTACCCCGAGGGTTCCCCGAAGCGGATGGGCTTCGTTTTCGCGTCTGGCGAAGCTATAGTGAAAATTGGCGATTCTCACGACCTGGCTCGGGCGTGACCTCGAAAAGCTATCCAAGTCGAACGACCCTCTGGGACGATCAAGGCCCTGTGGACCCTGCTGCGCCTCAATCACGCGGCGCGTGGCGGGCGCCATCGGCTGTGCTTTCAGGCGAGCGCGGAGGCCGGCGTTTGGTTTCGGCCATGCCCGCGGTTCCGGAGGAAGACGCCGAAATCGATGCACGCGGCCCAATCCCACGGCGGGCAAAATTCGCCTCTGCGCGCATTCCCTGGTGGCGGCCGCGCAGCACATTTGGACGCGTTCTGCTTGGAATGGCAGCGCTTCTTGTCCTCGGCGGCGTAGTAGCCGGGGGTATCGTCGTGCGACGGTTTCTGGTCCGCGACCCCCACTTTCGCATCCCTGGCGTATCCAGCATTCAGTCCAGCGGTCTGAGCGAAGTCAATCGAACGGAAATATTGCCGGTCTTCGGCGAAGACATCGGACGCAACATCTTCTTCGTCCCGCTCTCGGAGCGGCGCAAGCAGCTTGAGGCCATCCCCTGGGTGCAGCAGGCGACGGTCATGCGATTCCTGCCTAACCGACTGAGCGTCAGTATTGTCGAGCGCACCCCGGTAGCCTTCGTGCGGCAGGGCACGCAGGTTGAGCTGGCTGACGCCGACGGCGTCATCCTCTCGATGCCTCCGGCCATGATGGCGCAGCATCACTACTCGTTCCCGGTTATAACCGGCATCGAGGCACGGGATTCGCTCGCCTCGCGGCGTGCTCGGATGGGCGTCTACCAGAGATTTATCGCTGAGTTGGACCAGAACAACCAGCACCTCACCGACCAGGTTTCTGAAATCGATCTCTCCGATCCCGAAGACCTGCGGGCAACTATGCCGGAGCAGGGCGCGGATATTCTGGCCCATTTTGGAGAAGACCAGTTCCTGCATCGCCTTCAGGTCTACAAGTCCCACATCGCCGAGTGGCGCCAGCGTTACCCGAAGCTGATCGGAGTCGATCTGCGCTACAACGGCGAGGTTCCTCTGGAGATGGCGAATGACAACGACGGCGCGAGCGGGACTCCGAAGCCGTCCTCCAAGGACGCTGCAAAAACTGCGATCCAGCCGGGTCAACCCCAGGCAGCGGTGACTTCCGCTCCCACGGCCAAGACAACTCCCGGCAAGGCAAAAGAGGCCGCTCGCAAGGCGCTCGAAGCCAAAAAGAAAGCAGCAAGACTGAAGGCCGCGAAAGCCCGCCTGGCGCGGGAAAAACTGGCGCATGAAAGAGCAGTCAGCCAAAAAGCCGCCGCGAATCAGGCAGCGCACAGCAATTCCGATCCCTCCGCGCAGTTGAAGCAGGGGCAGTAGTAGTGAGAAAGACAGAGAACCGGAAATCTGAACGATGAGCCAGAAGCAGGAAAATCTGATCGTTGTCCTCGACGTAGGCTCAGCCTTTACGCGGGTGCTGGCGGCTGATCTGAACGAAGGCGCGCTTCGCTACCGTGCTCACGCGCAAGTCGAGTCGGCCGGAATGCGTAAGGGGCTCATCGCCGATCTCGGCCCGGCAGCGCGCGCCGTCAAAGCCGCCAGCGACCGCGCCGAACAGATGGTCCGCGTCAATATCGACGAGTGCATGGTCGGTGTCGGCGGCCCAAATGTCATCGGCGTCAACACCACGGCTGGACTCAACTTTGGCGCACGCATGCGCGAGATCAGCAAAGACGATGTGAGTATCGCCGTGGAGCGCGCGCGCGGCGTCTCGTTGCCTCCCGATCGCGAAATCCTGCATCTGCTCACGCGCCAGTTCGTCCTGGACGACCAGCCGGGGATCCACGATCCGGTCGGCATGGTCGGCAGCCGCCTGGAAGTCGATCTCCACATGTCCACCTGCTCCGGCAGCGCGCAGCAAAGTATTGTGACCTGCGCCAACCGCGCCGGTCTCGAAGTGACCGATACCGTCTTCGAGGCCATCGCCGCCGCCGAAGCCACCCTCACCGCCGACGAACGCGAACTTGGTGTCTGCGTCCTGGACATCGGCGCGCATTCGACCGAGCTGGTCGTCTTTTTCGAGGGCGCAGTCGCTCACACCGGGAGTATTCCCTTTGGCGGCCAGCACTTCACCAACGATCTGGCCGTCGTGTTGCAGATGCAGGTAGCCCACGCCGAGCAGTTGAAGCTCCGCTACGGTCATGCCGTCGTGACCGCCGTGCCGCAGATGGACGAGATCGAGATTCGCAACCCTCACCCTACCCTGATCCGTCACAGGATGGTGGCCGAAATCCTGGAACCGCGCGCCCGCGAACTCTTTGACATGGTCCGGCGCAGCCTGCGCGACGGCGGCGTGCTCGGCGCGCTGGGCGCTGGATGCGTCCTGACCGGCGGCGGCGCAATCCTGCCCGGCCTGCTCGACGTCACCGAAAGCATCTTGCACGTGCACGCCAGAATCGGCCAGCCGGTGCAGCTTTCTCGCATGCCGGGCGAACTCACCCACCCCGCTTATGCCACATTGGTCGGAATGCTGCTCTACGCGCACCGAAAAAGAGTGACACGTACCGCAGAGAACAACAGTCTGCGCGCCAAACTACGCGCTATTTTCGCGGCAAGTTTGTAGTATTTGACTTAAGAGTCGGACGGAGGCAACACACACATGGACCAGCCAACAAGGAACCAGCCCAATATCGAGACAATGGACGCGCACCGCGCCGAGGCCATCCGCATCCAGTTTCACGATGAGGTTCCACACGGAGCCCGCATCAAGGTCATCGGAGTGGGCGGCGGCGGTGGCAATGCAGTCAACCGCATGATCGCGGCCAAGGTCGAGGGCGTGGAGTTCATCACCGCTAACACCGACGTCCAGGCGCTCAAACTCTCGCAAGCTCCGGTCAAGCTCCAGCTCGGCGTGCGACTTACCGCCGGTCTCGGCGCAGGCGCCAATCCTGACGTAGGCCGCCGCGCCGCGCTCGAAGACTCCGACAAGATCATCGAAGCCCTCGAAGGGGCGGACATGGTCTTCGTTACCGCTGGTCTGGGCGGCGGCACAGGCACGGGTGCGGCTCCGGTCATCGCCTCGCTGGCCAGTGAAATGGGCATTCTCACCGTCGCCGTCGTCACGCGCCCTTTTGCGTTCGAGGGCAAGCGCCGCCTGCAACAGGCCGAGCGCGGCATGGCTGAACTGCTCGAAAGCGTCGACACGATGATCGTCATTCCCAACGAGAAGCTGCTCGCCGTAGCCAAGGACGCGGGCTTTTTCGAGAGCTTTCGGATCGCGGACGACGTTCTGCGCCAGGGCGTCCAGGGCATTTCGGACATCATCACCATCCCCGGCATCATCAACCGCGACTTCGCTGACGTGAAGACCACGATGGCTGGCATGGGCCACGCCGTGATGGGAACGGCCGTCCGTTCGGGAGCCAACCGCGCCATCGAAGCGGCGCAGGCGGCCATGGCTTCTCCGCTGCTGGAAGAAGGCGCGATCGACGGCGCGCGCGGCATCCTCATCAACATCACCGGTTCCAGCACCCTTAAGCTCTCCGAAGTCAACGAGGCGTCTTCGTTGATCCAAACCTCGGCCCACGAAGATGCCAACATTATCTTTGGCGCGGTTCTGGACGAGAAAATGGGCGACGACGTAAAGATTACGGTGATCGCTACCGGCTTCCGCGACCAGATGCCCGAGCGCCGCGCCCGCATGCTGGATGTCGAGTCGGCTCCGGTCGTTTCCGTACCGGTCGTTGCGCCCGACAGCTGGATGAAGGAATCTGATTCCGCGCCGCTTCGCTTCATGAGCGAAGTGGAAGAAGAGGAGATTGAAAACCTCTCTCAGGAAAATCTTTCTCAGGAAGCGAAGCTCCAGAGCTGGGCCGGTTCGTCGGAGCCGGTCGCCACTCCTGAGGCGGAGCTGGTCCCGGTCGGCACGGAGTCAAACCCCGTGCAGTTCGTCACCACGCAAACCGTTGTTGCGGAAGCAGTTGTCGAGCATCCGCCCCTGGCGTCCGAAGCGCATCAAGATACCGCGCCTTACCGGGAATTTGGCGGCCGCTTCGCTTATGAGCCGGACACACCGGCCGTTCCGGCGCGGCCACGATTTGCCGAGCTTTCTGAGCCTCCCACCTACGCGCCCCTGCCAAGGGACTACGCCACGGAGCTCCGTCCCGCGGCCAGCAACATGGCAGAACGAGGCCCCAGCGAGTCGTCTGCTTTCTTTGGTCACGCCTCGGAATCGGAGCAGGCCGATCTGGACGTACCGGCATTCCTGCGCCGAGGTCAGTTTTAGCGCCTGATTCAAGGCTCCTGTTGCTTTCGCAGTGAATCCTAAACTGGGAGAGGACTCGAAAAGAGGGTTGTTTTTTCCTGCATTGCTCTGTAGAGTGCGGTTAAGCTCCTAAAAGAAACACGGTTAGTTGGTTAACGCAATGCACTCTCGGGCGTCGATTTCTTGTGTCAAGTTCTTGTGGCGATGGAATGGTTTGCTAATCTGGTATTGACGAAGGTATCAACTTTTTCGCCAACGCGCCGATAAACTCAATGGCGCACAATGAGCACCTGTCGTAGCCGCCCCAGGGGACTCGAAGTACGGAAAGCTAGCCGGGCGGAAATTCGAATTTACTCGATCAGAGGATGCTTTCCCGATGAGATTGGTTTCGCGCCATTTCGCTGCACTCGCCTTGGCTTATGCCGCCGTCTTCGGCCTCGCCGCAAACGCCGATGATGTGGCGCATCCCGTTCACCACGCCAAGAGCACGCAGCCGCACATTACGGAAACCAAGTCAGCAAAGCGCACGGCTCACCGAAGCGCCTCCACTCATACCGCAGCCGCGCACGCTCCCGTAGGTCACGCCACGAGCAAGGTTGCGGCGGCGGCGGCTCCGCACACCGTTCACGGAAGATTGCGGCGGACGACGCTGGCCTCCCGTCACCACACGACCTACGAGCGGTTCACGGCCAGTTCCTTTGTCACCAGCCAGGGAGACGGCGATGTCACCACCGGCGAAGACCCTACTATCCGCGCCGCCGTCATTGACGCTTTAGGCAACATGAACGGCACAGCCGTCGTCATCAATCCGGCCAACGGACGCATACTGGCCATGGTCAACCAGAAACTGGCGCTCTCACCCGGAGCCGAGCCTTGCTCGACCATCAAGCTCACCGTGGGCATGGCCGCGCTCTCCGAAGGCCTCGTCACGCGCGACACGCCTGTCAACCTGGGGGGCTTTCGCATGAATATGACCGAGGCTCTGGCTCACTCCAACAATCTGTACTTCGAAGAGATGGGCAGGGAACTGGGCTTTGAGCGCGTTCGCCACTACGCCACGCAGTTTGGCCTTGGCGAACTGGCCGGTTACAACATTCCAGGCGAACAACTCGGCACCTATCCGGATCACGAGATTCCAGCCTCCGAAGGCGGCGTTGGACGCATGTGCAGCTTTGGCCAGGGCGTCTCGATGACTCCGCTGCAGCTCGGCGCATTCGTCGCCGCCATCGCCAACGGTGGCACCCTCTACTATCTGCAGCATCCGACCACTCCCGAAGATATCGCCAGCTTCGAGCCGCGCATCAAGCGTACCCTCGACATCGCCCGATTTGTTCCCGATCTGCAGGACGGTATGGCCGGAGCAGTCGAGTACGGAACGGCGCGCAGGCTGCGCGTCAACTTCCACGAGCTTCCCGTATTCGGCAAAACCGGTACCTGCTCCAACAACGGGACCCGCTTCGGCTGGTTTGCCTCCTTCTCGGATTCTCCTATGGGAAGTCTGGTCACGGTCTTCTTCCTCGAAGGCGGACGTCCCGTCTTCGGCCCCCGCGCCGCCGAGCTGACTGGCCTGTTCTACCGCAGTCTCTGGGACAGGAACTACTTCGCGGATAAGGGACCGGTGCAAGCCCAGGCGCTGAATCAAAGCCATTCCAGCGCTCCGTTGGCGCCGGCTCTGGCTTCTCACATGACGAGCGAAGTGGCGCACTAGGGGTTTCCTGGCTCTTTTGGGGGAACGCGAGAATCTCAACCGCGAGATCTTGTAATTTGCGGCTACCCCACGGCTGGGTCACGCCCGGAAGATCGCTCCACATTCCTGCGACTGCCGCGCAGGAATGGCATCTTATAGGCACACGCCAGCCGCTACAGTTACACTGGCTCCGGGGCTTTCCTATGCCATTGCCTACAGCAATCCTCCTCACATACGGCTACTTCCTGATCTTCGGCTGGGTGCTTCTGGAGCAGATAGGGCTACCCCTGCCCGCCACGCCGGTTCTTCTGGCAGCCGGTGCGCTCTCCGCGACAGAGCACATGAATTTTTTTGCTGCGCTCCTTTCTGGAGCCACGGCCTGTCTCGTCGCGGACCTGAGCTGGTTCCTCTTCGGCAGGCGCTACGGGCATGTTGTGTTGCGGCTTTTGTGCCGGTTCTCGCTGGAGTCGAGCACCTGCGTTCGCCGCACCCATGAGTCATTTGGCCGACGCGGCGCCTATACACTGCTCTTTGCCAAGTTTGTCCCCGGCCTTTCGGTAGTCGCCCCGCCCGTTGCCGGACAGACGGGGATGACCCTGCGCCGTTTTCTGGTCTTCGATGCAACCGGTTCCATCGTTTGGGTGGGCTCGCTGCTGCTTGCCGGACGACTCTTCGGCGACCTGATCGCCAAAGACCCCAGCGTCCTCAATTGGCTGGGACGGTTCGGCGGAGCGCTCCTGATTCTGGGCATTCTCGCCTTCCTCGCTAGCAGAATCTACCGCCGCTACGCCTATCTCAGGAAGTTCCGCACCGCTCGTCTTGAGCCCGTGGCGCTGAAGCAGATGCTCGACGCGGGCGAGGCGGTCTACATCGTCGATCTTCGCCATCCCCTCGAACTCCTTCCCGACCCCTTCACCCTGCCCGGCGCGCATCACGTCTCCCCGGAAGCACTGGCCCAGCGAAGCGGCGAGATTCCCCTCGATCGCGACATTGTGCTCTATTGCACCTGCCCCAGCGAAGCCACAGCTGCAAAGACTGCCATGACGCTCAACAAACTCGGTATCGCCCGCGTTCGTCCTCTGCGCGGCGGCTTCGACGAGTGGAAGCGCCTTGGCTTTCCCCTAGACGCCATCGAAATGGCAGTTCCCACGGAGCGCTGAAAACGTGTCCAAGCCCGATACACTAGAACTCGTGCAAGCCGATCAGGCGCGCCTGGTCCGGCACGAGGAGTAGTGCGTGGCCTACAACGATCTTCGCGAATGGATAGCGGTTCTCGACAAAGCCGGAGAACTGAAACGCATCAAAGAGCCGGTCTCGCCGCGGCTAGAAATTACGGAAATTACTGACCGGGCCTCCAAGTCCGGCAGTGGTTCGCGAACAGTCAAAGGCGCGCAAGGCTACGCTCCCGGCGGACCTGCGCTGCTCTTTGAAAACATCGTCGGCCATCCCGGCCACAAGGTCTTCATCAACCAGTTCGGCTCGGAGCGTCGCATGGCCATGGCCCTCGGCGTTGACCGCCTGGAGCAAATCGCCGAGCGCATCCACGGGCTCATGAACATGAAAGCGCCCGAAGGCCTGCTCGACAAGCTCAAGATGCTGCCCCAGGTCGGCGAACTGACGCGCTCCTTTCCGAAGACAGTTTCCGCGAAGGACGCGCCGTGCAAACAAGTGATCCTGCGCGAAAAATTCAATGTGTTGGATTTTCCGGTACTCACCTGCTGGCCCCATGATGGCGGTCCGTTTATTACTTTGCCCTGCGTTCACACCCGCGACCCGAAATCCGGCAAACGCAACATCGGTATGTATCGAATGCAGGTCTACGACGGCCAGACCACCGGCATGCACTGGCAGCGGCAAAAGGTCGCCGCCGAACACTATCGCGAAGCCCTGCGCTCAGTGGCCGCTGCCAACGCCGAAACCGACCCAAAAGCCGCCCGCGTAGCCGCCATGGCCGAATCCGCCGGCGGAGCATACGCCGTTCCCGATGGCCCGGTTGGCGGACTGCCGCAGGTCCAATTCGGCAACCTCAAAGGCTCGCGCATGGAGGTCGCCGTTTCGATCGGCTCCGATCCGGCGACGACATTTTCAGCTATCGTCCCCGCGCCGCCTGAGGTCGAGGAGTACCTGATCGCCGGTTTCCTGCGCGGCAAGCCGGTCGAGATCGTCAAATGCGAAACCGTCGATCTCGAAGTGCCGGCCAACGCCGAGATCGTCCTCGAAGGCTACGTCGAACTCGGCGAACTGCGTACCGAAGGCCCATTTGGCGATCACACCGGTTTTTACACTATGCAGGACCAATACCCGGTCTTCCACATCACCTGCATCACCCATCGCAAAGACCCGATCTACGCAGCAACCATCGTCGGCAAACCGCCCATGGAAGACGCCTGGATGGGCAAGGCAGTTGAGCGCGTCTTCCTGCCTATGATGAAGATGACTATCCCTGAAATCATCGACGTCAATTTGCCGGCCGAAGGCGTATTCCACAACCTGATGCTCGTTTCGATCCGCAAGAGCTACCCCGGTCAGGCGCGAAAAGTCATGTCCGCGATTTGGTCGCTGGGTCAGGCGATGTTTACCAAATGCATCATCGTCGTGGATGAAGATTGCGACGTGCAGGACATTGGCGAAGTTACATTACGAGTTACGAATAACATTGATCCCGAGCGCGACATCCAGTTCACCATGGGCCCGATTGACACGCTCGACCACGCCAGCCGGATGCCCAACTACGGCTCCAAGATGGGCATTGACGCCACGCGCAAATGGAAAGCCGAAGGCTTCGACCGCCCGTGGCCCGCCATGCTCGAAATGGATCGCGCGACCAAGGCCAGAATCGACACCATCTGGGCGAAACTGGAGATCGATCGCAAATAAACGGCGCAGCCTGAAGAGAGCATGGAAACGGGGCCTTCGAGTAGAATCGGAGGGTTCCGCGGGGAGCCTTGTTTCATGCTCTTGATCATGCGTCGAATCTTCGCGCAGTGCGTAGCCGCTATCCTCATTTTCGCTGGTTCGCTCACCGTCGCGCAGACGCCGCCGCTGCACGTAACGGACATCCAAGGCAATCCGGTAGAAAAGCTGGCTGCTCCCGGAATTCGGGCAGTTGTCCTCATATTTGCAGCCACAGACTGCCCTATCTCCAACCGTTACATCCCTGAAATCACGCGGCTTGATCGGGAACTGTCCGCGAAGAGCGTGGCCTTCCGGTGGGTCTTTCCTAATTCCGGCGACACTCTGCCCGTAGTGCGCAAGCACGTCGCGGATTTCGGCATCACAACCCCAGCCCTGATGGATCCGAAGCAGGATCTGGTGCACATGGCCCATGTTGCCGTAACCCCGGAAGCAGCCGTCTTCGCCGTTACGGACGGTAATCTCAAAGAGGTCTATTACGGCCGCATCGACGATCGCTACATCGCCTTCGGCCAGCAGCGCCCGCAAGCCACCCGCCACGATCTGGAGGAGGCGATTCAGGCAGCGCTCGCGGGCCGTCCGGCATCCAAGCCTGCCC
>Ga0302326_10029210_pt1 | contig 11069 bp, 9 predicted proteins | sample Palsa_T0_3_FD_202264 | JGI IMG/M metagenome (GOLD analysis project Ga0302326, IMG submission 202264) | Peat permafrost microbial communities from Stordalen Mire near Abisko, Sweden - Palsa_T0_3 | ecosystem: Environmental > Terrestrial > Soil > Palsa > Peat permafrost | place: Sweden: Abisko...
AAAAGCTTCAGGCCGCCGCCCCTGCGCCTGATGGTGAAAAATGACGGTCACGCACGCCATCGGCTACGCCAGCAACAAAATCATCCGGCTGATTGTGCGCGCTCTGGCGCTTTCGCGAATTCATCCAAACGTGCTCACTTTCCTGGGCCTGGTGATCAACATGGTCGCGGCCTACATGCTGGCGGTGGGGCAGTTCCGCTGGGGGGCGGCGGTAATCATCGGCGCGGGTCTGTTCGACATGGTGGACGGCCGGGTGGCGCGCGAAACCAATCGCGTCACGCGCTTTGGCGGGTTCTTCGATTCCGTGCTGGATCGCTACTCCGATTGCGCGCTGCTAGTGGGCTTGCTGGTCTGGTATGGTTCCATCAACCGGCCATTTTATGTGGTGCTGACAGCCATCGCCATGGCCGCTTCGGTGATGATCAGCTACACGCGGGCGCGGGCGGAAAATACTATCCCCCTGTGTAAGGTCGGCTTCATGGAGCGGCCCGAGCGCGTGGTGCTGGTGATCATCGGTGCGCTCTTCGACGTCATGGCTCCGGTGTTATGGGTGATCGCGGTATTGGGGAACCTGACAGTAGTGCATCGCATGATCTTCACCTGGCAGGAAGCCAAGCGCTTGGAAGAAGCCCAGCTCAAGGCCGCTCCTACGGCGCGCGCGGCCAGCAAAGCCTGACTAGGCCGAGCGCAGCGCCAACTCCTCTCCGTTGATGGCCCGGAACCCCGCAAGACGCACGCGATCGCTGTCGCGGAAGGAAACCAAAGGCATTAGTCCGCGATCGATCAGCGCGAGAACTTGTGTTTCCGTCATCCAAACCTCCGCGCACGGCGTCATGTGCCATTCGCCTTCATCCTGATAAGTGTGCAGCGGCAGGCCTTCCAGGTTGAGCGCTCCCCCAGAGGGCAGCAGCGTGAGAAACGCCAGCGCGGTTTGGCCCCAAAGATTGTGCGCTTGAACGGGGGGGGGCGGCATTTCCTAAAATGGAAACGACTCGATGGCACTGGTCCGCGCGCCGTAGGGCAGACGCAACAGGAAGCGGGGCAAAGCCAGCCCCAGGTAGGACGCCTCCGGGATGGCGCGTAATTCTTCCCAGTGGTCGCCCATCTCCACCGAGCCTTCGGCGATGAAAGGCGCTCCGATGTGAGCCGCCAGCAGCGCCATACGGCCCAGGAATTCGATATCGGCAGCTTCAGATCCGAAGGAGTAAAGCCCGATCACGGCGCGCCACCTGCGGGCGGCCAGCAGCGCGTGCATGCGAGTGTCCCCGAGACTCCTGGCATCCAGTAGATCGCGAGCGGCTTCAGCCTGGGGGAAATGGGCCATGCGGAGCCGCACGCCGGTATCGTCACCAGAATCACTGCGGATGACGAAATCCAGCCCGCGCCAGGCTGCTTCGACCGCTTGGAAGCGTGGATGATGCAGGAGACCGCGCATGCGTTCGCCGAGAGCGGCGTCGCGTTCCGGATCAGACAACTCGGGGGTCGCGGCGTGGGCGCGAGCGAGGTCGCGAACGTAATTCTCAAACGGGTCACCGCCCTCGGCAATTTGTTCCAGCAGGCTGGAGGATCGCAGAAGTTCACCGATGTCGGCTTGGGGAGTTGGCCGAGCGCTCGTCTCTCCGCCCTGAGCCTCTGCCGGGTCGAACTCGCGAAACAAAGGAAGGTTGCGAAATAAGCGGTCGGGATGGAAATCTTCCAATTCACGCAAGGGAGCGCCGGCCAGATTCACCTGGAGTTTCGCCATCATAGAGTCGAAGTTATCGCGATCGACGGCCAGCGGCTCCGTCGCCCGGCCCCCGAAATCGCCCAGGATCAGATAGTGCGCGGGCTCTTCTTCGGCGATGACGACGGACTTGCGCTTAGGCTCGACCCCGAGTTCGATCATGGCTGATTATAAGATTTCCGGACCGGTCGTTACGATACCACCAATCGGGCGCCACTAGTGTGGTGGAGCCATAATCCAGAATCAAAGCCGGACCGGCGCTGCGGCGCGAAGAAACCTGAGCGCGGAGGAGCGCGGGTGTCTTTCGCCATGCTCCCTCGATCCAAACGCGGCGGATTTCCGCGGATGATCCCTTGCGGTAGGGCCCACGCGTGAGCTTGGGTTTCGTCAGGCGCTGGCGGCCACGGACTCGAATGGTCACGATTTCGGTTTCGCGTTCCGGTGTGGCGTAACCATAAATACGCGCGTGCTCGCGATGAAAAGCCCGCGCAGCGGCCGGCCCCTTCCGCCAAGGAACATTCAACTCATAGCTCTGACCGCGATACCGCAAGTCGGCGGTGCGCTCGATTTCGCATCCAGGCGATTCGCGGCGCGCGCGGTGCTCCAATAGCGCGAATTGTCGTTCAAGATCGCCGCGTCCCAAAGCGCCCGCAGCGTAATCCCGCACTGCGTCGGCCATCAGCATCCCGAGAGCCGAGAGTGCGCCAGCTTGCTCCGGCACGATCACGGTAGCGATGCCCAATTCCCGCGCAATCTCGCAAGCATGCAAGCCCCCGGAACCGCCGAAGGCCACCAGCGCAAAGTCCCGAGGATCGTGGCCGCGCTCTACTGAGACCACGCGAATGGCCCGCTCCATATTGGCGTTGGCTACGCGCAAGATGCCGGCAGCGGAGGCGATGCGATCCAGCTTCATGGCACGCGCGAGGCGATCGACAGCCGCACCGGCGCGCTCGACGTCGATCGCCATGGCGCCGCCCAGCAACTGCGCGGCAGTAATGCGTCCCAGCACGACGTGCGCGTCTGTCACCGTCGGTTCGGTTCCGATGCCATAACAGGCCGGTCCCGGATCGGCGCCCGCGCTCTCCGGACCCACGCGCAGCAACCCGCCGGCATCCACCCGCGCGATGGAGCCGCCGCCCGCGCCTACGGTGTGGATATCGAGCATCGGCACGCGAATCGGGAACCCGGCAACCATCGATTCGGCCGTCTCACGCGGCGCGGCGTCGACCACGCTGACATCGGTGGAGGTGCCGCCCATGTCGAAGCCCAACACGCGCTCAAAGCCACTGTGGCGCGCAGTTTCGAGCGCTCCCACCACACCGCCCGCGGGACCGGAGAGCACCGTCCGCGCGGCATGTTTCGCGGCCTGCTGCGCGGATAGAAAGCCGCCGTTGGATTGCATGATGGCGATACGATAACGGCGCACGCGCGACAGCTCGGTCAGATACGCCTGCATCAAAGGTCCGACGTAAGCGTTTATGAAAGTCGTCGAACCACGCTCGTATTCGCGAAACTCGGGACTGATTTCGTCGGATGTGCACAGATAAAGATCTTGGCGGTTGAGCGCAGCTGCGAGCGCTCGCTCATTCGCGGGATTCCGGTAAGAATGCAGAAAGCAGATCGCCACCGATTTTGCGCGTGCGCGCCGGAGCTTCGCCGCGAGCCGCTGGATCTCAGCGGTGGAGGGACGCGTAGCGATACTGCCGTCGTGATGGGTGCGCTCGCGCACCCCGAAGCATAGCGCGCGCTCCACCAGCAACTGCCGCGGCACGGGCGTCAGGTTGTAGAGTTCCGCGCGGTTCTGGCGGCCAATTTCGAGCAGGTCTTCGAAACCGGCGGTAGTCACGAACGCCGTGCGCACGCCTTTGTGTTCCAGCAGCGCATTCGTGGCGACCGTCGATCCATGGACCACATCTACCAAACCCTGGGCGGCCCCGCCGCAGGCCCGCTCCAACCCCGCCAGAATCACTTTCGCGGGATCGCGCGGGTGAGAGCGTAGCTTGAACGCTTCCAGGCGGCCGTCGTCGTAGAGCACGACGAAATCTGTGAAAGTGCCGCCAGCGTCCACCCCGATGCGCATTGATTTCCTATTCTACATGCGCGAAATTCGCGTCCTTCCGCCCGCTGCCTCATCATATAAGCAGGTGATTGACCTCCGCGGCGTTTCCAAGCAGTTTGAAGGCAAACGCAGGGTGACGGCGCTGGAGCGCTTAGACCTGCACATCGGCCGGGGTGAAATGGTATCGATCGTCGGCCCGTCTGGTTCGGGGAAGTCGACTCTGCTGAACCTGATCGGCGGCCTGGACCGGCCCAGCGAAGGCGAAATCGAGATCGATGGCGAGATCTTATCCGCACTCAGCGACGACGGGCTCACGCGCGTCCGCCGCGATAAGATCGGTTTTATTTTTCAGTTCTTCAACCTGCTGCCCACGCTGACCAGTCTCGAAAATGTTTCGCTGCCGCTGCACCTGCGCGGTTGGTCCCGCAAGAAGATCGACGAGCGCGCCCGGGAGCTGCTGGAGCTGGTGCAATTGTCCGCGCGCCTGGAGCATTTGCCCGACGAACTCTCGGGCGGCGAGCGCCAGCGCGTGGCCATCGCCCGCGCGCTCAGCATTTTTCCGCCGATCCTCTTGGCCGACGAACCGACTGGCAATCTGGACACGCACGCCGGCGCGGAGATCCTGAAGCTGATGCACGATCTGCACGATCGCCTGGGCGCGACGGTCCTGATCGTCACGCATGATCACACGGTAGCCGATAGCTGTCCGCGAACCATCAGCCTGCGCGACGGACACATTGTTGCGGATGTGCGCCAGGAAGTATCCCGTACATGAGGCTGCTGCGCCTCATCAGCTGGCCGTATGCGCGCAAGCATCTGCTGCGCTGGCTGCTGACGACGGCGGGGATTGTGCTCGGCGTGGGCGTGTTCGTCGGCATGCACACCGCGAACCAGAGCGTGTCCGCGGCGTTCCGCGAGACCATCGACCGGGTTGCCGGGACCACGCAACTTCAAGTCACCGCCGGCGAGCCGGGCTTCGAGGAAGAGGTTTTAGAGAAAGTTCAAAGCCTGCCGGAGGTGCGCGCCGCTTCGCCGGTGATCGAAGCCACCGCTTCCACCGGCAAAGGCAACCTGCTGATCCTTGGCGTCGACATGCTGGGCGATCGCAGCCTGCGCACCTACGATCTGGAAGGCAGCGATGACGCCATCGACGATCCACTGGTATTTCTCGCCCAGGCCGATTCGTTGATCGTCACCAAAACTTTCGCCGAAAAAAATGGCCTGAAGATCGACAGCCGCATGCCGATGCGCACCATGCAGGGCGATCTGGTGTTTACCGTGCGCGGCATCATGAAACCCGGCGGCTTGGCGAGCGCTTTCGGCGGCGACCTGGCCATCATGGACATCTACGCGGCCCAGAAATTTTTCGGCCGCGGAAGAAAGTTCGACCGCATCGATCTGGCGCTCCAGGACAACGTGACCCTCGCCGAAGGCGCGGCGAAATTGCGTGCGCTGCTGGGCCCCGGCTATGAAGTGGATCCGCCCAGCTCACGGGGCGAGCAGTTCGAGCAGACCGCGCGCATCTATTCGCTGGCTTCCAGCATCACCAGCATATTTGCCTTATTTATAGGCATGTTCATCATCTACAATACTTTCGCGAGTGCGGTGACGCAGCGCCGGTCGGAGATCGGAATCCTGCGCGCTCTGGGGGCGACGCGGTCGCAGGTGCGCACGCTGTTCCTCATGGAGAGCCTGATCGCGGGGACGTTCGGTTCGGTGCTCGGCGTGTTGTTCGGGATCGCCATGGCGCAAGCGATGGCGGGCTATATCGGCGGCATCCTGACGGACGTTTATGGCGTCGCGCAGCGTGCCGATGGCCTGGAGCTCAACCCCGTTCTGCTGGGCGGCGCGCTGGCGATGGGCATCGTGACCAGCTTGTTTGCCGCCGTGATCCCGGCGCGCGCGGCGGCCTCGGTCGATCCCGTGAAAGCGTTGCAGAAGGGCCGCAATCAGGCCCTGGGAGAAGGCGAGAGCCGGGTGCGGCGCTGGGCGGCGCTGTCGTGCGCGGCCGCGTCGGCGATTGCATTGATCTTCAGCCGTACTACCGTCATCTTTTACGCGGGCTTCGTGCTCAGCGGAATCACGGCGGTACTGCTCGCGCCCAGTCTGACGTTGTGGCTTTCGCGCGTGCTGCGGCCTGCGCTGGCATGGGTGCGGCCGGTGGAAGGAACGCTCGCCGCCGATAGCCTGATCCAGGGGCCGCGGCGGACGTCGGGCACCGTCGCCGCGCTCATGTTATCGCTGGCGCTGGTGATCGCGCTGGGCGGGCTCGCGCGGTCGAGCTACAATTCGCTGTCCGACTGGATGCGCATCGCGCTCAACCCGGACTTGTTCGTGACTACCGCGCAAAATCTTACGGCGCGAAACTTCGTCTTCCCGGCGTCGCTCGGCGATGGGTTGCGTGCGATTCCCGGTGTGGCCGAAGTTCAGTTGGTCCGCAGCGTTCGCGTCACGGTGAAAGGCGGCCCCGTCATGTTGGTGGCGCTGGACGTGGCCTCGGTGGAACGCCGCGCGAAGCTGCCGCCGGTGGAAGGCGACCAGGCCGGCATGTACCGGCGCACCGAACGCGGCGAAGCGGTGCTGGCTTCCGAGAACTTTGCGCGCCTGCATGGCGCCAGGCTGGGCGAAATATTGGAAATACCCGCGCCCGGCGGCACGCTGCGGCTGCCGATCGCCGGCATCGTGCGCGATTTTTCCGATCAACAAGGCAGCCTGCTGATCTCGCGCCGCGCCTACATCCGTGCGTGGCATGACGAATCTGTCAATGTGTTTCGTTTATACCTAACTCCCGGCGCGAACTCCCCGGCCGTCCGCCAGCGCATTTTGGATGCATTCGGAAAACAGCAGCGCCTCTTCGTGCTCACCAATAAAGACGTCCGAGATTATGTGACGCGTCTGACCGATCAGTGGTTCGGCCTCACGTACGTGCAGATCGCTGTGGCCGTGCTGGTTGCGGTGCTGGGCATCGTCAATGCGCTCACGGTTTCGATCACCGACCGGAGGCGCGAACTCGGCGTGCTGCAAGCCGTCGGCGGATTACGGCAGCAGATCCGGCACACGGTATGGATGGAAGCGGCCGCCATCGGATTCATCGGACTCGCCTTGGGGCTGCTGCTGGGAGCCGTGGAACTGTACTACGCAATCGAGATTTCGCGGCGCGATCTGGTGGGCATCGATATCGGCTACTCGTACCCGATTGCCACCGCTCTGGCGTTGGTCCCGGTGATCCTGGGCGCGGCATTTCTCGCGGCGCTGGGACCAGCCGAAAGCGCCGTGCGCGGCTCGCTGGTGGAGGCTCTGGAATATGAGTAGGGCCCTTGCCGTCTGGTTGCTGGCAGCGTCTTTCGCGGCGGCGCAGGAACCGCGCCAGATCATGGAAGAAGTCCAACGCCGGCAACGCTCGGAGTCGCAACACTACGAAGGCACGCTGGAAGTTATCGGCAACGGCAGCCGCATCGCCACCAAACGCTGGGTGTTCGACCGCATCGGCGCCTTCGGCGATAGCAAGGGCATGCTGCGATTCACGGTGCCGGCCGAGGTCAAGGGCGTCGGGCTGTTGATCGTCAATCACACTAACCGCGCCAGCGATCAATGGCTATGGCGGCCGAATATTGGGCGCGAGCAGCGCATCGCCTTGCAAGACCGTTCGACGCGCTTCTTCGGCACCGACTTCAGCTTCGAGGATCTGGAAGAGCGCGACGTAGCGCAGTTCGACTACAAGCTACTCGGCGATGAGAAAGACACTTGGAAGCTGCAATCCACGCCGCGCAAATCGTCGCAATACACTTACGGATACTTGTGGGTGAAAAAAGACAATTACACTATCGTCAAGGTCGAATCTTACAACAAGAAGGGTTTGGTTCGCGTCATCGGCTACAGCGACTTTGAGCTGGCGAAAGGCATCTGGACGGCACGGACCATTGAAGTCGCGGATGTGACTCGCAACAGCCGGACCACGCTCAAATACGACAAGCTGGAATACAATCTGCCGATGAAGGACGGCGATTTCACTCTCGATGCATTGCGGCGTGGACCATGATGGAGCTGTGGCTGTTCGCGTTGCTTGCGCAGAATTTTGAACAACGAGGCTTCATCGAAAACCAAGCATTGTTCTACCCCCAAACCGCACCGAACGACAACGCCCAAGCTGTCGATCAGGCTGCGATCCGTTGGGAAGCGTCCTACAAACTCGCACCCTGGTTGAAATTTAGCGGCGCGGTTGACGCCCGTGCCGATACGCACCGGCAGGTGGATCGTATTGCGCAATTAAATCTGGATGACCGGACTACCCAGCGCCCCGCTCTCTCGCTGCGCGAATTCAATGCGACCCTCCACAAAGGCAAGCTGACGGCGGAGTTCGGACGGCAAATTATTCGTTGGGGCAAGACCGACATTCTCACTCCCACCGATCGTTTCGCGCCCAAGGACTACTTGAGCAGCGTGGTCGATAGCGATTTTCTGGCTGTGCCGGCGGCGCGGATCACGATCGCCGGCGCAAATGACTCGCTGGACGCGATCTGGCAACCGTGGTTCACGCCCAGCCGCATTCCGTTGCTCGATCAGCGTTGGACGGCGCTTCCCCCGCAGTTGAGCGGCGTCATCATTGTCGATGCGGGCGCGCGCTATCCCGGCCGCAGCCAGTTCGGCCTGCGCTGGAATCATATCTCCCCGCGCTACGAGTATTCGCTTTCGTATTTCGACGGCTTCAACAATCTGCCGCTGTTCAACGCGAGCTTCGATCCGGCAACTGCCACGGCGCGCGCACAGCGCTTCTATCCCAGCATGCGCATGGTCGGCGCCGACGCCGCGATTCCGTTTTCATGGCTGACTGTGAAAGGCGAGGCCGGATACTTCAGCAGCACCACGCCCGGAGAACAGAATTACGTCCTTTACGTGATTCAGGTCGAGCGGCAGGTGAAGGAATGGTCGCTCGTGGGCGGTTATGCGGGTGAAGCGGTGACCGGAGGCGCGGGTAGCACGCTGAGCTTTACGCCGGACCGCGGCTTCGCAAAATCCTTCGTCGGTCACGCGACGCTTACCATCGACGTGAACCGCAGCCTGACCGTCGAAACAGCCGTGCGCTCCGCCGGGTCTTTCGTGCGGTTCGAATATTCGCAGGCCTTCGGTGAACACTGGCGCGTTACGCCCGGAGTAGCCTGGCTTCGTGGCGACATGACGGATTTTCTGGGCCAATATCACCGCAATTCATATGCGTCGCTCGGCGTTCGCTATAGTTTCTAGATAGGTGAGATTGTTCTTCGCGCTATTTTTCGCGGCCCGCGCGCTCGCCCAGGACTTCGGGCACCTGGAGGTCCAGCGCATCGTGGCCAATCTCCACTTCGCGGAAGGGCCCGTGTGGTCCTACGACGGGTTCCTGCTATTTAGCGACACCGTTGTGGATAAACTCTTCAAGGTAGTCCCAGGCTCCGCAAATCAAGTTTTCGCGGAGCACGCCGGTGGCGCCATCGGCAATGCGTACGACACCGCCGGGCGCTTGTATACCTGCGAATTTCGCCAACGCCGGGTGACCCGCACTTTGAAGAACGGCAGGGTGGAAGTTCTGGCGTCTAACTTCGAGGGCAAGAAATTCAATGCGCCTAATGATATCGTGGTGCGCCGCGACGGCCAGGTTTATTTCACCGATCCGGCGTTCGGATCGCAGCAGGACGCCCGCGAGCTGGATTTCTACGGCGTCTACCATGTGACGCCTAAAGGCGAGTTGGATGTCGTCGCCAGATGGAAGACGCGCCCGAACGGAATTGCGCTTTCTCCCAACGGCCGCACGCTGTACGTTGCGGATTCGGACGAGCGCCGCGTACGCGCCTACGATCTGGATGGCAAGGGCGCGGCGTCAAAGGAACGCATCGTGGTGGACAAGATCGACGGTGTGCCCGATGGTCTGCGCACCGACGAAAAAGGCAACCTGTACGTGGCCGCGAACAAGGTGTATGTGTACGAGCTATCCAACGGCCCTGTGAAACTGTTGGGCGAAATTCCGCTCGCGGAGACGCCGTCGAATTTGGCATTCGGCGACGCCGACATGGAGACACTCTACATCACGGCGCGGACTTCGGTGTATCGCGTGCGCCTGGGCGTGAAAGGAGCGTTACCTTATTAGCCGCCAATATCCGCACTACCCGCTGCTCGGAGTGGGCGCGATCATTTTCGACGGCGCGTCCGTATTGCTGGTCGAGCGGGCGGGCGAGCCCCTGAGAGGGTGGTGGTCGATCCCCGGCGGACTGCTCGAAACCGGCGAAAAGCTTGAGGACGCGGTACGGCGCGAGACTCTTGAAGAGACCGGCCTGCGGGTCGAAATCGTGTATCGCTTCGATATCTTCGAGCGCATCATGCGCGATGCCGAGGGCCGCGCCGAGTATCATTACGTGCTGGTAGATTACGTCTGCAATGCGATCGGTGGCGAGCTCGTTCCCGGCGATGACGTGAGCCGCGTCGAATGGGTGCCCTGCGCTCGCCTGCGCGATTACAAAGTGACCAGTGGAACCATAGAGGCGGTGGAGCGAGCATACTCCCATGAACTCAGATCCGGTTCTTGAATTTGAAGCTCTGCGCGCGCTGCTCGGCCGGTGCGTGCGCAGCGCGTTGGGACGCGGAGAGCTGGAGCGCGTCGCGCCATCCAACGATCGCAAGGCAATTGAAACCGCGCTCGCCGAGACTGCCGAAGGGATTGAATACCTGCGCGTTGCGGCGCAACCGCAAGCGGCGTCGCGCGGCGCCGCCATCCGCATCAGCTTTACCGACATTGCCGATCCCACCAGCGCCGTGGCCCGGCTCAGGATCGAGGGCGCAACGCTCGAAGCCGAGGAAATCTATGAGCTCACGCGGCTGCTGGATCTCGCCGCCGAGGCGCGCGGAGTTTTGGTCGCCGCCGGCCAACGCTTCCCGCATCTCGCGGCGCACGGCGCTGCCATCGCCGACCTGCGCGAGCTGGCGCAGGAGCTGAGCGGCAAGATTTTGCCGGGCGGGATGCTCGCGGATCAAGCGAGTGTCGCGCTGGGCCGCCTGCGACGCGATATCGAAAAGCAGCGCCAGGGAATCCAGCATTCGCTCGAACGCTTCCTGCGCGCGCATCATGCCGACGGCACGTTGCAGGAAGATTTCGTCACTATCCGCAATGACCGCTTCGTGGTTCCCGTGGTGACGGGCCGCGAGCGGCGCGTCGATGGAGTGATTCACGGGGCCAGCGGCAGCGGCCATACGCTGTTCGTCGAACCGCTCGAGACCATCGAACTCAACAACGAACTGGTGCGCCTCACCGAGGAGGAGGCG
>Ga0302326_10029212_pt1 | contig 11068 bp, 9 predicted proteins | sample Palsa_T0_3_FD_202264 | JGI IMG/M metagenome (GOLD analysis project Ga0302326, IMG submission 202264) | Peat permafrost microbial communities from Stordalen Mire near Abisko, Sweden - Palsa_T0_3 | ecosystem: Environmental > Terrestrial > Soil > Palsa > Peat permafrost | place: Sweden: Abisko...
TGGTCCGCGGTATTAGGGAAAGCGCCAAAGCGAACACCACCATGGTGCTGATCAAGATCGGCGCGATTCTGCTGTTCTGCTTCGGCTCGGCGAGAGCCATCAACAGCGCCAACTGGCACCCGTTCGCACCGCACGGTTTCCCGGGCATCCTTACGGGCGCGTCCATCGTATTCTTCACCTACATCGGGTTCGATTCCGTTTCAACCGCGGCGGAGGAGTGCCGCAACCCGCAGAAGGATCTGCCCATCGGGATCATCGCCACGCTGATCGTTTGCACCATTCTGTACGGTTCCGTATCGCTGGTGCTCACCGGCATCGCCAAGTATACGACTCTGACCTCGGCTTCACCGGTGGCGGACGCTCTGAAAGCGCTGGGCTTCAATCGGCTGCGCGTGGTGGTGACCGCGGGCGCCCTGGCCGGTATGATCTCGTCGCTATTGGTGTATCAGTACGGGCAGGCGCGCATCTGGTTTGCCATGTCGCGGGACCGGCTGCTGCCGGGCTTTTTTTCGACCGTGCATCGCAAGTACCAGACGCCGTACATCTCCACCTGGATCGCAGGCTTTCTGGTAGGCATCCCAGCCGGAATCTGGGATATTGACACCTTCGCGGAGCTTTCGAACATCGGCACGTTATTCGCTTTTGCGCTGGTCTCGGCAAGCGTGATCGTGCTGCGTAAGAAGCAGCCCGAGCGCCCGCGGGCCTTCCGGGTGCCATTCGTGCCATGGTTTCCGCTGATCTCCATCGCTTGTTGCGTAGTGCTGATGATGGGGCTGCCGCTACGCACCTGGTTCCGGTTTTTTGCGTGGCTTATCGTCGGCTTTGCGATCTACTTCCCGTTCGGGAGAAAGCGCAGCACATTGGCCACGGAACCGGCCAGCGCGCCGCGCACAGTATAAGGGTTGGTACTCCACTCTTCGATAGGGGTAAGCGGGGGACGCCAAGCTATTGGTATCATGAAACAGATGAAATCCCTGCAACTCTTGTTTTTTTTGACACCCCTGGCCTGTCTGCTCGCGCAGACCCAGCCAGCTTCACAACCAGCATCGCCCGCGGGCCAGCCGGCCAAGCCGCCGGCCGTGACCTTGCAGCCTCCCGCTCCAGCCGTAGCCGAGGTTCCTCCCGACACAGTCGTCCTCACGATTGGGGAGGAAAAAATCACCGCGGCCGAATTCGATAAGATGATCGACTCGATCCCGGAGCAATACCGCAAGCAAATGCGTACCACCGGCCGCCGGCAATTCGCCGAGAACATCATCCGCCTGAAAGTGATGTCTCAGGAAGCGCGCCGCAAAAAGATTGAGGACACGCCCGCGTTCAAGGCCCAGTTGGCATTCCAGACCGAGCAACTGATGGCGCAACAGTATTATCAGAATCTGATGGCCACCACCAAGGTGGATGAAGCTACCGCCCGTGCATATTACGACGAGCACAAAGCGGATTATTTACAGGTGAAGGCCCGCCACATCCTGATTCGCATGAAAGGATCGCCGGTGCCGCTGAAGAAAGACGGCAAGGAACTGACCGACGAAGAGGCGCTGGCGAAGGCGCAGGAGATCCGGAAGAAGCTGCTGGACGGCGCTGATTTCGCGACGCTGGCGAAGGCTGAATCCGACGACGCCGGTTCGGGCGCCAACGGCGGCGATCTGGGAACGTTCGGTCATGGCCGGATGGTGCCGGCCTTTGAGACGGTGGCCTTCACGATCCCCGTGGGTGAACTCAGCGAGCCGGTGAAGAGCCAGTTCGGCTATCACATCATCAAGGTCGAAATGCGGCAAGAGAAGACCTTCGTCGAGGTGCGCCCCGAAATTGAGAAGAAACTCGACGGGGAAGCGGTTAAGAAGGCGATGGACGATCTGAAGGCCAATACGAAGGTGGTCATGAACGACGAATACTTCGGACCGCCCGCTCCGCCGTCACCGCCGCCGGGAGCCCGGCCGCCGATCCAGATCCAGCCGGGGCCAGCGAAGCAGCCGAATTAGGGGCACCTAGTACATTAGATGGCGGCCTGGGATGCCGCCGCAGGCTGGGAGCCTGCCCCACAGTTCACGCCAATTCGTCGAGGACCGTGGGGGCGTGGGGGCGCCAGCCCAATACGCGCATGGCGCGCTCGCCGGAAATTTGCTGATCGAGCGCCAGGGCATCGGCGAAGGGGCCCATGCTCTGGCGCGCTTCTTCGATGGGCACAGTCTCCACTTTACCGCCCGCACCGGCCGCGCGGCTGGCCGCTTCCGCCACATCGAGTACGCGCGCGGCCGCACCATGCGCGGCGAACAACAGCGTGCCCGAAGCCGCACCGAGCGCCCTTACATACAGATCCGCCAGGTCGTCCAGATGGACGAAAGTCCAGCGGTTCCGGCCGTCGCCGATCACACGGGCGGCGCCGTGTTGGCGGGCCGACAGCACGAAGTCATTCACCAGGCCGCCGCCGTGGCCGTACACTATGGCCGGGCGCAGCACGATTCCCTGCACGCCATGGCTGGCCGCGCCGATCACCAGTTGTTCGTTTGCCGGACGCCAAGCCACCAGCGGCGTCGGGCAGAGCGGCGTGTCCTCGTCGGCAATCTTATCGCCGGTATTGCCCAGTACCCAGCAGCCGCTGGTATAGATAAACGGCCGGTTGAATTGCGAGAGCGCGCCGATAATGGCTTCGACCGCCGCGCGATCCACCTGCGGGGCGTCGGGCGCCGCGGCGAACGCCGTATGGATGACGGCATCGGCGTTGCGGACGCCCTCAGCCAGGCTGGCCGGATCGCGCAGGTCTCCGCGGTGCGCGCCCAGACCCTGGGCCGCCAGCACGCGCGCCTGATCACCCGAGCGCGCCAAGCCTACCACGGCGTATCCGGCGTTGCGCAGCGCCTGGCAGACCGCGCGCCCAATGTATCCGGTGGCTCCGGTTACGAAAACCTGCATGACTATTCGTCCTCCAATTGTGCGAAGAGAAGATGGCGGCCTGGGAGGCCGCCGCAGGCCAAGGGCCTGCCCCACTATTTATGCAGAACCATCAACAACTCTAAACTACGTGGCATTGGGCCGGGTTCCTGGCCCACATTGGGCGTTCTAGGTTGAACTTTTGAAGAAGTGGGCGACCTTGTGGCCGGCCTCCTCGGTGTAGTAGACGGTCACCTTGCCGGTTTTCTCGGCGCCGGTAGCCACGTCTTTACCTACCGTGCGCGCGGCACGGTCGGTCAACCGGTAGGTATCCTCGGCGCCATCGGCGGTCTTCACCACCAATGTCTTTGCGCCGCGATCAATGGTCTTCACGGTCCCCTCGCCCACTTTGAGGCCGCCTTCGCCTATGCGGTCGATCTCGTCGGCCGTCTTGACCGCGCCCTTGGCGGTATAGTGGACCACCACGACGCTACCCTCCTTCAGGCCGTGCAGGGTTTCCTTGGATGCCTTTTCAGTCGCCTCGCCGCCGTGGACGGTGGTGCGTGCCACAAAGTGAAAGGTATGCTCGGTGCCGTCCTTGCCCGTCACCACGACGGTCTTGGTTCCGGCGTCAATCTTCTTTACCGTGCCTTCCACGGCGGTTGCCACATCGTCCGCGGCGAAAAGCGGAAAAGCGCACAGCGCAACCAGCATCGCGAAGCTTCGAATGTTACTCATTGGTGAACTCCTCCTTCAGGTTAGGATACTACTTAATCATCCTTTCACACGCATGTAACAGGCGGGCGGTATACCCTAAGCATGGGAAACTCCCCGAGCCTGATCCCGATCGACTTGGGCGCGTTGTTCGATGCGCCGCTCAAGCGCTTGCTGGCGCCGGTCGAGCCTGCCATCCAGAAATTCCTGCTGGTGGACCGTTTGGGCGGCATGCTCCAATCGGCCTGCCGCGAAACCAGCGGTCACGACGCTTTCGAGCGCCTGCTCACGTTGTTGGATGTGACCTACCGCGTGACTCCGGCGGACCTGGCGCGCATTCCGGCCACGGGCCCCGTAGTGGTGACCGCCAATCATCCTTTCGGATTTTTGGAGGCGGCTATCCTGGCAGCGGTGCTGCGGCGCGTGCGGCCGGATTTCAAGATCGTGGCTAACTCGCTGCTGGCTTCCGTGCCGGAGTTGCGGTCCGGATTCATCTTCGTGAATCCGTACGGCGGCGGCGCGTCCATCCGCGAGAACCTTAAGCCCATGCGGGAGTGCCTGGAGTGGCTGGGACACGGCGGCATGTTGGCCCTGTTTCCGGCCGGGGATGTCGCCCGCCTGAACTGGAGAGACGGCGGCATTGTGGACCCGCCGTGGAACCCGTCCGTGGCGCACCTGATTCGCCTGACCAAATGCCCGGCTTTGCCGGTCTACTTCAAGGGCGCCAATGGGCTGGGATTCCAACTGATCGGCGCGTTGCATCCGCGATTGCGCACAGCCGATCTGCCGCGCCAGACACTGAACAAGCGCGGCCAAAGCATCGAAGTGCGCATCGGCCGGCCGGTCGCCGCCAAGGCGTTGCGGTCGCTCGATGGCGCGCGGGAGGCTATCGAGTATCTCCGCTTCCGGACGTTCCTGCTGGCCGGCCGCAGCGATCCATCGCCGGCGCACGGCTTCGTCAAGTTCCCCATCGCCTTTCCTAAGAAGCGGATGTCCCTGGCCCCGGATACGCCGCGCGAGCTGCTGATAGAGGAGACCAGCCGCCTTACGGCGGTGTGCGGCAACGAGGAGTTCGCGGTCTACCTGGCGCCGGCGGATGCCATTCCCAACACGCTCGAAGAGATCGGCCGCCTGCGCGAGCTGACCTTCCGCGCCGCGGGCGAGGGCACCGGCGAGGTGCGCGACCTGGATCGCTTCGATCCCCATTATCTGCACCTGTTCCTGTGGCACAAGGCGGCGCGCGAGGTGGCGGGCGCATACCGGCTGGGCCCCACCGCGGAACTGCTGCCGCGCTTCGGCGTGCACGGCCTGTACTCGAGCACCCTGTTTCACTTGAGTCCGGAGCTGTTCGAGCGTACCGGGCCGGCGCTGGAGATGGGCCGCTCGTTCGTGCGGCCGGAGTATCAGAAGCAGTATGCGCCGCTGCTGTTGTTGTGGAAGGGGATCACGCGTTACGTCGCGGCGCACCCGGAATGCGCCGTACTCTTTGGCGCGGTGAGTATCAGCAACGATTACAATCCTGTTTCACGCAGTTTACTGGCCGGTTACCTGGAAACCCAAACAGACGCGGAACTGGCGCGCCTGGTCAAGCCCCGGCGTCCCTATCGCGCAAGCCACCGCGCACCGCGTTTCCTGCACGACGTGGAAGAACTCTCCGCTCCCATCGCCGATCTGGAGCGGGACGGCAAGGGCGTGCCGGTCTTGATCAAACAGTATATGAAAGCCGGCGCGCGCGCGCTCGGATTCAACGTCGACCCGCATTTCTCCAATGTGCTGGACGTGCTGATGATGGCGGACCTGCGCCGCACGCCACACCCGCGTTTCCTGTCTAATTCGCGTTAAGGCGCGCCGATTCGCGGTTAATAATTTCACCCGGCGTTCATCGTTTTGCAACACGCCAAACCTTACCCTTTAAATAGGAACATTTCTTTGTCGAAATGTTTTATGGCATGAAGAGGAGGCTCCGTGAAGAGGACCGCGCTCGATTTTCTATGGAAAGACCGTAGCGCCGCGCATCGTTATCCCACCGCCGTCTCGCTGCACGGCCACACGCTGCACTCATGGGAAAACCTGCGTTTTCTGCACTCGTTCAAACTCCCTTTACCTTTGATTCCCGCCGTGCTGCGCGTCGCGGGCTGGCAGCACCGCCGCGCCACCGGGCGGGATCTGGCGCTGGGGCGCGTGCTGTGGACTCCGCCTCTGGCGCCGGATGAAGCTTACCGGCTGGAAGCCTTGCAAATCGCGAACATGGGGCTGCAACCCATCGTGTCGCTGACCGATCACGACGATATCGAGAGCGGTTTAGCCATGCGGCGGCGCCCTGTGGCGCCCGCCGCGCCCATTTCTTTCGAATGGACGGTACCCTTCGGCGCGACTTTCTTTCACTTGGGTGTGCACAACCTGCCGGCCGCGCAGGCGCCCGCTATCTTCGCGGATCTGCGCGACTACACAGCGAACCCCGAGCCTGGGCGTCTGGCTGAGTTGCTGGAAATGCTGCACGCGCGCGAAGACGGGCTCACTGTGCTGAACCATCCGCTGTGGGACGAGGCGGACATCGGCGCCAGCGCACATCGCCAGACGCTGACCGCACTGATGTCCGGCTATGGCCGATGGATTCACGCCATCGAGTTGAACGGCCTGCGCTCCTGGGACGAAAACAGCGAAGCGCTGGAACTGGCGCGCGCCTGGCAACTGCCGGCCATCTCGGGCGGCGACCGGCATGGCCTGGAGCCTAACGCCAACCTGAACCTGACGCACGCCGCCACGTTCGCCGAGTTCGTGGCGGAGATCCGGCAGGAAGGCTTGAGCTCCGTGCTGTTCATGCCGCAGTATCGCGAAACGCTGGGGATGCGCTGGTTTGAGACCGTCAAGGATATCGTGCGCTGCCATCCGCAAGCGCGCCGGCCGCGGTGGGTGGACCGCTTCTTTTACCAATGCGAAGATGGCGTGACGCGCCCCATCGCGGAACTTTGGCCCAATGAAGGTCCCGCGCTGCTGCGGTCGGTTTTTGCGATGCTGCGCCTCTCGGAATCGCAGAGCCTGCGCGCCGCGCTGCGCCTGACGGCCGCCGACCCCGCCCAAATGCTGCCCTGACAAGAGAAGATGGCGGCCTGAGAGGCCGCCGCAGGCCAAGGGCCTGCCCCACTTTGTAAATGTTTGTATAAGTACATAGCTACGGCTCTTAGTCCGCGTCTACTAAGACGGAGTTACTAAGGAGGCGGATATGAAGCCGCTATGGAACTTAGTTGGACGGGCGGCGGCCGTTCTGACTGCCACTGCCGGATTAACCGCGGCGGCGGCCGGCATGCCCGCACCCGGAACAGTCAACTACGTGCAAGGACAAGTTACGTTGGACGGCCAGCGCGTGGTTGCGCGGTCCGGGAATCCCGCCATTGTGGAAGCCAATCGGGTGTTGGATACCGGTGAGGGGATGGCGGAAATGCTACTTACCCCCGGTGTGTTCTTTCGTATGGGCGCGAGCAGCGAGGTCCGCATGATTTCGCCCGGCTTAGACGACACTCGCGTGGAACTGGTGAGAGGCACGGCCATGCTGGAAGCGAGCGAGGTGCCCAAGCAGAGCAACCTGGCGGTGATGCTTGCGGGCGCAGCTATCCGCATCGACAAGAAAGGCTTGTACGAATTCGCAACTGCCCCGGCGGCCGCCGGCGTGCTGGATGGCGAAGCTACGGTAACGCTGGGCAATTCGCATCTCAACCTGAAGAAGGAACACTGGGCGCCGCTGGACGGGGGACAGCCTTTGAAAGCGCAAGGCCTCGATGTGGATGCCGCTTTATCCACCACGTTGTTCAACTGGAGCGAGTGGCGCAGCCAATACGAAGCGCAGGCGAACATCGCGGCGGCGCAAGACATCGTGGCGAACGGCGGGTGGTTTGGCGACGGTTGGTATTGGGATCCGCTCTGGGACTGCTACGCATTCCTGCCTGGTTCCGGCATTCTGTATAGCCCGTTTGGTTGGGGGTTTTACGCGCCCGGATGGGTTTCGCGAGTTCCGCGCGATTTCTACCGCTATCGTCCAGTGGCCGGAAGCTTGGGAGTCAGAGCAGCGGCGGCGAAGGCAAATGTGGCGTCCGGGCGCGGAGCGGCGGTGGGCCATGCGGGGGGCGGTGTCGGCCATGCCGGCGGCGGTTTTGGAGGCGGGCACGGCGGCGGTGGTGGTGGACGGCGGTAAGCGCCTGTGCAAGGTGAGCTTTGCTCGCGGAGCCGGCTGAAAGCCGGCTGCGGGCATGATTGCCCGCCCTCCAGTCAAACAAACTTCTGGCGATGGTAGAGGGGGCTAGTCCCCCGGCACGTACCCTGTTAGTACCCGCATGACTAGGTCTCAAGTGATTCCTGCCGCATAATTAGGCTTCGAGGAGACCAGGTGGCTAGAGAAATAATCCGGGGCGACCGCCGTTTGCAGCGGCGCTACCCCATCGAGCTGGAATTGGAATACAGAATCATCAAAGACGAGAAAGTCGTTTCCACGGGCTCCGGCAAGACCGGAAACATCAGCAGTGGGGGCGTTCTATTCCATGCCGCGGATGGTGTGCCCAACGGACCCAACGTGGAACTCTCGGTGCGCTGGCCGGCGGTTCTGGGGAATGCGCCTTTTCTCGAATTGCGGATCTCCGGGCGGCTGGTCCGGAGCGACTCGAATGGCATCGCCATGCATATGAGCCGGTATCACTTCCAGAAACTGGGCGATCCGCGCGGGGCTTTCGAAGAGCTTTTCACTGGCGCTGTGATCCAATAGGCCGGCGGCGCGCCCCGCGGTGGGCTTGACAATCGCTACTGTTTGAGGACAATGACTTTAGCGGCGTCAAAATGCCCATCAGAGCCGAATACCGCAAGTATTACGATGCGCGGTGGCGCAAATTCCGGTTAAGCATGCTGGATGCGGCCGGGCACGTTTGCCAGATGTGCCACCAGCCGCACCGGCTGCTCAACGTGGCGCATCTTTCACCCGATCCGGCGGACCGCAAGTCCCTCACAGTGCTGTGCCCGAGTTGCCATTCCAAGCGCAACGCCGCCCAGCGCAACGCCATGACGCGCCGCACGCGCGCCCGCAAACGCGGTCAACTGTGGCTTTCCGACGAGCTGGAAGTGGCGCCGGTGCCGGTAAGGTTGTGGCCCATGCGCCTGCGCCAGATGGATCTTTTCTGAGCGGGGCAGACGAGGCCCGCCCGCCACGCGCTACTATTCCTGTTTATGGACACGTTTGACCGAAGAGGCTTCTTGAAAGCCGGCGCCGCCGCCTTCCTGCAGGGGGCTGCCAAAGCTGCGCCCCAAAGCGCCGCGCCGCGCCGCATCCTGCCGATGAACCGCAACTGGCTGTATGGCGGACGCGCCGTAGCGGGCTGCGCCGCCGCGGATTTCGACGACAGCAAGTTCCAGCGGGTGACCATCCCGCACTCCAACAAGATCTTTCCGTGGCACAGCTTCGACGAGAAAGATTTCCAGTTCGTCTCCATCTATCGCCGGCATTTCAAGCTGGCGCCGCAGCCCGGCCGGCGGGTCTTCGTGGACTTTGCCGGGGTGATGACCGCGGCCACGGTCACCATCAACGGCCACAAGCTCGGCGAATACCGCGGGGGCTATCTGCCGTTCTCCTTCGAGCTGACGCCGCATCTGAAACCGGACGCAACCAACGCGCTGGCCGTGGAGGTCGATTCCACCGAACGGCCGGACATCCCGCCCTTCGGCGAGAACATCGACTATCTGACCTTCGGCGGCATCTATCGCGAGGTGGGGCTGCGCGTCGTGCCGCCGGTTTTCATCGAAAACGTGTTCGCCAAGCCGGTGGACGTTCTCAGCGGCACCCGCCACGTGCAGGTGAAGTGCACGCTCAACGGCGCGCCGGGCGCCCTCACGCTGAAAGTGGAGCTGCGCGATGGCGACCGCGTGCTGGCCGCCACCGCGGGGCCGCCGTCGAACCAACCTCTGACGCTGGCCAACCTCGGTTCCATCGATCTCTGGGATCTGGACCATCCCAAGCTCTACACCGTCAACGCTCGCTTGTACGATGGCGCCGCGCTGGTGGACGAGTACTCCACGCGCATCGGCTTCCGGGAAGCGCGTTTCACCCCGAAGGGGTTCATGCTGAATGGGAAGCACATCAAACTGCGCGGCTTGAATCGCCATCAGACGTTTCCGTATGTCGGCGGCGCTATGCCGGCCCGCGTGCAGCGCCGCGACGCGCACATCCTGAAGCGCGTTCTGAAGATTAACCTGGTGCGCACGTCGCACTACCCGCAATCGCCGCACTTCCTGGACGCCTGCGACGAGGCCGGCCTGCTGGTGTTCGAGGAGATCCCCGGCTGGCAGCACATCGGCGACAAGGCCTGGCAGGATCTGGCCGTAGGCAACGTGGAACAGATGATCCGGCGCGACTGGAACCATCCGTCGATCGTGTTGTGGGGCGTGCGCATCAACGAATCGCAGGATAATCACGATTTTTACACGCGCACCAACGCGATGGCCCACGAGCTGGATAACTCGCGCCAGACCGGCGGTGTGCGCTACCTGTACGACACTGAATTGCTCGAAGACGTGATGACCATGAACGATTTCGGCTTCCCGCTGCGGGAGCCGAACCACCCGCTGTATCTGAACACCGAGTTCAACGGCCACATGTTTCCCACCAAGCTTTACGACAACGTAGACCGGGTGATGGAACACGCCATGCGGCATGCCCGCGTGCACAACCAACTGGCATCCGACGACCGGTATGCGGGCGGCATCGGCTGGTGCGCGTTCGACTACAACACGCACGCCAATTTCGGCTCAGGCGATAAGATCTGCTACCACGGCGTCACGGACATCTTTCGCATTCTCAAGCCGGCCGGCCAGTTCTACCGCTCGCAGTGCGACCCCAAGGAAGAGATCGTGCTGGAGCCGTGTTTCAACTGGTCGCAGGGCGACCAATCCGAAGGCGGCGGCATCCGGCACGCCGCGATCGTTTCCAATTGCGACCATTTGAAGATCTATGTGAGGGGCGATCTGAAGGCGGAAGTGGAACCCGACCGCGAACACTACGGGCACCTGCCGCATCCGCCCTTTGTGCCCGAGTTGACGGGCGAGCATCTGGAGGATTGGGGCGACCTGCGCATCGATGGCTATATCAACGGTGAGAAAGTCATCTCGAAGATCCTGCCCGGCAACGACTACGACCGGCAGTTGCACGTGGAGCCGGACGATACGGAACTGGCGGGCGACGGCATCGACGCCACGCGCGTGGTGCTGCGGGTGACCAACGAACACGGCGGCGCGCGGCCCTTCTCCACGGGCGCAATTTTGCTGCGCCTGGAGGGTCCGGGCGAGATTATCGGCGAGAATCCGTTTTCGCTGACGGGCGGTGTGGGCGCTGTGTGGGTGCGCAGCAAGGAGGCGGCTGGCACTATCCGGCTGCACGCGCGGCATCAGTATCTGGGGGATAAGATGGTCGAAATCCGGGTGAAGGCGGCGGAGGCGGAGCAGGTTTAGG